>Ga0307438_1000059_pt1 | contig 82936 bp, 91 predicted proteins | sample SalMarWE160110MG_FD_202144 | JGI IMG/M metagenome (GOLD analysis project Ga0307438, IMG submission 202144) | Salt marsh sediment microbial communities from the Plum Island Ecosystem LTER, Massachusetts, United States - WE1603-110 | ecosystem: Environmental > Aquatic > Marine > Intertidal zone >... | reverse complement strand
CAAGCCAGGGCGAGTGACCATCGCTGGTCATCCTGATGACGATTTGGCTCCCGGCACGTTGAACAGCATTTTGAAGCAGGCGCAACTGAAGGAAAGGAGGAAGTAAGAATGTACCGGTTTCTTGTGGTGATTGAGAGGGCCGATGGGAACTACTCGGCATACGCGCCTGATTTGCCCGGCTGTGTGGCGACTGGCGAAACGGTGGAGGAAGTCGAACGCAATATGCACGAGGCCATTGAAATGCACATCCGAGGACTCTTGGAAGACAGCTTGCCAGTGCCGGCATCGTATGCCTCGTCCGAATATATGGCCGTAGCCGTACCGTGAGCCACTTCGAGCAGTGCAGCTAACACGCCGTGGCCGGTTCCGCTACGCTCCGCCCAAATTGCCGCCTTGTTTGCCCGCCGGGGTGCCGGTGGGCGGAAAAGTGGCTTGCCAGCGCGGAGCGCCCCGGAAGGCGAAGAACGGCGGCAACTTCGGCCACGGCGGGAACGTTATACAACATCGGGCGGGAAGGAGACAGAATGTCGCGGCGACTTCTCAGGAGAATACGAGGCGCGATTGTCAGCGGTGAATACGACTTGACCTGCTCGACCTATCTGCCGCCTATGCCGCCTGAGTTGACGGCTGAATTGGCAGCCTGGGATGCGCTCAGCGACGAGGTCTTCTGGGAGTTTGAGCACCACCTGGAGGCGACAGCCTGACGCGGCGATGAGACTGAACGACCTACTTGATACACTGCCCACCGTCCTGGGCCAAATCGGCGGCGACGTCGAAATACACGGCATCGCCGCCGATTCGCGCCACGTGCGCCCCGGTGACCTGTTCGTCGCCATCCCCGGCGTCAGCGTGGACGGGCATCGCTTCATCGCCGAGGCGGTGGTGGAGGGAGCGGTGGCCGTCGTCGGCGAACGCGCCCCGCAGGAGTTGCCTGGCCTGCCGTGGGGAGCCTTCACTTACGTGCGCGTCCCTGACGCGCGGGAGGCCTGGGGCTGGCTGTGCACTGCCTGGCACGACTTCCCCTCCCGCAAGATGACACTCGTCGGCGTCACCGGCACCGACGGCAAGACCACCACCGTCAGCCTCATCTACGCCATCCTGCGCGCCAGTGGGCTCAACGCCGGGATGGTCAGCACGGTGAACGCCCGCATCGGTGACGAAGAGATAGACACCGGTTTTCATACCACCACCCCCGACCCGCCCGACATCCAGCGCTACCTGGCCCGCATGGTCGAGATCGGGACCACCCACGCCGTGCTGGAGGTCACCTCCCACGGGCTGGCCCAGCACCGCGTAGCAGGCTGCGACTTCGACGTGGCTGTCGTCACCAACATCACCCACGAGCACCTTGACTTCCACGGGTCGCTGGCAGCCTACCAGCAAGCCAAAGCCAGCCTGTTCGAGGGGTTGACGCGCTCTTTCCGCAAGCCGGGTGTGCCCAAGGTGGCCGTCCTCAACCGGGACGACGACTCCTACCGCTACCTGAGCCCCATCTCCGCCGACCGGCAGGTCATCTACTCTGTGAAGGGCGAAGGGGATGTGATTGCTCAAGGTGTAGTCTTTGAGCCCCACCGGACCTGCTTCACCCTTCGACTGCGCCCTTCGGTGAACTCAGGGCTTCGCTCAGGGCAGGCCCTGCACACACCGGCCGGCGAAGTCACCATTGAAACCCCGCTGGTGGGAGCCTACAACGTCAGCAACGTGCTGGCGGCGGCGGCCGTCGGCGTGGCGCTGGGCCTTCCGCTGGAGGCCATCGCCGCTGGGGTCGCAGCGGTACGGGAGGTGGCGGGGCGGATGGAATGCATCGAGGCCGGGCAGGATTTCCTGGCTATCGTGGACTTCGCCCACACCCCCTGGGCGCTGGAGCAGGCGCTGAGGACGGCACGTGCAATGGCCAGCGAGGGAGGGCGCGTGATCGTCGTCTTCGGTTGCGCCGGACTACGGGATAAGGCCAAACGAGGGATGATGGGCCACATAGCGGGACGGCTGGCCGATTTGGTCATCATCACCGCCGAGGACCCCCGCACCGAGAGCCTGGATGAGATTATGGCCGAGAGCATCGGCGCAGCCACTGCGGTGGGCAAGCGTGAGGGGGTGGACCTATGGCGCATGCCGGACCGGGGGGAGGCGATCTTGTTGGCGTGCCATAAGGCCTGCACAGGCGACGTGGTGATCGCTTGCGGCAAGGGGCACGAGCAAAGTATGTGCTTTGGCACGACCGAGTACCCCTGGGACGACCGAGAGGCAATGCGGCGGGCGCTGCGTGGAGAGACGCTAAATACGCTTCCAACAGCGAGACACTAAGCGAGGGTATTGAGCCATGCCCTACGTGGAAACTACCAAAGGAACCCTGTTCTACACTTTGAGCCGGGGGCCAGCAGACAGCCTCGCGCTGGTGCTGGTGCACGGGGCCGGAGGCACACGCCTGCACTGGCCAGCCGAACTGCGCCGATTGCCCGGCGCTACTGCCTATACGCTTGACCTGCCCGGCCACGGGCGCTCGGGAGGGCAAGGATGTGATACCATTGAGGGTTACACGGAGGCTGTTGCCGCTTTCCTCCACACGATCGGAATCGAGCAAGCCACCGTCGCAGGGCACTCAATGGGTGGCGCTATCGCCGAGATGCTGGCCCTGGATTTCGCCGACCGTGTAGCCGGGCTGGTGCTGATAGCGACCGGGGCGCGGCTGCGCGTGGCCCCCGCCATCTTGGAGGGAATCCGTAGCAATTTCGAGGGGAGTGTGGAACTGATCACCCGCTTCGTCTGGTCACCGGAGGTCCCACCAGCGCTGACTGAACTGGGGCGACAGGCGCTTCTGGAAACTGGCCCCGATGTGCTCTTGGGCGACTTCACTGCCTGCGACCGCTTCAACGTGATGGAACGACTGGGAGAAATCGGGGCTCCCACGCTGGTCATCGCGGGCTCCGCAGACCAACTTACCCCGGTCAAGTACACCCGTTTTCTGACCGAACACATCCCCAACGCGCAATCGGTGCTAGTTGAAGGCGCGGGTCACATGGTGATGCTGGAGCGACCGGCAGAGGCAGCGAAGGCGGTACAGGAGTTCCTGGAAATGTTCTACAGCGAGAGAGTAAGCCCTCTCACAGCGCCAGAGCTTCGGGTTGGTGCTTCGCGTTAACGGCGCTCCACTTCCGCCACTCTCGCGAACTGGTCGAGGAACTCCTCGTTACTCTGTGTATTTCTGAGGAGGCGGAGCAATTGCTGCATCGCCTGTGCAACACTGTAACCGGATGACTGGGAGTCCAAGAAATACTGCCGCATTGTCCATACGTCCTGCAGCGTATCCTCGTCAAGCAGCAATTCCTCCCGTCGCGTGCCGGAGCGTTCGATGTCGAAAGCGGGGAAAATGCGCCGCTCCTGCAGTTTACGGCTTAGATGGAGTTCCATATTGCCGGTGCCTTTGAACTCCTCGTAAATCATGTCATCCATCCGGCTGCCGGTATCAATCAGGCAGGTGGCGATGATAGTGAGGCTACCCCCCTCCTCAATTTTGCGGGCCGCGCCAAAAAAGTGCTTAGGCGGATAGAGGGCTGCCGGATCAAGCCCGCCGGAAAGGGTGCGGCCGCTGGGCTGTACGACCAGATTGTAAGCGCGCGAGAGACGAGTGATGCTGTCGAGGAGAATGACAACGTCCCGTTCATCCTCCACCAGCCGCTTGGCCCGAGCCAGGGCCATCTCCGCCACCCCTGCATGGCTCTTTACCGGCTCGTCAAAGGTCGAACTGATGACCTCGGCATCCACCGAGCGATCCATATCGGTGACCTCCTCGGGACGCTCTCCGATGAGCGCGACCATCAGGTGTGCCTCGGGATGGTTGGCCGTGATGCCATTGGCGATACGCTTGAGCACGGTGGTCTTGCCGGCCTTTGGCGGCGATACGATGAGCCCACGCTGTCCCTTCCCAATCGGTGCAATCATGCTCAACAGCCGTGTCGTCAGATTGCCTGGAGTAGTCTCCAGTATGAAACGTTCGTGAGGGAAGATCGGCGTCCGCGACTCAAAATGTGGCCGTTGCTTAGCCCCCTCCGGGTCCATTCCGTTCACAGCCTCCACGCGCAGGAGACTGAAGTACTTCTCGCTCTCCTTCGGCGGCCGCACCTGCCCGACCACCATGTCGCCGGTGCGCAATCCAAAGCGACGGATCTGAGATTGTGAGACATACACGTCCCCAGGCCCTGGTTTGTAATGGTCGCAGCGCAGGTAGCCCTTGCTTTCATCCACAACGTCCAGCACACCACCACCAAACCTCAGGCCTTCTCGTTCCGCTTTAGCCTCCAGCAGTCGTAGAATGAGATCCTCCTTCTTCAACCGACTGCAGCCGGAAATCTCCCACTCTCTAGCCAATTCACGCAGTTCAGCCAGCGTCCTGGTTTCCAGGCCGGCCATATCTAATTCTCTCATAACATTCTTTCCAGTCATCTTTACTTCCCCAACGTTGCTTGTTTCTACCCGTCGTAGCGGGATATGAACTCCTCCGCCTGCTCAACCAGTTCCCGATTGCCGATAAAGAGCGGGGTACGCTGATGCAGGCTTTCGGGTTGTACATCAAGGATGTCACGACGCCCATCCGAAGCGTGACCTCCGGCCTGTTCAGCAATGAAGGCCAACGGGATGGCTTCGTAGACCAGGCGTAGTTTTCCTCTAGGTCTCATGGTATCGGCAGGATAATAGAAAATCCCTCCCTCCAACAAATTGCGATGGAAATCGGCCACCAGTGAGCCAATATAGCGGCTCGAAAGTGGCTCACGAGGGACATCCTGATCCATTCTCTGCAACCAGCGGGTGAACCGTTTCACCCCTGTACTCCAATGTCGTTCATACGCTTGGTTGACGCTGTAATACTTCGGGTGGGCAGGCATGCGAATGTCGGGGTGAGAGAGCAAGAACTCCCCCACACCAGGGTCAAGCGTGAAGCCGTGCACTCCGTGTCCGGTCGTGTAGATCATCATGGTACTGCAGCCATAGATCACGTAGCCCGCCGCAACCAGATGCCGGCCTTTCTGAAGACAATCCGCCAGTGTGCCTGGCCCCTCCGTGCCTAAGCGGCGGTGGATGGCAAAGATGGTGCCGATGCTGACGTCTACGTCAATGTTAGAGGAGCCATCAAGGGGGTCGAAGACGAGCACGTACTTGCCGGCCCGATATCCTTCAGGGATAGGGATGATATCTTCCTCTTCCTCTGAAGCCATCGCCGCCAGCCGGCCAGTGTAACTGTTCATCCGAATCATCGTCTCGTTGGCAAAGACGTCCAGCTTCATCTGCTGTTCACCCTGAATGTTCATCTTACCAGCCAGCCCCATAATATCGACCAGGCCAGCGCGGGTGGTCTCGTGGGCGATGATTTTGGCTGCCAGGGCAATGTCGTACATCAGGCTGGAGAACACGCCGGTCGCCTCAGGGTGATTCCGCTGCTGCTCGATGATGTGTCGTTCGATAGTGATGAGCTGTTCATCCATGGCGCATCCTATTGGCTACATCAGTCCAGATACCACACCCAGCGGGTGCCGCGCATTTCTCGAATAATGTCGGTGGTCGAAAGGATACCCAGCGGCTTGCCTTCCTCGCCCACCACCAGTAAGCGGTGGATGTGGCTCTCCAGCAGCTTCTTGGCCGCTTCCCCCACGGTAGCATCTTCCGAGATACTGATGACGTTGGTCGTCATCACATCGCGGGCCTGAATGGCCGTCAGATCTTCCCCATAATGGGCAATGGCGTCGGTATGAGACACCACCCCGACCGGTGACCCTCCCTCGCGCTCGGTGACCATGACAGCATGAATCTCTGTATCGGCCATCACCCTCACCACCTCCTGAAGAGGAGTGTCCGGCTTGCATAGGATGACACCCTTATGGTAAACATCACGCACCTGTCTCCCCTTGTCCATCGGTTTTGCTCCTCGTAGTATCATCAAGGAATGAACACTCGCACGTAGTAGTAACCAATCACGGCTGCCCACAGGATACTATCCACCCGATCCAGTGCCCCGCCGTGGCCAGGAATAATACTGCCGCTGTCTTTCACGCCGACCTGCCGCTTGATCATTGAGACAGCCAAGTCGCCCAGTGGAGCGAAGATGCCAATCAGCAACCCCACGACCAGGCCATGTACACCGCCGACAGCGGTCCCCACACCCGCCCCGATGTGCCAGAGCGATGCCAGTAGCGCCGTCATCAGCCCCCCGATAACCACACCAGCCACGTATCCTTCCCACGTCTTGCCGGGGCTCAACGTGGACGCCAATTTGTGCCGCCCTAACGCCCGCCCGACGAAGTATGCGCCGGTATCGGCGAGCAAGATAGCCGGTACGACGGTCAGTGTCCACCAGAGACCATCACGTAGGCACCGTAGCCCAATCAGGCAGGTTCCGCACAGCCCCAGGTACAGGCCACCTGTCACGGTCAGCGCCCAATCGGCTACCGGGGAGCCCTGGCGGTGGAACAGCTGCCAGGCCAGAGAACTCAGCAGGATCAGCGCCATGCCAGGCCGCAGCAATCCCAGCGCTGAGAACTGAGCGTCTAACAGGAAGAGCCACACCATCCCAAGCCCGAAGGCGAGAGCGGGGCGAAAGCCAGCGCGGGCCACCAGGCGGCAAAACTCAATCTCGGCCAGTGTCAGCAGCAATACCACCAGACCCAGGAACGGCAGCCCGCCCAGGTAGATACAGCAGACGACGATCGGGATTAGGACAGTGGCAGTGAGCAGACGTGTACGCAGCACAGGTCAAGAAGCACTTGAAAGTAATATTCCGATACACCAGCAATAGTACCGGTGATGGAGCCCTTGGTGTCGCCTGTTCACAACCTACGGCGGTACCTACCCAGGCACCAGGCCAAAACGGCGCTCGCGCTGGTTGTAGTTCTCCAGGGCCTTGTAGAGTTCGTCCTTACCAAAATCGGGCCACAGAGTGGCAGTCACGTAAAACTCAGCATATGCCCCCTGCCAGATGAGAAAATTGCTCACCCGCATCTCCCCGCCGGTGCGAATGATCAGGTCGGGGTCGGGCAACCCTGCTGTATAGAGGTAGCGACTGATGAGCGATTCGTCTACCTGCTCAGCAGGCACACCGTCGGCGATAATGCGGCGTATTGCATCCACCAATTCGACCCGCCCGCCGTAGTCGAAAGCCACGTTGAGGACCAGTCGCTGGTTGTCCCTCGTCAACTCGATGGCATCCTGGACTTTCTGCCGCAACTTCGGGGGAATACGCTCCAGCCGGCCAATATGACGCACTTGGACGCCTTCTTTATGCAGTTCTGACAACTCGCGGTCAATCACCCGTTCCATGATGGACAGCAGATTCCGAACTTCATCCTTCGGACGACCCCAATTTTCAGTCGAGAAGGCATAGATGGTCAGGATCTGGATGCCAAACTCGACCGCTGCTCGCAGCACACGGCGCACGTTTTCCGCCCCTGCACGGTGTCCGGCCAGCCGGGGTAAACCTCGCGCTCGAGCCCAGCGGCCGTTACCGTCCATAATGATGCCAACATGCCGGGGCACCCGTTCCAGAGACGGGTATCGCTGGTCATTCCGTGGTTGAGAGGACATTATCGCAGGCTAATCTGAGGCGACCTACGGGAGATCACACTAGCCTTCCAAGATCTCCCGCTGCTTGCGGGCACTAATCTCGTCCATCTGCTTGGCGTAGCGATCGGTGAGATCCTGAAGATCATCTTTGCCACGGTAGAAGTCGTCCTCAGAAATGAGCTTTTCCTTCTCAAACTCGCGCATGTCATCCAGCGCCTCGCGGCGGATGTTTCGCAATGCCACCTTACCTTCCTCGACGCGCTGGCGCACCAGTTTCGCCAGTTCTCGCCGCCGCTCCTCGGTCAGGCGTGGAATGGGAAGGCGGATGATCCTGCCATCATCGGTAGGAGTGAGGCCCAGTTCGGACTTGAGGATGGCCCGTTCGATGTCGCCCAGCGACCCTGGATCATAGGGCCGAATGGTGAGCAGTTGCGGTTCCGGGGCGGATATGACAGCCAACTGGTTAATGGGCGTAGGCGTGCCATAATACTCCACCATTACCCGTTCCACCAGCGTCGGGGAGGCCCGCCCCGTGCGGATGGTGCGCAGGTCAGCCTCCAGCACCTCGACGGCCTTACGCATGCAGCCTTCTGTCTCGCGGAGTAGTTCTTTGATCATCTTTGATCACGGTTATCGAGAAATCAGCGTTCCGATGGCCTCCCCCCCCACAGCCCGCTCCAGGCTGTGGGGCTGCCATAGATCAAGCACCAGGATGGACAAGTCGTTTTCCATACACAGTGAGATCGCTGTAGCGTCCATCACACCCACTCGCAGTTCGAGGGCCTGCATATAGGTCAGGTGATCGAATCGCTCGGCGTCGGGATTCTCGTGCGGATCCTCAGCATATACACCGTCCACCTTCGTGGCCTTGATCAGCAGGTCAGCGTCAATCTCCATCGCCCTGAGCGCCGCAGCCGTGTCGGTGGTGAAGTATGGGTTACCAGTACCGCCACCGATGATGACGACGCGTCCCCTCTCCAAGTGTCGGATTGCCCGCAGGCGGATGCAAGGTTCAGCAATAGCCCGCATTTCGATAGCAGTCTGCACGCGGGTAGTAACCCCCATGTGCTCCAATGCGTCGGCCAGAGCGAGAGCGTTCATCACAGTCGCCAGCATACCCATATGATCTGCCGTGGCGCGGTCCATCCCATGCACAAGACCATCCCGACCACGCCAAATATTGCCCGCTCCTATGACGATAGCGATTTCCACCTCCAAGTCATGCACGGCCAACACTTTGGCAGCGACCTCCTCCGCCATGTGAGGACTGATGCCAAAGCCCCTAGGACCAGCCAGCGACTCGCCGCCTAGCTTGAGCAAGACCCGTTTGTACTTCGCGATGGCCATACCACTTCGATTTAGGACTTGGGGCTGGGGATTTGAATACCGGGTCACCCCAGATTCTCTCCCAACTCGTAGCGTACGAAGCGGCGCAGGACGATGTTCTCGCCAAATTTGGCGATAGCCTCGGTGATCGTATCCTGTACGGTCTTATCCTCGTCCTTGATAAAGGGCTGCCTCATCAGGCAGACCTGCTGGTAGAACTTCTCCAGTCGTCCCTCGACGATGCGGTCCACGATGTGTTCGGGCTTGCCCTCTTCCAAGGCCTGGGCACGGTAGATGGCCTGCTCGCACTCGACCACCTCTTCCGACACATCTTCGCGAGTGAGGTAGCGCGGCGCAGCGAAGGCAATATGGAGCACCAAATCGTGAGCCAAGGTTTTGAAGTCATCCGTGCGAGCGACGAAGTCGGTCTCGCAATTCAATTCCAACAGCACCGCAATGCGACTGCCAGGGTGGACGTACGCCTCCACGCACCCCTCGGAGGCCTGGCGGCCTGTTCGCTTGGCAGCCGCAGCCAACCCCTTCTCACGCAACCAAGCGACCGCGCCCTCACAGTCGCCAGCAGCAGCCTCCAACGCTTTACGGCAGTCCAGCACGCCAGCGCCAGTTGCCTGCCGCAGTTCCTTGACCATTGCAACGGTGATCTCCAAGTTCTGTCCTCCTACTGTTCTATCGGTTCACTGTCTACGAGCGTCAGGCGTAGAGAAGACTCATACCTCAGTATTCTTTCTCCTCGTCCTCTCCCTCATGATCCGCGACCGTCACACTCCCTGCCACCGGTACCACCTCATCCACCAGTTCACTCGATCTCTCGGCTGGCTCACCCAACTCCTCAGCCACTCCCTCAGTCATTTCCTCAGCCTGCACCGTCTCCGCAACAGGCTCCGCTCCCCTTTTCTCCCCTTCTCCTTCGAACGTCAGTTCCTTCAGGCGGGCAAGAGTAGCGGCGCTAAGGTACTTCTCATCCTCAACACTGATTTCCTCAACCTCACGGACTTCCGGTTCGTAGATTTTACGTTGAGCAACTCCCTCCAGCACAGCGTCGGCAATCTTCGAGGTAATCAACTTAATGGCGCGGATGGCGTCGTCATTAGCCGGGATCACGTAATCAATTGGATCGGGATCACAGTTGGTGTCCACGATAGCGATGATGGGGATGCCCAGCTTGTTGGCCTCTTGCACTGCCGTGGCCTCCCGTCGCACGTCCACGATGTAGAGCAGATCGGGGAGGTCGCGCATCTCTCTGATGCCCCCCAGCCGGTTGTTGAGTTTCTCGATCTGGCGTTGTAGGACCAGGGCCTCTTTCTTCTTCAGGCGTTCGAAATCACCCCGGTCACGGCGGGCTTCCAGATTAAGCAGGTAGTCAATGCGCTGCCGGATGGTGCGCCAGTTGGTCAACGTACCGCCCAGCCAGCGCTGGTTGACGTAGGGCATCCCACAGCGTTGTGCCTCCTGAGCGATAGTCTCCTGAGACTGCCGTTTAGTGCCCACAAAAAGCACTGTACCCTCGGCGGCTACGGCGTCCCGAATCAATTCGCAGACCATGCCAAGCGCGGTGATAGTCTGCTGCAGGTCTATGATATGCACCCCATTGCGCTCTGTGAAGATGTAGGGCTTCATCTTCGGATTCCAGCGCCGGGTGCGGTGACCGAAGTGCACTCCCGTTTCCAGAAGTGCTTTCATGGAAACAACAGCCATAGAGGAACCTCCTTTGATACCGTTATATCCTCCGCCTCCATCATTCCGCTGAGAGACCGGGTTGGCTGTCCACCCAGCACGATCTCACCGGTCAGGAGACGTGTGTATTGGGTTAATCTGCTACGATTGTACCATAAAGTGGGATTTGAGCAAGTCCGCAGGCCGCCGCGCCTATTCCTTCTCTGGCACCTCGAAACGATAGCCTACCCGGCGGACCGTGCGCAGGTAGACCGGTGACCTGTGATCTGCCTCAATCGCTTTGCGCACCCAGTGGACATGGACATCAAGGGTGCGTGTATCACCCATATAGTCGGTGTCCCACACCTGCTTCATCAAGAAAGCCCGAGTCAAAATCTTGCCCGGATGACTCATGAGAACCTCAAGGAGACGAGCCTGCTTGGGAGTGAGGTGCCTCTTGCGCTTACCGTAGATGACAGAGCGCCGCTCAACGTTGAAGACCACATCGCCTACCTGGAGCACGGTAGACAGCAGCTTGGCTACCCGGTTGATCAGTTTCCTGGCGGAAGAGGGACAGCGCAGATACGCCTGCGCGCCCACACTGCGGTCAATCCTCTCTCCCTCCGGCAGCAACATCAGCACTGGGATATCGAGAGCAGAATCCCGCAAGGTGTCGCAGAAACGGCGGCAACTGAAACGCAGCGAGAGAGAGTCCAGCACGATCACTGCCGGGTGTGCCTCTTGTATCTTGGCCAAAGCCTCCCTTCGCGTGCGGGCTGTAACGACACGATATCCCTGATCGTTAAGAATCGGGGCCAGATGCTCTGCCGTGCGCTTCCTGCCCTCCACGATCAGGATAGTATAGACTGGTGCCACCTGCTGCACGTTCCCTACTCCTCCATCTGAACCACGCCACGGAACAGGCTGCATTATACTCCATCCTACTGCTGAGGGCAAATCGAACAAGCCAGCAGTCGCCTCAGGATCTCCCCCGCTCACCCTGCCCAATATCCTTGCACGAACAACGTCGTGTAGTACCCTAACAACAGTGCGCCCAGACCAACGTAGGCCCGCTCGACCGAGGGATCGCGCCCCCAGCGGGCACAGGCCAACGGCACGACGAAAGCGGGCAGCGCGTAACGCAAGGTCGTGAGGCCAGTCAGCGCCGGCACCAGCACGACGAGGACACCCCACAGCCCGTAGGAGAGGCGTACCCTCCAGCAAGCGATTATCGAGATGCCCAGCGCTAACAAGGTTACGGTCAGATCAAGCATCAGGTTCACCAGCGCGGGTGGGTGCTCCCCGGCGTAGGCAGCGTACTCCATCAGCGCATCCCATCCCGCCAGCATCAACGGGCGGCCAAAGCGATTAGCCTGAGCATCAAAGAACGAGAGCCCCTGGGCGTGTAGCATCCAGAGAAAGGCCAGGAACGCCGCTGGCACAAGCAGCAACCCCAACGCGCCTCGCTCCAGCCGCCAGTGCCTCCGCGGCTGGATGTATTCAACCGCCAGCGGCAGGAGCAGCACCACGCCCACTGCGCGGGTCAGCGCGGCCAGCCCGCCCAGCAACCCCGCCAGCCACCAGCGGCCTCGGCGCGCCGCGTAGAAACTGCCCAACACCAGCGCGACGAACAGCGGTTCACTATAGACAGTCGTCAGGAAAAAGGCGGCTGGGAAGAGCAACAAGAACAGCACCGCCCGCAGAGCCGTCGGCTCGTCCTCGTCTAGCCGCGCCAGGGCAGCCATCAGCATGCATGCGGCCGCCGCGCTGAGATTGGCGATGACAAAAGCGACGGTAGACCAGTCCCACCAGTCGAAGTCGTGACCGGTCGTCCAGGCCAGCACACGCTCGACCGCCCATGTCAACCCGGAGTAAAGTGGCAGGAAGGCAGCGTTATCAGGATAATACCCATCGGCGGCGATCCAGACGTAGAAGCCAGAATCCCATCGCATGTGCAGGTCCACGAACCCCTTCCAGTAGGCCGGGAAGAAGCCGCTCTCCGGCGGAATCCAGCCGTAAGCGGTGTCTGGCTCGGTGATGCGGAAGCGGAAGAAGACGCCCACAGCGAACAAATTCAGCACCACCCACCAGACGGTGAACAGGATCAGAGCTTTCTTCATAGCCGCCGTCCCCATCACTGGGTTCACCATCACATCTCCTGCGCCTACCCTCCGGGGTCCTCCGCAACATCTGGCTATCGCTTCGGGACCTTCCCCTCCACCCGGCGCTGCTTGATAATCTGCTCGGCCAAGCCATCCGGCACGAAGTCGTAGCAGCGGAACTCCAGTGTGAAGGTGCCCCGGCCCTGGGTGAGACTGCGCAGGTCAGTGGCGTAGCCCCGGGCCTCGGCCAGCGGCACCTCGCCATCCACGTTGCGCATGTTTCCCCGCACGTGCATTCCGCTCACGCTCCCACGCCGCCGCCCAATATCCGCCACGACGCTTCCCAGGTGCTCTTCGAGAACATTCACGTCAACGCGCATGACGGGCTCGAGCAGCGCGGGGTCGGCGCGACGCACCGCCTGCCGCACCGCCATTGAGCCCGCGATCTGGAAGTCCATCGAGGCCGAGTCCACATCGTGGAACTTGCCGCCCAGTAGCGTCACGCGCACATCGGTGACCGGATAGCCGGCGATGATGCCTTTCTCCAGCGCCTGGCGCACGCCCAATTCAGTGGGACGCACAAAGTCGGTGGGGAATTCGGAAGGGGGAGCCTCGTTCTCGAAGACGACGCCCCCCCCGCGCTCCAGCGGCTCGACGAGCAACCGTACCTCGGCGAAATGGCCATGACCACCGGTCTGCTTCTTGTATGTACCGGTCGCCTCGACTGCCTGGCGCACCGCCTCGCGGTAGGAGACCTGCGGCGGGCTCACCTGCGGGACGAGACCGAACTCAGTCCGCAGCCGATCCACGGCAACCTCCAGGTGCAGTTCCCCCATCCCGGCCAGCGTCTCCTCGCCCGTCTCCGGGTCGAAGCGGCTGACCAACGTGGGGTCCTCGTCACACAGCCGCGCCACGGCCTGGCGCACTTTGTCGCGCTCGTCGCTAGAGACTGCCGTCAGCGCCACCGCGATGACCGGAGCCGGGAACTTGAAGGTCTCCAACTCGATAGGATGGGCCGGGTCACAGAGCGTGTCGCCGGTGATGGCCGACTTGACGCCCACCAACGCCACCACGTCGCTGGCTGCCATGTGGTCCACCTGCTCACGGCGGTTGGCGTGCATGCGGTAGATGCGCCCCACCCGCTCCTCCACGCCGGCACGCGGGTTGTAGACCATCTCCCCAACCTTCAGGTGGCCGGAGAAAACCCGCACCCAGGTCAGGTGCCCCACGTGCGGGTCGGTGACGATCTTGAAGGCGGCGGCACACAAGGGGGCAGCGGGGTCATCGGGCCGCTCGACGATTTCCTCCGTACCCCCCTCAGTCCCCCCTGTGAGGGGAGAAGTCTTGCTACCGGGGATAGTGCCCAGCATAGGAGGCAGATCCACCGGCGCTGGAAGGTAGGCAACGATGCCATCGAGCAGCGGTTGCACGCCGATGCGCTTGCGCGAAGCGCCACACAATACTGGCACCAGTTTGCCGGCGATGGTGGCGCGTCGCAGCGCCGCCCTGAGCGCAGCCGCGTCGGGCTCGAGTCCCGCCAGCCGCTGCTCCAGCAGCGCATCGTCCGTCTCGCAGATGGCGTCCAGCAGCGACGCACGGGCCGAGGCGACCCCAGCCTGCATCGTGGGTGGGATCGGCTCCACCGCTGGATCATCCGCCCCATCGCGCCATACCAACGCCTGCTGACCGATGAGGTCCACGACGCCGGTGAAGTCGCCTTCGCGGCCGGTGGGGAGTTGCAGCGGCACGGCGTGTGGCGTGAGCCGCTCGTGAACCTCGCCCAGCACACGCTCGAAGTCAGCGCCCAGCCGGTCGAGTTTGTTGACGAAGATGATACGCGGCAAGTTCTCACGGTCGGCGTGCATCCAGACTGCCTCGGTCTGCGGCTCGACGCCGCCCACGCCGCACAGCAGGATCACCGCCCCGTCAATGACGCGGATGGAGCGCACGACCTCGGCGGTGAAGTCAATGTGGCCGGGCGTGTCAATCAAGTTGATGCGGTGACCGTGCCAGTGGCAGGCGGTGGCAGCGGCGGTGATGGTGATGCCGCGCTCCCGCTCCTGCTCCATCCAATCCAGTTGCGTCGTGCCTTCGTCAATGCTGCCGACGCGGTGAATGCGTCCCGCGTAGTAGAGAACCGCCTCCGACGTGGTCGTCTTGCCCGCGTCCACGTGGGCGAAAATGCCAATGATGCGTACTTTCTCGATAGGTGCTTCTTTCTTCTTACTCATGATATCTCCTCCTTTGGCCCGATTCGTATCCCGGTCATTGCCACAGGCAGTCATCTGAAGTAAGGCAACTCTTATCAAACTCATGCTTTTGTCCCTTCTTGCTTTCTATATAGGACGCAGATCAACGCTGATATTCGCCGATTCGCTGACTCGTTGGTTCATTCTATCTGCGAAAATCTGCGTCCCATCATTCCCTCACGCCGCCAGGCCGGGCACTTTGAAGACATCGTACTCCTGCTCCATCTCGCGCCGGAATTGCTGCGTGTACAGCCGGTAGTAGTGCCCACGGGCGCGCAGCAGTTCGGCGTGGCTGCCCATCTCCGCGATGCGCCCGTCCTCAATGACCAGGATCCGGTCCGCCCGTTTGATCGTCGAAAGGCGGTGGGCGATGATGAAACTGGTGCGGTCCTGCATCAGCGTCTCCATCCCCTGCTGAATCAGCGCCTCGGTCAGCGTGTCCACTGAACTGGTCGCCTCGTCCATAATAAAGATCTCCGGCTGGGCCAGAATCGCCCGCGCCAGGCTGACCAGTTGCTTCTGTCCGACCGAAAGCAACACGCCACCCTCGCCTACCTCTTCGTCGTACTCCTTTTCCAGCGTCACGATGAAATCGTGGGCGCCGGCCAGTTTGGCCGCCTCGACGACGTCCTCGTCGGTGGCATCCAATCGGCCGTAGCGGAGGTTCTCGCGGACACTGCCGGAGAAGAGGTGCGGCGTCTGCAGCACTACCCCAATCCGGGACTGGATACCGTGCAGCGACAGTGCGGTGTAATCCCGCCCGCCGATGCATATAGTGCCCCCCGTCGGCTCGTAGAAGCGGCATAGCAGGTTGACGATGGTCGTCTTGCCCCCGCCCGTCGGCCCAACCAGAGCGATCCTCTCGCCGCGATTCACCTTTAGCGTGAAGTCCCGCAGCACCGGGTTGTCTTCCTCGTAGTAGAAGTCTACGTGATCAAATTCGATGTCGCCCTGGATGGTGCCCGGGTCAACCGCCCCCGGCCGGTCAGTCACGTCAGGCACCGCGTCAATAAGCGAGAAGACTCGCTCGGCCGAGGCGATAGTGTGCTGCATCTCGGCGTAGACGCGGGCCAGGTCCTGGATCGGCCAGAGCATGAAGGTGACGTACCCGACGAACGCCTGGATGCCGCCGATGGTCAGAGCGCCCACCTGCACTTGCAGGCCACCGTACCAGACGATGCTGCCCAACGCCACCGCGCTGATCAACTGCACCGTCGGCAGGAACAACGCCGACAGATACGCCGCCCGGTAGGACGCGCGGTACATTTCACCCGTGAGACCACCGAACTCGCGCAGATTCTCCTCTTCCCGGCAGAGCGCCTTGACCACGCGCACGCCGGTGATGTTCTCGTTGTAAGCGCCGGTGATCTTCGAGTTGAGTCTGCGCACCTTCCGGTATTCTACGACGATCTTCTTCCTGAACTGGGCCGCCACGACTACCAGCACCGGGATCACGGCGAACACTACAAGAGCCAGCCGCCAGTTGATAATCATCATAAAGTAGATGCCTGTGGCGATGTTCATGAAGCCCCAGGTGACGTCCAACAGCCCCCAGGTCACCAACTCGGCCATGCGACTCGAATCGGAGGTGACACGCGACATGATCCAGCCCACCGGCGTCCGGTCGAAGTAGGAGAAAGACAACTCCTGCAGGTGCTCGAACATTTTCTTCCGCAGGTCATACCGAATGCGTTCGCCCAGGATACCGGTCAGGAAGATGAAGGTAAAGACACCCACAGCCTGCACGACGATCAGCGAGCCGTACAGGGTGACGAGCCGGATGAGCATCTCTCTGTCGCCCGCCAGGATACCCTCGTCCACGATTTGCTTGCTGAGGAAGGTAAAGTACGAGTCCATTGCCGACACAAACGCGACGGCCACCAGAAAGCCGGCGAGCCACGGCCAATGCGGCCTGGCCTGGGCCAGGATGCGCAGGACTGTCTGGCCGTTAAACTGGGTTGTAAATTCTTCTTCTTCAAACTCAAAGTGCGACATGGGCTATCTCCTTCTCTACCCTCCCGCAGGCTTGAAAACTGCCCCGATCAACGGGTAACACCCGCACCCGGACGCCTTTCTCGCCACAACATCTTATGCAGCCTGCGGGAGAGTGGCACCGGCTATCTCTTTCCCCAACTCGTCCTCGATGCGAGTCTGCATGTCGTAGATCCGGCGATAGATGCCCCCCCGGGTCATCAGCACATCGTGCGTGCCCCGTTGCACGATCCGCCCCCGGTCGAGCACCAGGATCAAGTCGGCGCTCATCACGCTCTGAATGCGGTGGGCGATGATGAAGGTCGTGCGACCTTCCATCAGGCGCTGCAGGGCTTCGCGGATCAGCCCCTCGGTCTCCGGATCCACCGACGACGTGGCGTCATCCAGGATAAGGATGCGCGGGTCTTTGAGTAATGTACGGGCGATGGCAACGCGCTGTTTTTGCCCGCCTGAGAGTGTGATGCCCTTCTCGCCGACCAGGGTGTCGTACCCATCGGGGAACGACATAATCACGTCGTGGAGGGCTGCCGCCCGCCCAGCAGCTTCGACCTCGGCGTCTGAAACGTCCCGCCCGACCCCGTAGGTGATGTTCTCGCGGATGGTGCGGGAGAACAGGAGAGGCTCCTGCTCGACGATGCCGATCTGCCAGCGCAGGAAGTGGCGCGGATACTCTCTCAACTCCACCCCGTCGAGGGTCAGGCTGCCGCCGGTGTACTCGTAGAAGCGGGGCAGCAGGTTGACCAATGACGTCTTACCTGAGCCGGTCGAGCCGAGCAAGGCCACGGTCCACCCCGGCTCGCATCGAAAACTAATGTCTCTCAATACCGGGCTGTCGTCGTCGTACTCAAAGCAGACGTTGCGGAACACGACCTCCCCCTGCACGCCGTCAGACGGTACGTAAGAGCCTTTGTCCAGGGGCTCACGCTCTTCCTTGATGACTTTGGCCACCCGCCCGTAGGAGACCAGCCCGGTGGACATGTGTACGATCAGCCGGCCCAGGCTGCGCATGGGCCAGATAATCCATACCACCAGCCCGGCGTAGGCCAGGTAGGTGCCTACCGTGATTGTGCCGTTGATGGCCATCAGCGCCCCGGCGAAGAAGCCACCCAGCATCTGAGTGCCACACAGGATGCCCGAGACCGGCCAGAACAGCGAGTGCATCATCAGCAGCCGCCGTCCGCGCAGGAACTGCTCCCAGTTGTCCTGCTCGAACTTAGCCCGCTCATAGGACTGCCGGGCAAACGCCTTGACTACCCGCACGCCGGTTAGGTTCTCCTGCAAGGTGGTCGAAAGTTTAGCCTCCTGCTCCTGAAAGGCCTCACATGACTTTGAGACCTTCCTGAAGAAGAAGACCGACATGATCACGATCAGCGGCACCACCACAATCGAAAGCAGTGCCAGTTGCCGGTTTAAGTTCAGCAACGCAGCGAAGTTGATTCCAAAGAGCAGCACGACGCGCCCCATGCCGATGGCCTGGTCAGCGAAGAACCGGCGGATGGCGTCAACGTCTGAGGTGGCGCGTTGGATCAGTTCGCCAGTCTGCGTCTGGTCGTGATAAGTAAACGACAGCCGCTGGGTGTGGTCGTACAGGTAGTTGCGCAACCGCCGCGTGATCCCCTCCGCCGCCCGGGCAGCCCATCGTCCGCTGAGAAAGGAGAACGCGCCTTGAACCAGCGCCAGGCCGACAAAACCTAACGCAATCAGCACCAGGGTACGGTCAAACTTCCCCTGGGCTAAAACGTCGTCCACAAAATAGCGCAGCAATAGATAGTTGCCTGTTCGAAGAGCGGCTGCCACGCCTACGCTGAGCACTGCCCCCAGGTAGGTCAGGCGAAAGCCGGTCATCATGCGCCACAATCCAACCAGCCGCTTGTCCGAGAGTGCGTTTTTGAAGTCAAACTTGGATGGCGTAGTAGATGCCAACATAGTGAACAAGCCTTGTAAGATTCGTAGATTCGTAAATCCGTGGATTGATCCGTTAGTCCTGCCAATCCGTTGTTATCGAATGTCCCAGCAGTGCCTCCAACTCCGCCAGCGATGTGACCGGGTCCACAAACTGCACCGTGTGGATGCCCAACTCGCGGGCGGAGTCCACGTTGCGCAGGCCGTCGTCCAGGAAGATCGCTTGCTGCGGTGCGACGTCCAGTTGGCCCAGCGTCAGGTGGAAGATGGCCGGGTCGGGCTTGCGCAGACCGACGTAGGCAGAGTTGACGTAAACGTCAAACTCGGCATGCACGTCGAGTCCAAACTGCTCGCGAATCCGGTCGTCCTGGCCGGGCGAGGCGTTGGTCAGCAACCCGATCTTGTAGCGGCCTCGCAAGGCACGTGCAGCGGCGACCACTTCCGGGTTGAACCGGTCGCCAGCATAGAATTCCTCCATGAAATGAAGTGCTGCCTCCACGCCGGGAAGTCCCAACCGGTCGGCGATGTACTGCAGGGAGTCGTCGTTGGTGATCGCGCCGACGGACAGTCGGCGCCATGTCTCGCCCCACAGCACCTCCGGCAACGTGCCCGGTGTCAGCGCCAGCCGCCGTTCCCACCCGGCGATGTGCGCTTCGTCCGGCAGCCTCTCCATAACGCCGCCCCAGTCGAAGATGACGGCGCGGACGTTGGGGAGGGGATTGAGGACGGGGTTGGGGACGGGGATGGGCACGTCCAGGCCCTGCAACCACTTGCGCAGCGGCGCCAGCCCGCGGAAGCGCGTAGCGTGGAGCCCAACCTGTCGGGCCATGGCCACGTTCACCCGAAAGTCGTCCACGAAGACCGCCTCTTCCGCTGCCACGCCTGTTCGCTCCAGAGCCAGTTCGAAGATCGCGGGATCGGGCTTGGCCAGCCCCTCGCGGCCCGAGATGACGACCACATCGAAGGCATCGAAGGCATCAATAATACCCATTTGCTCCACGAGCCGGGGCAAATCGGCCGGTCCGTTGCTAAGCAAGGTAGTGCGATAACCCTCATCGCGTAGATGGCGGATGAGGGCTACCAGTTCCTCGTCCAGCCTGTCGCCGGCCCAGAAGGCTCGCCGGAACTCCGCCAGTTCCCCGGCGCTCAGCCCCAGCCGCTGGCCGACATCGGCCCAGAACTCCGCGCTGCTGATGCGGCCCAGTTGGACATCGTCCCAGAGCGGGCTTCTGAACACCAGTTGGTCCACACCACCCGGCGGCAGTCCGTGTCGCTGCTCCAGTTGGCGGCGGGGAGTGGGATCGGCGGTGCGCACCAACACGCCGCCGTGGTCGAAGATGAGTGCTCGAATCACGCTTTCTGCCTCCTTTCAGCGCCGGGAAACAACGCAGCCAATTCCCCGAAGCCATTCAGAACGATCACTCGCTCTGGCTCGGCAATCTCTTCGTGCTCCAGATGCCAGGTGTTCGGATGTGGGATGTAGACGGTGCCGATCCCTGCCTCCAGCGCCGGGTTGATGTCCGATCGCGGGCTGTTACCGACCATCCAGGTCTGCTCTGGCCGCAGCCCGTAGCGGGCTAACAGTCCCCGAATCACCTCGGCGTCCTTCTCCGGCACGACATGCACCCCATCGAAGAGATGGCCCAGGCCCGACCGCGCCAGTTTGCTCTCTTGCACCTCCCGATCCCCTTTGGTCAGCAGGAGCAGGCGGCAGTGGCCGCTTAGTCGGGCCAGGGTCTCCGCCACGCCGTCGAGCAGCACGATGGGATGCTCCATCACCGTCTGCCCGATCTTCCACATACCATCCGATACCTCGTTCTCAACGGGCCAGTCGCGGCTCGCGCACAGACGCTGGTAGGCGATAACCAGGCTGCGAGCGAACTCCTCCGGCGCGTAACCCACCTGAGGGACGCGTTCCCGCTCGACCGCATCCACGGTGCGCTCCGCCTCCTCCCGCCCAAAGCCCCGATCCACCAGCAACTCCACAAAAGCAGCAATGCACTGCTCGTAGTAGATGTTGTTCTCCCACAGAGTATCGTCAGCGTCAACGATCAGCGTCGTCGCCATTTGTTCATTGTTCATTGCCTCATTGTTCATTGTCTTGCCCGCTCCTCACTCTTTCAAAGATTGCGTGCTCAGATCCCCTCCAGGACGCAGTTCCTTCTCGTAGTTGGCGTACTGACGATCCACGTGCATCCCGGCCTTCTCGTAGAGGCGAGTAGCGCCAGTGAGACTTTGCGCGTCAACTTCCAGACCCACCTTGCACTTGCCACGCCGGTAGAACTCACCGAAACTGTGGTGCAGCAGGACCAGCGCCAGCCCGCGCCGCCGCCAGGGCCGCCGCATGCCCAACGAGTCGACCCATCCCATCTCTGGGTCTTCGGCCGTCTTGGGATGACACAACGACATACCGGCGATTTCCTCCCGTCCATGGCCAGGAACCAGAGCGATGGATCGTGATCCGGATTGTTGTCTATCCTGTAGCCTTGTTCGCGCAGCAGTGCCTGGGCTACCTCGTGAGTGCTCAACCTGTACTGCACCAGCACCACGCGGGTGCCCGCCGGCGCCTGGAGGATAGCCTGTCGTCCGCGCTCCTCCGCCCACTGGCAGATGACCGTACCGACACCCTGCCCCTTGTATTCGGGATGCACGTCCCCCGCCACATAGATGCGCACGTGCGGTTCCGAGTCCCACAACACGGCGTGGCCCACGAGATTGCCGTCCGGCGCGACTACGACCAGCGTGTCGGTCTCCAGGTTGAAGGTGGGAGCCTGCTAGTCGCTGCGAATTCTGTGCGCCTCGGTTCGCGGTTTACCGATCTGCTCGATGGAGCAGGCGTTCAAGAGGTCAACGACGGCTTCCACATCGTCCAGTGTTGCCGGGCGACTCGTGAAATGCTGGGGTAACAGTAATGTTGTTGACATGGTTTTCTCCTCCATGAAAGTATCCAGCAGTGAAACAAACGACAAGGCCGTGGACAGTGCCCACGGCCTTGCAGAGAAAAACCAGGATGGTGCAAGAAAAAAGGCCATGGGCGTCGCAGTCGCCCACGGCCTGAGGTGACTTTAAGTCAACCCCCGACAGGCGCACTGCGACAAGGCAACAGCCGACCTCCGCTGTTATCGCGGGGCCGGAGCGCGCTAACGATGGACATTACAGTGCGCATATCAGACCTCCTCACAAGATGCGGGGCGCATTATACCCTAATCCGGCGGGTTGTCAAGTCTGGCGTAACCGTTATAATAATGACGCTACTCGCCGGTAAAGGAGACCGAGATGGCCCGATACGACGCGCCTATCAACGCTAACGACACAAGTTTTGAGCGGGTGGTGCTACAAGCCCCCATCCCTGTTGTAGCGGTCTTCTGGTCAGCACAGGAGACTCCACGCCGGCAACTCAATGCTGTGTTGGAGCAAATTGCTCGTGAGTACGCGGGCGAGGCGCTGGTAGTGAAACTGGACGTGACTGATGCCTCCCAGGCGCAAGCACAACACAACGTAAAAACGCTGCCGCAGTTCCTGTTCTTCCGCCAAGGAAAGTTGATCGCGCGCGCCAGAGGCATGCCCAATACAGAGATGCTGCGCCCGTGGGTCGAGTACCTGCTGGGGCGTGGGCAGAAGCCAGCGACAAAGAAACCGCCGAAGGAGGCAGCACCGGCAGGTAATGGACATCCGCTAGTTGTGACAGACGCCGATTTCGAGCGCGTGGTGTTGGGGGCAAGTATCCCTGTGCTGGTGGACTGCTGGGCTGCCTGGTGCGGGCCATGCTGGATGATCGCGTCGGTCGTTGAAGCACTCGCGCGGGAGTTCGCCGGCCAGGCGCTATTCGCCAAACTGGACGTGGACGCTAATCCCACCACCGCACAGCGGTACGGAGTACAGTCCATCCCGACACTGATCTATTTCCGCAATGGACAGGAAGTGGATCGTGCAATCGGGGCCCAACCGGCACACGTGCTACGCCAGAAATTGGAACTGTTGCTGTGACCGAGTTCTTACAAGTGCATTTCTGGACGCTCTGCGGCATCAATAGTAAAACCGATCCGTAAGCACCTTTCCCGTGTGTGCAACCTCTACCCCTTCAAGTTCGAGCAAGGCTTGCTTCATCTCGAGGCCGCCTTGAAATCCCCCCAGTTGACCATCGGATCTGATCGCTCGATGGCAGGGAATGATGATGGGAAAAGGGTTGCGCGACAAGGCCCCGCCAACCGCTCTTGCGCCTCCTGGGACTCCCAAGCCTCTTGCAATCCTCCCGTAGGTACTCACCCACCCCCGAGGAATCTCGTGTTCGGCCAAGAGTACCCTTCTTTGAAACTCAGAACACCTCTTGAGCGCAAGAAGGCTCAGTTCAAAGTCAACAGCGTCCCCTTCAAGAAAGCGTTGAATCCGTTCACCAAGTTCCGCAATCGCAGGACACGATAGCGGGCTGGCGTCGGAAAAGGTCATACGGACAACATCCTGCGCCGGGGTCTCTTCATTGGGTAGGAATACGCGATATACCCTTGGCCCTCTTTCAGTTTCCTGCCAAACGATGCTCAGGGTGCCTAAAGCAGATGGCACGAGCACATACAAGAAGGGTCCCAGCCCACTCACCACCGTCAGTCTGGACTCAGGATTCTCTCCCATCGCTCACTCTCCAGACGCTGATGGGACGCCGGATGCGGATCAGCGGATAGGATGGAACTCCTCTGCTCTGACCACAGCGTGCTAGCCTCCAAAGGCCCACATCACAATAAACGGTGTCAAGTGGACCTCAATGGCGGCTGCCAATGCCAATAGCGGCAGGACGAGGGCGACGAAGACTTTGACGAAATCAGCCAACGCCCACAGCCACCCATCGCTCACTGTCATCCCCTGAGGAGGCGACGTAAAGGTCGCCCCCAGACGCACGGCCAACGCAGTCGCGATGCCCGCGGCAGGCAACTCCAGTAACCCATGAGGGAGCACGAAAGCAGCCAAGAACAGCGCCGAACTGTAACCCACGTGCGCGACCTGGGTGACGAAGAAAAACACAATCGCCAGTGGGGCCATCAGCAGGGCCACCGCCAGCGTGCCGAAGGAGAATACCGCCAGCAGCGCCGCCAACAGTAACGCCCGCACGTTGTTACCCAATACTCCCCAAGTAGTAAAGTTCGGAAGCCAGCCCACGGCCGGCAATTCGGTGAACGTTTCGGCAGAAATGTGCTCTAGTCCCAGGATCTCCGGCGGAAGCGGGTAACGTGCAGCATAGGCGTGGCCAATGAAGGCCGAAGACACCAATCCAACCGTGACCACCACGAGCGCCAGCCACGAACGGCGCAGAATAGCCGGGATGTCGCGCCCATAGAGCCCGCCCAGAGTCCCCAGCCAGCGCAACCTGGCCGGCATCTTCTGTACATCCAGTCCGAAGAACCACCATTCCCAGCACAGGTGTCCACGGAACGCGCGCCATAAAGAGGCCACGTTCAACTCGTCAATCTCGCGCCCCAGCAACCCCTCGCGGTTGAAGGTATGGATACCCATTCGCACCAGGATGATGTCTACAACCACCAAAAAAGGCACGATCCACCACAGCACATTGTAGTTGGCCCAGAACATAATGATGGCCTCACCCTGTACCAGGAGCGCCATCGGGATGATGATAAAACTGGCCAGCAGATTGGACGCCCTCACACTCGTCGTCTGACTGGAGACTACCACCGCGCCGGAGACCATCACCAAGCCCTCCGCCGTCGTCAGCGAGGGGATCAGCACCACCAGAATCGGCGGTGGCGTCCAGCCCTTGGTGAAATACAACCCGACCAGGTAGACAATGATACCCAGGTAGGCCGCTAACAGGGGCGGGATCATCGCTGCCAGTGTCTTGCCCAGGTAGAGTTGTGCATCCGTTAGGGGGGTTGCCAGAAGCGGTTCGAGGCTGTTGCGCTCTTTTTCCCCCGCAAAAGTCTCCAGCGCGATCACCAGCGAGAACGAGATAGGGAAAAATCCCACCACCATCAGCAAGAAGGGAAGCAGGCGGTCACCGACGATGGGCGCGCCATACTTGGCCACCCACCTCAGTGCTATATCGGCCACGAAACTCATCAGCACGGGAAAGAACAGCGTAAGGATCACGACAGGCACCACAATACGCCAATCCCGCAGGGAATCCCGGACTTCGCGCCTGACCAACGTAAATACCAACCGAAGCGACTCGCCACTCACCGCACGCATCCGCTCAGTTAGCGCTACCATCTCCTACTCCTCCACCACCACCCGCAGGTAGACGTCCTCCAGGCTACGCGGCACCTCACTCAGGGTGACCACCCCTACCCCATGCGATGCCAACGTCTGGAGCAAAAGAGGATTGGTACCCTGGGGATTGGGCGTGGAATAGCGCAGCCAGTCTTCTCCTTGCGCCTTGATCCCGACCAGGCCGGAGACAAGTTTCACAACACCATCGGCAGGACGGGTCAGACGTAATTCCATCAGTGGCGGGCCCAGCAGACGTACTTTTAACTCTGCCGGGGTTCCCAGCACGATAATCCTCCCACGCCGTATAATGGCAATGCGGTCGGCCAGGGCCTCCGCCTCCGCTAGATTGTGAGTGCAGATCATGATCGCCCGCTGGTGGTGGCGCAGACTCAGCACAGAGTCCCGGACTAACTTGGCACTGTGGGGATCCATCGCCGAGGTTGGCTCATCCAGCAACAGGACAGACGGGTCGTGCAACATCGCGCGCACCAGCGCCATCTTCTGCCGCATGCCCTTCGAGTACGTCCCCATACGCTGATTCCATGCCTCGGGCATCCCAAAGCGAGCCAGCAACTCCCTGGCCCGGCGCTCACACTCATCGGCGTCCAGACCCATCAGGCGACCAAAGAAGTCCAAGTACTCCTCGCCCCTCATGCGCAGATAGAGTCCTGGGTGCTCGGTCAACAGCCCGATCCGCTGTCGGACCTCCCGTGGGTGCTCGGTCACGCTGTATCCGGCCACGAACGCCTGCCCGGCCGTCGGGCGCAGGATCGCCGCCAGCATACGTACCGTCGTCGTCTTGCCAGCCCCGTTAGGGCCCAGCAGCGCCAGAATCTCACCCGGTTCCACCGAGAGCGTCACCTGATCCACAGCGGTGAAGCCGTCGAACTGTTTGGTCAGACCAATCAATTCAATCATCGTCGCTACGCTCAGAACGACTACCTGGCCGTCCAAGCGGCAGAATGCAAAGCCTGTCCCACACGAAGACAATCTCAGAAGACAATCTCATTATACCACGTTGGGCTCTCCTGACAATGGGTATAGAGTACTACGATAAGAGACTCCCAAGAAGAAACTGCCGAACGGTGCTTCCGCCCGGCAGTTTCACAGTCTCAGTTCTACACTCTCAACTTCACAGTCCCTTGGCAACTCCTGGCTATTCTAACCTAACTATCCTGCTTCTCCCGTCGAGAGACCGCATAAACGTATAGAATGCGCTGAACCACCGTGAACACAGAGAGCACCGCCAGCGCCCATATCATCACGGTGGGCAGCCCGACCGCCGACAGTACACCGATGAGAATAATACGCTCCATGCGGGTCAGCAATCCAACCTTGCAAGGGAAGCCCTGCGCCTCAGCCCGGGCACGTACGTAACTGACCATCATCACCGCCACCAGCGAGATGAGAAGCAACATAACCACTGTGGATGCCCCCTGGCGCAGGTAGTGCGCCGTGAATCCCAGAATCAGCGCGGCATCGGAAAGCCGGTCCAGAGTTGAATCGAGAAAGGCCCCAAAGCGGCTCTGCTTTCCGAGTGCCCGCGCCAACGCTCCATCCAGCGCATCCACCGGCGCAACGATCAGCAACAGCCAGCCACCCAGCGTAATGTGGCCCAGGCCAAACACAACCCCCACGCTGGCTTGCAACAGCAGGCCAAGGATGGTGATTGTATTGGGATGAATGCCCAGCCGGCCCATGGCGCGGGCGATGGGTACCAGGATAACCCTCGCCTGGGTACGCGCCCAGTCGGTCAGTGAATCCCACCGTCTACGGTGTCGCTTTCGCGTTGCACTTTTATTGATTTCTACCCGCTGGGTGCTACTCATTGTCCGTGATCCTTCCGCCTACGTAATGTCACGAGTCTCCTCCGCGCCTCACCGCCAGTGAACTGGACGGGTGACGATTTCATGAAATACAAGGACTTGCAAAAACACGTCCCCTGAACCAACGTCGCGGCACAGTTGCCCACACCGATGATCACCACGCGCACTTACTCCTGTTCACGCCTTTCCCTACTCACACCTCCTCTAAAGCCATGGTTCTGGTCAGCATTTCCATGAACTCGTCTTGACGACGCTGGATTTCGGGCAGGTTCACAGAACAATACACCTCCCGACCGGATCGCCGAACCCGAACCAAGCCGAGTACACGCAAGGGGCGCAGGTGAAAGGAGACGAGCGGCTGGCTGACGTGCAGCGCCTGCGCCAACTCGGTCACGGTCATCTCTCTGTTACTGGCGAGCGCCACGAGGATGCGCAGGCGCAAGATGCCCTTAAGGGCATAGAAATAGCGCGTCATCTCCCGCAGTTCCCCGTCAAGCGCCCTGCGCCGCTGAACGGCCATAGTCGCCTCCCGCAGTCCTGTAACGTATAAAGAACGGTTTCATAAAAAAGCGCTTATATATTACCGCAGAAATCCAACCGTGTCAAGTTTTGCCTTGCCAAACAGCCCGAATGAGGTATAATAACTGCACTACCGGGGCGTAGCGCAGTTCGGTTAGCGCGCACGGTTCGGGTCCGTGAGGTCAGCGGTTCAAATCCGCTCGCCCCGACTGACTAACGAGAAGCCCCACTCTTACTGAGTGGGGCTTCGTCATCTACCATTTGTCATTAGTCATTCGACTTCGCTTCCTGCCACAACGCTTCCAACTCGTCAATCGTCAGCGCCGCCATATCCAGCCCGCGCTCATGGGCCATCCGCTCCACACCACGAAAGCGACGCGCAAAGCGAGCGTTCGCCTCTCGCAACGCCGTCTCTGGATCCACCCCCAGCCAGCGGGCCCAGTTGACCACCGCGAACAGCAGGTCGCCTAACTCCGCCCCCCGCTCCTTCGGAGTAGTCGCTGCTTCCACCTCGGCCATCTCCTCCCGGACCTTGTCGGCCACGCCGCTCGCCTCAGTCCAATCGAAGCCCACCCGGGCTGCACGCAGGCTGTAGGCATCGGCCTGCTGCAACGCTGGCATCGCCGCCGGGACACCATCCAGCACCGAGTGGTCCTCTCCCTTCTCCTCTCGCTTCAGTTCTTCCCAGCGCCGCAACACCTCCTCGGTCCCCTTCACCGGCCGCCCGCCCCACACGTGTGGGTGGCGATGCTTGAGTTTGGCATCAATACCGGCGACGACCTGGGCCATCTTGAACTCACCCTCTTCGGTGGCGATCTGCGCCTGGAGCAAGATCTGCAACAACAGGTCGCCCAACTCTTCCTGCAGCGCCGGCACATCACCCCCGTCAATCGCTGCTAACACCTCGTACGCTTCCTCCAACAGCCCCGCCCGCAGGCTCTCGTGGGTCTGCTCGCGATCCCAAGGGCAGCCGTCCGGCGCGCGGAGGTGAGCCACCGTATCCTGTAAGCCCTCAAAACTGGTGGCACCAGGAAGCGGCGGCACGTAGAGCGTGGTCAGGTGAGCAATGTCGTCCCGGCGGTCGAGTTCGTAGAGCAGTAAGCGAACGACACGCTGCTCAGGAGTCGCGGCTGCGTGCACCAGCATCACCTCGTGGTTGTCGGGATACTGGTTCATCAGCGTGATTTTAACATCAGCGGCGAGCGAGCGGCTGTAAAGTTGGCCCACCAGCGCTGGCAGGTCCGGGTTGAGTGGCGGATGATAACGAGCCGCCAGTTCCAATGCATCGTAGATCTGCAAGCCCGCCAGCGCGTCTATCCTCAGCGCCGCGAGCGTGGGCTCGACGAAACTCAGCCCCTCTACGACGTGCACCGCCAGGCCAGCCTCCTCCGCCCGCGATAGAACCTGCCCCACCGTGGCTTCCCCCATCAGCGGATGGCCCGGCACGGCGTAGATAACTCCCTCCGGGCGCTGTCCCAATCGCAGCACCTCGCCAGCGATGGCAGTGTAGACCTGCGGGAAATCCTTCGCCTCCTCGTAGAGGTAGTCGAAGGAGTGCAACGTCAGATGAGGCGGCAATCCGGCCACGGTCGGGTGGTGCTCCGTGCGCAGCCAGACCTCACTGGCTGCCTTCAGCACCGCCCACGCTTCCCGCGTCAGGTGATGCGGATCGCCCGGCCCCAGACCCACGATGGTAATTGTCATCCGTCCTCCTTGACGAAATATATTGGCGGGGTAACTACTTTGACAATGTCATGTTTGAAGGCTACTCCTCACCTGCTCGCCAGAGGCCGTCAGATCCCGGCTCTGCGCAGCAAGATCAGTGCCTGAAGCGGGAGATCATAGTCCCACGGCGAGATCCTGTCCAAACCAAAATGGAGTCCATGTCCACGGACGAGCAAAAAGCGGGGTTCATCGTCGAACCCCGCTCTTTGGTAGAGCACTTTGCCAAACCTCCAGTTTACCCAATCTACCTCTTGGTGTACTGAGGAGCCTTCCTGGCTCTCTTGAGGCCAGGTTTTTTACGTTCCTTTATCCGCGCATCGCGGGTGAGAAAACCACCCTGGCGCAGGATCGGCCGCAGGTCTGGGTCCACCTTCAACAACGCCCGCGCGATGCCCAGTCGGATCGCCCCGGCCTGCCCGCTCACCCCCCCCCCCTTCACCATGACGCTGATGTTGAAGCGGTTCTCCGTCGCCGTCACCCTGAGCGGCTCCTTGAGATGGAGAACATCCACACTTCGGGCGAAGTACTCTTCGAGCGGCCGGTCGTTGACGACGATGATACCATCGCCCTCGGGGAAGAGACGCACCCGCGCGGTAGCCATCTTACGTCGCCCAACCGCTTCGTAATACTCCATTCCCATTTCCCCTCCTGTCATCTTAACTCCAACGGACTAGGCTGCTGTGCCACATGGGGATGGCCTGGGCCAGCGTATACCTTCAACTTCCTGAACATCCGTCGCCCCAGCCGGTTTTTCGGCAGCATACCTCGCACTGCGTGCTCGACCACCCGCGCGGGATGCTTCTGGAGCAGATTGCGCAGTGTGATCTTCTTGAGCCCACCCGGATAGCCGGAGTGACGATAGTAGATTTTCTGATCCAGTTTGCGTCCGGACACGTGAATCTTCTCAGCGTTGACGACGATCACGTAGTCACCGGTGTCAACCGAGGGTGAGTAGATGGGCTTGTGCTTACCGCGCAGGATATGCGCCACCTGAGTAGCCAGGCGGCCCAGAGTCTGCCCCGTGGCATCCACCACGTACCACTCTCGTTGGACATCTTCCTTCTTCGTCACGTAAGTCTTTTCCACGATTTCGACACTCCCATCCGAAATATACCGCTCCCATCGAACAGGCGTTAATACTTCACTTCCATCAGACAAAGCCCATGAGGAAGGGCCGTTGGCCCAGCCTGGCTGCGATCGCACGACGCCAGCACTGCCACGAATTCCTCCACACTCATCTCGCCCCGCCCGACCTGGAGCAACGTACCGACGATGCTGCGCACCATGCGGTAGAGAAAAGCGTTCGCCTCAATGTCAAATGTCAGCCCAGGACGCTCCCCACTCCACTCTGCCGTCAGCACCCGCCGCACCGTGACCTCGCCCTGCGGTGGCCGCCCAAAGGTAGCGAAGTCGTGCTCGCCCACCAGGGACTGGGCCGCCCGCTGCATCGCTGCCACGTCCAGCAGCGTAGCCACGTGCAGGCTATACCGCCGGGTCAGGGGATAGCGCACTGGCGCATTGTAAAGCGTATATCGGTAGCGCCGGCTGCGGGCATCGTAGCGCGGATGAAAGCCCAGCGCGACTTCATCAACCTCTTGGACGGCAATGTCGGCGGGCAGAACCGCGTTCAACGCCCTCTGCAAGTCGCCCGGCCCGTGCCGCCAGGCCGTACCGAAGACGATGACCTGCCCCACTGCGTGTACGCCAGCATCAGTACGGCCCGCTGCCAGGACAGTGATCGTCTCCTGGGTCACCTGCGCCAGCGCCGCCTCCAATGCTGCTTGAACAGTCGGACCGCTGGCCTGACGTTGGAACCCGCTGTAATCCGTCCCGTCGTAGGCGACGACCGCCCGCACCCGCATCGTAACGCTTGCCTACCTCCCGCTCCTACTCCTCAACCAACTCCAACAGGACCATCGGTGCAGCGTCGCCTTTACGCGGCCCCAACTTGTAGATGCGGGTGTAACCACCGGGCCTGTCCACATAACGCAGTGCGATGTCCCCGAACAGCTTTTCTAAGAGATCCACCACCGTGCCATCAGGCTCCGTCACCCACCGGTTCAGGCGACCGGCTGCCAGCCGGCGGGCATGAACACCTCGAGCCGGATCTTCTCGCTCCGCTCTCAGACCTCGCTTCGCCAGCGTGATCAGTTTATCCGCCTGCCCACGGACCGCCTTAGCCTTCGCCTCAGTCGTCTCAATACGCTCGTAATAAAACAACGCCGTCACCAGGTTGCGGCATAAAGCCTTGCGGTGACCGCCGGAGCGGTTCAGCTTCTTCCCTGCGACACGATGTCGCATCTACGCACCTCCACTCTCCTCCGTGCCCTCCTCCAGAAAGCCTCGTTCCTGGAGCCGTGCTTTCAATTCATCCAGTGATTTCTGCCCGAAGTTACGAATAGTCAGCAAGGTATCATCCCCCAACGCCAGCATCTCCAGCACCTCACCCACGCTGGTGATACCAGTGCGTCTGAGGGAGTTGAACACACGCACGCTCAGGCCAAGTTGCTCAATAGGAATCTCATAGACCTCGCCGGGAAGGCTAATCCCTTCTTCAACCGGCTCGACTTCCTCCTCCAAAGTGAGACCAGCGATCAGCCGCAGGTGAGTCACCAGGATACGCGCCGCTTCCTTAAGCGCATCTAATGGCGCAATCCGCCCGTCGCTCCAGATCTCCAGCGTCAAACGGTCATAGTTAGTCATCTGGCCTACCCGCGCCCGATCTACATCGAAAGCGGCGCGGCGAATAGGGCTGAATATGGCATCCACGGGCAGTTCGCTGATAGGCATCCGACCACGTCTATCGGCCGGCAAGTAACCTCGTCCCTGTTCAACCGTGAATTCGACATCGAGGTGTACGTCATCGGAATCCACGGTAAAGAGATATAGGTCCGGGTTCAGAATTTCGACCTCCGGTGGGGCTTGAATGTCGCCAGCCGTTACCGTGCCCTCATTCCGCACCTGAAGAGACATGCGCATCGGCTCCTGGCTTTCCATCTTCAGGCGCAGTTGTTTGACCTGCAGTATGAACTGTATCACGTCCTCTCGCACGCCTGGGATGGCGGTGAACTCGTGCGCGACATCGGAGATGCGGAGCGAGGTCACCGCTACGCCAGGCAACGAGGAGAGCAACACCCGTCGGAGCGCATTGCCCAACGTGACTCCAAAGCCACTCTCCAACGGGCCGATCACAAACCGGCCATAAGTCTGGGAAATCGCATCCGTCTCAATTTTCGGCAGCACTTGAACTGACAACCATCGCCTCCTGTGTTTGGTTAGCCTCTGGCCTGTATAGAGAACATACCGCGTAACGAATCAGGGCAAAAACCGCCCATCGGAAACTCCCACAGCCCACCAGGCCACCGCCCCCAGAACAGGCCCAGAAGCGAGACGTCCAATATCTCCCTAACGCGAATAGTACTCCACAATTACCTGCTCGCTCAATATCGTATCAATGTCCTCTCGCGCCGGCACATTCAGCACTCGAGCCGTCATCGTTTTCGGATCCAGGCTCAGCCAGTTGGGCACCCCCCCCTCATCCAAACGCTTGGCACGTTCTTTGAAGTACGTGCGCTTACGACTCCCCTCTCGCACCATGATCATATCCTGGGGGGAGACGATGTAGGATGGGATGTTCGTGCGGCGACCATTGACAACGAAGTGACCATGCTGCACCAGCTGGCGGGCCTGTGCCCTTGAGTCGGCGAACCCCAGACGGTAGATGACGCTGTCGAGCCGGCTCTCCAGCAAAATGAGCAGATTCTCACCGGTAAGGCCCGGCCGACGTTCCGCTTCGCGGAAGTAGCGCCGGAACTGACGCTCCAGCACCCCATAGATGCGTCGCGCCTTCTGCTTCTCACGCAACTGACGCAAGTAGTCAGATGGGCGACGACGGCGGAATTGGGCTAGCCGGCCGTGGTCACCAGGTGGATAGCCACGGTCTCGCTCAAAAGGACACTTGGGCGAGAAACAACGCTCCCCCTTCAAGAACAGTTTTTCCCCTTCACGACGGCACAGTTTACAGACCGGGCCGGTATATCTGGCCATACTCTCACTCCTAATCCGTTTACCCTCTTACCATCCGCTGTAGTCTCCAGACTACACCCGGCGTTTCTTGGGCGGACGACAGCCGTTATGTGGGATCGGGGTCACGTCGGTGATAGAGCGCACCTTTAGCCCCACCGCCTGAATGGAGCGGATCGCCGCTTCCCGGCCAGGGCCAGGTCCCTTGACGTAAACATCCACCTCAACCATTCCGTTGTCTATCGCATCCCTGGCCGCCTTCTGAGCAGCCTGTCGGGCCGCGAAAGGTGTGCTCTTACGTGACCCCTTAAACCCGACCGTCCCGCCGCTAGCCCAGTTGATGACATTTCCCTGCAGATCGGTCATTGTCACAATCGTATTATTGAAAGTAGCATGAACATGGGCTTGCCCACGCGGCACATTCTTCTTAACCCGGCGTCCTCCTCGACGCCGCCCTGCCTGCCTATCTCGTGCCATCACCCCTCCCACATTTGTTTGCAGACCTGCCTGCGACTACTTCTTCTTCATTCCACGCCGCCGTCCGCGGCCAGGTACTGTCTTCTTGGGACCGCGCTTGGTGCGAGCGTTCGTCCGCGTACGCTGACCGCGCACAGGTAGATTGCGGCGGTGACGCAGACCCCGATAGCAGCCAATATCTATCAGGCGCCTGATGTTCATCTGCACTTCACGCCTCAAGTCACCCTCGACCTGGCACTCACGATCAATAACCTCGCGCAGCGCAGTGACCTCAGACTCCGTCAGATCCCTGACCCGTGCATCGGGATCTACCCCGGCCTTGCGCAGAATCTCACCACTCAGGCTACGCCCAATGCCGTAAATATACGTCAGTCCGATTTCCACCCGCTTGTTCCGTGGTAAGTCTACCCCTGCAATACGCGCCATACTTCCCTCCGGTCAGAAATCCCAATGACCAAACCCCAATCAAGCCTTAGACCCCTGGGCCTTGCGATTTGAGATTTGAGATTTGAAGTCATCCCTGGCGTTGCTTGTGCTTTGGATTTTCGCAAATCACTCGTACCACTCCCCGCCGCCGAATAATCTTGCACTTCGGACAGCGCCGCTTCACTGAGGGCGACACCTTCATCACATCATACCTCCCTGCCTGATACCCATTCACTTGCCTACAGTCGTGACAGAATCTCTGCATCGCCATCGGTGATGGCAATGTCATGCTCAAAATGGGCTGTCAATTCCCCATCGCACGAAACCACAGTCCAATGGTCGTCCAGCACCTTCACACAACTATCTCCGGTCAACACCATCGGTTCCAGCGCCACGGTCATCCCCTTACGCAAGCGCACACCTTTTCCTGGTTGGCCATAGTTGGGTACCTGTGGATCCTCGTGCATTTTCCGCCCGATGCCGTGACCCGTATACTCCCGCACGACGTCATATCCGCGACTCTCCACGTAGGACTGGATAGCAGCGGAGATGTCACCGGAACGATTGCCCACCCTGGCAGCGGCTATCCCTGCATAAAGCGCACCTTCGGTTACCTCCAGCAGCCTCTGTGCCTCCAGGCTGATCTCCCCCACCGGCAACGTGATCGCCGCATCGCCGTGGTAACCGTCCAGTATAACCCCGACATCTATGCTGATAATGTCCCCTTTCCGCAACACACGTGGGCCCGGAATACCGTGTACCAGTTCCTCGTTCACCGAGGTGCAGATACTGGCCGGAAAAGGACAAGCGCTGCCGGGTGGATACCCCTTGAACGACGGAATGGCGTTGTACTTGCGGATCACCGTTTCCGCCAACTTATCCAGCTCCGCCGTCGTCACACCCGGCGCGACCCACTCCCGCATCCTCTCCAGCACCTCGGCCACGATCCGGGCGGACCGGCGCATCTTGTCAATCTCGGCTGCTGACTTCAAAGTAATCAATCACTACTTCCTGGCTGCTTCCACGATCGCCCGTAGGTTGTCCTGCACGTTCTCAATCGTCTGTTCTCCGTTGACAGCGACCAACAGGCTCTTAACGAAATAGTAACCAACGGTCAGCAACTCTGCCTATGTCCCCTTGCCTGCGTCTGACGGACCCAATAGCACGACGAAGTAGCCCACACACACCTTACTTGATGAACCCTTCGTAGTGGCGCATCAAGAGCTGGGCCTCCAACTGGCGCACCGTATCCAGCACCACACCGACCACGATCAGCATGCCAGCAGAGGTGATGAGCAGTACACTCGTTTGTAAGAACAGGTCTACGATAAAGGGTAACACCGCCACACCGCCCAGGAAGAGCGCCCCTACCAGCGTGATACGCCGGTAGACGAAGTTGATGTAATCGGCAGTTTTCTTACCCGGCTGGGTCCCTGGAATGTGGCCCCCCTGTCGTTTCAGCGTGCCCGGCAAATCCTGCTGCTGAACCATTATATCAGTGTAGAAATAGGTGGCCCCCACAACCGCCAGGAAGTAAAGCAGACCGTACCACGGACTCTGCCCACCAAAGAAGTCCATCACCCCCCGGGAAAACTGGGACACCCCGGCATTCTCACTGCCGACGAAGAACTGCGCAATCACCGCCGGGAAGGTGAGAATGGACTGGGCAAAGATCAGCGGGATCATGCCGGCCGTGTTGATCCGCAACGGGATGTATGTTCTCCCACCAGCGTACACCTTGCTGCCCCGCACCTTCTTACCATATCGCACCGGGATCCGTCGCTGCCCTTCTTGTATCACTACAATCACAAACATCGTGATAGCCGTGATAACCAGGAAAATACTCAGCATCAACACGCCCATCCCGACGCCCCCACCTTCCATCGCTTGAGCCTGAGTCCAGATGCGCACTACGTGCTGCGGCACTCTGGACACGATGCCGCCGAAGATGATCAGCGAAAGTCCGTTACCAATGCCCTGCTCGGTGATCAACTCTCCTAGCCAGACGGCGAACATCGTGCCAGCCGTCATCGCCACCAACACTGAAATGGTAGGCAAGATGTCCTCCGGTCGGCTGAAGCCGAAGTGGGGCAAAATGGGAGAACTGCCAAAACGGTTGAAACCCTGGGCCTGCGCAAAAGCCTGGAGCATTGCCAATGGAACGGTTATGTAGTAGGTCCACTGATTGATCTTCCGCCGACCGACTTCTCCTTCCTCGGCCAGCCGCTCTAACTTTGGGATGATCGGGGTCAGCAACTGAAAGATGATGGTAGCGGTAATGTATGGAGAGACGCCGTTCGCCATAACCGAGAAATTGGCCACCGCCCCGCCGGAGAGCATGTCGAGAACGTTGAACAACTGACTGGCACCACCTGTACCCGCCAGTAACTGCCCCAGAGCCCCCTGATCCACCCCCGGCACCGGCACATGTGCCGCCAGCCGGAAAAGGACGAGAATCAGCAACGTATACAATAACTTACGCCGCAGATCGGGCAAAGTCATGGCATTCCGCAGGGCTTGAATCATCACCTCACTCCCAATCCATTACCATCCAAATCTGTAGTTATCCCGCAATCCGCGCTCTACCGCGTTCGATAGCCGCCTCGTCGCCAGGGCAGTTCCTCTACCACTCCCCCGGCCGCCTCAATCTTGGCCCGTGCGCTGGCCGAAAACCGGTGCGCCTTCACCGTGAGCGGGTGCTTCAGTTCTCCGCGTCCCAGAACAACCACCAACTCATCCGCACGCTTGATGATGCCCGCCTCGACCAGCGTCTCTGGCGTGACCTCGGCTCCCTGCTGGAAAACTGTGAGCCGCCCCAGGTTAATCGGCGTGAATCGGACACGCCACGGATCGCGGAAGCCCACACCCCGTGCGAACGGGATCTTCCGCACCAGTGGCAACTGACCGCCCTCGAAGTAAGGCCGCACGCCACCGCCGCTGCGAGCCTTCTGGCCTTTCGTGCCGCGTCCAGCAGTCTTACCCCGCCCGGCAGCGATGCCTCGCCCAACACGCCTACGTTTCTTCACCGCTCCTTCAGCGGGCTTCAATTCATGTGGCTTCACCCTTCACCCCCACCAACCAACTAATCCACTTCTTCCACCGTCACCAGGTGCTTCACCTTAGCGATCATACCTCGGGCAACCGGTGTATCCTTTTGCTCCACCGTCTGATGCATCCGTCGCAGACCCAGCGCCCGCACCGTCCGCTTCTGCCGATAGGAATACCCAATCGGACTTTTCGTAAGCGTAATGCGCAACAGTCTGTCCTTCTTCTTCGCAGCGCTCATCGCCCTCGCCTCCAAAACGGCATCACTCTGACCTCAGGCACACCACGCTCACGGGCCACATCCTCTACACGACGCAGTTGCGCCAGGCCATCCATCGTCGCCCGCACCACGTTGAGAACATTAGAACTGCCCTGCGATTTCGTAAGCACATCGCGTATGCCCGCCGCCTCCAACACGGCACGCACACCTCCTGCAGCGATCACACCTGTGCCCGGTGCGGCCGGCTTAAGCAGCACCTTCGCGCCGCCGCATTGCCCGACTACCTCGTGCGGAATCGTAGTCTGCACCAGCGCCACAGGCCGCATGCTGCGCCGTGCCCGTTCCGTCGCCTTACGAATCGCATCGGGCACACCGCGCGCCTTGCCGATCCCAATGCCGACCTGCCCACGGTTGTCGCCCACTACCCCCACGACGCGGAAGCCAAAACGACGACCACCCTTAACAACCTTCGCGACCCTCGTGATGTCTACAACGCGCTCGTCCAGTTCCTCTCGCTCTTGGAAGACCTTGCGATTCGGTATGCTCCCTCTGGCCATTCTGCCTCCGTTCCGTTGCGCCTCAAAACTCGAGCCCGCCCTCACGGACTGCGTCCGCCAGAGCCTTCACCCGGCCATGATACTTATACCCACCGCGGTCAAAGACCACTATCTTGATGCCACGGCTCAACGCACGCCCCGCCAACACCTCGCCCACCACGCGCGCCTGCTCAGTCTTCGTCAACCCCTGGAGTTGCGCTTTCACCTCTGGATCAATGGTCGAAGCGAAAACCAGCGTGTGCCCCTGGCTATCATCAATCACTTGAGCGTAGATGTGACGCAGGCTGCGAAAAACATTCAACCGTGGTCGCTCTGGCGTCCCAACCACGCGCTTCCGTACACGTCTATGCCGCCGCAGACGGGCCACTCGACGATCAATCTTTGGCATATCTCAACCTCAATCCACCGACTGAGAGCCTATCCGGACAGTCGCTGGGGCCGGTCCCCGGCCGCCCCCCGGCTCGGTCAGAGACCGGGCGGAGCATTTTCGGACAGGCACTAATCAATCTTACCGGCCTTGCCGGCCTTGCGGCGAACGTACTCGCCAACATAACGGATGCCTTTGCCTTTATAGGGTTCCGGTGGCCGCCAGGCACGGATCTCCGCCGCTACTTGCCCCACCAACTCTTTATCAACCCCGCTCACCGTGATCACCTTTGAGCGGGGCTCAACCTCAAACTGAATCCCCTCGGGCAGGGCAATGCGCACCGGGTGAGAGAAGCCTAATTGTAGCAGCAGACTCCCATCTCCCTGCAAATCCACCCGATACCCGACCCCCTGGACTTCCAACCGCTTCTGGAAACCCTGCGTCACGCCGATCACCATGTTATTCAGCAGCGCCCGCGTCGTACCATGCAACGCCTTATGGTGCCGTTGATCGGTCGGACGATGCACCCTCAACCGGACGTCCTCCAGTACAATCTCCATATCCGGGTGGAACTCGCGGGAAAGGCTCCCCTTGGGCCCTGTCACCGCCACATGGCTACCTTGAATATCAACCCTTACCCCCTCGGGTACAGGGATAGGCATATAGCCAATCCGTGACACTACCTGCCTCCTCCATCAGCACCTACCACACGTGGCATAGCACTTCACCACCCACACCCAGACGGCGGGCCTGCTGTCCCGTCAACACCCCCTTGGGCGTCGAGAGAATAGCGATGCCCATGCCGCTTCGCACCCACGGTATCTCCGATGCGCGCGTGTAGACGCGGCGTCCTGGCTTACTAACACGCTTCAGCCCCGTGATTACCGGGTGACGCTCCTTCCTCTCGCCCACGTACTTAAGCCCGATAACCAGTTGTGGATGTGGGCGCTCATTCGTCACATAATAATCCTTAATGAACCCCTCGTTCTTCAAAATCTTGGCCATCGCCACCTTGATCTTGGACGAAGGCACACGCACACCTGGATGTCCCACCACTAAGGCGTTACGAATGCGCGTCAACATATCGGCTATTGGATCGGATGTCGTCATCAAAAGAAACCTCGCTCCCGTTTGCTCACCAACTCGACTTGACCACGCCCGGGATTTCTCCCCTCAAAGCCCGCTCCCGGAAGCAGATACGGCACATCTGGAAGCGCCGGATGTAACCCCGTGGCCGACCGCATATCCTGCAACGGTTCCGCACCTGCACCTTATGCTTGCGTCGCGTCTCTCGAATCGGCAGACACTTTCTCGTCATACTTGCTTCTCCAATCCAGGTCACCCGCCCCTGCGGCGGAACGGCATCCCCAACAACTCCAGCAGCCGCCGCCCCTCCTCGTCTGTACGAGCTGTGGTAACGACGCTGATCTCCATGCCCCGTATTTTATCAATCGAGTCATAATCAATCTCAGGGAACACAAGTTGCTCCCGCAACCCCAGTGTGAAGTTCCCGTGTCCATCGAAGGTATCGGGAACACCACGAAAGTCACGTTGACGCGCCAACGCTACGTTGCACAACCGATCCAGAAACGCCCACAGGCGCTCTCCTCGCAGCGTCACCTTGACGCCGACGGCGCGACCTTCCCGCAGCTTAAAACTCGCGATGGACTTACGCGCCCGAGTGACCACAGGCTGCTGCCCGGTGATCGTCGCGATGTCCCGCACCGTGTGATCCAGTGCCTTAGCATTCTCCAGCGCCTCACCCACGCCCACGTTGACCACGATCTTCCGCAGGTGCGGCACCTCCATGATGTTCCGATACCCGAACTCCTTCATCAGCTCGGGCCGGACCTCCTCACGGTAAAGCCTATACAAACGCTGCATCAGTCTGCCTTCCTACCCCAGGTATGGAAACCCGCTACTAGTCAATTGCCTCACCGCACTTCTTACATACACGCACCTTACGCCCATCCTCCTGCCAGGTAAACTTTACACGCGTGCGTTGATCACACCGTGGGCACACCAGCATAACGTTAGAGATATGAAACGGGGCCTCAAATTCTATGATGCCTGGTTGAACCTGGCTGCGTCCGGCACGGGTGGGACGCTGGTGCTTCTTGACAGTGTTGATCCCAGAGACAACGATACGATTTGCCTTCGGCAATACCCGCTGTACCGTCCCCCGCAGGCCCTGATCGTTGCCAGAAATGACCTCTATAGTATCACCCTTCTTGATTCGATTGCCCACCCTGCACACTCCCTCAATTGTCGCCTCTACAGCACCTCAGGAGCCAGCGAAACGATCTTCATGAAGCCCTTTTCCCGCAACTCGCGGGCCACCGGGCCGAAGATGCGTGTGCCTTTCGGGTTCCGGCTTGCTCCATCCAGAATCACCGCCGCATTATCGTCGAAGCGGATGCTGGAGCCATCAGAACGGCGGTACTCCTTCGCCGTGCGCACAACCACTGCCCGTACGACCTCTCCTTTCTTCACCTGCCCCTTTGGAGTAGATTGCTTCACGGTCGCTACGACAATGTCACCCACTCCACCGTACCGTCGCTTGGAACCGCCCAGCACCCGGATGACGAGGACTTCCCGCGCCCCGGTGTTGTCGGCCACTCGCAGACGGCTCTCCTGCTGGATCATTGCTCAACCCCCGCCGTTGCTCCAGCTTCTGGTCGCTTCAATATCTCCTCCACAACCCACCGCTTCTCACGACTCAGTGGGCGGGATTCGACAATACGCACCACGTCACCAACGCAGCAGACGTTCCCCTCATCGTGAGCCTTGTACTTCTTCGCCCGGCGCAATACCTTGCCGTACCGCGGATGGCGTACCAGACGCTCAACCCGTACCACCACGGTCTTGTCCATCTTGTCGCTCACTACGCTGCCAACGAGATGTCTCCTTGTAGAAGTGGGCCATTCCCTCACTGTGCTGCCTCCTCAACCAACTCAGCGACCAACTCCCGCTCGCGAAGGATCGTCTTCATCTGGGCAATGTCACGCCTCACAGCCCCTACCCGGTTATGATCTTCCAGACGCCCCATGGCCAATTCACGGCGCAGAGCGAAGAGCTCCCGATAGGCATCCTCCAGCCGCCCTTGCAACTCTTCCGTAGTCCAGGTTCGAATCTCCCGTGCCTGCATGCTTCTCCTATTCCCCAGCAAAGATTCCTTCGCGCTTCACGAGCTGGCACTTGATGGGCAGCTTATGGGATGCCAGACGCATCGCCTCGCATGCCATCTCCTCAGACACACCGCCCAGTTCGAACATGATGCGGCCCGGCTTGACCACGGCCACCCAGTGATCCACCGACCCTTTGCCCTTGCCCATACGAGTCTCGGCCGGCTTGGCCGTGACCGGCTTATCGGGGAAAATACGAATCCAATACTTCCCGCGCCGTCGCACATGGTGCACGATTGCTCGCCGCGCTGCCTCGATTTGCCGCGCCGTGATCCACGCCGGCTCCAGGGCTTGCAATCCATACTCCCCGAACACGACCTCGGTCCCGCGCGTGGACTTGCCCTTCATCCGGCCGCGCATCTGTTTGCGATACTTCACTCGCTTTGGCATCAACATCGTCTTGCTCCCTCTCCAACGAACCCAGGCTCTCACGTACCTAAACGACGAAAGGTTTCTCCTGTACCTTTGACTCAGGCAATATCTCGCCCTTGTAGATCCATACCTTCACCCCGATGCGGCCATAGGTTGTGTGCGCCTCTTCTTGAGCGTAATCAATGTCGGCGCGCAAGGTATGCAACGGCACCCGCCCCTCGCGCTGCCATGCCTTACGCGCCATTTCGGATCCATGCAGACGTCCCTTGCACATAACCCTAATCCCCTGCGCGCCAGCGCGCATCGCAGCTTGCACCGCTCGCTTCATCGCCCGGCCATGAGAAATTCGCCGCTCCAACTGGGCAACGATATTCTCCGCCACCAACTTGGCGTCCAGTTCAGGCCGTTCCACCTCCTGCACGTCCACGGAGACACGCTTGCCAGTCATCTCCTCCAATTCCCGGCGCAGCATCTTGACCGCAGATCCCTTGCGTCCGATGACAATGCCAGGCCTCGCTGTCCAGATAGTTATCGAAACCTGATTTGGGAAGCGCTCAATCTCAATACGAGAAATACCTGCACGCACTGCGCCCTCCTGGATGAACCGGCGAATCTTCAAGTCCTCGTGCAACAGGTCGGCGTAATCATCGCCCTCCGCATACCAGCGTGCCTTCCAATCCCGGATCACTCCGAGCCTGAAGCCATAGGGATGAACCTTGCGTCCCAAATCATTCCTCCTTAAGCAATCCGTTCCTACCCATAATCCTCCGTTTTCTCCTCCAGCACCACCGTGATGTGCGAGGAACGTTTACGGATCGGCCTCCAGCGGCCGCGCCCACCGAAGCGCCGTCGCCAGCCCTTTCCGGGCATCACGCCCGACCCCTCATCGGCTACGATGTGCGCCACGTACAAATCGTCACGCGATATCCCGAGATTTTCCTCCGCGTTCGCTACAGCGGAGTGGATCAACTTTGCGACCGGACGTGCCGCTGCATGGGGCAGGAAATGTAACACCTCCAATGCCTCCTTGGCATCCAACCCACGCACCCGGTCAATCACTCGCCGAACTTTACGTGCCGGTATCGGCACGTGCTTCGCCCGGGCCAGCACTTCTGTGCCCATACCCTACCCCTTCCTCATCCCTGCCGTACCCGCCCTTTCCTCTCTCTAACAATGTGACCCCGGAAGGTGCGGGTGGGGGCAAACTCGCCCAACTTATGCCCAACCATATCCTCCGTGATATAAATCGGCACATGCCGCCGGCCATCATGAACGGCAATAGTATGCCCAATCATATGGGGGAAGACCGTCGAAGACCGGGACCAGGTGCGGACCAGCCGCTTCTCCCCCACCTGATTCAATCGCTCAATCTTCCGCAACAACTTCGGATCCACGTATGGTATGGGCCTCTTTAATGGCGATCGTGACATTATCTACCTCGTTCCTCAATCTCCCACTGCTCAATTCCCTATCTACCGCCGCCGCTTACCACGTCGGCGCACGATATACCTATCGGTGGCCTTGTTGCGCCGCGTTTTCTTACCCAGCGTTTTCTTTCCCCAGGGCGACTTGGGACTCGGCATGCCGATCGGCGACCGGCCCTCGCCGCCACCATGAGGATGATCACGAGGCGACATGGCCGAGCCGCGCACCGCCGGACGCCATCCCAACCAGCGCTTCCGACCAGCCTTGCCTAACTTAATGTTACCGTGGTCCACATTGCCCACCTGACCGATGGTGGCAATACACTCCTGGCGTACCAACCGTACCTCACCGCTAGGGAGACGCAACGTCACGTAGTCCCCCTCCCTAGCAAGCACCTGCGCCGAGGTACCGGCCGAGCGCACCATCTGCCCCCCCCGCCCTGGATACAACTCGACGTTGTGCACCAGCGTGCCGAGCGGGATACGTGCCAGCGGAAGTGCGTTCCCCACACGGATCTCCGCATCCTCACCGCTCACCACCGTGTCACCCACCTGCAACCCCAGTGGCGCGATGATATACCGCTTCTCGCCGTCGGCATAGACCAGCAACGCGATGCGGGCCGAGCGGTTGGGATCGTACTCGATGCTCCTCACCCACGCTGGAATACCTACCTTATCGCGATTGAAGTCAATCAGCCGGTATCGCCGCTTATGCCCACCACCTCGATGGCGCACCGTGATGCGTCCCTGCACGTTACGACCAGACTGCTTACGCAATGAACGCAGCAGGCTACGCTCCGGCTCCGTGTGCGTAATCTCCTCAAAAGTCGAACCGGTCATCCCCCGCCGGCCAGGTGAGGTGGGCTTATATACCTTTATCGCCATACTACACCCTTTCAAATACCTCCAGCCGCTGACCCTTCGCCACAGTGACCACAGCCTTCTTCCACGGTGAGCGGCGCATCATCCCACGGCGTCCGTACCGCCTGGTAGCCTTGGCTGGCACATTCATCACATTGACCGCCACAACGTCTATCCCGTAGATAGCCTCAATCGCCCGCTTCACCTCGATCTTATTCGCGCGACGATCTACCTCGAACGTGTACTGTCCCAACTCCGAAGCCTGATAGCGCGCTTTCTCCGTATCAATCGGCTGGATGATCACCTTATAGGGATTCATCGTCCACCTACCCTAGTAGAATGCTTTCGATCACCTGCAGCACACCCAACGGCATCAACACATGATCATATGCCAACAAATCATGGACGTTAAGGTAACTGGCTCGCAATGTCTTCACCTGCGGCAGGTTGCGTGCCGACTTCTCCACCGGCTCGTTCCGCTCCGGCAGCAAGATCAGCACACGCCGATCCAGCCCGAGGTTCCCCAACACTGCCACCATCTCTCTGGTCTTAGGCATTTCCATCTCCAGCACGTCCAGCACGACGATCTGGTTCTCCATCGCCTTAGCCGACAGGGCCGAGCGCAGCGCAGCGTGTCGCATCTTGCGCGGCATCTTCTTGATGTACTTGCGCGGCTTCGGCCCGTGAGCCACCCCACCACCGACGAACAGGGGGGCGTTACGGCTGCCGTGGCGTGCCCGCCCGGTACCCTTCTGCCGATACCACTTGGCCTTGGTGCGATTCACCTCGCCGCGAGACTTCGTCTTATGCGTCCCCAGGCGAGCATTCGCCAGTTGACGCACCAAGGCCTGATGCATCAATGGCACGTTGACGGGGACCTCGAAGATGTCGGAGCGCAACTCAACCTCGCCAACTTCTTCTCCTCTGGTATTGTACATTGGAACAACCATCGCTCTCCTCACAGGCTATTCGCCCCGTCGCCTGGCCAACTCTCTCGACTTGCGAGCCTGCTTGATCATCACCAGCCCACCTTTGGTACCCGGCACACCACCACGCACCGCCAGCAGGTTCCGCTCTGGGTCCACCAACTCCACCCGCAGGTTCTGGGCCGTGACACGCCCCCCTCCCATACGACCGGGCATCCGTTGCCCTTTCCACACTCGACCGGGATAAGCGCAGGCACCGATGGAACCCGGCGCACGCTGCCGATCCGACTGACCGTGCGTCTTGGGGCCGCCTCCAAAGCCGTGTCGCTTGACCACGCCCGCGAAGCCTCGCCCTTTCGAGATGCCGACTATGTCCACGCAATCGCCGGCCTCAAAGACATCCACCAGGATGCGTTGCCCCTCCTCGGCCTCCTCATCTCGCAGGCGGAACTCCCGCAGGTAACGCAGCGCAGATATCCCGTTGCGCGCCAGATGCCCCTTCTCTCCGCCACTCAACCGCTGCGGCTTCACTTCCTCAAAGCCAAGTTGAACAGCACGGTACCCATCCTGCTCAAGCGTCTTCACGTGAGTCACATAGCATGGCCCCGCCTCAATGACCGTCACGGGGACAGCCTCTCCGCGATCGTCAAATATTTGCGTCATTCCAACTTTTCTGCCCAGGATCACCTTCACACCAACACCTCCCCAGGGGACACGTAGCCTGACAGTGACGCTCCCCCGCCGCAGGCAGAGGCTTCATTGGTGGCGACCAGCCCCAGCCTTCCCCCTACGTGGGGAAATCCGGTGACAGCCAGCCCACGCCGCCATCCCCACGTCAGCAGGGACAATGCAGAGGAGAAAGCAGAACCCGCTCACCCTCCTCATTCTACCTACTTCCTATCTACTTCTGTCACCTATTTATAGCTTGATCTCGATATCTACACCGGCCGGCAGATTCAACCGCATTAGAGAATCAATGGTCTTGTTATCCGGCTCGATGACGTCAATCAGTCGCTTGTGGGTGCGAATCTCGAAATGTTCGTGCGAATCCTTGTCAATGAAAGTCGAGCGACGAACGGTAAAGCGCTCGATCTTGGTCGGCAGAGGCACAGGCCCCACCACCGTAGCGCCTGTGCGCTCCGCCGTCTCCACAATGCGCTTAGCCGATTCGTCAAGCACACGATGATCGTAGGCCTTCAACCGGATGCGAATCCTCTGCTTGGCCATACTCCGCCACCTAGTCCAGAATCTCGGTGATGACACCGGCGCCGACGGTCAGGCCACCCTCGCGAATGGCAAAACGGGAGCCCCTCTCGACGGCGACTGGCTCGATCAACTCCACTTCTAGGTTGACACTGTCGCCTGGCATCACCATCTCCACGCCCTCCGGCAAGCGGATCTCTCCCGTCACATCCATCGTGCGAATGTAGAACTGCGGCCGGTAGCCGTTGAAGAAGGCCTTGTGACGACCACCCTCTTCCTTCTGCAGCACATATACCTCGCTCATGAAGTGCCGGTGAGACTGGATGCTGCCCGGGATCGCAACGACCTGGCCACGCTGCACCTCATCCCGGTCCACACCCCGGAGCAACAACCCCGCGTTATCGCCCGCCATCACACTGTCCAGCTTCTTGCGGAACATCTCCATGTCGGTGACGACAGTCTTGGTGGGCTCGTCCTGCAGGCCGACGATCTCCACCTCGGTCATCGGCACCATCACACCTCGATCGACGCGGCCAGTCACCACCGTACCCCGCCCCTTGATCGAGAAAACATCCTCGATGGACATCAAGAATGGCTTATCCTCATCCCGCACCGGCATGGGGATGTAATCGTCAATCACACGCACCAGTTCCCAGATGCACTGATACTCGGGCGCGTCTGGGTCGGTGCTCTCGCTCTGCAGTGCCTGGAGGGCACTTCCGCGCACGATAGGCGTATCGTCACCGGGGAAGCCGTACCCATCGAGCAGCTCCCGCAACTCCAACTCGACCAATTCCAGCAACTCCGGATCGTCCATCAGGTCCACCTTGTTCAGGAAGACCACGATGGCCGGCACGTTCACCTGGCGGGCCAGAAGCACGTGCTCTCGCGTCTGCGGCATCGGGCCATCCGCTGCCGAAACGACCAGGATCGCCCCATCCATCTGCGCCGCCCCGGTGATCATGTTCTTGATATAGTCCCGGTGGCCCGGGCAGTCAATGTGAGCATAGTGCCGGTTCTCTGTCTCGTACTCGACGTGAGCGATAGCCACAGTCAGAATCTTCGTCGCGTCACGGCGGAACATCTTCACGTCCGCCCTTGCCACTTCCTCATACGCCTGGAACTCGGCCAACCCTTTTAAGGAGAGCACCTTCGTTAGGGCAGCAGTGAGAGTCGTCTTGCCGTGATCAATGTGCCCGATGGTGCCCACGTTGAGGTGCGGCTTTGTACGTTCAAATTTCTTCTTCGCCATTTCTCACTCCTTTCATCTCACTTCCTTCGGATGACATAACTCTGCTGTACTACCAGCCTCCACCATACATAATGGCGTTCATCCGCTGTTGATCTACTTCCGCATAATGGTTAAACTCCATCGTAAAAGTGCCCCGTCCCTGCGTCAGACTGCGCAGGTCGGTCGCATACCCAAACATCTTCTCCAGAGGGACAAAGGCGCGTATCGCCTGTATCCCTCCTACCCGAGACGCCACTTCCCTGATCTCGGCCCCCCGAGCGTTCAGATCTCCCATCACCTCGCCAGTGTACGTCTCCGGCACAACCGTCTCCAGGTCCATCACCGGCTCCAACAAGACTGGCCCGGCCACCTCCACTGCCTGGTTGAAAGCCATCGTGCTAGCCACTTTGAAGGCCAGTTCAGAGGATGTCTCCTCATTCAACTCCGCGCCGAGCAATCGGACCTTCACATCCACGAGTCGGTAGCCAGCCAACACGCCACCCTCCATCGCCTCGTGGCAGCCCCGCTTGACCGCCTCGACGAACTCGGGGGGCAAAACCCGGGCCCGCGTGACACTCTCAAAGAGAAACCCTCCCCCGGCAGGCAGTGGCTCCACCTCCAGCCACACGTGGCCGAAGTGCGTCCGGCCCCCAACCTGTCGCTCGAACAACCCCTCGCCTTCAGCCCGCTGCGTGATCGTCTCGCGGTAACTGACCCGCGGACGGCTCACCCGCCCGCTCACACCAAACTCCCGCATCAGCCGGTCGGTCAGGATTTCCAGGTGCAACTCTCCCATCCCAGAGATGAGCGTCTGCCCAGTGTTATCGTCAATCCGAACCACAAAGGTAGGGTCTTCTTCAGCCAGCTTTTGCAACCCTTCGGCCAACCGATCCTGATCGGCCGCCGTCTTCGGTTCAATCGCTACCGAGATGACTGGCTCTGGGAAAGAGATGGGCTCCAAGATAATCGGCCCGCTGGGCGTACACAGCGTCTCGCCGGTGAAGGTATCCTTCAGCCCCAACGTCGCGCCGATGTCTCCCGCGCCCAATTCCTGAATTTCCTCCCGGTGATCAGCGAACATGCGGATCAACCTACCGATGCGTTCCCGGCGGCGCTTGGTGGCGTTGACAACCCTCGAACCTACCTTCACCTTCCCGGAATAGACCCGGAAATAGGCGAGCCGGCCCACATATGGGTCACTTGCGATTTTAAAGACCAATGCTGCCAGTGGCACGTTTAGGTCTGCCGGGCGGGTCTCCACCTTTTTAGTGTAAGGGTTGATCCCCTTCACTGGCGGAACGTCCAGCGGTGACGGCAGGCAGTCTACCACCGCATCGAGCAGGGGCTGGACACCCTTGTTGCGCAAGGCCGAGCCGCACAAGACCGGGTTTAATTGCCCGGATAAGGTAGCTCGCCGCAGCGCCCGACGTAACTGACCAGCTGAGATCTCCTGCCCTTCCAAATAGAGCGTCATCAACTCATCGTCGGTCTCGACGATCTGCTCTACGGCTCGCTCCCGCGCCTTCAGCACCACCTCTTCCAACCCAGGCGGTATCTTCACGACCTCAGGTGACGCCCCCAGTTCGTCCGTCCAAACAATGGCCTGCATCTTCAGCAAGTCCACCACTCCCCGAAAATCGGCCTCGCTACCGATAGGCCATTGAATAGCGACCGGATTGGCAGCCAGTCGCTCGCGGATCGTCTCGATCGCGTGGGCGAAGTCGGCGCCCAACCTATCCATCTTGTTAATAAAAGCGATCAACGGCACACCGAATTCCTGTGCCTGTCGCCACACCGTCTCCGATTGCGGTTCCACCCCGGGCACCGCATCGAAGACGACGACACCGCCGTCGAGGACACGGAGACTTCGCTGCACCTCCGCAGTGAAGTCAATATGCCCAGGCGTATCCACGATGTTAATCTGACAGTTCCGCCAGAAGCAAGTCACTGCCGCAGCAGTGATTGTGATACCCCGCTCCCGCTCCTGCGCCATCCAGTCCGTGACCGTCGTCCCCTCGTCCACGTTACCCATCCGGTGAGTACGACCGGTGCAGAACAGGATGCGCTCAGTCGTCGTCGTCTTACCCGCATCAATGTGCGCAATGATCCCAATATTCCGAATGCAGTCCAGCGAGTTTCGTGTGACCATCGCTTGCCCGCCCCACCTACCAGCCCTGCTCCCCATCCGCGAGCGTATCCTTCTGCTAGGTGGCGGGGTCGTCCCGCAAAACAAGCGGCCTACGATGGACCACCTACCACCGGTAGTGAGCAAAGGCCCGGTTGGCCTCAGCCATCCTGTGTGTATCTTCCCTCTTTTTAACTGCCGCCCCGGTCCCACGTGCTGCGTCCATCAACTCACTGGCCAGTTTTTCGGCCATAGACTTGCCGGGGCGATTGTGCGCAGCGGCTAGCAGCCAGCGCATCGCCAGGCTAAGCCTGCGGCTCGGCGGCACCTCCACCGGGATTTGGTACGTGGAGCCCCCCACGCGACGCGGTTTGACCTCCAGCACTGGTGAGATATTCCTCATCGCCTCTTCCATCACCTCCAGCGGAGGCCGCTTCATCCTATTCTGCACAATGTCCAACGCGTCGTACACAATCCGCGCTGCAGTGCTTTTCTTTCCCCCCCTCATCAATTTATTGATGAACTGAGCCACCATCACGCTATTGTAGCGGACCTCGGGTTTAACCTGTCGCTTGGGCGGACGATATCTTCGGGGCATAGCTCACCTGCCTCAACATCTACCTTCTAGGACGCTTGGTCCCATACTTGGAACGTTGTTGCATACGATCTTCCACACCCATTGTATCAAGAGCGCCACGAACGACGTGGTAGCGCACACCAGGCAGGTCCTTAATGCGCCCTCCCCGCACCAACACAACTGAGTGCTCCTGCAACGTGTGCCCCTCGCCCGGCACATAGGCAGTCACCTCGATGCCATTGGTCAACCGCACGCGAGCGATCTTCCGCAGCGCGGAGTTGGGCTTCTTAGGTGTCATCGTCCGCACCTGCGTGCACACACCACGCTTCTGCGGCGCTCCTTTGGAACGCCGGGCCCGTCGCTGTTTGAAAGAATTAAACGTGTACCGCAACGCGGGCGACTTGGATTTGCGCGTCTTAGGCTTTCTTCTCTTGCGAACCAACTGATTGATAGTGGGCACGCCTACCTCCCCAAACTCAGTGAAGAAGGCCACCCACCCGTACCGATGGCCTTCCTCCACAACACTCAACCAATCCTCTCTGCTTGTCAACCAGGCAGCAGGGGCTTTGGCTGCTGCCCACTCTAACGAGCGTACATTCTACCACGAAATTGCCAGAAGTCAAACAGGCCATACACGTTTTTGTAACTATCCTATCCAACCTGCCGGACGAAGCCCAGGCAAAGAACATTCCCCTTAACTATTGCCGAGTACAAAGCAGGATTGTATTAACGCCTCCGCTGTCTCAGACTCAGGAGGCCCATACCCAACAGGGGAGTCCTGGTTTTCTCCTCACCCCGGCCGAAGTCTATCACCTCACCATCCTGGGTGACCGCTTCGACCGCCAGTCCCAGGCTTTGTAGTTCCTTCACCAACACCTTGAACGAAGCGGGGACCCCTGGCTCTTGGATAGCCTCCCCTTTAACGATGGCCTCGTAAGTCTTGACACGGCCCTGCACATCGTCCGACTTGATGGTGAGCATCTCCTGGAGGACGTGAGCGGCACCGTAAGCCTCCAGCGCCCACACCTCCATCTCACCAAAACGCTGACCACCAAACTGTGCCTTGCCACCCAGTGGCTGTTGCGTCACCAGGCTATAGGGCCCTGTAGAGCGCGCATGTACCTTGTCCTCGACCAGGTGGGCCAGTTTCATCATGTAAATCATACCCACCGTCACCGGTTGGTCAAATGGCTCGCCCGTCTTGCCATCATAGAGAATCATCTTGCCCAGAATCGGCAATGGGTCGGAGGTCTCCATACTCACCCGCGTGGCCAACATCTCGACTGCTTCATCATCCAGGTCGGCCACCTCCTGACTACGGTCTTCTAACCAGATGCGCAGGCAGGCTATACTCGCCCGCCGATCCGCCACGGCCCGCTCGGCTAACGTGCGCGTGTCATCTTCATAAGAGAGTAACTCGTCCGGCTCATAACCCCTCTCTCGCAGCCATTCGCGCAGCACCGCCCGCCGGGCATAGACACGCTCCATAATCAGCCGGTCTACGTCGTAACCACGCTCTGCCAACCAAGCGACGATATACAGCCGCCGCGCTTCCTCATCATCCCTCAGCGTCTCCAAAGGATAGTCCTGCCCCTTCAGCCAGGCCCACGCACGTTCGGTAATCTCACTCCAGGCGCGGTCAATGAGCCAGGCTCGCGCCAGTTCCGCCTCGACCTGGGATTCGTTCGCACCGTCAAAAACCGGCGTGATGGCACGAAAACCAAGCCGATAAGCAGACCACCCCAGATGAGTCTCCAGGATCTGGCCGATGTTCATCCGCCCCGGCACACCTAACGGGTTCAGTATCAAATCAATAGAGGTGCCATCAGCCAGGAAAGGCATATCTTCTACAGGCATAACCCTGGAGACGACTCCCTTGTTACCATGGCGGCCTGCCATCTTGTCACCCTCGGTGATCTTCCGCCCTTGAGCCACGCCGACGCGCACCATCTTTTCCACACCTACCTTGAGATCCTGATGCTCCTCGCGGTCGAAGACCTTAACATCCACCACCTTGCCACGCTCTCCGTGAGGCAGGCGCAGGCTGGAATCCTTCACCTCGCGGGCTTTCTCGCCGAAGATGGCACGCAGCAGCTTCTCCTCAGGACTCAGCTCCTTCTCACCTTTTGGCGTGATCTTGCCTGCCAGAATGTCCAGAGGCCCCACCTCCGCCCCGACGCGGATGATACCATCCGTATCTAAGTCCTTCAACGCTTCATCGCCTACGTTGGGAATGTCGCGAGTGATCTCCTCCGGCCCGAGTTTGGTGTCACGAGCCTCTACTTCGTGCTTCTCGATATGGATGGAGGTAAACTTGTCTTCGCGTACCAGACGTTCGCTGATGAGAATAGCATCCTCAAAGTTTCCCCCCTCCCAGGAGATGAAGGCACACATCACATTGTGCCCAAGCGCCAGTTCACCATCCTCGGTCGAGGAACTGTCCGCAAGCGCCTGGCCTTCGCGCACTCGCTGCCCTTTGTAGACAATAGATCGCTGATCAATACAGGTACTCTGATTTGAGCGCTGGTACTTGTGAAGATGGTAAACGTGCAATCCACTGGCATGGCGAACTACAACCTTGTCACCCGTGACGCTGATGACATCCCCATCCTCTTTCGCCAGCACAACCTGCCCCGAATCAAGGGCAGCCTGCCGCTCCATCCCGGTGGCTACCAGCGGCGCTTCGGGCTGAATAAGCGGCACCGTTTGACGCTGCATGTTGGAGCCCATCAGTGCACGATTAGCATCATCGTGTTCTAGAAAAGGGATTAGCGATGCCGAAACGCCCACGATCTGGCAAGGTGCGACATCAATGTAATCAATCTTCTCCGGCACGGCTGATAGGAACTGGTCGGCATAGCGGGATGAAACGCGCGGCTGCACAAAATGCCCTTTCTCATCCAATTCAGCATTGGCCTGTGCAATCGTATAGCGGTCTTCTTTATCGGCCGAGAGGTACACAAGTTCATCACTCACCACTGGCACGATAGGAACTTCCTCTGCAAAGCCCAAAGCAACAATCCGTACAGCCAACTCGGGCGTCACTTCCGTCCCTGCCTCAGCCACCACTTCGCCGCTCTCAGGGTCAATCACGTCCTCCCTCAGCGTCTGACCGGTAAGCGCTTCGACGGTGAGCTCCACCGTACGGATAACTTTACGATAGGGCGTCTCGATGAAGCCTAGGGAATTGACACGGGCGTAGGTCGCCAGGCGGCCGATCAACCCGATGTTGGGTCCTTCGGGGGTCTCAATGGGACAGATACGCCCATAATGGCTGTAATGCACATCGCGCACATCGAAACCTGCTCGTTCGCGCCGCAGCCCCCCCGGTCCCAGCGCCGAAAGAGTGCGCTTGTGGGTCAGTTCTGCCAGCGGGTTGGTCTGCTCCATAAACTGCGAGAGTTGGCTGGAGCCAAAGAACTGGCGGATGACCGCAACCACCGGGCGAATGTTAATCAGGTTAACTGGCGTCAACGATTCGGATTCACGGATGGACATACGCTCTATCACTAACCGCTCCATACGACGCAGGCCTATCCGTAACTTGTTTTGAACCAGTTCGCCTACCGTCTTGACGCGACGGTTGCCCAAATGGTCAATGTCATCGGCATCCACGATGCCGTTGTCAATGCGGATCATGCGCTCTACCAAGGCTACCAGATCCCGCTTGGTGACGTTGCGATGTTCGGGGTCTATGTCGAGGCCAAGCCGCTGATTCAGTTTGTAACGGCCCACTCGCTGCAGGTCGTAGCGCCGAGGATCGAAGAGTTGCTGTTCCAGATACTCACGTGCATTCTCCAGCGTAGACGGGTCGCCAGGACGCAGGCGACGATAGAACTCCAACAGTGCTTCCTCAGCCAGTGTACGCCCACCTCTTGGTTCCCAGTTCGGCTCCTGACGAATAGTCGTGGGAATGTACTGATGGTTAGGATTACTGTCGGCATCCTGGAAAAGCATCAACAACTCCTCGTCGCTTCCACTCCCCAGGATGTTGCTCCCAGTCCGGTCGTCCACCGCTGCCAGGGCCCGCAACAGGATAGTGACAGGCAAAGTGCGCTTACGGTTAAACTTGATAGTGAGATAGTCAGACTTACGGGTCTCGAACTCCATCCAGACGCCACGATCAGGAATAAGTTTAGCCGTACTGAGCCGCCGACCGGTAACCCGATCTTCCACAACGTCGAAGTAAACGCCAGGAGAGCGAATCAACTGGCTGACGACAACTCGCTCGGTACCGTTGATGATAAAAGTGCCGTTCTCGGTCATCAACGGGAAATCGCCGAGGAAGATCTCCGATTCAACAATCTCACCCGTATCGTGGTTGTCAAGCACCACCTGGACGTACAGCGGAGCCGCATGCGTGATATCCCGCTCGAGGCACTCTTCCTCTGAATACTTAGGCTCGCCGAAACGATAACTAAGGTCGAACTGCGCTTCCCTGGCCTTAGAGCCAGGGAAGTACAGTTTGAGATTACCATTGAAACTCTCGATGGGGGAAATTTCGTCAAAGAGCTGAGCCAAGCTCTCTTCTTGGAACCAACGGAAGGACTCGAGTTGGACCTCGATCAGCCGCGGCAGTCTCCCCGCGCTGGTGATGCGGGCATAAGACTTACTCCCCAGACAAGTCATCACCGTTTTTCCTTTCTCTTCCTAGCCATTCAGGCCACTGCACAATGCATTTATGTCATCATATGAAATTGGTGAACTAAAATTATAACACCAAAAACCAATTTGTCAAAAATCGGCAGGGTTCGGAACGATGGTGGCGTCATCCACTGCAAGCAGCAATAGGAAATTTGTCACCCTGGAGCATTCCAGGGGACCTGGTCGTTTGTCAAAAAAACCTCCACCTGCAAGCATACCGCTTAATTCTTCACCGGAATGCAATGTGCCAGATCCAGCCGCATCTGCACCAGCACGCGCAGTTTCTGGAAACCGGCCGCCTCCAACACCACGACCAGCGGATCAGCAGGGCTTGGCAATACAGCCTCAACCATCTTCTTAGGGGCGCCACGCAGACTGGCTACACCCTGTTGCACCAGCATGGCCTCCAGACGACCACTGTGCCCAGGTTCCACCAACACCTCCAGCCGATCTGGGCGGCGTCCACGTTCGCGCAGCGCCCGCACCGCCCCACAGACCATACCGTTCTCCTCGACCACCCACCAAGACTCGCGCCGCCCTTCGAGCCAGCAACCGAGGGCTCGCCCCCAGCCTGGCCTATAGTCCTCTTTTCGCAATTCCAGCAATGAGCGTTGGGATTCAGAGACGCCAGCGCGCACCAATTCGATCAGCGCCGTGCTATCGCGGCTACGCCCCCGACGCAGGGAAGGACATGGCGGTGGATTCCCGGCCCACGGTAGACCCACTGGCCGCAGCATGTGCAGCGTCCTGCCGACATCTCGGAAACCCAGGCGCTCGTAGAGCCGACGTGCTACCTGGTTATCGGCCTGCACCTCCAGTCCCACCCAGCGCCCACCTCGCGCAGAAATCGCCTCCAACGCCGCCTGTATCAAGACACTAGCGATGCCGCGCTCCTGCCAGTCGGGGTGGACGGCTACGTTGCCGACAAAGAAACCGCCCCATCCCAGTGCGCGCCGCAGCGAGACATTACCCACCACGTGTCCCTGCTCGACCCACACGAAGCCCGATGCACCCCCCGCCCCGCTCCACCCAGGCCAGTAGAGCCACCACAACAGCGGGTTCCACCGGGCAACGCGGCGCATCTCCGCCAGCGCTACCTGACCGTCAGGACCTAGCCTGTCGCTGAAAGCAGCGGCAATCAACCCAGCGACTGGCTTGAGGTCCCGGTAGGGATCAAAGGGACGCACTCCAGTTTGAACACACTCCCCACGTAGCACAGCGGCCATCACAGGCTAATCTCCCACAGTCTCCTCCCGCCAACGGTGCCCCCTTCGACCAACACGTGCTGCCATGCCAGGTGAAACGACGGGGGCGATCTCACCCGCCATGCTGGAGTACGCCTCGACGGTAGCCGTCTCGCTCACGGCCGTCACAACCGATCCTCCAAATAACGACGCAGCAGGTCGAGTGCAGCCTCGGCCGAGCGCTCTTTGTTCTCCCAGCGGTTGCCATTCCACATGTGCTGCTCTACCCACTCACCATCGGATGCAGACAGCGCAATATAGACCAGGCCCACGGGCTTCTCTGGCATGCCGCCGCCAGGCCCAGCGATACCGGTCACAGCCAGACCTATGTCGGCGCGGAGGGCACGCCGCGCGCCCTCTGCCATCTCCCGCGCCGTCTGTTTGCTCACCGCGCCATAGTGATACAAGGTGTCATGCTGCACGTGAAGGATCAGTTCCTTGACATCATAGGAATAGGCCGTGATAGAGCCCTCGTAGTAAGTCGAACTGCCGGGGACGTTGGTGATGCGGTGACCAACGAGTCCACCAGTGCACGATTCGGCTACTGCCAACGTCATCCGGCGCTGCTTAAGCAGCCTGCCGACAATTACCTCAAGGGCATTCTCGTTCGGTGGTCCCACCTGTCCCCTCTATGTACAAATAATCTGAGGCAATAGCGCAAAACTCACCCTGTGACCCTGAGCGGCCTGCCCTGAGCGCAGTGAAGGGAAGCAAAGCAAAGGGTCTCCACCAGAGTAAAGGGAGATTCTTCGCTACGCTCAGAGTGACGGCTAACCGTCAGGGCGACTTTTGCGGTACTGCAATCTGAGTATTTGGCGACTTAAAGGGGGAAGGCTCGGTACACCTTCCCCCTCGAAGAGACAATCACCCCCACATCCACTTACGTCAAGTGCCCCCAAAGGGATTCGAACCCTTGTCGCGGGCTTGAAAGGCCCGTGTCCTAGACCAGGCTAGACGATGGGGGCACTTGTATATTCATTCTACCACAAAGCCCCACCGCGTCAAGCACCATTTCTTGAGCCAGAGCAGCAACCGCATGACCCGGAAACCCACGGCGGACGCGCCACTCTCCGCTTGAAACACGGGTGAGACACCCGCAAGGCCGAACTACTCACGCCCGGCCTGGCTGTCCCATGGGCTGTTACGCGACGTGCCAGCCGATCCAGGATAACTCAGTTTGCTACTCCCTCCCCCTCGCTCCACTCCCACGCCTCCGCCAGATTCTCGTACAACGTGCGGCTGAATCCCGTGACCGTGAGGAATCGGTCCAGTAGCGTACGTTCCATTTCGGCGTCACGAACCTCAAGATAGGCACTGTAGATCAACGCCAGGTCAAGATTCAACGCTTTATTCAGTGTGCGCATCGTGGACGAGAGCACCTGGGGGCGTCCACCCAGCCTTCTCTGAGCGAATCTGAATAACTCCCTACGTGCCAATTCCTCCAGCAGAATGACGTCCTCGAACGTCAGGTCAATCTCCACCAACTCCCACCCGAACGTCAAACGCTCCTCAACGTACTCCCCGTCGAACGTTCCATTGAGCAAGCCCATCAACCATTCACGGAGCACGCTGTGCAGGCGCTGGACGAAGCGCGCATTGGACATCAGCGGCTGCGTACCCTTGAACTTTGCCAACTGCTTGCCGAGAGCCTTGATCACCTCGGTGAGATCAGAGTCCAGGCAGCGACGCAGTTTGGCAATCCGTGCTCGGTCAGCTAAATCCCACCCGATATACATTTTGATCCTGTCAAACCAGGCCATCACCACGGGGCACACCCTCCACCTATCCTCATTAGTTGTCCCACGAGCCTCTTTCACTCTGGCTAGTACCGGCTGCCTCTCTCTCTGCCAAGCCAGCCCAGGTCGTCCACAATCAAGACGTGCTTGGCAAAGACCATCGGCCTGAGCGTCCAGCGGAACAGCGCCATGCCCAAAGAACCATGTCTGGGCACAAGAGCAAACATAGCATACCACAGGAAACTGTGTCTGCGGGTTGCGAAGGGGTTACGATTTGGTTACAAGGGGGTAGGGTCAGCCTGCGTCAGAGCCACTGCTCGCGAACATGTAACCAACGCCGCGCACATTGAGGATATACCTGGGGTTAGATGGATTCATCTCCATTTTCTTACGCAGGCGGCGGATATGTACCCTGACGATCGCACGCGCGCCCCAGGCGTCGGTTTCGTACCCCTGGGCGCGCTGCACCAATTCCTGCGGGCTCCAAACCTGATCTGGAGTCTCCATCAGGCAAACCAATATCTTGAACTCGGTCGGAGTCAGGTCAAGCGGTCGTCCCTGCAGCATGACAACGTGTTTCTGACGGTCCACCACGACATCGCGAATCTGGATAAAACGACTGGGCTGAGAAGATACTGTCTCTTCAACCACCTCCGCACCTTCTACTGTGACCAACTCAGAAAGTGTGCGTTGCAGTTGACTGACCAAATGCTGACGCTGCTGCTCTTGTTGACGCTTCGTCAAGCCCTTGCGCACGCTCCCCAGGATCTCCGGGATAGGACAGGGCTTAAGCAGGTAGTCATGCGCACCTTGTCGAATGGCCTGAATCGCGGTCTCCAGCCTCCCGAAAGCAGTCAGCAGAATAATCACTGTGCCGGGAGACTCTTTCTGCACTGCTTCAGTCACCTCAAGCCCATCCATCCCAGGCATCTTGAGGTCGAGCACCATCAGGTCAAAGGGACCGCTCTTGCCCAACAGACTCAGAGCCTCTTCGCCACTGGCAGCCGTAGCGACCTGGTACCCTTCCAGCCTCAATATCTCCGCCAGAGAGATGCGCGCCACAGCCTCATCGTCCACCACCATAATGCGTGCTGCTCGGTCTTGCTCTGCCATTTCTCCATCCTCACTGCGTGGCAGGCTCGAGGGTCAGGCCACTCTCCGTCTCCACCCGGTGCACGGGCAACTTCACGACGAAGGTCGCCCCCTGGCCCGGCTGGCTCGATACTTCGATCGTCCCACCGTGGCGCTCAATGATTCCGTAACTGATGGCCAACCCCAGCCCGGTGCCGTCGAGTTTGGTCGTATAAAAAGGCTCAAACAGATTGGTGATCTGTTCTGCCGACATACCCGCTCCAGTGTCACGGAAATATACCTGCACCCACTCGCCGTCCTCCGAAAGCATCGTCTCCAATCGCAGGTCGCCGCCTGAGGGCATGGCTTCGATGGCGTTGATGACAATATTCAAGAACACCTGGGTAATCTGGTCGGAAACTACAGGCACAAAGGGCAAGTCAGGGCTCAGGTGAGTATGCACACGAACACCACCATGTTGCAGCCGTTTGTGAGCCAAGGCCAGCACGTTTTCTACGACGCTGTTGACGTCGGCGGGCGCTACACCGCCGCGCGAGGGCCGATAGAAATCTAACATGCGCTGCACGATCTCAATCAACCGTTGCACTTCGGTCTGGGCCATGTTCAGATATTGCAAGCGTTTATCGTCGCCAAGACGCTCGTGCAGGCTCAGATGCAGACTGTTGTGAATCGCCTGGAGGGGGTTATTGATCTCGTGGGCAATGGAGGCAGCCAGCCGACCGATAGCTGCCATCTTCTCTGCCTGCACAAGTTGTGCCTGGGAACGTTCCAACTCCTTTGCGAAGTCGGCCAACTCACTGTACAGACTGGCGTTGTCCACCGCCACCGCAACTGAGGCCGCCATCGCCTGCAGCAGTTCCAGGTCCTGCTCGGTGAATACCCCATCCAGTTTGTTGGTTACCTCAATGGCACCAATCACTCGATCGCGGATTCTCAACGGCACACAGAGGATAGTATGCGAGATGAAACCTGTTTCCTCATCTACCTTAGCCGAGAAGTGGGGGTCGCGCTCGACATTGTTGACGAGTTTGGGCTCACCAGACTGTACCACATAGCCCACGATACCCTCTTCCGGTTGGATGGTCCGGCCAGTGATCCAACCCTGCTCGGGGCTAAAGGTCTTACGAAAGATCAACCCACCTATTTCCTCATCCACCAGCACTAGGGAGCCAGTCTCGACATGCAGGATTTCACGAATACCCTGTATCGTCGTCTCCAGGACTTCATCGAATTCCAGGCTAGAGGTAACCATGCGGTTGATCTCGATAAGGGCCGACAGCTCCTGATTTCGCCGCCGCAGTGCCTGCTCGCTGCGGCGAATGCGCATGACGGCGTCAATCCGCGCCAACAGTTCCTGGGGATCGAAAGGTTTGGTAAGGTAATCGTCGGCTCCCAATCCCAAGCCCAGCGTCTTATCGCTGATCGAGTCGAGGGCCGTGGTCATAATGATAGAGGTATTACGAAGCACAGGGTCAGCCTTGACGCGGGCGATCACCTCGTAGCCGTCCATCCCCGGCACCATAATGTCTAGCAAGACCAGATCAATCTCGCGCCCTGCTGCCGCCTCCAGACGCAATAGAGAAAGCGCTTCCTCGCCGGAATACGCAGCCTGTACCTGGCAATGTACCAGTGCCAGCATGTTCTGCATCAGTTCCACCATCTCGGCGTCATCCTCGACGATGAGGATGTGGGGAGATGCCATTTGCTGACTGTCGTTCATCTCGCTATCGCTACGTAACGCGCCCTTTGCAAACGCGCGTAACACATAAGGGGCTTTCTCAACGACCGATTATACGCCTTTTGCGAACGCGCACAAATGCGCAATACTACGTAATGTGTAGTGCACAAACCATGATAGCGTTCATTCGATCTCCGCCAGTATAAAGAGAGGGCCTGAACTCGCGCATCACGCACTACTCATTACTCTACATCGAGCATCTCGATATTCCATAACTCGCTTCGTGCTGTAGGATCCAGCGTGAAATTCAGCACATTCGGCCGGGCGACAGCAATCCGTAGCCACATAAACAGCGGGATGGCGGGAAGTTCCTCAGAGAAGATGACCTGTGCCTGCTTGTGGTATTCCTCGTATTGGGGGGTGCCGGGCAACGCCTGGAGCGCCGCCTGGCAGACCGCATCGTAGTCGGGATTGCTGTAACCGGTGGAATTACCCCCATACCAGCGCCCTTTGTCTGGGATTTCAGAAGATATGTAATGCCCACACGGGGGAAGGGCATCGAACCACCACGCCGTTTCGGCCAGGTCGAACTGGCGACCAAAGAGTGGCCCTTCGGGTCCATCGGCGAAGAACTCCCACGAGGGCCTGGTTTCCAGATTGACGCGGATGCCACAGTCCGCCATGTAGGCTTTGACGATACGAGCAACCTGCTGCGAGGCCAGGCTATCCGAAGATGTCAGCAACGCAACTTCGAACAACGTACCAGTACGGACCCCCTGGATGCGGTGGGCCTCGCGCACCCCATCCTCGTCCTCATCCAGCCACCCAACCTCCTCCAGTAGCGCCCGCCCGGCCGTCGGATCGTAGTCCCAGTGCCTCAAATGCTCGCCCGCGTAGAGCGGGTGCTCTGGCGGCAGGTAACTATCTGGCACGACACTGCGGCCGTATGTAATCTCATCTATGATAGCCTGGCGATCCAGGCACTGAACGATAGCCTGCCGCACCCGTACGTCCCCGAAGAAATCTGCTCGACGGTACTCAGGCACTGGGACAATGCCGAAGTCAATGTGCTCCCACCCATTGCTGGTCGCGGAAACCACCTTCAGCAGACCATGCTGTTCAGCCTGCACCAGCAGCGGCATGAACGGCTCGAGGCCAGCATCCTGGGTACCGATGTCGCACTCGCCCGAGATAAGGCGGACGACCAACTCTGGCGCACCGGAGGTGAACTTGAACACCACGTGATCCAGATACGGCAGCCCTTCGGCAGCACGAAAGTAATGAGAGTTGCGGGAAAGAGTGATGTGATCGCCAGGTACCCACTCCCCGACGACGAACGGTCCCCAACCCAGGGGGTAGCGCCGGATCTCATCGGCCTGCAACAGCGCAGCAGGAGAGCGGCCTTCCAGTTGGTGACGAGGGAGAGGAGCGAAGAAGTTCAGGAAGTAAGTAGAGTCAATGAAACCAGGCAACCCGACCCACCTTACGCGCCACTTGTCCAGGGAGCGGTAACCGGCCGTGCGCTCAGTCAGATAGTGGTCACCGGGCGTGGCAGGGTCGGAGGCCACCTGGAAGGCGAAGACCGAATCGGCCGCCGTGAGCGGTTCACCGTCGGCCCAGGTAACGTCCTCCCGCAGCGCAAACGTGACCTCCATCTTCTCCATCCACAGCGGATCACCCTCGAACTCGACTGCGCACTCCTGGGTATAGCAGCCAGCCGGACGGACCCATACCCCCTCCATCAGTTCCACGACATCACCCTCGGCACTGACCACCCGGCTGCCTTCCCGCACGCGCACAGTGCGTGTGACAGCGTCACCGTCGGCGATAGCGGGTACTTTTTGCAGGATCACCGGCTGGTAGGTGTAACTCAGGTGGTCAACGGGGCCATCGTAAAGCGCCTCCATCACGTGCCGCGTAGCCGCTAGGCGAGAGCCGCCGTAAAGGTACAGCGTGTCGGGCTCGCCGACCAGGCAGACAGTGAGCACCTTCGGCCCCGGTGGCGGGGGAGTGGGCGACGGAGAAGGCGTGGCCGTGACCACGACCGTTTCCGGCGGCGTCGTCACGGTGACAGTCACGACCTGGGGGGCACACGCGGTGAGCAGCAGTACCGCTGCGGTGAATACAGCCAAGACACATCGCCGTTGGTGCAGCATCTCTCCCTCCTTGGATGTTCAGTATAACATCACACGGGCCAGAGTGCAACTCTCAGACCCGCCCCGCAAAATTGGCTATATGGAGGGACGATTGAATGCGGTGACGATACACTCCGCCGGTCTGAACTCCTTGAGGGAGCAATTTTTTTACCAACGCGTCAAGATTTGGGACGCGGATGGACGCTGCTTTCCTTATTTATTACCTGCAAAAGCCTGCGTGTATCTGCGTCCGATTGCTTGTCGGTTTGAGACAGAGTTTCGTCAGACAGTTACATCTTCGGCGCGGATGAGGCAGGGGGAGCGGGTTCGCAGCGGCGGACGATGAGTCGGCGAATCCTGGCTCGCCAAGAGAGGTTGCGGATGGCGCGAGCAGCCTGTTGAGCGATGTAGAGGCTTCCGGCGCGGGGGCTATAGGTCGTGGCCTGGTATTCGGCCAGCAACCGTTGGGCAGGATCCGCAGCCGCAGGTAGCAGGCGGGCCAAGGCTATCGCGCGTTCGGCTGGAGTGTCAGCGGGGTCAGGGGGGGCAGCCAGGCGGGTCAGGGCCTGATTGAGTTCCAGGTAGGCGCGCGCCAGGGGAGGTAAGATGGCGCGGTGGGCCCAATGACGCAGGACGGCGGGCGGCTGCAGGTCGAGACGACGCAGGCCCGCTTCCAACAGGACGGGGAGGGGCGGCAGGCCACGGGGATGGCGCCTGCGCCAGGCGAGGAAGATCAGGATCAAGCCCAGGGCCAGGAGCAAGGCCCAGGAGGCTGCATCCCTCCTGAAATTCTGGCTGAAGTCCGGGGCGGCGGCAGGAGGCGACTCGTTGGGTGGATAGGGCTCAAGGGCCAGGAGTTCTTCAAGACGGTCGTGCCAGTGTCTCTCAGAGTCCCCAGCAGATGGTGTGTAGGGCTGACTCTCGCCCAGCGGGCGCTGGATAGAAGGTTGGGAAGTGGTAGGCTCAAATTCAACCCAACCCAGGCCAGGGAAGTAGACTTCGGGCCAGGCGTGGGCATCACGCTGGTGTATCAGGTAGGTGTCACTCTCATCCTCGCACTCGCCCTGGGCAAAGCCAGCGGCCAAGCGAGCAGGGATGCCCAGCGAGCGCAGCAAGATGACCTCTGCAGAGGCATAGTAGTTGCAAAAGCCCTGGCGCAGGTCAAAGAGGAACCAGTCCAGGAGTTCTTGATCGGGGGGTGGGGAAGGGACAGTCTCACTGTAACGGATGCGGGCACGCAGGTAGGCGGTGACGGCGGCGACGACGTCGTGGGGGCTGTCCAGGCCAAGGGCGATCTGGCGGGCCAGTTGCACGGTGCGGGTAGTGACAGTGGAAGGAATCTGCAGGTAGCGACCAGTGACCCACAGAGGGTAGTCAGTGCCGGCCGCGCGCAGTTGGGCGATGGTGGCGGTGCTGAGGGAAGATCGGGCCTGGTAGGTTTCGCCAGCGCGCAGGGGCGGGGTGGCGTGCCAGGCAGACAGGTCGGTGGTGCCATCGGGATTATAGGCCAGGTCCGCCCGGGCAGGGCGGCTGACCCATAGTGGCTGGGAGGCCGTGTAGAGGGTCGCGATGGGGACAACCAGGTTGAAAGTAAAGGTGACCGTTGAGCGCCCCTCCGCTTTAGGGAAGGTCAAGCCGAATGTAGGGGTGACGAACTGTGTGGTAGTGAGGGTGTTAGTCCATTGAGCGTCGGCGTAGTAGTCGTAGACACGCGCACGCCAGTAGTAGCGGGTGCTCCCAGCGGGGCGGGGCGGGGCCTCGACGGTCATGATGGGGGTGTCAGAGAGTTCGCTCCCGCGGCCCAGAGAAAGGTGCTCTCCATAGTACCCATAGTATTTGACCAGCCCGACGGTGCGGCGCAGGGGTGCGAAGGCTTTGCTCAGGCGGTCGCGTGCGGTGATCCAGGGCCGGGTGACGTACTGCCAGGCCTCCTCAGCAGGGGGCAGAACATCGGCCAGGACAGGTATGGTCCAGGCTACCAGGATGAGCAGGGCAGTGATCAGCAGGGTGACGCGGGTCAGGTCAAATCCGATGTAGGGAGGCAGACGAATGCGAGTCTGCTGCCAGTGGGCATAGCGGTGCAGGTAGGTCAGGCGGGCCAGAAGCAAGATACTCAAGAAAAGATAGCCAGCCAGGAACCAGGCGCGAGAGGCCACGAAGGGGTCGTAGGTTTGGATGATGAGCAGGGTGAGGCCAGCGGGAAGGATGGCGTGCCAAGGGCGGGCATGGCGAGTGAGATTGTAGCCAGCGTGCACACTCAGCGCCCAAAAGAGGCTGGCCATCAGGGATAGGAAGAGCAGAGGGTCTTGCACGGCCTCCTGCCGCGCCAGTTGGCCAAGGGCGACGATCAGGCGGCCGGCAAGGCTGGTCAACCGTTCAGTCCACAGGATACCCTCGCCCAGCGTGAGGCCGAGTTGCCAGGGAACGGCGAACAGGCCATAGGCCAGGGCAAAGGCGGCGGCCTGGCGCGGGGAGAAGATACTCTGGCCCAGGGCCAGGCCGGCCAAGGCCCCTAGAAAGGTCAAGGTCTGGACCAGGTTCAGATGATCGGTCCACTGAGTGGCGACCAGGCGGCTGGCGGCAGTGATTAGAGCAGCCAGCAGCAGAAAGGCGACGTATAGATCCCACCAACGGGTGCGAGAGTGTGAGGGTGTGGGAGTTGACGGTCTCATGGGTCTCATCCCTGCTGCCGCCGGATCGCCAGGTTCGGCGCTGCCATACTCAAGGCAGTTCCCAGGTCTGCACCATTCGCCACCTGGCACACCGGCACACCTAGCGCCGTGATAGCAGCCGCCAGGGCTTCTGTCCCCGGCGGGCCACCAAAAGAGGCTGCATCGAGCAAGACGACCACCGGCCGCAACCGTCGGCGCGAGAGGAGATCCACGCTCAGGGCCACCTCCTCCCGCACGGAGGGAGTGATCAAGACCACCGTGCTGCCGCGCGGCAGGTGTTGGGCCTGGGCCGTCGCCAGGGCTGGGATAGGCAAGTGCCCCTTAGCGCGCAATAGTGCCAAGGCTTCCAGGATCTTGCCCAGTTGCCGCCCGCCCCGGTCAGGGGGCAACACATTTGGGGATTGCGATTGACCACAACTTACCAGCCCCACCGCACGCCCACGCCGCAGGAAATACCGTCCCAGCGAGGCAGCGATGCTCACCGCGTACTCCTCTGTGGAAGGAGGCAACACTATCTCTGTCAAAGGACGCCATAACGCATCTACAGCCATGGCGGGAGGAGAATAGGGCAGTGCGGCTTGCACCTCTCGAGCAGCGTCCACAAAAATCCACACCTCGGCCAGGGGGTCCAATTCAAATTCTTTGACCATCAAGCGCTCTCGCCGCGCCGTGCTCAGCCAATGGATGCGGTTCAGGGAATCGCCAGGGGCATACTCACGCACCCCCGCTGCATTCGGCGTCACCTGATGCGTGCGGCGACGCAGGGCTTCCCCGCCCGGCAACAACCCTGGTGGATTAGGGAAAGTGCGCACCTCTACCGTTATGGGGTACACTAGTAAAGGGGCATCCGGTGGCACGATGCGGCTAACCGGAAACAGGCCAAAAGGATCCCCCGATGCCAGTACAGTGGGTCCCAAGGCGAATACCCCCCGTTGCACCAGGCGGACACGCGCCAGGTAGGACCGGCGTTGCCGCCCCCCAATCAAGGTGAGCACACGCGATCCCCGTGAACCTGGCAAGGCAGATTCATCGCGCACCTCCAGCCACAGACGTGGCAGGCGACTACTGTTTCGAATCTCAAACCGCTCTTGAAAAATCTGCCCCACCTGAGCACGTCGGGTGCGCGCCTCGCGTTGCACCTGAACCCCCCGCAGTGCCAGCGCAGCCCAGAGCCAACTTCCCACCAGCAGAAACCCCCACAGATAACTCAAACGGGAGTAAAGGGGCGAACCGGTCACTGCCAGGCCCAGCAAACTGAGACCAAGCAACCCTAGTACTACACCTAGCGAGGTGGTCATCTCTACCCCTCACCGGTCAAATCACCGCCGGGCACCGCCACCTTTTCCACGACTTCCTCCACAATGCGTTCGGCACTCACGTCCCGCAGGCGCGCCGCGGGGCCTGGGATCACGCGGTGGGCCAGAGCCGCCAGTGCCAGAGCCTTGACGTCGTCCGGGAGCACAAAATCCCGCCCCAGGATGGCTGCCCGCGCCTGCCCGGCCCGGTACAGGGTCAGGCTGCCGCGCGGGCTGGCACCCAGATACGCCTCAGGGTGCTCCCGGGTCTGGCGCGTCAGTTGCACAATGTAACGCTTCACGGCCGGTGACACGTACTCCGCCTTCACTGCCTCCTGTGCCTGGGACAGTTCCTCAACTGAAGCCACCTGTTCCAGATCCTCCAGCGGGTGGCGAAACTGCTGTCGTTCCAGGATGCGGATCTCATCATCCATTGCAGGATAGCCCAGGCGAATGCGCAACAAGAAGCGGTCCAGTTGAGCCTCGGGGAGCGGAAAAGTACCCTCGTACTCAATCGGGTTCTGGGTAGCCAGCACCATAAACGGTCGCGGCAGAGGACGCGTCACGCCGTCCACGGTGATTTGACGCTCCTCCATGGCCTCCAGCAGAGCAGCCTGCGTCTTGGGCGTGGCGCGGTTGATCTCGTCGGCAAGGACAATCTGGGCCATCACCGGCCCCGGCCGAAACTCAAACTGGCGACTGGCCTGGTTGAAGATAGAAACCCCAGTTACGTCACTGGGCAGCATATCGGGGGTGAACTGGATACGGCGGAACGAACATCCCAGCGAGCGCGCCAGGCTGCGGGCCAACATGGTCTTGCCCACTCCGGGCACATCCTCTATCAGCAGATGTCCCTGACAAAGCAGGCCGACCACGGCCAACTCCACGGCAGATCGCTTGCCGACAATCACCCGCTCGATATTCGTAATCACGCGCTTGGCGAAGGTTGGAACTTGAGACATAGGAAACTCCAGGAGATACACATAGCCGATGGGCTTCCAGCCCATAAGGCGTGTCTTAGGTGCTGCTCGACTTACTTGCCGCCTAGGGCAATCGCATTTATCCCATTCGCTCGGCCTGGATCGCCAGATCCAGGCCCTAGCCACTGGATTTGGCAATCCAGCGGGAGCAAAAAGGGCTTTTCGGTGTCCCAAAGTCTGCCCGACATTATAAATGCGATTGCCCTGCTTGCCGCCAGAGACAAGTTACGTAATGGCTCTCAATATGTTTACTAACCAGAGAGATGGAAGGTTCATGCGGCGTCAATTCCAAGAAGCTCTACCCGCTGTTGGTAAAGCATCTATTCCTCCTCGGAGGCCGAGTATAACATTACACGGGCCAGAGGGCAAGATTGGTAGATTGGAAACTGGTAAATTGGTAATCGGGACGCCGGCCACAGCGAGGGTATAACATCACACGGGCCGGAGTGCAACTCTCGGCCCATGTGTCTGGTATCTCACCGATGCTCATTCTGGGGTTCAACTCGAAAATACCCGGAACGTGCCGACCTTCAGCCAGATGGTCTCGCAAGTGTTGGGGGATGGACTTGCGGTTGGAGGGCTTTTTGGCATTCCGCTTTCAATGCACGTAACCGAATGACAACAGGTGGTGGGTTACGGTGATGGCCTGCTCCAGGCGGCAACGAGTTACGCCATCGAACACAAATCGCTTCATCAGCGCGGCTCCCGAAAGACTCTCAGTAGTAACGCCGGTTCCAGCGCAGCGGACGGGATACCAAGCCGCCTCACATCACGGTCAAGCAGCGTAGTCCGGGAGGCTCCCGTATCTGCGAGTAGCCAGACCATCCCTTCGAACTGCTCTGACCGAACATGGGCGGCAAAATAGGGTGCGTCGCCGATGAAACGTCCCCGGATAATCATAAGATCATCTCCAATGGCTCACGGGTCACGAATTCGACGCACGTACGCGCAGGGTCAGCCAACTGCTCCTGAAGCGCCGCCAGTTCCGGATCGCTGGCAATGACCTGACCGCCCTTGACAGCGATCCACTGGTCGGCATACTGGCTCAGCAACAACTCAAGCCGTTCACTGACCCATACATGATCCTCCTCAAAGGCGCGCAACTCTTTCGTCAACTGATTGTTCATCGTCAACCCCCTCGCATCTCACTAACGCCGATGGCTATCTGCTCAAACCCGTTTCATCATGCCTATAGGCAACTATGGCCCGTTCCAGAATAGGTTCTACGTCACTGCGAGCGAAGTTTACCGCACTTCGAGGGGCTGTCAAAGGCTGGCGGGCGGGGATGCCTGCGGGTGTTTGCGGGGAGAGAGGTAAAGTGGGTGGCGGTATATTTACACTGCCACCCGTTGGTCTGTATGTAGAATTGACTGGAAACACACACGAAAGCCGGGGCCAATCCCGCCGGCCAGGACGTCACACCGCCCCACGCGTCCCGCGCATGCGCGGATCCAAGATGTCGCGCAGGACATCGCCCACCAGGTTCCAGGACAACACGAACAGCACAATGGCCAGGCCCGGATAGACCACGATGTACCAATGGTCCGCCAGCGATGGGATCCAGCTCCGTGCGAAATTGATCATCTGGCCCCAGTCGGCGTATCCCCTCTGTGCACCCAGGCCCAGGAAGCTCAGGGCCGCAAAGGTCAACACGTAGGAACCGATGTTCATCGAGGCGATGACCAGCACCGGGAACACAGCGTTGGGCAACAGGTGGCGGAACAGAATGCGCAGGTCGCCAGCGCCGATGGTACGCGCCGCCAACGCATACTCGAACTCTTTGACCGCCAGGATGTTGCCCCGGATCACACGGGCATAGGTCATCCAACCAAAGAAGATGATAGCCAACATCCCAGTGAGGAGCTGCAGTTGAACGGGATCAACCGGCTCAGCGGGGCTTTGTCCAAAGGTAACAAGAGCCAAAACCTTGGCCAAAAACATCAGAGGGCCAGCCTCTCCCCGCCCATAGATCGTCTGCAACACCGCGGTCAAGGTGATAGCAGCCAGCAGGAAGGGAAAAGCCTGAAAGACCTCCGTAATTCGCATGAGCACTTCGTCGATCTCCCCCCCGTAGTAGGCAGAAAGAGATCCGATAGACAGGCCGATGATCGCCGTAAAGATAGTGATCACCACGCCAACGCGAAATGCTGTGCGCGTGCCCCATATCACGCCGTAGTAGATATCATATTGCCCCTCCGTCGTGCCGAAGGGGTGTTTTTCGTTGGGAGCTTGGGGCTCCGTGCTGAACCCATCACGCGGAATCATGTATGGATCGCGCGCGTTCTCCGGCGGCGGCGCAATCCACGAAGCGGTAACAGCCATGATGACAAAGGCAAGCAGCAACAGAATTCCGGCCAGAGAAGTCGGGTTGGTCAACAGTCTTTTGACAACTTTCATCGTAACGCATCACCTCTAAAGTTTTGGCCCCCCGTCCGCCCAGTTACTGATTTTCTCACTGCAAGCGTATCCGGGGGTCAATGAACCCATAGAGCACGTCCACAAGCAGGTTACCGCCCACCAGGACGATGCTGCTGAAAAGCGTAACACCGAGAACCGAAACGACGTCCAGAGATAGAGCCGCCTTGGCCAGGAAAGAGCCCATCCCTGGATAGTTAAAGACCGTCTCGGTGATCACCACCCCGTTGAGCAGGCCGATCAAGATCAAGCCGCCGATGGTAACGATCGGAATCAGTGCGTTGGACAGAGCATGTTTCCCGATCACCACCCGTTCGGCCAGCCCTTTGGCGCGAGCCGTGGTTATGTAATCCTGGCGCAGTGTATCCAGCATGGACGAGCGCGTGACGCGCAGCATATAAGCCCAGTTCAGATAGGCCAACGTCGTGACCGGCAGCACCAGGTGCTTGAGCGCGTCCAAGAAAATATCAAAGCGCAGATTCAGCAAGGCGTCTATGGTGTTCAGCTGCGTGTATCGAGTGAAAGCGTCGGACTGGACGATCCGCATTGACCAGTCCGACAGCCGCTCTGGGGGAAACCAGCCCAACCTGGCGTAAAAGATCATCAGTACGAGCAGACCAAAGACAAAGGTGGGGATGGACCAGCCGACGATGCTGAACACACGCAGAACCTGGTCTATGAGCTTGTTGTGATGGGCCGCCGACAACACCCCCAGCCAGACGCCGATGCCGACCATCGGTACGATAGCCCACAGCGCCAACTCGGCTGTGGCAGGTAGACGCCGGCCAATGACCTCCACCACTGAACTCTTGCCCACCTTAGAAAATCCCAGGTCCCCACGCAGGATGCCCCCCTTGATCTCGCCAGTCGCTTCGTCCTCGCGCCCCACCATCCAGTACCAGTACTGAACAGGGATCGGGTCGTCGAGCCCGTACTTCTCGATGATGCCTTCAATCGCTCCCTGGCGCTTGGGGATGTCTTGAACGTACAACGACGCTCGCTCGTAGGGGGTGAGCAGAGAGAGCATCGCAAATATGAGCATCGTCACACCGACGATCAGGATCGGCAAGATCAGTAATCGGCGGATGATATAGGCGAGCATAAATGACGACCTCCTTCGTACGCCCACTCCCGTCCTTGCACAGGCTGTGCCGTGAACGCAGCCGAACGGTGGGCAGGGTTAGATTTTCAGGGAACTGGGAGCCGGAGCACAGTCCGGCTCCCAGTCTTCCCACGCGAATGGGATCACAACTCTAGGGCGCTTCCTTGGACAGCGCGTAGACCCACGAGTAGACCGTCGCCGAGTAGGCCGGGTTGAAGTAAAAGCCCTTGATCCACTCTTGCAGGTGGGCGCGCCCAACCTCCTGGTACAACCAGATGACGACGGCGTCTTCCTGCGCCTTGAGCTGAATCTCCTCGTAGATGGGGCGGCGCTCGTCAGCCGTCGTGAGAGAGGCAGCCTGCTCGATCAGCGTGTCGAATTCAGCAGCCTCCTCCTCCGGCATGTTGATCACACGGCCGTAGGCCCCCTGGGAGTGCAGGAAAGGATGCACCCAGTTGTGCGGGTCGTGGAAGTCCTCCAGCCAGCCACCGACGTAGATGGGCAACTTTTGCGCGCGCCGGCTGTTGAGCAGCACCGGCCACGGCATACCGACGACGGAGACGTTAAAGTTGGGGTTGGCCGACTCGACGCCGGCCTTGAGGATCTCCGAAGCCAGGCGGCGGGTGTCGTTGCCGGTGTTGTAGGCCAACTGCATGTAGAAGCCCTGGCTCCAGACGTCATCGTCGTCCTCGCCAGCGGGGATGCCGTCCCCATCCACGTCGGCCAGTTTGAACTCCTCCTCGCACTTGGCCAGGTCGTAGTGGTAGAGCGGGTCTTCGCCCTCGCGGTAGCCCATCATGCCGGCGATGATCGGGCCCTGGGCCTGGATGCCCTCGCCGTTCAGCGCATCCACGATCATGGTGTCAAAGTCGAAGCAGTAGTTGAAGGCTTTGCGGACGTGCTCGTCCATGAAGAAGTTGGGCGGGATGCCGTTGCCGTCCAGTTCGCCGCTGCCGACGAAGGGGTTGCCACCCTCAGCGCTGATCTGCCAGTTGAACTGCGCGGGCGTCATTACCGGCCGGGGCAGGTCACGGAAGACCTGGATGTAGCCATCGGGGTTGCCCTCCTCGCAACTGCCGTCGGTGTAACAGATCGCCTTATAGTACGGCTCCAGTTGTGGGCGGTACTGGGGCGGGACGTAGATCCAGTCGGCGTCGCCAGCCTCGAACATGGCCAGGCGGGTGCCCCACTCGTTGATGTTCTTGATGACCACGCGCTTGATGCTGGCCGGGCCGCTGGGACCCCCTTCCCACATCGGCTCGGTGTTCCAGTAGTTCTCATTGGCCACCAGCACGATCTCCTCACCCGGCGTCCAGTGGTCCAACATGTAGGGGCCAGTGCCGTTGGCTTCGTTGAAGAGGATGGTGTCCTCGGCCGCTGGGTCGTGCCACTGGACCCAGTTGTCGCACGAGCCATCCCAGGCACCGTTCTCCACCATCCACTCCATATCCACCACCGCGCCCATGAACGAGTTGGCCAGCATGGACAGGAACCACGGCGTCGGCGCGTACAGGTTCCAGGTCACGGTGCCGGCCTCGTCGTCGGCCACGATGGCATCTTTCACCATCTCGCACGTGGCGACCAGATCGGCATCGGAGACCTCTTCAAACGACTCGACGCCCGAGATGGACATGGCCAGGTCTTCGATGGTATACAGGCCAAAGAAGGCCTCCAGCGTCATCCAATGCGGGCCGTCAATCCGGTCCTGCAGCAGACCCCGCTGGATCGAGTAGGCCACGTCGTGAGGCTCCAGCGTGCCACCTTTGTGGAACGTGACGCCCTCACGGACCTTGAAGGTCCACACGTCGCCAGCCTCATTGACCTCCCAGTCGGTGGCTAGCGCCGGCACAAAAGCGTCAGTGCGGCCCTTGTCGAACCAGACCAGGGCCTCGTAGATGTTGTTCTCCACCGCTGAGCCGGCAGTCTCGTAGGTCCAGGCTGGGTCCAGCGTCTCGGGCTCGCCTGCGCCACTGACGACCATGTACGTGTCGGGGTTCTTGAACTCGGGAGCAATCTTGGCCAACGGCGGCTCGGTCGGCTCCGGCTCCGGCGTGGCGGTGACGACCACTTCCTCTACTATGGTCTCACCTGCCTTCTCCACCACCTGGGTGACCACCACTGTCTCCACCACTGGCTGAGCGCAAGCCGCCAGCAGCATGCTTCCGATCACCAACGCGGCCACCAAAACAGACCACTTCTTGCTAAGCATTTTCTCCTCCTTACTTTAACTAAAGGTTAGCCACTTACGACGAAGTCTCTAGGCAGGATTTCCCTGCCGGAGTATGACGTTTCCCCCTTCGCATCACCTCCTTTCTTGCCGCTAACTGCTGATTGCTAACTGCTAACGGCTGACTGCACCAGGTGGCAGGCACAAAAGTGCCCTGGCTCGACCTCAATGAACTCCGGTTCCACCTCAAGACAGGTATCTATCGCCACCGGGCAGCGAGTGTTGAAGTTACAGCCCTGGGGTGGATTGACCGGGCTGGGCACGTCGCCCTTCAGAATAATGCGCTGCCGCTTCTCCTCAATGAACGGGTCAGGTATGGGCACTGCCGAGAGGAGCGCCTGCGTATACGGATGCAAGGGATTGCTGTACAGCGTGTCCCGGCTGGTCAGTTCCACGATCTTGCCCAGGTACATCACCGCCACTCGTCTACTGATGTGACGCACCATGCTCAGGTCGTGGGCGATAAAAAGATACGTGAGCCCCAGTTTCTCCTGCAGCTCCTCTAGCAGGTTGACCACCTGCGCCTGGATTGAGACGTCGAGCGAGGAGATAGGCTCATCGCAGACGATCAGATCGGGGTTCAACGCCAGCGAACGGGCCAGGCCGATGCGCTGCCGCTGTCCACCGGAGAACTCGTGAGGATAACGGCTCATAAAAGCAGGGTCCAACCCAACCAGTTCAAGTAACTCTGCCACCCGTTCCTTCTTCGCTGCACCGGCAGCGACGTGATGCACCTCCAACGGCTCGCCGACGATGCCCAGGACGCTCATGCGTGGGCTTAGCGAGGCATAAGGATCCTGAAAGACCATCTGTATCCTGCGCCGCATCTGACGCAGTTGCCCCCCCTTGAGACATGCCAGATCCACACCCTCGAAGTGCACATGTCCAGCGGTGGGCTCGTAAAGCCGGATGATGGTGCGGCCGGTGGTCGTCTTGCCGCACCCACTCTCACCGACCAACCCCAGTGTCTCGCCCCGGTAAACGTCAAAACTCACGCCATCTACCGCTTTCACGTCTCCCACGTGGCGCTGGAAGACACCCCGCCGGATGGGGAAATACTTCTTTAAATTCTCAACGCGCAGAAGGACTTCCTTTTGGGCTGTCATTGTGGCTTCCTCACCTTCTCTTTCTCCCAGCATGCGACCCAGTGCCCGGGCTCCGTCGGCTCCAGAGAGGGTGCCTCGTGGTGGCAGCGTTCGATGACGTAATCACAACGGGGAGCAAAGGGGCAACCCTCCGGCAGGCCAAGCAGGTCAGGAGGTTCGCCTCGGACGGAGAAAAGCTTAGTGCCCGGCGGTTCATCCGGACGCGGCAACGAGCCCATCAATCCGACCGTGTAGGGATGATGAGAGTTGCCGTAAATCTCCTTCACGGGGCCAGACTCAACGATGCTCCCCGCATACATCACGTTGACCCGCCGGGTCAGTCCAGCGACAACGCCCAGGTCGTGGGTGATCCAGATGACAGCCATCCCCAGTTTATCGCGCAGCCGCTTGACCAGGTCAATAATCTGGGCCTGGATGGTCACATCCAGTGAGGTCGTCGGCTCATCTGCGATAAGAATTGATGGATTGCAGGAAAGCGCCATCGCGATCATAGCACGTTGCCGCATGCCGCCGGAGAACTGGTGCGGGTAATCGTCCAACCGCTGAGACGCCTCGGGGATACCCACCATGGCCAGCAATTCTGCCGCCCGCTCCCGGGCCTCCTTGCCACTCATGCCCTGGTGCAGTTTCAGGGCTTCCATAATCTGAAAGCCGATGGTAAGGACGGGGTTAAATGAAGTCATGGGATCCTGAAAAATCATGGCAATCTGAGCCCCGCGCACGTGACGCATCTCGTCATCGCTAAACTTAAGAAGGTCACGACCGCGGAAGATCACCTCGCCCGTCTCGATTTTGCCCGGGGGGATGGGAATCAGGCGCATGATAGAAAGCGCATGGACGCTCTTGCCGCAACCACTCTCACCCACCACGCCCAGAGTATCTCCCTCATCCAGGGTGTATGAGATCCCGTTGACGGCGTAGACGACGCCTTCCTCGGTGTAGAAGTGCGTGGTGAGGTTTTCCACTCCGAGCAGATGCTCTGACACGGGCTGTGCTTCGTAGGCAGACATAATGCTCCTTGAGAACTAGATGCGATCCCAGATTGCCCGACCTGGAAATCAGACAAAATGATTATACGCATTTCCTTTGAAATTGCAACTCGGCCGGGCTAGGACACCAGCCGCATCGCTATGTGGTGTTGATCCAGGATCCGTGCCCAGCCCAGATCGTACCCCCACGTCATGGCCCTATCTCGGTGTGCAGGCTGCGTCACAAACACCGGCTGGAGCACGTCCGCTGATAGCCAGGCAGCCACGGCTCTCAGGAACGCCAGGAATAGGCCGGTGTCCTCCCCCGTCCGCTTCAACATGGCCCAGTGCTCCACGCGCGCCTTGATCCGCTCCCACACGTCCGGCGAGGGGCTGGCCCCGGCCACCCTTTCCCGCAGCGCCCACCGAATGACCCTGTCCAGTTCGTCTGCGGAACGCCCTTCAAACACACCTCTACGTGAAGTCATAGGCCACCTCGGGCACCAACCTGCGCTCCCGCTCCAGAATGGCTTTCCTCAGACTCTCACGGGCGTAATAAAGACGAGATTTGACCGTCCCTTCCGGAACACCCATCACGTGGGCGACCTCCTTCAAGTTCAACCCCTCCAGGTAGTGCAGGACCACAACCACCCGCTGGTTCAGCGGCAGAGCGTCAATGGCACATTGTAGGACACGCTGTCGCTCCGCCTCCTCCGCCAGGCGCTCGGGTTGCTGGTGCATCGGAACAAGCAAGCGCTCCAAAAAACCCTCGATAGAACTCAACCACAGTCTGGCCCGCTTGACCCAACTATAAGCCAGGTTGACGGTGACACGGTAAAGCCACGGACCCAACGGTAGGACCTCGTCAATGCGGTCAGCGTAGGTGTAAACGCGGAGGAAGGTCTCTTGCAAAATATCCTCTGCCATCTGCTCGTCGTGAGTGATCGCCAGGGCTGTGCGATAAACCTGAATTTTGTACCTCTTGTACAGTTCACCCAGGGCCTCAAGGTCGCCATCTCGAATGCGAACGACGAGCTGGTCATCTGTGTACTGAGTGCTCACATATCCTCCAGGTACACCGACCTATTACTATATACTCTTACAAACCCCAAAAGGTTCAATCACCCTCGGGGGAAGCCTCGTCCACCAACTGTGCCAGGAACTCCCGATCCTGCGGGGTCAAATCAGCCCGCGCCAGGAGATCAGGGCGACGCTCGTGAGTGCGACGCAGGGCCTGTTCGCGACGCCAGCGGGCGATGGCGGCGTGGTCCCCGGAACGCAGCACCTCCGGCACCTCCCAGCCACGGAAGACGGCCGGACGAGTGTAGTGTGGCCCCTCCAGCAACCCGCGGGCATAGGAGTCCTCAAAAGTAGCGCCGGGGTCTCCTAACACCCCCGGCAGCAGCCTCGTCACGGCGTCAATGATGACCATCGCCACCAACTCGCCACCGGTGAGCACGTAGTCACCGATGGAGATTTCATCGGTCACCAGGTGTTGCCGCACCCGCTCGTCCACCCCCTCGTACCGCCCGCATAAGAGGAGTATGCGCTGGTGACGAGACAGTTCGGCAGCAACGGCCTGAGTAAAGAGCCGCCCTTGAGGACTCAGGAGGATGATCGGCACATCCGCGCCCCCCCCCAGCCCCCCCCGACAGCCGGGGGGGGAGGATAGGATCGCTTCGACGGCGAGGAAGATGGGCTCCGGCTTCATCACCATCCCGCCCCCCCCGCCGTAGGGAGCATCGTCGGTAACGTGGTGTCTGCCGGTTGCGTAGTCGCGGATGTTGTGGAGCGCGATGGAAAGATGCCCGCTCTCTCGGGCCCGTTTCAGGATGCTCTCATCCAAAGGACCGTGAAACATCGAGGGGAAAAGGGTGAGGATATCGAAGTACATGTTCAATGAGCCAATGACCAATGACAAGTGAACAAATGACAAATGGACTCGAGAATTGTAGATTACCGCTGGTGATTGAAATATAGCACAGTTCCAAAGGGTTGTCAAAGGTGCGGCACGTGCACGCTCGCGCCAGGGTATCAGTCAATGTCATTAAGTTAAGCAACTGTGGAGGTGCGATGCACTTCTTGGCCTGTGAAAACGACAAAATATGCAGCAAAAGTGCGATAGTAGGCTTGTTCAGGGCAGCGATGGAAGTGCGTCGCACCTTTAACTTAATGACATTGGGGTATCAGTGTACACAAATAGCACAAATAGTGTGTTTGACAACGGGACGCAATAGTCATATACTGGGGACCAGGCGTTGGATAGAAATGTAAAGTGTGAAACCGGCAAGGAGGAAAACCAATGACCGACAGTTCCCGGCTGGTGATGAGTAAGGGCCCCCAACCTGATCGAACCTTTGTACTAGACCAGGACTTACTCACCCTGGGGCGAGATCCAGGCAGCGACATCGCGATCAACGACCCGCAGGTTTCGCGGCAACACGCGCGCATCACACGCCAGGGCGGGCTGATGGTGATCGAAGACCTGGGGAGCACGAATGGCACGTTCGTCAATGGGATGCGACTGACAGGGCCACACACACTGGTCAATGGTGACGTGATCGGCCTGGGCGATGCGGTGACGTTGACCTATTACGGAGTGGGTATAGCCACGACTGAGCCTCTCGCCGGACAGCCTACTGTATCGTCAGCCCCACCGAGTTATGGACCGCCTCCCCCGACTTTCGAGCCCGTACCGCCGCCGGCCCACACTGCTGCACCGCTACCGGCCGCACCGCCAGTCAAGGAGAAGAAAAGCAATACCTGGCTGTGGGTCGGGTGCGGATGTCTGGTGCTCATCCTGGCTTGCGTTGCGGTAGGCTTGTTCGTGTGGTACGCACCAGCGTCGTTCTGGCAGGCGTTGATTGACCTCGGCATTCCGGTCCCCGCCTGGCCTTTCTAACCTACCTATATGCATAATCGCCTCAACCGGGTGTGTCTCATTTCGGTTGGACGCCCGGCTTCAGCCGGAAAATCCCCGCTGAAGCGGGGCGTCCGCTCCTTATCCTCCAACTCATTTGAAACACACCCGCCTCAACCCTGTGAGGGTTTTAGGTTCTATTTTCCCCACGACAGCCTCCAGCAATCTACGGGTGAGCATCTTAGTGCCAGACCCGACATCGCCGGCCGGGCCCACGCAGCCGGGGCAACCATTGGCGCAGGGGCAGCGACGCACCACGTCCAGCGCGGCCTCCAGCAATTCGTCGTGGAGTTCGTAGAGACGTGCGCTCAGGCCGGCGCCACCCGGCGCACGGTCGTAAAGGGTCACGGTGGGCAACCCAGTCTCGGGGGCGCGGGCCTGCACGGCCGAGCCCAGGTCGCCGGGGTCGCACATCAGGTGCAGCGGGGCCAGGTTCCGCAGCAGGTAGGCCAGGCCGCTCAGCGCCCCCCGCGCCCCTCGCGCCCGCTCGACGCGGCGGTGGCAGGCCGGGCAGAGGGTGATCAGGTTCTCCAGCCGGTTGGCGAGTTTGTACAGGTCGTTGATGCCGGAAACATAGCCGAAGGCGCGGAAGGGCGTGATGTGGTGGACGTCGTGCTGGCGCCCACCCCGCTCAGGCACGCCGCAGCGGCGGCAGCGATAGCCATCGCGGGCACGGGCACCGTCTCGCTGGGCGGGCCAGTTGGGGCCATAGTCGGCCGGAGGTAGAAGAACGCCGGCTTCCTGCAACTGCGCTGTGAGTTCCTCGGAGAGAGCCAGCCAGTAACCGACGGTACGCAACTCCTGCTCGGGCAGGTCAATGGGCGCCCAGGCCAACACCTCGTGGGTATAGCGCTTGATCTTGCGGTAGCCGGTGGCGCGGGTGGTCACCAGGACCTCACCATATCCCCTCACCGTGTCCCCCTGTCCCTTTGCCTCCCTGCCTTTGTGACCAGGTGACAAGGGGACAGAGGGACAAGGAGAGTACTCTTCAACGACGCGCACATCGGTCGTGGAACTGGCACGGGTGTAGTAGTCTAATTCCGCGGCCCGCACGCTGGCCAGCCCCCCTTCCCAATCCAGGGTTTCGACGACGTAGGTCGCGCCGCCGTGCAGGTAGACCGCCCCTGCGTGGATCAACACGGGCGCGCTGGGGCGGTCCATCTGGCCGATAATGCGCGGCGGGCCTGCACTGAGCCCTTCGGCTTCGCTCAGGACAGGCCCCGTCGAAGCGCCGGCCCCCACGTCCTGGATGACAACGTTGTCGGGGGTGCCCGTGCGCAGGGAGACTCCGCCGGCCGGGTAGCCCTCGCCAATCCACGTGTAGTGGCCATTGTGGCGGTGCAGCACGCCCTCCTCGGCCAGCACGTCCAGTACCACACCGGCGGCGCCGAAGTTGCCGAAGGGCTCGCCGGATTCGAAGGGCAACTCGAAGGCCGCACAGGCCAGGTGGTTGGCCAGAACAGCCAGGTTATCCGGGTCAAGCAGGGCCTGCTCGACTGGCCGGCCGAAGAAGTAGCGCGGGTGGGTGACCAGGTATTGGTCGAGCGGCAGGGCGCTGGCGACCAGCACTGCGACCGAGAGTCCCGCCCGCCGCCCGGCGCGCCCGGCCTGCTGCCAGGCGCTGGCGATGGTGCCCGGATAGCCAGCCATGATGCAGGCGCTCAGTTGCCCGATATCCACCCCCAATTCGAGCGCGTTGGTCGCGACGACGCCGCGCACCTCCCCCTCGCGCAACCCCCGCTCAATATCGCGTCGCTCGCTGGGGAGGTAGCCGCCCCGGTAGCCCTGCACCGCCTGGGGGTCGTCCCCGGCGGCGACCGAATCGCGCAGGTAGCCCAGCAGCACCTCGGTGGTCAGACGGGCACGGGCGAAGACGATGGTCTGCACGTCGGCCTGGAGGAAGCGCGCGGCGATGTCCTTCGCCGCCAGGGCAGCGCTGCACCGGATGCCGAGTTGCGGATCCACCAGCGGGGGATCATAGAGGATGAAGTGCTTCTCCCCCTGTGGAGCGCCGTCACCGTCCACCAGCGTGACGGGAGCCTCGACGAGTCGCTCGGCCAGTTCGCGCGGGTTGGCGATGGTGGCGGAAGCACAGAGGAAACGGGGGTCGGAGCCGTAGAAGTGACACACGCGCCGCAGCCGCCGCAGCAGGTTCGCCACGTGCCCGCCGAAGATACCCCGGTAGGTATGGAGTTCGTCGAGCACGACGTAGCGCAGGTTGGCGAAGAACCGCGCCCAGCGGGTGTGGTGGGGGAGGATGCCGGCGTGGAGCATGTCGGGGTTGGTGACGAGGAGCCGAGCCTCGCGGCGAATGGCGGGCCGGTGCGCAGAGGGAGTGTCGCCATCATAAGGTCGCACGACGACCTGAGATTTGAGATTTGGGATTTGGGACTTGAGATTACTGAGAACATCTAGTTGGTCGTGGGCCAGCGCCTTGGTCGGGAAAAGATAGAGCGCGCAGGCAGCAGGGTCGTTAAGCAGGGTGTGAAGGACGGGCATGTTGTAGGCCAGCGTCTTACCGGAGGCGGTGGAGGTAGCCAGGACGACGTTCTCCCCCGCCAGCGCCGCCTCGACCGCCTGGGCCTGGTGAATGTAGGGCTGCTCGATAGATCGGCCTCGGGCGGCGGCGACCAGGCGCGAGTCAAGCCCGGCCGGCCAGGAGGCGACGCGGGCCGGCCGGGCCGGGATGCGCTCCCAGGCGGTCACACAGCGCATGAAAGCCGGGTCTTGCCGGAAGGCAGTCAGGACGTCGGACAGGGTCATTGTGAATCCTCCCCAGGATTATAGGCGGCGAGGCAGGAGAATGCAAGTATGAATGGTCTTCCCTCAGGGGAAATGGTATAATACGTGCGTTAGATGCAATTGGCACAGGGACATAACCTGGCCAACGCACCGTGGTGCTGATCCCCGCTGGGAATGCCCAGATGAACAAATGAACAATAAGGTCGGCCTGAGATCGATTCGCTGACCGGCAATACATCCCACGGCTCCGCCCCACAAGGCGGGGCCGTGTCGCGTAGAGTCAACTTTGACAGTCTCGCGGCGTCGTGATACTATTGGCTGGATACTGGATACTGGATGCTGGATTAAGGGGCTGGATTAAGGAAGAGGATGCTTGATAAAGACAGGGTGGGAGCCATCTTATTCGACCTGGATGGGACACTGATGGACACCGACGACCAGGCGATAGAGACGCTGGGGCGGCAGTTGCAACGGTTGCACTGGCCCCGCCCACAGCAGGCCGCCCGTCGCCTCGTCATGGCCTCCGAGACCCCTGGCAACGCGCTGATGACACTGGTGGACGTGCTGGGGCTGGATGCACCGCTGATGGCGTTCACGGACCGGCTCCGCCGCTGGCGTGGCCTGCGCACGCGGGCTGATTTTCGCATCGTCGCAGGTGCTGAGGAGATGCTCACCGAATTGAGCGGGCGCTACTGGCTGGCGGTGGTCACCACACGAGGCGTGGCCGAGGCAGAATCGTTTCTGGATCAACATGACCTGCGTGACCTCTTTGACGCGGTGGTAACCCGCGAAAGCACCTGGCGGCTCAAGCCCCACCCGGTTCCTATCCAATACGCGGCCCAGTTGCTAGGCGTGCCCGTCGAGCAATGCGTAATGGTGGGGGATACGGCGGTGGACGTGAAGGCCGCCCGGCGGGCAGGAGCCTGGGCTGTGGCAGTGCTGTGCGGCTTCGGCGAGCGGAAGGAACTGGAGCGGGCCGGCGCTCACATCATCCTGGAGCATACCGCGCACCTTTCATCACTATTGTGACGGCACCTCGACCAGCAGGCTGGAAAGCCGGTCAGACAACTTCTATCATCCTTGGCGACTATTCCTGGGAGGAAGAAATGAAAATGAACAGACGTCATGCACCGATGGTGCTGGCATTTATCGGGCTCGTGGCAGGTATCCTGGCCTGTAACGCCCCGACTTCCACGCCTCAAGCCCCCTCCCCCACCGTGACGCCTTACATCTCGCCCACCTTGTCACCGCAAGAGACGCCGCCACCTCCACCGACCGCGACCCGGCCGGAGACAATACCCACGCCTGTACTGCCAGAGGTCACGGATACGCCGCTTCTGCCAACAGCCACGCCTCCGCCGACGGCAACGCCCACGCCTACCCCACCCATCAGCACCGGCCCGCTGGACTTCGCCAGGCCAGAGAGGCTGGAGCACTGGCAGCCCCTGCCCAATGGCAAACAGGAATGCAAAATCATTTTGCAGATCACAGGTGGCGCGCCCCCATACACAGTTCACCACGACCTGGACGTTTTCACCACCTGGGAGACCAACCCGACACTCGTCTTCACGGCACATGGGTGCGGCGCGATAGTACACACCATCAAAATCGAATCGGCCGACGGGCAGACCGTCATTCACGACTATTGGATCTCAGCTCCCTGGTGCGAGGAGTAACACCAACTACGCCCAGACTGCCCGTAATTGCCCCGCAATCGCCAAATGCGGGCGGGTCTATCCTTACGCTGTCCGCAGACACCGCCGCGTTGCCTCACGAATAAAGGTTACCGAAACGTATTCGTTGCCTCACGAGAGAAGGTTACTGAAGGACATTCGTTGCCTCACGAGTAAATGTTACCAAGAAAACGGAGGTGGACAAGCTGTAG
>Ga0307438_1000051_pt1 | contig 86042 bp, 57 predicted proteins | sample SalMarWE160110MG_FD_202144 | JGI IMG/M metagenome (GOLD analysis project Ga0307438, IMG submission 202144) | Salt marsh sediment microbial communities from the Plum Island Ecosystem LTER, Massachusetts, United States - WE1603-110 | ecosystem: Environmental > Aquatic > Marine > Intertidal zone >... | reverse complement strand
CCTGAGACCTGTGCTTTTACATATATGCTATAATACAGTGCACGGATAGTGGTATATTTAAACTATAAAATAATTAATCAATTGTTTAGCGGGCTGAAAGCGAAGTACTCCGAACTGCACAACGATTTCATACTATGGGACCGTCAGACTGTCTGAAAACCCCTTATTATTGTTAACAATCTTTACAAAGGTTTTTTGTTATGGCATATTAACTCCGCCCTTTTTGTCACGGTAAAATTAATGTGGAACAGCAATTCTATATTTCCCTGTAGATCTGTCAATTCTTAACTTATTATTCATAACTTGCTCATAACCATTCTCATTGCTATGTTAAATCAAATCCTATCCATTATGAAAATCAAAGTATGTATGCTCATCGCTTCTTTTATAGGAGGTGCTTTCTTTTCACTCTATGCTACTGACTCATACCACCAATTATCAGGTTCCGGTTTACAAACTGAAAATATGAAAACTGAGGCTTATATACTAAAACATTTTGATGTTAAAGTAGGATTTATGGCTTATTCCACCAGCGATCATGACTTTTACGGGCACATCGAGGAAGTACATCTTCCAGGTGGAAATAAGACAACGTGTTTTGCGGGTTTTGGCACTTTAACCGGTCCGACAATAGGTTTTACGTATTTTTTCAATAATAACTTTGGTTTATCTGCTGAAATAAATCCGGTTTCAAACAAAAGAGAAGATGATTCCAGGTATTCATCTTTTGATACATTAAAAGCAGTTTTATATTTTAGTGAGAGCCATTTTACTTTTTATAAGCTGGGTGTAACCGGCCGAATATCGGGTGATAAATATCCAGTTAAAATTAAAATAACTGCTGGTATAGGGTGGGCCACTGTTGATGCGAAATTTAGAAAGGAAGAATACAATGATGATCAATTGTATCATACATTAAATCTTGAATGCAGGTACGGTAATCCCATGTTTTTTATTCAAAATGAGATCGCATATCCCGTCTATAAATCTTTTTACATTTTCGGGCAATTTGAATACGTATATTTTCCTTTTAAAGAAATAAAATTAGCAGACAGAGATGCATACATCGTTATCTATAAAAATGTAAATCTGGGAGGTTCTGCTTTTAAGATCGGACTGGGTTTTGAGTTTTAATCTCTTCAACGTACTAAGGATTGTGTATATTTATTCTTGTGATAATATCAATGGAATTGGAAGAAAGCCGTGCTTAATCCGGTTGTCTGCATAAGGATCTTTATTTGTAGAAAAAACAAAGCATTACGTTGGGTGACATCGTGTACAAGCAATAGCGGAGTTTTTGATAGTTTTGAGTTTTCTGATCCACACCAAAGTAATTTTAATGCATGCCGTGGAAGACTCATTTATTAATCCGTTGATCATTGACGGCTATATCAGGATAACAGGTAATAAAGAGATATTTATCTCTCCGATTTGTGGAGTAATTACAGCTTTACTTTATCTTACCATCGGATTATGGTTAAGGAAAAGAAGAAAGTCAGTATTCATTCATAGGTAGCCAGAAAATTCCAGCCCTTCATATTGTGGAACCATAGCCAATTTTATTAGCACGCAACCAATCGCGATTTTTAACTATCTATATTAATAATTAGAATATGTTTAAGTTATGAGCCGTAAAAACAAATCCCACTCAACGGATCATTAATTTGATTATTTTGACATTGCTTATTATAAGTTGTGAGAAATTTGAGAATTTAACAGAAAAAGTTGAATTCTATGAACCGGGTTTTTTTGGAACATGTTTTTCTGGAGTTTATGACAGAGGATATAATGAAGTTATAATTGCCGATAATGAATCGTATCAAAAATTTGGAAATTCAATTAGGACAATTCCATACAATTTAAATTGTGATGCGGTTGCATTACCATACATTGATTTTGATAAACATATATTGATATGCAAATTCACAGGTGCCGGAGGATGTGATGCAAATTACGATAGACAAATTGTTAATGATAAAAAAAAACAAGATTATTTATGCTATAACTGTAGAATATCCTGGCACCTGTAAAATGTATATTGTTAATATGAATTGGGCATTGGTTCCCAAAATTGACAACAATTTAACTGTCGAATTTAAAGTAACATATATATAATAATAAAACTGGCTTTAACAAGGTATAATCGCTAATTGCCTTGCCGACACACCCGGCATTCTGAGAAAAAAACAAATTAAAATCATTCAACCATAGACGCAACTTTACAGCCGGTAATTGCATCTTAATCATGTGTTTAGTAAGTAACAAATAAAGGCCGGGTATTTTAAGTTATACGAAAAACTGCTAATATGAAAAAAACAATTGCCCTCCTCAGTCTGATCATGATGCTTCTTCCTGCCTGTGAGGAAGAGACGAAAGAAGATTACCGTGATAAGTATATCGGAAATTACACTTTTTCGATTCATAAACATTATACGAAAGTTGAAAATGGTAATCAATATATCAGGACATATGATACCACCTATTCCTATTCCGGTGATGTTAAAAAATCGTACTCCCAGCCGAATGAAATTATCGTCGATTGGGGAACCGACATCATCAGGGTGATGAATCATGACGTGCTTATGAAAGAAACCTTACTCACAATCGATACAGCAGGTCTCTTAGATTCTCCCCAATTGGAAGATGAAGGAATTTATCAACCGGCTTATATCCATGAAGACACAATTCGTTTTACTTTTTATGCCAGTTATGGAATGGCGCATATGCTTTACTCCACCTGGTACGTAAATGGCATGAAAGAGTAATCTTATACTACATGCCGTTTCGGAAGAAATGATGAAATGTTGAAATGTGAACTGTAATGTGTAATTGAGGAGTTGAGAAGTTTAGTGTTTTGAGTTCTGAGTCGGGTTGTTGGATTTTTAGGTTATTAGATTGTTGCTGATCACACTTTACAGGTCACAGTGAACGGAGTCGAACTGTGATTAATCGGGGAGTTGACTTCCCTGCCAGTCGGCAGGCAGGCAACCAGCAACCCAATTTATTTCTTTCTTTCATTTCCAATTCTCACCACTAGGCTGTATCTTCGCAACTTATTATTTACCTGTTTAAGGAAATACATTATGTACAGAACTCATACTTGCGGTGAATTAACCGGTAAATCGGTTGGTGAGAAAGTTATCTTAAGCGGATGGGTGCAACGTTCGAGGGACCTTGGCGGTATGACCTTTATCGATTTGCGCGACCGCTATGGAATAACGCAACTGGTATTCAATATGGAAACCAATGCAGCCCTTTGTAAGCAGGCAAGAAAGCTGGGTCGTGAGTTTGTAATACAGGCAGAGGGTACCGTTGCTGAGCGAAGCAATAAAAACCTGAAAATTCGTACCGGTGAGATAGAAATTATTATTGATAAAATAGAAATTCTGAATGCTGCAGAAGTGCCTCCCTTTACCATTGAAAATAATACCGATGGCGGTGAAGAATTGCGGATGAAGTACCGGTACCTCGATCTCAGACGAAACATCGTTAAGGAAGCTTTGGAACTCAGGCACAGAATGGCACAGGAAGTAAGAAACTACCTGAGCAGCAAAAAATTCCTTGAAGTGGAAACGCCCATGCTCATCAAATCCACTCCCGAGGGAGCACGCGATTTTCTTGTGCCTTCTCGTTTAAATGCCGGTCAGTTCTATGCATTGCCACAGTCGCCCCAAACATTCAAACAATTGCTGATGATTGCCGGCTATGACCGCTATTTCCAGATTGTAAAATGCTTCCGCGATGAAGATTTTCGTGCCGATCGTCAGCCGGAATTTACACAAATAGACTGTGAGATGGCTTTTGTGGAACAGGAAGACGTTCTGAATGCATTTGAAGGGCTGGTGAAAGATCTGCTGTTAAAAATCAAAAGCGTTGAATTTGATGGCCCCTTCCCGAGGCTTTCTTACAACGAAGCAGTGGAAAAATACGGCAATGACAAACCCGATATCCGCTTTGGCATGGTCATCCGCGAATTGTCTGACCTTGTGAAAGGCAAAGGATTCAATGTGTTTGATTCAGTGGAATACATTGGAGGAATATGCGCCGAGGGGTGTGCTGAATATAGCCGGAAACAGCTCGATGCTCTCACTGATTTTGTAAAAAAACCACAGATCGGGGCCAAAGGGCTCATCTATGTGAAATACAATGCCGACGGAACATTTAAGTCGTCTGTTGATAAATTCTATAATGAAGCTGAGCTGAAAAAATGGGCCACCCTCATGGAAGCCAAACCCGGCGATTTATTATTAGTGCTTGCAGGTGATAAAAATGAGACATTAAATGCACTTGGCGAGTTACGCCTTGAAATGCGTGACATACTGAACCTGATCAACAAGGAAAAATATGCCCCGCTCTGGATCCTTGATTTTCCTTTGCTGGAATGGGATGAAGAAACTAAACGCTATTATGCGAAACATCATCCCTTCACTTCCCCGAAATCAGAGGATATTGACCTTCTGGATGAAGATCCTGTTGCAGTTCGCGCCAATGCTTATGATATGGTAATAAACGGTATTGAGGTTGGTGGCGGTTCCATAAGGATACACAACCGCCAGTTGCAGCAAAAAATGTTTAAGATCCTTGGATTCACAAAAGAAGAGGCGGAAAAACAATTTGGCTTTCTGATGAATGCATTCCAATACGGAGCACCTCCGCACGGTGGCATAGCATTCGGATTCGACAGACTGGTTGCGTTGTTTGCCGGACAAAATTCGATACGGGATGTTATTGCTTTCCCAAAAAACAATTCCGGCAGGGATATTATGATCGACACACCCGCAACAATTCCGGAAGGGTATTTAAAAGAATTATCATTACAAATAGTTCATCAGAAAAAATAGAGTACCTTACATTAAGGTCTTAAGGCAGAATATTTGATCAATCAATGAAAAAAATTAAGCTTGGAGCACATCCGTATATCTATCCGATGCCCACAGTAATTGTAGGAACACAGGTTAATAGCAAACCAAATTTCATAACCATCTCATACATAGGTATTGTACAACATAAACCACCCATGCTATCCGTCACGCTTGTGAAAAGTCATTATTCCAATATTGGAATTAAAGAAAGCAAAACCTTCAGCATCAACATACCAAACACAAAATTACTGAAAGAAACAGATTTCACAGGAATGCATTCCGGGGACAAAATTGACAAAGCATCTTTATTCACGGTGTTTTACGGAAATCTCAAAACAGCTCCAATGATCGCTGAAACTCCTCTTAACCTCGAATGCAAACTGGTGGAAGTGATTAACCTGAAAAATGACAGTGAGATATTTATCGGTGAAATTGTTGAAACATACTCCTCGCAAAAATATATAAGGAAAGGATATCCCTATATGAAAAAACTTGACCCTATTCTGTTTTCAATAAATTCCAATAGCTACTATAATATAGGCCGTAGAATAGGTTGGGCATGGAAAACCGGACTAAAAATCAATCCAGCAAAATACAAAAAAGAGGATGATTAACATCAATCCTCGTCAAACACTGCTTCAAGTTCATTCACAAAAGGTGTCACAACGGCCACATTTCTCGGATCGGCCATATCTTTACTCATAGTACTCATAGTTTGAGAACTCTGTTTCAGCATAGCTGTCATTTGTTCCTTTTGCTCGGCGGTATAGTTAGGATTATTTTCGATCTCCTTAATAGCTTCCGCAAACTCCGGCTGTGCATTCGCACTTTCCCGGTTAATTCTTATCGAGCTGTAGGTAATTGCTATGGCTGCTGTTTTCACGAGAAAATCGGCATAATTCGTATAACCGTGTTTTGTAACAATGTCATTTACTTTGTTCAGAATTTCAGTAGCCTCAGGAATTGTAAAATCGTAATTGTTATTATCGTATTTTATCTCCAGTCTTTCCAGATCTGTTTTAATCTGCGGAAATGCATGAATGAATGTTTTTACATCACTTGATTTAAGTACTATTTGTTCACCTTCTTCCTGTGAAAAAGTATATCCGAATGCAAAGAAAAGGGTAAGAAAACAGGAAATGATTATGCGTTTCATAATGTCAGGTATTTAATGGATGAATAATTTCAAAATTAAATGAATAAAGCGATCTATTCAAGCAGAAATGAGAATCCAATACGGAAAAAATAGAATTTATCCCCTTCCTGTTATTATTTGTCTATGGATACAATGGAAGAGTGTCCGCAAGCAGGTTTTTGTTTAACCTGTAAAAATAATTCTGCAGGTAGGCTTTTGTAAGAATTTCAAGATTTTCATACGATTCTTCAGAGTGTTGTATAAGATTGTTATCAATAAGAGAATCCATGAAATGCGACTGAACCTGTATCGCTTTTTTACCATCAAAATTCATTATGAAAGCAGAATCTATTACCTGGTAATTCACTCCTGATTTACTCACGGTGAATTTGTACTCATCCCTGAAAATGCTTTCCCCAAAGGATACAAATGATTTTGGATAGCCCAGGTAGTCCAAAATGGAAGGAACAATATCCAGTTGTTGCGTGATGTTATTGTATATCCCTGTGAGAGAGGTGTCAGCACTGCAATAATACACAATGGGTATGCGGTTCTGAATAAACTGAGATTCATCTTTGAGATGACTTGAGACATGATCCGGACAAATTACAAACAATGTATTCTCATACCATTCCATTTTTTTTACAGTTTCAAAAAACTTACATAAGGAATAATCAGTATAAGAAATGCTCCTGAGTATTTTATTTTCTTTTGGAAAAAATTCATTTCTGTATCGTTTTGGAATAGGGTATGGCTCATGAGAAGACAGGGAAAAAAGTACACTGAAAAATGGTTGTTCCAAAGAATTTACCTTTTCTGCGGTAAACTGAAAAAACTCTTCATCGTAAATTCCCCAGGCACCATCAAAATACTCTTCATTATTGAATTCACTTCGCCCGTAATACATGTCTATGCCTGCCATCTGACAGAATTTGTCAAAGCCCATGGTCCCATTCATTCCTCCGTGAAAAAATGCTGTTATGTAGCCTTCATCTTTTAAAATGGACCCAATTCCTCGAATGGTATTCACCGAATATGCCGAACTTACAAAAGCAGTTTTTAAATACGAAGGGAATCCTCCGATAATTGTAGGCAAAGCATTAATTGAATTGCCTACATTTGCATAGGCATTACTGCAGAACAAACCTTCTTCAGACAAAGTATTGAAAAATGGAGTAAAACTTCTTCCATCCCAGCTCTTAGCCTGCGTAAAATTTTTTCCAAAACTTTCAAGAATGATGATAAACACATTTTTTGGTTTCATGCTCCCCGATTGATGAAAGTCCTTCACCGGACTGTAGATATTTGTCAACTCTTCCAGTGGAAAAAAATCGTCAACAGCCTCAGCATGCTGGTTAATCGTGTTCAGAATCACAAAAGGAGTATTGAACAACAAAGGAATGTATTTCGGTTTTACATAGTTGTTCGCTGAAATGATCCTGACAGGCTTTGCTTCCAAACCCCTGACGTAAGCAAAACCAGCTCCCAGCAAGACAACTGCCGCCAGAGGAATACTAATTTTGTTAATCAACGGTTTTGGAAAACCCCTGTAATTCTTAATGATCAGTTTTGGGTAAAAGCGTATCAAAAGATATATTGAAGCTGCCCACATAAGGAAAAGATGCCAGTAGTTGATGATGTAATGAGGAATAAGGCTCATTGTATCCTTGCTGCTTATAAGCACATCTATTAAATCCCAACCGCTGCGTTTTTTACTGAATTCAAAATACTCGATGTCAATAAAATTCGCCATCAGTAAAACTGAATTCACCACTACGAACAACCATTTTAAAAAATTCTGAAACCCGGGAGTGCCGGTTATCTTAAACGGGAACAAGTGGAACAATATATAGAGTATATTCAAATAGTATACGACAATAAAATCGAACCTGAATCCGAAAAAGAAGGCTTTATAGAACTGGTTCCAATCGATCGGGACAAAATACGTCAGGGAAAACAAAAGGAATAATATTCTTGTTACTGAAAACAAGATAAGTATCAAAACAAGACGTTTGAGCAATGCAATAAGATGTGAAATAAAAACGGAGATATTCATTCTTGAATTCTTTCAGAACAAAAAAAGCAATTTCTAGTCAAGTTTCAAAACAGCAAGAAATGCTGATTGTGGAACTTCCACATTCCCAACCAGTCTCATGCGTTTTTTCCCTTTCTTTTGTTTTTCCAGCAATTTACGTTTTCTGGTTATATCGCCACCATAACATTTTGCAGTAACATCTTTCCTCACAGCCTTAACTGTTTCACGCGCAATTATTTTTGACCCAATAGCTGCCTGGATGGCAATATCAAATTGTTGACGAGGAATCAGTTCTTTCAGCTTTTCACAAATCCTGCGTCCAAACGAATAAGCATGGTCCCTGTGTATCAGGGCCGAAAGAGCATCTACCATCTCACCGTTCAGCAGAATATCAAGACGTACAAGATGCGCTGGCCGATAGTCTGTTTGGTGGTAATCGAAAGAAGCGTAACCTTTTGAAATACTCTTCAGTTTGTCATAAAAATCAAAGACGATTTCAGATAACGGCATGTCAAAAGTTACCTCTACTCTATTGCTTGTCAGGTAGACCTGATTTTTAAGAGTCCCTCTTTTGTCGATGCACAATTTCATTATGGAGCCAACGTATTCCGATTTGGAAATGATCTGTGCATCAATATAAGGTTCTTCCACGTGATCCAGTATATTCGGACCGGGCATACCTGAAGGATTGTGAACATCTATTACCTCTCCTTTCGTTGTGAAAGCTTTGAACGATACATTGGGAACCGTTGTGATCACATCCATATCAAATTCACGGTCGAGTCGTTCCTGAACAATTTCCATATGAAGCAGGCCGAGAAATCCACAACGAAAACCAAAGCCAAGAGCTGCTGAAGATTCAGGTTCAAAGACCAGGGATGCATCATTTAACTGTAGCTTTTCCATGGAGGCACGCAATTCTTCATAGTCATCGGCATCAACAGGGTAAACACCTGCAAACACCATGGGTTTCACATCTTCAAAACCTTCAATTTCCTTATTGCATGGTCGCTCAACATGTGTAATAGTGTCTCCCACTCTTACTTCGCGTGAGCTTTTTATCCCTGAAATAATATATCCAACATCACCGGCACTCAGTTCCTTTCTCGGTTCGGGCTTTATCTTCAATATTCCTATTTCATCCGCATCATACTCTTTGTCGGTGGCCACAAATTTCACATTGTCTCCGGTTCTTATGGTTCCGTTTATTATTTTAAAATACGCAAATATTCCCCTGTATGAATTAAAGACAGAATCGAAGATCAGGGCCTGAAGAGGTGCATCGGGGTCCCCAACCGGAGGAGGTATTTTTCTCACAATTTCAGCAAGTATGCGGTCAACACCCTGGCCAGTCTTTCCACTGGATTCAATAATATCCTCTGCTTCACAGCCAATCAGATCAACAATCTGATCCCTCACCTCATCGGGCATTGCGCTGGCCATATCCATTTTGTTCATTACAGGTATAATTTCCAGGTCGTGCTCAATGGCAAGGTATAGATTGGAGATCGTCTGTGCCTGAATTCCCTGGGTTGCATCAACAATTAGCAAAGCACCCTCGCATGCGGCAATGGAACGGGAAACTTCATAGGAAAAATCGACATGACCAGGTGTATCTATAAGGTTCAAAATATAATTTTTACCCTCTAACTCATATTTCATCTGTATTGCATGACTTTTAATTGTAATCCCTCTTTCACGTTCCAGATCCATGTTGTCCAGTACCTGATCCTGAAAATCCCTTTCCTCCAAAGTGTTTGTAGCAAGAAGAAGCCTGTCGGCCAGGGTGCTCTTCCCATGGTCGATATGCGCAATTATGCAAAAGTTGCGAATGTGATTCATGCAATAGGATGTTTTTTTCAGCGCACAAAGATATTTATTTCATATAATATCTGATTAGGAACAGATTCTGAATTTAAATTATTGCTGCTGTAACGTTAACAAAATTTCGTTCAGGTAATTCACTGCAACAACACTATCGCTCTCCTTCCTGACATTCAGTTTATTTTTCCTGATAAACTTCCTAAGCTGAACTTTATACTCCGGAAAATTACGGTATAAAAAGCTTCTGCCTAATCTGATATGTATATATTCATCATTTATCAGGGCATAGTAGCTGAATTCATCAATAAACTCCTCGATGTATTTACTATTCGCATCATGAATAGGTAAAATTTCTTTGTAATACAATTTGTAAAGAGAAACTTTCCCTTCAGTCAATACTTCAAAATAACAACCATCGTAAACCTTTGTTTTTGAATTTACGCCAAGGATCTTTTTGAATGTTTTTTGAGTATTGTTCATTTCTACAACGAAACCGGTTATATGTTCTTTTTCGGCAATTACCAATCGTTTCAAATTTTCCTGGTAGATTATAATCCTGTGAGAAAAAGCATCCAGCTTAAACTTCACATTGTCCATCCTTTGCCCGTCGTCCAGATGAATGTTGCCAAGCATCCAGTCATCAACCAGATAGGCTGAACCCTTAACCTGTTTATAATCCGAGAAAAACACTTCCCCTCTCAAAGCGTTGTATTTCAATTCAGGGTATACCTCAGATGCAAGAACCACCTGCTGAGATTTTAAATTTACAGTCAGCAACAAGAAAAAAAGAAACAGTGACAATTGAAAGCTCTTCATCTGGTTTTATATATTTTATTGCACAACAGAAATCGTTTCTTTTAGAAATACCGGATAGCCGTTTTCCGAGAATCCACGAATTTCAACGATGTATTCTCCCAACTCATCCGTAGTAAAAAATACGATTTCTGATTTATCATTGTTTTTTAAAGTAAGTCCGGGATCCCAGTAAAGTTGATTCTTAAAATCAGGATGCCTTTCCCCTTTATCTGCTTTTTCATCTATAAGATCTGAAAAATCAGGAGCATAGGTATATCCGGGTATGGTATAAGAAGTTCTTTCATCCGGCTGAAAGTTATTCATTCTGTAATCAAGGCTTGTATATATAGCCACCAGACCATTATACAAATAATTGCCGGTTATTCTATAACCCGATTGCACTTCAATTCTCTGAATATAATCTGAATTCAGCATGTGCAGATCGCACAAATTGGATACCGGCAATCCGTCAAGAATAACAAGAGGCGTGTTTGATCTGATGCCATTGTCAACATGGCTTACAATCATTTCACAATATGAATTACCACTCTTATACCTCACTCTTGGAACAATTTCACGAATGATTTCACTAAAATTCGGGAGGAAAAAAAACTGATCGGGGATAACAACAAGTGCAGGTTTTCCATAAAATGGTACCTGCGAATATGACATATTGATAAGACTGTCAAATTTATCAGTATTTACATTCCCAAATGCACGCTGTATTAACATTCGCTGGGTTTCATCCTCGAGTTCATGAAAAAATTTTGAATCAGTATAATTCGCAACACTTGCTTTGCCAACGTTATGAGAACAATAATAGAATTTTTCATCCGGTAAAATGTTAAGTTTCCCCGTCGTGCGGTCACTTATATTATATAAGTCAATAATCCCTGCTTTATTTTGATATTTATCTATAAGAAAAGCAAATCTGCCTTCAGAATCGGTTACACTAGATTGCATATCAGGCAAAGTATCTTTAATGGAAAGAATTACTTCAATACCTGAAACATCAAATCCTTCGTACTTGTTGTCTATTTTTCCTGAATAAATAATACCAATATCTTCCACAGGATACTTCATATTATCTTCTGAAAGTATTCTGTCAATTCTGTCATTATGATCGGACCCTGAGATAAGGGGATAAAGCATATACATTTCACCAACAGGATCCATAAAATACTTTGTATTAAAATCAAGATAGATGATGTCATTTACGCCTGCATTTACAGAAGGCTCTTTCTTATATATTCCAACAGAAACATGTAATAAATTTTCACTATCCGTATTGTTATTGTATATTTTAAATTCATTTTTTGAATTGCTTTTCACCTCCCTATTCAATGAAGCAATACTTATATTCTTGTTTTCAGACAGAATGAAAGATTGCCTGGCAAGAATTTTGTCTTTTCTGTCTTTCAGATACAGATCTGTTTTCTCATGATGATCTCCCTTCACAGGTATTTTCAGATCTTTTTGAAACTGATCCTTCTGTATCTCCAGAATATCAATTGTCTTATCTCCCGTTGTAATTTCCAGTTGTGCCTGTTTGATGGAAGTACCACTTTCATTCACCTGCACAGTGATTGATTGATTGTCTATTTCAATAATATCAATTGAATATCCCGAATACTCAACTTCCGGTAAATCGATTCGAAATATTTTCCCCCGGGAATCCTCAAAACTAAAACTGTACCTTGAAGACCACTGGGGTGTTATTGAAAAACGTACCAATCCTGCACGGTCAATGGGTACTTGTCTGTAAGTGGTGCTATCATTCTGAATTTCAATCAGCTCTCCTGGAATAACCCGCCCAAATAAACCGGGAAAATGAATCGTTATTTGTGTTTGTAAATTATGAATCAGAGCCCCCCCTTTTATATAAATATCGGGTTCAGGTTGAAAATAATACATCAGGTTTTCGGCTGAATTGCTTTCATCATAATTGTTATATATATATACAGGAACTGAAAAATAGCGGTTTTCATCGAAGTTTTTCATCCAGTTTGTGTACCCCTTTAAAAAATACAAGCCTGATGAAAGAGTGTCAGGTATTTCTAAACATGAAGCAGATCTGCCATCATCCAGTTTTAAAATTTGACCAAGAACATGTTGCTTTTTGTAATTCACCAGTTCAACATAAAGTACCCGGCTATATACCTGAAACGGATCTTCCAGATTGGAGAAACAATATGCACTATACCAGATCCTTTCACCTGAAATATAGCAATCTTGTCCCATTTCCAGATATACTTTTTCTTTGTATATTTCAGAACTTTCCTTGCCAAATACAAAAGTTGACAGCAATATTAATTTGCATGATAAAAAACTTATAATCAGTAATTTCTTCATATTCAGGTTCATCTCTTTTCTCTCTTTCAACTAAAAAGGCACTCTGACCCAATCATCGGGCATTCCCCAATGGCAGGTATCCAGATACAGTTGCGGAAAGCTGTCAATATCAATAGAAGTTGCCAGATTTTTGTAATCAATATAGAAATATGCATATTTTAAAGACGCCTGTGATGCATTAAAAACACCTATTACATTTTTGGTTGAATCACTTATGCATTTCATATTTCCTTTTAATTGTGAGGCTACAGGATCGAATAACCGTCCTTCTGCTTCCAGCTGCAATTCCGCTTTTCTCCAAAATGAATACGCATCATCAGATATAGACAATTGCTCCAGTTTGAACAATAATCCTTCGAATCTGGCATCCAACAATACATACATCATATCCGGGAAAGGTTGAATATAATTTGACATGTCTTCCTTTGTAATAAAGACCAGTTCGTGATTCTTGATGTTAAAATCAGCATAATCATCAGCATTTCCTGTTCTTATAACATCACGATATTTGCCACTTATTCTTTTGTGACGATATAAATAATAATAAAGATTGCCTTCTTTATTTGTAAGAATAGTTACATTTTGAATGTAAGCATCCCAGCGATAGAAATAATAATTATGAAAAGGCAATATTCCGGATGTTTCACCAAATATATCAATGCCATCCATCTTTATTTCATAAACATCACCATTGCAATTTTCTGTAAGTACAACACCCTGATCATACCGGCACACCAACTTTGATATTTCAGGACTTTCAGTTACAGTCTGCGGTGAAGATTCAAAAACATCTCCTTCAGGAGTAATAATTCTTAGCACATAGGTTCTGCCAATTTCAGCTTTATACACATGATTGGTATCCGACTTATAAATACCATTCCAGTAATAATCAAAAGGAATGATATTTCCCAGGTCATCCTCGATCTCAACATGCGCATTATCAACATAATCATAATACGGACGTTCGTTAAAAGATTTCGTATAGGTTATTTTTACCTGGTGATCTTCAGATAAAGAAGTAAACATCCCTTCAATCATAATAACCGGTTCAGGATCTTCAACTTCCGGCACAAATACTTCCTGGCATCCGGCCAGTACAATTGCCAATAATATAACGATTATAAAATGCCTCATCTGTTTCTTTAAAATCTGATATTATAGGTTATTGACGGAATGGGTACCCCAATAATTGACAATTCATACAAAGCGTATATTTTATAATTGTTCAAAGCCGTTGGTAAATCTTTTTTATAGTATGTTGAATATACATTCTTTCTGCCATACACGTTATAAACAGAAAAAATCCAACTGCTGTAAAATTTCTTTTTCTTCCTCAGACTGGTATCCCAGATGATGGAAAGATCAAGTCTGTGATAGTCTCTTAATCTATATTTGTTTCGATCAGAATAATAAACAAGATTATTATTGTAAACTGAAACATAAGCTTCCGGATAATATGTTGGTCTGCCGGTACTATAAGTAAATAATGCTCCAAAGGTAAAACGTCGACTTATCTTATAACTTGTAACAGCCGAAATATCATGAGGTTTATCAAAAGAGGAAGGATACTTTTCTCCCCTGTTTATCAGTTCATCCTTTTTTGCACCATAGGTTTTAAGAAAAGACTTTGATAAAGTATAACTTACCCAACCTGTTAATCTGCCTGTGTTTTTTCTCACCAAAAACTCAATTCCATAGGCTTGCAGATCTGCAGATAAGAGATGCTGTTCAATTTGCGGGTTCATAACCAGCACTGCCCCGTCTTTAAATTCCATAATATTGGCCACTTCCTTATAATACAATTCAACTGAGGTTTCCAGTACTCCTTTTTTGAAATTTTTAAAATATCCGAACATCACCTGATCACCGATTGCTGGTTCAATATATGAATTGCAGGCTGTCCAGGTATCTGTGGGCATAACAACCGTACTGTTCGATAAAATATGGAAATATTGATAATTCCTGTTATAGCCTAATTTTAAAGAGCTTGACGTTGTGAGGTTATACCGTACTGAAAGTCTTGGTTCAAAACCCGAATAGCTTTGAATAAGTTTCCCTCTATCGTAATACTCCGTTCCGGTAAAGGAGGAATTATTAATGTATTCTCCCTCATTGTATTGGTTAACAGTTAAAGGCCCAAACAGCATAAAACAGGAATACCTGATACCTGCAGAAACTGAAAGCCTGTCTGTCATATTATAAACATCCTGAACATATCCTGCCAGTTCCAATGCATGTTGGCTCTCCAGTTCCTCAAATTTTTTAATGGATTCTTCATCATATGTTTCTCTTTCCCCTGGTTTGAGTATATAATTATTCCCTTCTATTCCAACTTCGAAAGAATGTTTTGTGCCCAGTGATGATAAAATCCTGAATTTTGATCCCATTTGCTGCACTCCGCTTGCTATCTTAAAGGCATTGGCCGGATTGCTTTGCTCTGTTGTTACTGTCGAGTAATCAGAAATAAATAAATTCAGTGAGAAGGTCAGTTTATCATGAACTATATGGCTCCATTTCAATGATCCCAGTTTATTTGAATACTCATAAATGTCCCTGTTCGCCAGATTAAATCTGTCAAAGCTGTAATAGCCGAACAAACTCACCCTGTTCTTATGATTCAGGGTATAGTTCAGTTTCATGTTCAGATCGTAAAAATTGGCCTTGCTGTTCCTGATATCCAGATCCGGAACTTTTTTCAGGATCCAGTCTGAATATGTTACCCTGCCCCCTATAATAAAAGATGCCTTTTCTTTAACGATTGGGCCCTGCAGAGAGAGTTTGCTGCTAAACAATCCGATACCACCGTTACCTTCCAGTTCTTTTAAATTTCCTTCTTTCAGATTGATATCCATAACAGAGGATATTCTTCCTCCATAACGTGCAGGAGCACCTCCTTTATACAATTCAAGATTTTGTAATATTCTGGTGTCCATTGCAGAAAATAGTCCGAACAAATGGTTGGTATTATAGATTGGTACCTCATCGATCAGGATCAGGTTTTGATCCGAGCTGCCTCCCCTGACATTGAATCCCGAAGCCAGGTCCCCGGAAGACTGTATCCCCGGAAGTAACGTCATAGACTTCATTAAGTCCGGCTCACCCATAAGCACGGGAATATTATCAAGAGTTTTTGCATCTAACCTGATGATGCTCATTTCCGTACCCGAAACATTCGCATCGCTGTTGCTTGTAATTACAACCTGATCGATGGCAACTGTACTTTCAAAAAGCTCAATATCCAGCTCACCGGGTGATATCATATTGACCTGGATATTCCTTTCTTCAAAACCAACATACGAGAAATGCAATGCCTGCTTCCCAACCGGCATATCGATAGAGTAATATCCGGTAAAATTCGTAACTACACCCACATCCTGATTGCGATCATAAATAACCGCTCCGGGAAGCGGTTCCCCGGTTTTCCCGTTACGCACATATCCGCTTAACCTTGCTACCTTATATTTTCCTGCAAGAACAGGATCCCCAATCTCGATCAAGGTATAATAATCCCCTGTCCCGCCGGCATCAGCACCTGCTATCTGATCGCGCAATTGAAGTTGTTTCCTGTCAACAATTACCAGATTTGTGCCCTTATATACAATGTATGTTAATCCTTTTTGTGTTAAAGATCTGTCAAGAAAATCCAATAAAGATCTACCATTATCCTCCTCATAGAGGAATATCTCGTCCAGGATATGATCAGAGAAGTAAATGTTAAAAACATCCCTTTCAACATGCTGAATAAGGTATTCCTCCAGTAGAATACGATCCGATATTCCACCAATAACTATAGTTTCAAGCTCCTGAGCATGTAAACTAACCTGAAGAAGTACGTGAATTACAAGCGCTATAATCAGAAATCTGGTCTCTCTCAACCACACCATCATCGAAATATTTGGGACGCAATATACAAAATATACTTACAAAGTAAACTTTAATCATTGTAAAATCCATCAAAATTCAAAATGAACTATTTTTATAGGATCAAATTGATTAGCATTCAAATTATGATAGAAATTATTGAGTGTGATTTTGATAATTCTGAACAATCCAAAGCAGTTATTGATCTCATGAACCATTATATGACCGGTACAATGGGAGGAAATTTAAATCCCTATGAACCTGATAAAGCCAGACAAATGATCGAAGGACTGAAAAGGCATCCTTCCAAACTTGTATTGCTGGCAATATTTAAAGGAGAATTTGTTGGTTTAAGTACCAGCTTCATTAATTATGGTACTTTTGCAGCAAAGCCTTTTTTAAATATTCATGATATCGTGGTTCTTGATAAATATCGTGGTATTGGTATTGGCAGAAAATTAATGGTAGCAAATATCAAAAAAGCAGAGGAATTGGATTGTAGTAAAATTACCCTCGAAGTACGCGAGGACAACAGGAAAGCACAAACTTTATACAAAAGTCTTGGATTTGCAGACAATGTACCAATCATGCATTTCTGGACAAAACATTTTAAAAACAACTTATAATGAATAAATCTGTAACTGAATTTACTTCAATCAGCAATGAACTAATCGCTCTGATCAATGAATGGGAAAAAATATTGTCTTCCCTATCTGATGAAATAATTGCCCGAAGACGAAATAGTCAAAACAGAACCATTAAACAGATCGTCGGACACATGATCGATTCGGCGACAAATAATACTCATCGAACTGTTCATTTGCAATACCAGGAAAGTCCCTTTCATTTCCCGAATTATGCTACATTCGGCAATAATGACAGATGGATATCCATCCAGAATTACCAGGAAGAAAACTGGAATGACCTCATTCAGCTATGGAAATATTCCAATTTGCATTTTGCATATATTATTCAAAATATTGATGCTGAGAAACTACATAATGAATGGGTAGCTTCTGCAGAGAAAAATATCTCACTGAAAAATATGGTGTCTGATTTTCCCAGGCATTTCAAATTGCATCTTGACGAGATAAATGAACTAATAAACAGATAGTTTGCCGGCATACTTAATGAACGTGATCAACATAAGGAATGGGAAACTTCTATGAATATGCTATGTCTTTGTGGCGCATACAGACTGAATTCTTCGAAATAACGAACAGAATGCGCCAGATTCTTCTTTTCATATAACCCGGGGCGATGCCCTGGGCTAAATTATTTTTGCCTTACAGGCAAATTGATCATAAGTTAAGGCTGAAAGCCTTTAATCATTCAGCCTGGTGCAACGCACCAGGTTGTAATGCATGTTCTTATTAATTGTCGCATCTGCCATGTCATTCAGTTGATTTAACATTGTATGCGACAAAACCACAAGTACATTTTTAATAAATAGATAATACAAATTAAATTACTTGATAATCAATATCTCAAATAGTTATAACTTATATCGAACTCACGTCAATTAGTCTTGTATGTAATTCAAACAGTACAAAGAATATCTTAAATCGGAACGAATATACCATCAATACCTGCAAAAACTGCCGGGTAGTATTTACCTTTCCTTTTCCACAAGACAGTATCCTTGAAAAATACGATCAGTCCCAATCCCTTTGACAAGCTGAAAGAAAGAACAATTTACAGTAAAATTCGTATAGAGTAATACCACAAAAATCAAATTACTAACTAAATTCAATTCTTACAATCATGAAAAAATTCCGTTTCTCTCAATTGCTTTTGTTTTTTACAATATCTGTTTTGTACGGACAACAAGCAATAATTATGGATCACAATTGTATTGATCTTTCACAACTTCCGGATAACTGGATTGACAGTGCAAAAGCCAAATTATTTATCGGGTATGGTCATACATCTCACGGCAACCAAATTACAGCAGGAATGAATGCTCTTGAATCCTATTTTTCAAATGGAATATTTGACTGGAGTCATGAAGGAGGAGAAGGAGAACTTCACCTTTTTGAAGGATCGGGATACGATGCAGGTTATCTTGATCATGATGCAGGTTATGATGGTTGGGATACCAAAACAAGAACCTTTCTGAATGATTTTCCAGAATGCAATGTTATCATATGGTCATGGTGCGGACAGGTAAACGATGTTGATCTGCGGTCACATTATCTGGGACCAATGGAACAGCTGGAGGAGGATTATCCTGATGTTCAGTTTGTCTATATGACAGGGCATCTTGAAGGATTGGGGCCTGACGGAAGTTTATTTGAAGCAAACCAGGAGATAAGAGACAGTTGCATAAAAAAGAATAAAATACTGTTTGATTTTGCCGATATTGAAAAGTACGAACCTTTTGGAACCATCAACTACCAGGAGTATTATGCTAATGACGGTTGTAATTATGACCCTGACGGGCAGGAACCTATAAACAGAACCCAAAACTGGGCTAACAACTGGCTGGCAAATCATTCTGATCATGAACTGGCACAGATTTCACAGAATTGTGGTTCATGCGATCATTCTGTAAGTCTTAATTGTGTGAAAAAAGGAATTGCTGCCTGGTATTTATGGGCCAGGCTGGCCGGTTGGGATGAACCCATTGTAGCTGTGAATAATGCCGAAACATCAAATAGAATTGAAGTTTACCCAAATCCGGTCGGAGAAACCTTAACTATTCTTATTCCCAAGGCTTCCGAAAAAATCTCAGCAAATATTACAGATTTGCAGGGCAAGCTGGTTTATTCAAAAGAATTTATGAATATCGGTAAAGAATTGACTATTACAGATCACAATCTTCCTTCAGGACTTTATATTTTAAGGTTGTCAGACAATTCAAACACTTACACAAGCAAATTGATAAAACAATAGAGCTACATACTTCATATCCGGAAAAGAGCTTTTGAAAACAGAAGCTCTTTTTTTTATAATACAAATTGAAGCTCCTCGCCGCAAGCGACGAGGAACTATTCTCACGAGCATAGCGAGTAATCTTCGATCCTTTTTTTTATTATTTTTGTATTCGCTAACCCCGCAGCAAGCTACGGGGAACCGAGTTTACGAGCTCGGCGAAGCCAATACGCTCACAGGATTCAAAAACAATATTCCCATGTTCGGATGCGAACACCAATTGTTGTGTAACCGTTCACTTTCTCACAAACAGCGTTCCAAAATTTTCATTATATCTAATTGATTTATAGATGATTGGGGTTTTTGGCACAGTTAATGAAAAATAGATATACAGAATAAAAAACCAAAATCATGAAAACATTAACTAACATCCGGGCTCCTGAAAAACATCTGAAAGTTTTGTTGATGATTGTATTCCTGGTTTTTCAGGTAACATTGAAAGCTTCTGAAATTCCTCCTGCAACAGAGAAAGTTGTTGAAACAGAAGAAACGGTTGAAGATTGGATGTTGGATCTGTCTACCTGGGCAAAAAGTACCAATTCAATTGTGCTTACTGAAGCAACTGAAAAGGAACTCGAAATTGAAGATTGGATGGTAAATCCGAGAGATGAAATCTGGAATAACAGGGATGAAGAAGAACGTGAAATTGAAGAATGGATGTTTGATGTCAACCACTGTTACTGGGACGATTGTACCATTAAAGAAAAAGAAATGCCCATTGAAGAATGGATGGTGAATACATCAGACTGGTCAAATGATGAAGTTCTTTTAAGTACAGTAGTTCACTAACAGATCTCGTATAATAATATAGGTTACTAATTCCCCGGTAAAAGCTGCCGGGGTTTTTTATTTTGTATTGTACCCCAGATCAGACAGAATCTTCTTTATCTTCTCCCGGAAATCTCCCTGGATGATTATATCTCCGCCTTTCACCGAACCACCTGTTCCGCATTTGGTTTTCAGTAACTTACCAAGGTCTTTCAGGTCATTATCCTTACCCATAAATCCTGACACAAGTGTTACAACCTTCCCCTTCCGATGCTTGCAGTCAGTCGTTATTTTAAGCATTTGCTCTTCGGGAGAAAGGGTCTCTGATTCCTCAATTCTGTCTGTTTTATAATGATAATCAGGATCTGTCGAAAAAACTACACCCAACCTGTCTTTCCAATCTTTCGCCATGACACTATTTTTTTTTACGAATATCGATGAAAAAGAAATAAACTCATAACTTTATTTTTATTTAAGAAATGTGCTTTAAATTTATTGTTCACTCAAACCCGTAAAAATGAAAAACCTACTCATCACTTACAATAGCAAAACAGGGAAAACAAAAAAATATGCCGAAGAAATAAACAACTATATTAAAAACAAAGGAGTCAAAACGGCATTAATTTCCATTGATGAATTTGATATAGCACTTGCCAAAAATGTGGAGGGTATTCTGTTTGGAGCCTGGACAAACGGATTGATGATCTTTCTGCAACATCCTGACAAAGCCTGGGTAAAATTTGCAAAAAATCTTCCTGAAATAAAAGATAAAAAAGTCGGGTTGTTTACAACATATTTGCTGGCCACGGGAAGCATGTTTAAAAAGATGAAAATCCACCTTGGCGGAAAGATCTCTGAAAGTATGTTTGAATTAAAATCGAAAAAAGGCAAATTATCAGATCATGATAAAATGCTCCTGGATAACTTCATTAAATAAATCTGCTATGTATAAATTTATTTTAACAGTAGGGATTATTGCTTACTCATTGATCCTGATCTCATTCCTTACCGGTATGAAACTAATCAAAGTGAAATACAAAGTGCACAAGATAATTGGGATCTTTGGTTTTTCCTGTGCTTCAGTCCATGCTTTGTTCATGCTATATTTTAATCTCTTTTAATACATACTAATATGAAGACGAACAAGCTCTTATTATTCATTCTGCTGGCATTATTGCCAATGATCGCAATTGCTCATCCACCTAAAAAAGTGACTTTGTCTTATGAAAAAGAAACAGGTCTGCTTACCATCTCTGCAGTGCATCCGGTTAAAGATGTCAATGACCATTACGTCATTACTCTTGAAGTTACGGTAAATGGTGAAACAGTAAAAACTGCCGAGTACAAATCCCAAACTTCACCCGAAAGTCAGGATAAAAAGATAGAACTTCCTGATCTTGCAACCGGGGATGAAGTAACTGTAAAGGCTACCTGTAATAAGTTTGGTTCAAAAACTCAATCTTTAACTATTGAATAACCTACATTTCAGATTAATCTAATAATCTATATTTCTATCCTGATTGCAGCATAATTTGTACATCTGCTGCAATCAGATTTTTATTTTTTATACAAAAAATCGCCGATCTTTTTAATCCTCATCATCTCTTCCTCACTCAAAGGGCCCTGATCAAGCACCGTCAGATTCTCTCTCATCTGTTCCAGTGTTGACGGCCCGCTCATACAAACATCAACATGCGGATTTGACAAGACAAAACGATAACATTCAGGAGCTGTAAGTGCACGTTCACCTTCCGGCATTCTTTTTTGTTTCAGCAACTGACCCCATCGTGTAGCTGTAAAAACAACCACCCCCATTCTGTTTTTCTCTTTTAAATGAGGAAATACATCTGTTTCAGCTCCCCTATTGACAGCATTGTACCGAACATGAAAAACATCCAAATCTCCCTGTTCATCAAGCCTCGGAAAAAGTTTTCGGTTATGACCTGTCACCCCTATAAATCGTGTAATTCCTTTCTCTTTCAGCTTTAGTGCACCATTAAGAACATTTTTACCGGGTTTGTTAGAATAATAACCAAGCAACATAACATCGATACAATCAACACCCAGAGCTTTGAGGCTTTTGTATAAATAATACCTGTTGATAAATGCATCATGTCCATAACTATGCATTGCAATGACAAGTTTATCGCGATGTCCGTTCTTTACAATGTTCCTGATGGCCTTTTTCATTTCTTTCGACCGGCCACGAATAAAAGAATTCCATACAAAATAATTGCAGCCTCTTTCAAAGGCTTCCTCAAAAGCTTCCGCCGGAGCCCTGTAGCTTGAGGCAATACCCAAACGACCAACCTTAAGACTTGTTTTGCCTAAACTGACCGGATTGTTAAAGTCCATTTTTCATCATTCAATTGTGCACATATTCCTTTTCAAGGATACAATATCTTTTTTAAAAATTAATACTCCAAATGCAGAGTTCTATTATATTATTCACTTTAATATTGTTCAGATAAGCGATTGTTAATCTTGTAACAACGATTATGGTTCTGAATTATTTTTTCTTCACCTCAATTATACCTGCCCCGTGGTACGAATGGTATTCTCCATTGTACATGGCATCAGCACTTACCGGCCCCATTTGGTAGGTTCCTGTTGAAACAACCCTCACAAGGTAATAATAGTAATATGTTCCGGATCTTGCTGTAGTGAACATATTGATCCGGTCATCACGAATGTCCATGTATTCCGGATGACTTCGTGAATTCGGGTAATTCATTCCGGGAGGTAACGTTGTAAGCCTGGGATTCTCAATTTCAAAGCAGGCAGGTAAAATGTCTGTTATTGCCACATTTTCCACATACTGTGCAGATAAACCTGTAAGCGATAATTCTATCAATACAAGATCATTTTGTTTGAATTGATTGTTCGTTATCAAATTCCCATTACGATCATAAAAATTTCTACGTACTCTGATGTATTTGTCTTCCTCAAGATATGATCCGTCACGACTGATGCCTTCACTTTCCCAGAAATAATAAAGTCTTCCTGTCCCCTGTATGGATAGCTCAACTTTTTTTGATACAATTTCTGCAATAGTAACTTTCAAATCCTTATTTTCAAAGGAAGCAATTGGTTTCCCATTTGCTTTCAATACTCCTTTCGGATTGCTTTCGGCAATAGATCTTGCAAATTTGCCCATAGCCAAAAATCCAAATGTTCTTTCCTGCGTATTCAAATAGCGTTTGTTTTTAAGGGTCTCCGAAATATGCTTAACCATCATCCCCACCTGTTGATTATCCGAGTCAATTTCAAGCAATACATTCAAAGCTATTGCTTCATCCCGGATGTATGAGTAAAAACTTCCTCCAAAACTATGGAGTGCTTCTTCTCCTTCAAATGCCCGCGGCAGTACTTCCGACGCCTTCTGCATATTTCCCGTAAGGGCATAAGCTCCTGCCAGGAGATATTTACTGTCAAGACTCAGTTGTTCAGTTCGTGAATTGTAATAATTCAGAAGAGCAGTAGGTTTTTCGCCAGCAAGGGCAAGGACATAAAGAGAGTAGGCAACTTCTTTGGGTGCAATTTCTTTACGTTTGTTGGTATTATAATAGTAGGTGACGGTTTCCTTTTTCTCCAACTTCTTTTTCAGATATTTTAATAAATAATTTAAGAAAGACTCATCCACCTCGTATCCTGCTTTTTTAGCCTCAAGTGCAAAATGCGCTGCATATACCGACCCCCACCAGGATTCAGTACCATGCCCCGGCCAGTAAGTGAGACCACCATTATACAATTGCATCAATTTGATCCGGTCCAAAGCTGTCTGCACATTTCCAACAGCATCTTTCAGCGCTTTCTCTTCAGAATACATTGTTCCAATCAAATCCCCAAAATAAAGTTGAGGAAAGGCACTTGATATTGTCTGTTCCACACAACCGTATGGATAACGAACAAGATAATCAAGACTTTGAGAATATTGAATCATAGGATTTTTACTAAGAATAAGATACCCATCTACACTTTTCTCAATAAAATCGTTTGTATTGATTTCCAGGGTTTTTGTTTTCCCTGCATCCACCCATCCGGTTCCCGTACGTTTTTGCAGAGGTGATGCAGGCCTAACAGTGATATCCGTTTTGTTGATAAACTCTTCTCCCAGTGCATTTGCTTCAATACGTACAGAAGATTCTCCAAGCTGCTGCTGTGCTTCTATTTTAAATAGAAGTTCAGCTTCCGTATTTGCCGGAATAGAAACTGTTCCTGTTGATTCACCAACAACATGTAATGGGCCTTCCAACTTGATTCCAGTTTTGCATCTGGTTTCTTTGTCGGTTGTATTCGTTAGAATCACCGGTACGTCGACCTTGTCTCCCGGACTCAAAAACCTCGGCAATGCCACACTGATGACCAACGGATCAGCAACTTTCATATTCTTCTGCTCCGAACCAAAAATCTTTCCGTTATAAGCAACAGCCATGATCCGCAGGTCGCCTGAAAATTGTGGAATATCGATTTTATACTCCGCTTCACCCCTGAAATTTGTTTTTATTATGCCACTCCAGAATGATACCAGCTTAACCCGATTATTCTGCATCGGATTCAGACGCTTTTCCATTTCAGAACCATCACCTCCTGTATGACTTCTCACCATACCAATTTCAGGAAAAAGGTATGGATATACATTGCTGGAGCTTACTTCAAGAGCACGTCTCTGATAGAAATATCCGTACGGATCGGGGGTAGCATATCCTGCAACCTGTAATATTCCCTCATCAACCACAGCTATTGTTAAAGCACTATTCGGTTTTGATTTTACCCTGATTACCTGTTTTGAATTTGACCGTGATTTTTCAACTGCAGTAATGTTAACAGACATTTTGTTTTCAGGATCATCCACTTTCATTGGAGCATATCCATGAGCCACTGTAAGCGGAATGTCAGATTCCTCATGAGGCCTGAATAAAGTAGCCCCTATATAAACACCTGGTAAATATTCTTCTTTGATATCAAGAGAAAATGATGCAGCCCGTTTATCTGTTTGAGTATAAAAATAATCCACCACCTCATCCGTTTCAATTGTTACCAGTATTTTCCCTGAAAAAGGCGTTTTCATGATCACATTTGCTTTATCGCCAATGTTATAGGTTTCCTTATCGAGTTCAATATCAATCTGCCCTTCATTATTTACTTTAAATGAGCTATATCTGGTGCTACCCCACCCATAGGCATAAATATCGCTTTCTACGTAAGTATTTACTCCGGGGACAGAAATTCTTAGTTCATAATTACCCGATATATCCGGAATAAAACTGAAAACAGTTGATTTTTCATTGATTTTTATTGTTTTCTTCTGTAATACCTTCTCTACCTTCTCCGATTTATAGCGAAAGTATCCTCCTGAACGCGATAATACTGTTTTGTATTCATGTCTGATAAGCTCAACCCGGGCATCAACATCACTGAGCTCGTTCCCATTCTTATCTACTGCAATTAAATTGTATTTAACAGGCAAGCCTGTCCGTACATAATAATCCTCGCATTTTACTCCATAAAAAACATCCTGAGTATAAATCGTAGTTCTTAGCAATCGATTTACAGGTCTTCCGGTTTCATCAAATACGGTGCTAAAAAGATCTGCCTTTAACATCCCCATGTTTTTGTATTCACGAGGAATGTCAAATTCTTCAATCGCTTTACCTTCATCATCCGTTTTAGCTTGCCGTAATATGTCTTGAAATGCGCTATGTGTACCTCTTATATAATAATTATAGCCTGCGTTCTTTTTTGGATAAAAGTTTGCCTGTTTGATTGACAACTCCACTTCATAATTTCGGTTAGCTGCAGGTGGACCAAAGAAATTCACAGCCTCAATGTCAATATGTATTTTATCTCCGGGTTTATACTCCTTTTTATCAAGATCCACTTTAACCTTTATCCGATCTGGCATAAATTCTTCAACCTTAATCACCTTAGACCCGATCAAAACATTGTTGCTGGTAAATACATTTGCCACATAGGAGCCGGTTTGTGCCGAGGATGATAGCTCTATCTGAGTTTCAAACGAACCGTATTCATTCAATACCTTTTTAATTGTTTTGTAAACCTTCCCATTTGGCGTAATAAATTTCAGGATCAATGGAATATTTCCCGGAGTATTCCATTCACTATCCCTGATAATCGTCGAAATATTTACTGTTTCACCAGGTCTGTACAAATCCCGGTCACCATAAACAAAAGCCTCAAAACCAGAAGGATTCTGATACTTGCCTCCGACATCAAATCTCGAAGTGTTTATGCGGGTATTATTAAGAGGAAGAACATTGTAATCGCTATTCAGCTGAGCTGCCACCAGGAATGTTTCAAAACCTGATGCTCTCAGCTCATTAAAAGTATATTCCGCAACTCCCTCGGCATTGGTTTTTGTAGTATGAGTAACCTGGTTATTTCTTCCAATGAATCTGATCGTTACACTTGCAAGAGGTTTAGCCGATCTAATGGAGTTTGCAAATACTGTGACTTTATTTTCCCCTTTTTTCACAATCAGCCCGATGTCTGATATGGCTATCATTTTTGATGCTCTGAGCCAATAATCCTCTTTCGATCTGATTTCAAGAACATAGATCCCTTTGTGATCAGCAAGTTTATCTTCAAAGTCAAGGGTGAGTATTCTGTTGGAACCTTTTCTTGGCAATGTGCTGGTTTCTATTTCTTCGTCATAAACAATATCTCCAAGATTTTCAGGATCATGATAATTGTAATAATAATCATACTCGTAGTCATAATCATAATCGTAGTAATAACTATTGTTCTTCAGATAACTGATGATGTTATTCTCATAGATCTTGGTTATTGTAACAGTTACTTTTGGTACATTGATTAAAGCTACCTGAATGTTTCTTGATCCCGAACCGGATACATAAAACTCTTTCTGATCAAAAAAACGTATTGTCGGACTTACTTTCCCGAAAGATATCGGTTGTGAATAATCGTACTTCAGCTCACCCCCAATGGTGCCCTGTAAACCTTTTTTAATATTTATTTCATATTTTTCTTCCATGCTAAAATCTTCACTCTGTATCGTAAAATAACCCGATTGAACCTCAACATTATATTTTACAGATGGAACGATAGAAATATATTGCTTGATATTCTCCCCTGCAGCCTGCTGTGTGGTGTACAAGGTTATTGTTCCTTCAGTACCATCATGATTGGCTTGTACTTCTGTTATTTCCAGCTTAAAGGGTGAGGGAATTACAAATTCCTCTTCAAAAGCTTCTTTGGTCTTTTCTCTGCCATTGTATGGTGCAAGACCTTCGGCAATAATGATCTTGACCGGGTAATCTTTATCTTCTTTTTGAATATTTTTGCTTGCCAGACTAATGTCATCATCTATTTCTTCAGTAAGAAGATCGAATTGTATGTCTTCATCATTTATCATCACCTTCATTAGTCCACCTACTTCCGATGGCAAGACCGGATAATTAAATCCCAGGTCGATTTTGATACAATGCACACCTCCATTTTCTTCGGAAAAATGCCAGTAAGCCCTGCTTGATATTAAATCGAGATATGTTGTATGAAAGTGAATTTGCTTCTCACCGGAAAATCTTAATTTCTTTGTATATCGAAATATCTCATCTGTAAATTTACCCGTATAGTTTGTTGCCGGCAAAAATGCATCAGCAGGGGTAAATACCAATGTATTTTTTGTTTGCCAGTGAAATTTTCCTTCCACTGCAGGTTCAAAATGAATGTATTCTGTTTCAGTCCATGTACCTACAATGCTGTCAGGCATGAGGTCCTTGTTAAAAGTGAAGCTCAATAAGGCTTTAACAGGTATTTCATCTTCGAAATTTTTATCTATCAGTTTGATTTTTTTTTCACCGGAGCAAGAAAAGAATAAAACGATAACGAGCATGAGTAAAGAGAACCTCAGTTTCATGTCAATCAGTTTTGGTTACAGTAACTAAATCTAAAAAAAATGTTGGAATTACAGCTCGGAAACGTGATTTTTATTGTTCTGCGAATTGAACTTCATGGTAAATGAATAATTATTTTCTTAAGTCTGAATTCTATTATTCTCCAATATTCTTAACTTAAACTCCCATTTCCCGGATTTGGAGAGTAACATGAATAGTCCATTGAATAGGTTGCCATGAAATTTTCTTTTGACAGATATAAAAAACATGTTGAATATGTTCTGGGGTTCATAGTCTCATATTACATACTGATCCTTTTACTTACTGTTTTTTATCCGTTGGAAATTAACAAAGAGTATAGTACAATTGTACTTTCCCGCAACAATTCATTATTACATGCTTTTCTGACATCCGGCGACAAGTGGCGTATGTATACGGAATTAGAAGAGATTACTCCTGAACTGAAATCAGCCATTGTATTCAAGGAAGATAAGTTTTTTTATTATCACCCGGGTATCAATCCTGTGTCTGTTGCAAGAGCTACAGTAAATAATTTACGAAAAGGCAAAAGGACATCAGGAGCCTCAACGATAACAATGCAAGTGGCTCGGTTATTGGAACCTAAAAAAAGAACTTATTTCAATAAACTGAAAGAAGCATTCAGGGCAATACAGTTGGAAATGCTGCTTTCGAAAGATGAAATTCTTCAATTGTACCTTAATCTTGTACCATATGGAAGTAATATCGAAGGAGTTAAATCAGCTTCTGTAATTTACTTCGGGAAGATGCCTGATCATTTAAGTATAGGTGAAATAGCCGCTCTGTCAATCATCCCAAACCGACCACTCTCCCTGAAACCTGGCTACAATAATGATTACATTGAAAACGAACGGAACAAATGGCTGAATCGTTACAGGGAGGCAGGACTTTTTGAGAGTAAATTCATTGAGGATGCTATGAAAGAACCTTTGACAGCATCCAGAAGAGAAATCCCCCGATTAGCACCTCATCTTTGTTATCGACTTAAAACTCAATACCCTAATGAAAACAGTATTCGTTCCACTCTCAATACAGAAATTCAGTGTCAATCTGAAAAAATCGTGAAAGAGTACATTCAACGCCTCTATTTTCAGAATATCAAAAATGCGACAGCCATTATCATTGATAATGCCACCAGAGAGGTATTGGCTTATATCGGTTCTGCCGATTTTGAGAACGATGAAGATGGTGGTCAGGTAGATGGCATACAGGCTGTACGTTCACCCGGGAGTACGCTTAAACCTTTGTTGTATGGTATTGCCATCGATAAAGGAATAATAACACCCAAAATGATTATCACTGACGTACCTGTATGTTTTGCCGGTTATGAACCTGAAAATTATAATGAAAAATTTAATGGCCTTATCACAATTGAAAATGCATTGGCTGGCTCTCTTAATGTTCCTGCCGTAAAGATCCTTTCGGAAATATCACCGCAGATCCTGATAAACAAACTTATTGAGGCAAATTTTTATACCATAAAGCAACAAAAGGATGATCTTGGATTATCCCTTGTATTAGGAGGATGTGGTGTTACACTTGAAGAATTAGCAGGCTTGTATTCTGCTATAGCCAATCAGGGTATATATAAGTCATTGAAATACAAAAACAGCCAGGACGAAACAATAACCAGAACGATCCTTTCCAAAGAATCAGCCTTTATGATAACTGAAATTCTCACTCAGCTTAAACGGCCTGATTTCCCCGTACACTGGGAAAATACCATGCATACACCAAAAATTGCATGGAAGACCGGTACCTCTTATGGTCGAAGAGATGCCTGGAGTATCGGATACAATAAAAACTATACAATTGGTGTATGGTTAGGCAATTTTTCAGGTGAAGGAGTGCCGGAACTTAATGGTGCTGATAAAGCTACTCCATTGCTTTTTCAGCTTTTTAACTCGGTTGATTACAATTCCCCGAAAGACTGGTTCATAATCCCTGATGAACTGGACATGCGTTATGTATGTTCACAAAGCGGAAAGATACCTGGTGAATTCTGCAATGACTTAATTATCGACTACTATATACCCGGCATTTCGTCAAATGAAACCTGTACACATTTAAAAAAGGTATTTATCAATGCTGACAGTACGATCTCTTATTGCACTTCCTGTCTGCCTGAAACAGGTTATAAAACTGCCCTTTATCCTAATCTGGCTCCGGAAATCATTACCTTTTTCGAAGAAAATAACATTCACTATCTGAAAGTGCCGCCACACAATCCTGGTTGTGAAAGAATGCTTAGCGGATCGAAACCCGTGATCACCTCACCTATTCATGAAAATGAATATTTTGTGAATGTTTCCGATAGTATGGAAATCATGCTAAGCTGTCATACGGCTAACGATGTTGATAATGTGTTCTGGTACATCAACAAAAAGTTTTACAAATCGGCCACCGCAGGTGTTAATATTTTCTTTACACCTCCTGAAGGCAAAGTAGAAATAAGTTGTTCAGATGATAAAGGGAGAAATACGGATATTATTATCTATGTCAAACATACGTCTTTCTGAAATATACCATTCCCCCGTAAGATTCCCCTTTCTTATGTCTGACTCACGTTAATTTAAATACCATTTGCCGGCAAAAAAGGATCATGCTTTATGTCATTAATACTTGTAGAACAATTGAGAATAATTCATCTTATCATTCTCCAGTTGAATGATATAAGTTCCTCGGTCTAACATGCCGACATAAAGATCATACGGTCCGGTATTCCCTCCATCGAATTTTTTGCTGAGGATTAATCTTCCATCGAGACCATACACCTTACTATAAATTGCATCGCCAAATAATTCTTTGCTATCAATATATAAAAAACTCTGAACAGGACTAGGATAGATATGAAACGTATTCTCATTTCCGGAAATATCTTCAAAAGATGTCTGTCCGTTATCAATCAGGGTTAATGTTCCAAAAACATCTGCATCCTGCCAGGCAGCATTCTGGTCCTCTTCGGAGACATTTACTGCACCGATAAAATTCTCTCTTACTCCTGTTCCGTCGTTGTCGCAATATGCCAGTGATATTCCCATCTCCTTATTTGCAGTGAGTGTAACAGGAGTATTACTGCCCTCTTCATCGTATGTGTCATCAAATATTTTTATGGCCACCTCCCAGGTATAAACAGTACCGTTCTGATCAATGACGACTTCTACATGATCATTTAGCAAAACTGTTCCCGACGTTCCGATATCAACAGCATCATAGAGGGTACTGATATGATAGGCAAAGGCATTATAAGCCACAACACCACTTTCATGCCATCCTCCCGAATGATCTTCATCAAGGAATACTTCAAAGCAATCGTCTTCCCAGTAACTATCAAAGGGATCAGCATGTTGATCAGAAAAAACATTGTCTTCTATCTCTGCCAGAACCAGTAAAACATCTGCAGTCCACGCAAGCTTAAACCTGCCCGTGAAGTCTTCGGGTGCGACCGTTGCGCCATAAGGTAACCACACATAAGGGATATCGTACCATACTGCCGAAGCCCAGAAGTCTTCATTGCCCTGGCCGTCTATTGTATAAGCACCGGCTTTCTGTGCTTCGAAGGCGTCGTCATAGGCTTTTGATAAACCATTGAATAAGAGGAAGCAAAAAAATACGCTGATTATTTTTTTCATGATAAATAGGTTAATTCAAAATTAAAACAAGAATAAAATGCTAAGATCTCTCATCAAATATAACATGTTTTCCCATGAAGGCAATGATTTCGCCTCAGAAATGCAGATGAACATAGATAAATTGAACTTCCGTCCTTTCAAATTAAAGTTTCTATTTTTGATGCAAAGGATTCGTAATACAAAATCTGAAATATCAAATTTTTTTTCATGTCAAACAAAGAATAATAGTATATTGCACAATGCAAGATTTCAATACCATGATTCAAAATTTGCAGCGAAAATTCACTGATCTTTTTCAATTACCACCCGATCTTTACCAGGCACCGGGAAGAATAAACCTGATCGGAGAACATACAGATTACAATGACGGATTTGTGCTGCCTGCTGCCATTGATAAAGCCATTTACCTCGCCATTTCAAAAAACAACCTGGAGAAACTTCGCCTTTTTTCTTATAACATGGATGAATTTTTTGAGATTGATATCCATGAGTTGAAAAAGGTTGAGGTACAATGGGCCAATTATCTGATAGGAGTAGCAGCACAATTTCAGAAGAAAGGATTGAATCCCGGTGGGATAGATTGCGTTTTTGGTGGAAACATCCCTCCTGGTGCCGGCTTATCATCTTCTGCCGCTCTTGAATGTGGATTTGCTGTATGCATAAATGATCAGTTTGATTTTGGTATTGAAAAAACAGAATTGATACGAATGGCGCAAAAAGCTGAACATGAATATGCCGGAGTACTATGCGGCATTATGGATCAGTTTGCAAGTACCTTTGGAAAAGAAGGATACGTAATGAAGCTGGATTGCCGGAGTCTTGATTACGAATACTTCCCTTTGACCAACCAGGAGGTGGATATAGTATTATGTGATACCCGTGTTAAACATTCACTGGCTTCATCAGAATATAACATACGACGTTCAGAATGTGATAAAGGAGTGAAAACTATTCAATCTGTATTTCCTGGTGTCAAATCTCTCAGAGATGCTAATCCGGCAATGCTTGACAAAGTGAAAACCAAGATGAAGACTACTATTTACAATCGATGCCATTATGTAATTCATGAAAATATACGTGTTGAAAAAGCGTGTGAAGCATTACTTAAAAATGATTTTTCTACATTTGGAAAATTAATGTATGAAACACATGCCGGATTGAGCAAAGAATATATGGTAAGTTGCAGCGAACTTGATACTTTGGTAGATATAGCGAAAAAAAGTTCTGATATTTTAGGTGCAAGAATGATGGGAGGTGGTTTTGGAGGTTGCACAATCAATCTGGTGAAAAAGGGAAAAGCTGAAAAGTTTATCTCCCTGGTAAATGAAGAATATAAAAAAACGATCGGAAGTACAATTCAGACTTATCGTGTAAAAACTTCCGATGGAGCAGGGAAACTAAATTGACTAAAACCGCACGAATGGATGTTTTTAATCTGAAAGACCACCCTCACAGAAGATACAATCCTTTAACTGCCGAATGGGTACTGGTTTCTCCTCACAGAGCCAAACGCCCATGGCAGGGTCAGGTTGAAAAACACGACAACAATATATTGCCTGAGTATGATCCCGATTGCTATTTGTGCCCCGGAAATCTGCGTGCAGGAGGAAAGCAAAACCCGGATTATACTGATACGTTCATTTTCATAAACGACTTCAGCAGTTTGCTTTCAGATACACCTGCTGGAAAAATTGGTGAGAACGAACTTTTTATGGCAGAATCGGAACAGGGAGTTTGCAAAGTCATTTGCTTTTCACCCAGGCATAATCTTACGGTACCGGAAATGAATATTGATGAGATAAAAAGAGTTATCCGGGTTTGGGTACAGGAGCATGAAGTTTTAGGAAAACTGGATTATATAAACCATGTTCAGATCTTTGAAAATAAAGGAAGTATTATGGGTTGTAGCAATCCGCACCCACATTGCCAGATCTGGGCACAGAAAAACCTGCCCGTAGAAGTTGTCAAAGAACAAAAACAGCAAGCAGATTATTATTCTAAACACGGTTCCACACTTCTTTTTGATTACGTGGAACTGGAACTTTCAAAGCAGGAACGCATAGTATGTACAAACGATTCATTTGTTGTTCTTGTGCCTTTTTGGGCAGTCTGGCCTTTCGAGACAATGGTGGTAAGCCGAAAACCAAAAAGTAGTATTGCACAGCTTAATGAGAAGGAGCAAGATGACCTGGCTGATATTTATCAGCAGCTTACCATTCGATACGACAATTTATTTGAAACCTCGTTCCCCTATTCTATGGGATTTCATCAGTCGCCAACAGATGGGGAAAACCATCCTGAGTGGCATTTGCACATGCACTTTTTTCCTCCGCTTTTGCGATCAGCCACAATTAAAAAATTTATGGTGGGCTATGAAATGCTGGCAAATCCCCAGCGTGACATTACGGCTGAACAAAGTGCAGAAAAATTGAGGAACTTAACAAAAAAACACTATAAAACGAACTATTAATTTATACGGCTATGAACCAGTTTCAACTTTTGGATTACGTCATTTTTGGTATTTATGCAATTGTAATCGTATCGGTGGGATTATGGGTTTCCCGCACCAAGAAAGGCAAAGAAAAAACAACAGAGGATTACTTCCTGGCTGGAAAAGCTTTGCCCTGGTGGGCGATCGGTGCATCACTGATTGCTGCTAATATTTCGGCAGAACAGATCATTGGTATGTCCGGTTCCGGATTTAAGATCGGCCTTGCCATGGCTTCTTATGAATGGATGGCTGCAATTACTCTGATCATTGTTGCCAAGTACTTTCTGCCTATTTTTATTAAACAAGGTCTCTATACCATCCCTGAGTTCATTGAAAAACGCTTCAATACAAATCTGAAAACTATTCTTGCCGTTTTCTGGATAGCCTTATTTATTTTTGTTAACCTGACCTCTGTATTATTTCTCGGAGCCAAAGCCCTGGACACTATAATGGGTAACAGAACAGGAGATACGATCATGTGGTTTATTGTTGGACTGGCTTTTTTTGCTGCTGCTTACTCATTGTGGGGAGGACTTTCAGCTGTTGCCTGGACCGATGTTATTCAGGTTTCATTACTTGTATTGGGAGGATTAATCACAACAATCATAGCGCTTCATCATGTTACGCCTGAAGGAGGAATGGGAGCCGGTTTGTCACATATATATAATGTGGCTGGTGAGAAATTCCATATGATACTCAAAAAGGATAATCCGGAATATTTTAATGTCCCTGGTATTGCTATTTTAATTGGAGGACTCTGGATTGCCAATTTATATTATTGGGGTTTTAACCAGTATATCATTCAGCGTGCCCTTGCTGCAAAATCGCTGCGTGAAGCTCAACGGGGACTTGCTTTTGCCGCATTTCTGAAATTAATTATACCTTTTATTGCAGTAATTCCGGGAATCATAGCTTTTGTGATGTTTACCCAGGATATTGAGGGCGCCGGATCAATATTTTCAGGAGTTGAGGGTGCAAACAATGATCATGCTTATCCCTGGCTGATAGGCAGATTTGTTCCTGTTGGTTTAAAAGGACTGGTTGTTGCTGCGCTTGCTGCAGCCATCGTTTCGTCCCTGGCTTCCATGCTTAATTCAACAGCAACCATATTTACCATGGATATTTACAAACCTTATGTTGCTAAAAGTGCCGGCAATAAACAGTTGGTTAATGTTGGCCGGATAACCGTGTTGCTTGCACTGGTCGTTGCATGTTTTGTTGCTCCGGCTCTGGGCTCAATCGAACAAATGTTTCAATATATTCAGGAATATACCGGACTGGTCAGTCCGGGCATTCTTGCTGTATTTTTGATGGGACTATTCTGGAAGAAAACCAATACACGAGGTGCTATTGCCGGAGTTCTAAGTTCAATACCGATAGCTCTTGCCCTTAAAATACCTTCCATCGTTGTCAGAGTGTTAACAAAGAAACTGGCAACAGGAGAGTTTTCAACTGAAGCAGCTGCTGCTATTCAACAAAAAATTGAAAATTTTTCGGGATATGAATTGCCATTCCTTGACCAGATGATGTACACCTGCATTATCACTATTGTTGTAATATTGGGAATAAGCCTTGCATCTGGCAAAGGAGATGATAATCCAAAAGCTATTCCATTGCTCAAAGAGACTTTCTCAACAGGCAAAGCTTTCAATATCTGTGCATATATAATTCTGATTATTCTTGCAGTACTTTATACCGTTTTCTGGTAGAATAACAGTCATTCAAAAAAAGAGGATACCTGAGATGAATATCCTCTTTTTTTTATGTTAAAAAACAATGCTGATGTTACTCAACTTTCAGGGCTGCACCTGGTTTTTTTATTGAAGCCATTAAACATTGATACAATACAACCCCAATGGCAAGAGTAAGCGCTATGGCCGAGGCAATGATGAAGTATTTTGGTGATGCTGAAATTCTGGAATAAAAATCACTAAGCCATATACCTGAGAAAAAATAGGCTCCTATCCATGATATAGCAGAAGCTATTAACAGCAAGACAACAATCTCTTTCAAAAGAAGAAATGTAATCTGGTAATATGTTGCTCCGACCGCTTTTCGTATAGCTATTTCTTTTATTCTTTGGTTGGAAATAAATGACACCAATCCGAACAGACCGAGACATGCAATTAATATTGAAAGAATAGAAAACAGATAAAGTATTTTTCGGGTTCTGATCACCGGCGAGTAATTCTGATTAAAATCTTGATCAAGGAAAAAATAGATAAAAGGATACTCATTGGTATATTTTGACCATTTCAGCTCAAGAAACTGGATGGATTTATCAATTCCCTGTGAACTTAACCTTACACTAAGAAAACCTTCTATGTTACCAGGCATAAGAGAAATAACCAGGGGGTTTATCTCTTTATCAACTGTCTCGTAATGGAAATCTTTGACAATCCCTATAATTTTATATTTTTCCCCCTTTTTCTTCCAGATACCGGGCATTGCAAGTGTTGCTCCCAAAACAGATTCCGTACCAATCTTTTTTGCTGCTGCCTCATTGATTACGCAAACCATGGTATCTGAAGCTATTGCAGAAGATAAGAACCGGCCTTCAATCATTTTCAGTCCAAAAGTCTCACGAAAGTCATGATTCACAAAGATGTGATTCATAATATAATTTTTTCTAACCGAATCTTTCTCAAAAATGTAAGAAGTTGTAAGAAAATCGCGGCCCGGAATTGAATTTGAATTTGTAACGGACTCAATATTAGGATGCTGAAGTATTTCTTTCTTGAAATCATTGATCTTATCTCTCAGCGCATCAGGTCTTCGAATTACCAGAATACGTTCTGTCTCAAATCCAGGATCTCTACTTAACATATGTTCAACCTGGGCAGCAACAATAAGTGATATGATAATAATGAAAATTGAAACAGAAAACTGAAAAATAACAAATATGGATCTTATTTTCCTGTTTTTTATGCCTTTGTTAAGATTACCATTCAATACTTTGACCGGTTCATAGGAAGAGGTGAAGAATGCCGGATACAAACCCGCCAGAATCCCGAGAAACAAAGTAAACAAAACAATTGAAAATACAGCAGGTATATTTTTTAAGATACTAAACTGCAAATTTATGCCCAGGTAATTATTAAAATGAGGCATTAAAATTTCGGTGATCAACAATGCAAAAATCAAAGCTAAAAACCCGAAAATCACTGATTCCGTCAACAATTGCAGAATAAGCACACGTCTGCTTGATCCAATAACCTTTCTCAACACTACTTCCCGTGCCCTGTTTGGCGAATTTGCAGTGGATAAATTCATAAAATTCAGGCATGCTATGATCAGAATCAATATTGCTATTATTCCAAAAGTATAGATATATAAAGCCTTGGCGTTAGGTTCAATTTCATTATCAAGGTTTGAATAGAGATGGATCCTGGTAAGTTTTTGCAGATCATAGTTCAGCGTTTGATTTCCATCAACCATGTCTTGCAAAGAAATCTCAAGATATTCTTTCAACTGAGGTGCTGTATATTTCCCGACAAATCCATTAATGCTGTTATTAATATCTGAAAGGTTTGAATTTTTATCCGTTTTAATGTAGGTATACAAAAGATGATGTATCCATATATTATTAAGATGTTTCCTGTGTGTTACCATAGAACCTAAAAGCTCAAAATGAAAATGAGAATTGTCCGGAATATCTTCCATTAAACCTGTAACGATATACGGGTCACTTTCTGTCTCAACAATCAATTGTTCTCCCACGGGATCTTTATCTCCAAAGTATTTCTTAGCAGCTGATTCCGTAAGAACAACACTTCTTGGCTTACTAAGAACACTTTCCGGATTCCCGGTTAGCAAACGGAATGAAAAAAACTTAAAAAAATTCGAGTCAGCAAATACAAAATTGTCTTCATTGAATTTCACATTATCGTTGGATACAAGCCAGGATCCAAAATGTCCAATTCGCAATACATCGTTTACTCCTTTAACTTCCTCAGCAATGGCCGGGGCCATCGGTGCAGGAGTAATTGCAGAGTTCAGGTTCATACCTCTTAACTTGCCATGAACGGTAACACGATAAATCGTATCTGCATCTTTATGAAATTTATCATAACTTAATTCGTGTAAAACATATATTGCAATAAGGAGAACTGAAGCCATCCCTATTGCCAGTCCCAGAATATTTATTAAAGTATAGACTTTATGTGTTGCCAGACTTCTTAATGATATGACAATGAAGTTTTTTATCATAAATAAATCTAAATCAATATTCGAGCCATTATATTTAAAATAATGACAATCAAACTATTATCATATAAATATCAGAGAACAAGTGTTCGTTTATGAACAGATGAATGTTCGTTGACGTATATGTACATTGATAAAAAAGTCTTAAGCTGGTTGATTCATCTTTTTTTCTTCCTGGTTAACAGCAATCGTTAATCTGAAAACAGAACAAGACGGATCAACATCAGTAAAGGAAAAATCAAGTTTTCCGTCAGCAACTTTGGCCATTTCAATAATCCCTAATCCGGCGCCTCCTTTCTCAGAAAACTTGCCATCGGTAATGGTCTCCTTATACAATTCTTTTATTCCGTACTTATCGAGTTCATTCAGCTGGGTCAATTTCTCACTTAACCTGTTGATATCCACATTTAAAATTGCGTTTGTGGATTCAATAAAAAACTGACCATTTTTAGCATAAATTCTAAATTCAGGAGGGTATTCAGAAAATATTGTGCATTCTTTGCCAAGATTGTCGTTGTAACGAATAATATTCTCAAGAGATTCAATCATTATTGTAAGAACCTTCTTATAGGTATTGAATCGTATATTTCTTTTCTTCATCTTATCTTTTAATGTTTGTATCAAATCTCCGATACTGTCAAATTCCAGCAAACCATTATAAGATAAAATGATATCTCCTGATGTTTTCTTTAACATTATTCTTATTAAAATTCGAGTGAAAATATAAAATATCTCTGAAAATCACCAAATTGAGTCATCTTTATCCTCAATTTCATATCCCTTATCAACCAGAAGATTCTTACCCTGCGATGCTTTTACTGCCAACTTATCACATCTTTCATTTTCAGGAATGTCGGCATGGCCTTTCACCCAATTCAATTTCACATTGTGTATACGATAAAGCTCCAGAAATCGTTTCCATAAATCTATATTTTTCTTTTTTTTGAATCTTTTCCTTTCCCAATCAAATACCCATCCTTTTTCAACCGAGTCGCATACATATTTTGAGTCAGTATAAATATCAACAATACTCCCCTTAATTTTTATTGCATTTAATCCTTCAATCACTGCTAAAAGTTCCATGCGATTGTTGGTGGTTAACCTGAATCCCTTAGACAATTCCTTATAATGTTTCCCTGATTTAAGAATAACTCCATATCCTCCGGGCCCCGGATTACCACTGGCTGCCCCATCGGTATAAATGGTAATTTTATGCATCACCAACCAATTTAATGCCGGTATTTGATATAAACAGTCGGATAGCAATTGCCAATAAAATAATTCCAAATACCTTTTTCAATATCTGTATGCCTGCATCACCAAGAAGTTTTCCAAAAAAACGTGTGGCCTTCAGGACAAAGAACACAAGAATCATATTCAATGTCAGAGCAATAAGTATTTCAGACATAAGGTATTCTGTTTTCAAAGAGATTAATGTTGTCATGGAACCTGCACCTGCAATAAGCGGAAAGGCAACAGGTACTATAGCAGTTTTGGCAGTACTTTCATACCTGAAAAGCTGAATTCCCAATACAAGTTCAACACCAAGAAAAAACAAAACAAAAGATCCTGCAATAGCAAAAGAAGATAAATCGACACCAAAAAGATTCAATAGAGGTTCGCCTATAAATAAAAATAAGAGCATGAGTATAAATGCAACAATTGTTGTACGAAAAGGAGAAATGCTGCCGGTTCTTTTTTTAATCTCCAGAAGAATCGGTATGGATCCTGTAATGTCAATTACTGCAAAAAGAACCATGAAAACTGTAAAAATATTTACAAGGTTTATATGCATTAAAAATATATTAAGTGTTATTAACTTGTTTATGTGTTACTTATATGTTTAGTGTTTAATCGTTGAATTGTTTAACTGATACAATGGATTAAATTTAACCATATAATTTTCATTTCATTGATTCTCCGATTATGCACCGTTGGCACTCAGCCGACTTTTCAATCCCCGCAACAAATTGTATCCACACTTTTTAAAACCACTAAATTACTTACGGATTCAACTACAAACGATTACAACGAACAACGATCATAATGAATATTCAATGTCCATTTATAAATCGTGAATCACCGACCACCCCATATTCTTATCTTAGCAGGAATGTCTCTCTATTAAGTGAAGATTGTATCTGTACTTTCTAAACCACTCAACAACTAAACCTTTTTATATCTCACCTCCTGCATTATGCAGGCTAAGGTACTATTTTCAGTTCCTCAATAAGATGACCAGCGTCAGCAAATTTCTCAATAATAAAAAGTACATAACGGATATCAACACAAATACAGCGCTGCAATTGCGGTTCAAAAGCAATATCTCCACTCATAGCTTCCCAGTTCCCGTCAAAAGCAAGACCGATTAATTCTCCATCTTTATTTAATACAGGGCTTCCGGAATTTCCACCTGTAATATCATTATTCGTGATAAAACATACCGGTAACTTTTCTTCTTCTCCGTATATCCCATAGTCTTTTTCGATGAATATTTTTTTCAACCTGTCGGGCACCAGAAATTCAAAATCTGATGTGTCTTCTTTTTCAATAACACCTTTCAGGAAGGTTTTAAAATCATAATGAACGGCATCACGAGGATAATAGTCTTTGGCAACTCCATAAGTTAACCTGATTGTTGAATTGGCATCAGGATACTGAATTTTGTCCGGATCCATTTCCATTCGCCCCTGCATATATATCCTTTCCAGCTTTTCGAGTTCCAGGTCAAGTTCATCAAGAATCAGGTATTCCTCGTAATATTTTTTAAAAATACTGTTTGTTGTTTCAAATCCCAGATCTTTTGTAAGTGCTTTATTATCAGGATTTTCGAGAAATTCCAAGACCCTGTTTTCATCAATAAAGAAAGTTTTATTAAACATCTTATCCACGTACTTATCTACATTACCTCTGAACTTGCCATTGATCTTCGAATAAAAATCAGGTTGCTGATCATATGGAATATCTTTCTGATATAATTTGATCATTGCCTTGGCGACTTTTATATCAGTACTGATATTGTAATCAGTAAAAAAATCTTTTGTGATTTTCTTAAGCTGATCGATTTCCTCAGTCAATTCTTCATTATCTCCACCATTTAATAAAAGCATCATATACAAATAGTGAAACTCGCTAATGAAATCAAAAATTTCAGTTGCTTTGAAATATCCCTCATTCAGATACTGAAAATTATATTCATGATCTTTCTTCTTCATGTATACTGTATTAAAATCATTAAGAACATTACCGTATAGTACGTTCCTGAGTGAATCCTCTAAAGCCCATGTTTGAAAAGACATTTCTTCATCGCGTTTTTCATCAATAACGTTCAATCGCTTAAGTCCCCTGTTCTGACCAATGCTATACTTCCAATAGTTGCTCGATCTGGAATATTTAGCCGCATATTGAATACGTACTTTTGGATCGTCTAACATATCCTGCTGTAAAATTTCCTGTCGAACACCCCGTATTTTTATTCTTATTTCATTTATTATTTCCATGGTTTCAGTAACTCCAAACGAGTTCAGATAACGTTGTGTCCTTCCTGGATAGCCCATAATAAAAGCAAAATCTCCATTGTTTATCCCTTTTAAGGAAATTGGCAAAAAATGTTTTGGTTTTAATGGAATGTTTTCCGGGCTGTAATCAGCAGGTGAACCATCTGGTGCAGAATACACACGAAAAATACTAAAATCTCCTGTATGTCTCGGCCATACCCAATTGTCCGTATCATAACCAAATTTCCCAATGGATGAAGGAGGAGTTCCAACCAGACGAACATCTCTGAAAACCTCATAAACAAATAAATAATACTTATTACCTGCAAAAAACGGCTTTACAACAGCTTCAAATTTATCCTCCTGAGATGCTTCCATAACAATCTCCTCTGTTACTTTCCTGATCGTATCTCTCCTGTCTTTTTCCAACATATCACCAGATAATTCCTGCAACACCTTATCTGTTATCTCTTCAATACGAACCAAAAACTTAACTTCCAGATCAGGATTAGGAAGTTCTTCTTCCTTCGACATAGCCCAAAATCCATCGTTTAAGATATCGTTTTCGACAGAGCTGTGTTTTTGTATTTCGTCATAACCACAATGATGATTGGTAAATAAAAGTCCCTCTTCAGAAACAATTTCCCCTGTGCAACCACCTCCAAAAATTACCACCGCATCTTTAATGCTTGAATTGTTTATGCTGTATATTTCCTCTGCAGTAAGCTCACACCCCAACTCTTCCATTGCATTCATATTCAGATCTTCAATCAATGGCAGCAACCACATGCCCTCATCAGCCAGTAAAAAGCTTATATTCATGCAGAAAACAACAAGCGATGTAATACGATTCTTTTTCATGTAATAACAGATTTAAAACAATAAATTATATCTAAAATCAACAGTCTAATTGTCTGTAATAAATTCCATCTCCATTTGCGTATTTATAAGCTGGAATGATTTTCTGTGATAGGGTGTAATCCCAAACTCTGCAATTGCATTCCGATGTTCTGTTGTCGGGTACCCCTTGTTCTTATTCCAGTTATATTTTGCAAACCTTTGATGCAATTCAAGCATAAAATCATCGCGATATGTTTTGGCTAATACCGAAGCAGCTGCGATAGAAACAAATTTGCCATCACCTTTTACAATGCATGTATGTGGAATATTCGAATACAAATTAAACTTGTTCCCATCAACCAAAATGTGTTCAGGCCTGATCTTAAGCTTATCCAATGCATTGTGCATTGCCAGGATGGAAGCCTGTAAAATGTTAATATTATCGATCGTATGGTTATCAACAAAAACCACCGCATAATCAAGCGCAACTTTTTCTATTTCATTTCTGAGAAGAATTCTGTTTTGAGAAGACATCTTCTTAGAATCGTTCAACAAGGGATTTGAATAATCAGAAGGCATAATAACTGCTGCAGCACATACCGGACCTGCAAGACAGCCTCTCCCCGCCTCATCACATCCTGCTTCTATTGCTTTTTGGTTTAAATAACTCTTTAACAAACCTGTGTAAATAATATCTTTTCTGTTCCCTTCAAATTAGAAAGCATGTGAATATAGAAAAATTACTTAAGTATAACAATTTACACTTTTCATTCCATTAAGGTTCTTTTAATCTTTTTACATTTGCATTTGAAAAATATACACTTTGAAAAGAAAATTTCTTACAAATCTTGGGTTCTTTCTTGTATTAAACCTTATTGTTAAACCGATCTATGTATTTGGCATCGATCGTGTTGTACAAAACACAGTTGGTGCAGAGGTTTATGGCCGGTTTTTTACACTGTTCAATATTGCCATAATTTTTCAGATATTCCTTGATCTTGGCATTGAAAACTTCATCAGAAAAGACATAGCACAACAACCCAAACATACAAGCAATTATTTGTCCGGCATCATCACACTTAAATTACTGTTGTTAGTACCTTACTTGCTTGTATGCGTTTTACTGGCTCTATACAAAGGGATAACTCCTGATGATTACCTGTTGTTGTTTTTTATACTTCTGAATCAATTTTTAGCTTCTGTTATTTTATATATCAGAGCCAATCTTGGAGGCTTACAATTGTTCAAAACCGAAAGTCTTATTTCTGTTCTGGATCGATCTCTCATGATTGTAATCGTTGGCTTTTTATTACTTCATCCTATTACACACTACCTGTTCAGGATCAACTGGTTTGTACTTGCTCAGACAATATCCTACACCGTTACACTGGTAATTGGATTGATCTTATTACTGAAAAGAACAGAGCATTTTAACTTTCAGTTTCGAATTACACAAATTCTTCCTGTTATCAATAAACTCAAGCCTTATGCAACACTCGTCTTTTTGATGGCAATTTATTACAGGGCCGATTCAATAATTCTTGGTATTATGCTGCCTGACGGCGATGAACAGGCCGGCATATTTGCTCATGGATTCAGAATTCTCGATTTTATGTCTAACTATGCATTACTTTTTCCTATCCTTCTGCTTCCTATTTTTTCAAAAATTATTTTTCAAAAGGAAAAAGTCGATAGCCTGCTTCAATTTTCATCACTGCTCTTAATTGTACCTTCATTTGCTGCCATTGCACCGGCTATTGTTTACAGGTACGAACTTTTTAATATACTGTATAATGAACAAGTTAAATTATCTGCCAATGTTTTTGCTATATTAACTATTAGTTACATTGGCATGTGCATCAGTTACACGTTTGGAGCTCTGCTCACCGCCAATGGCAATTTAAAGCAACTGAATATTATGGCTGCTTCCGCAGTAGTGATTAGTATAAGTTTAAATCTTCTGTTCATCCCACAGTATCAGGTTATGGGTGCGGCAATTGCTAATGCGTCAACACAGGTATTTACCATCATAGTACATATTGGTTTGGTGTGGTACATTTTTAAGTTAAAATTCAACCCGAAGATCTTTGTTAAATTCATTGCCTATTTGCTTAGTATTCTGGCAGGTGCATATTTAATAAAGCTACTCCCGATTCACTGGATTAAAGGAGCCATTATCCTTTTCATTTTCGGTCTTTTATTTGCTCTTATAACAGGCCTTGTAAGTATAAAAGGCATTCGATCAATTTTGCAGGAAAAAATTCAATAGCAGACGATAAACTTTTCAACACCCTGATTATTTTATTGGATATGAATTGCCCCACATTCATGATCCCGGTTTATAAGTTATTTTTCAAACAGTTATAAATTCATTACTCACCGGTTATCGGTATTCTGAATTGAATCAATATGATTTAATGTTAATAATTTAAGAGGGAATGGCCGATAAAAACTTCCTATTTTCGAGATTGTAACTCCGGCAGGACAAAATGGATTATGAGAAAAAGAAAAACTAAAGAAGAAAGTCTAAGAAGAAAAAAATCTCATTCCATAAGATTTAACAACAGGGAACAAAGTGCTATTGATCAGTATTGTGAAAAATTCAGAGTGAAAAACAAGTCAAAATTTATGCGTGAGGCAATTATAACGGAGGTGCTTCGTAAATTTGATGAAAACTATCCTACCTTATGGGAAGATGAACAGATGAGGTTGTTCTGATGAAAGTGATGATAGTAAAAGAGGCTGTTTAATAAAGAAAATAAACCGCCAAGTATACAAAGAATGCGCCAAGAGCGTTAAGTAATATCAATCAGATTTTCAGATATTTGCAAATTTTGTATCTTCCCTGCCTGCGGTCAAGAATGGAAATACTTTTTGACAGTCTTGCTTTTTTTATATATTATTATGCATTTAACAGCTCACCATATTGAGCTGCATCGAGCAAATTTTCCATTTCAGAAATATCTTCAACTTCAAGTTTAATAATCCAGCCTTCTCCGAAAGGATCCGAATTAATCAGATCAGGTGAGTCTTCAAGTGCAGAATTTAGTTCTTTCACAACACCAGTAACAGGCATGAAAAGATCAGAAACTGTCTTTACAGCCTCTATAGTACCAAAAATCCCACCCTGATCAACTTTTCCGCCAATCGTTTCTACCTCAACAAAGACAATATCTCCAAGCTCTCCCTGTGCATAATCTGTAATTCCAACAATTGCCTCTTCTCCATTTACTTTAATCCATTCATGATCTTTGGTATACTTTAAATTCTTGGGAATATTCATGATAATTAACTTTTATTATTTGTATTTTTCCTTTCAGATTTTGTCTTTCAAATTTAGACAAACACAGTTGTAAAACAAGTATCTCTGCAAATGATTTTTCTCACATTGTATTCATCTGAAATTTATAATGACAACCGCAAACTAAATCCGACATTTGTCTCTGCCCTGGGATAAGTGTTGGAGGTAAAAGGTGTATTTACTTCCCTGTCAAAGTAAAACTGAATATTGAAATTTTCGCTGAATACATAATCGGCAGTAAAACTTATCCTGAACTGTTTCCCTCCAGTAGTGACCCTGTTGTCATTTTCTTCATCCTCGTTATCTTCCAGAAAACGAATTATTGTTACATTGTCTTTTATTGAAATGTCAAATCGAATGTTTAAATCACTTTTTATTGCTCTCTGATTGATCGTGATAGGAACTTCTTTAAATCTGTAACCTACTCCAATAGTATAGTCTTTATTCCTTGTCTCATTAACCTGGTTGTTGTTAAGACTCAATGAGATAAGCCTTGTTCTTCCCATTTCAAATTTGGTGATCATGCTGTTATGCCAGGTCATATCCACACCGATCAGGGGGCTTATCTGTTCATTTATTGAAACTGAACTGAATTGATATTCCGGTATGAAATTCATCTGGTTGTCCCTCACCAAACCCCTGAATCCATCCTCTTCTACAGAAGTGAAATAACCTTCTCCCAAATTATCATAATAACTCACATTTGTTCCGAATGAACCAATTGTATAGGTCGATTTATAAGAATGGGATAAGGTAATATTCTGCAGGAATTTCTGAATGAATTTAATATTTGAAAGCCCGTCAAAAGTAATTCTCCAGTTGGGCATCATCATCCAGTAGAAATTAGTAAATGTAATTTTATTGGGATCGATTCCGGTATAAGCTGAAAGAAATGCAGGCACCAGTACATCCTGCGAAGTAGGACCATATCCATAATAATACCCATTATAATAAGGATGTTTAACCGATGACGAATAATTTGGATTCGAACTAACCAAATCATTGTACCGGCGAGCAGAAATAATTTTTCTATACTCACGAAGATCATTGAAAGCAGGTGATTCCCAATTGTTGCTTCCTGTTGGTTTTTCAAAAGCACTATGAATTGTAATTGTGGAAATGGAAAAGTTACCTCCTTTATATCTGTTGTCAACAAAGTATCCGTTATAGTTGGCCAGCTCCATATCTTCCGTATCATGAAAATAAATTTGTTCATTATACTCCGAGTAATTCCGCATTGCTGTCAGGTCAATTCTGAATCCTTTGAACGGTTCAAAAGTTGTTCTTAAGCTAAATTGTTCATTGCGTGTAAATTCAGCTGGTTTGCTGAACAGAGTATCGCTTGTAACCCATCCGTTATCAATAAAATCATATATAATGTCATCGTTTTGTTGTCCAAATGCAAAGGGAAATCCGGGGGCACCATAAAAATCGTGTGTGCTGATTCCAAAATAATCTGTTTCGGGCAAATATCCCGGTAACATTGTTCCTACTGTCCTTGACCAGGCTACGTTCAGATTTTTAAATCCTGTCAGCAACCTTACAGAATTGTCAGCAATAAATACCAATGGACGTTCTCCTTTAGGAATTTTACCGGTTATATATACTGTTACTCCTGTAATGTCTTCACTTGCTGTAATGGTTATTTTATTTTCATTGACTATACTTGTTTTCACTTCAACTTCCTGCCCGTTCTCATCCAATACTCTTATTTCAATATCATCTGTCTTAAGTTTATGAAAAATATTTTTTGGCTGGTCTTTCTTAAAAAAAGTTCGTTTTTGATATTCTACAGTTTTATAACGTATGTCTTCCTCAGACTTTTTCCCCCTTCCGGCGTATTTGGCATCCAGATTCTTCAGATAACCGATCTTATTATACAAAGTCCTTAAAGTTAAATTGGAATTGAGTTTTACCGTATTTGAGTTCTTCAGGGTATGTCCAAGTTTTTTCCCCGGAATCTTCTCTCCGCGAACCCAGTTGAAAGTACTTCCATACGACGCATTCAGGCTCACCCAATTGAATATTGGTATTTTATTTATCGGTACTGTATAACTGATATTGAATTTCTGCGAAAAAGTCATGTTTCTGCCACCCTCTCTTATGCTGCTCCATACAGAGTCTTTCCATTCTTCATTATTGGCCTTAAATAAATCTGTTTGCCCGGGAGTTTCATCAATTCTGGCGCTATTTGTCGCCGAATAATCCACTTTTAAACCTCGGGTAAGGTCCCATTTTAAATCATAATTTCTGTCCCAGTTGAAATCTTTATTGACTGTAGGTTCAATCAGCAATTCCACTTCATCGCTGATATCTCTCATTTTGATCTCCTGGTAATTCCTGTCAAATATGGTACCGAATGTAAATCTTGATGGATAAGGATTAAAATTGAAATCCCGAAGAATACGGAATGCAGGTTTACGCAATGTTTTTGATTTCCGGAATGGCTGAATATTTTTAGGCCTTGTATTGAATACATAATTCAGGCTTGCCATATATTTCCAAAGATTATTATATTCTGTTGTATAGCTCCTGGCTTTAGTATCGGTATAACCAGCACTTGCACTTATATTAGCAGGTGAAAAAATATTCCACTTCTTGAATTTTTTATTCCACCTCATGTTGGTTATGTTAATACTCTTACGGGAAGTATAATCCTGCGATATTTTTTTCAGGCTGTCTCTCTCTGCTTTTGACTCTGCTTCATCCAAAACATCTTTAAATTTAATATCAGGGTCTTTGGGAAAATATTCAGGAGTAATAATCGTTCTTGAACCTGCAATATAAAATGGTATGGATACCTGGGCTTTTTCAGGAAAAAACTTGCCAAGTTCAAGATTCGATGAAATATCATACTGATTCACATCTTCCATAGAACGTTCATTTACTTTTTGCTCTATACTTCCAAAACCAGCCCTGCTGGTACTGCCAGCTATATTCAACACTCCGAAATCTGCAAGCTGAGCCTGAATTCTTCCGTTTGCAGCCCATCCTCCCCTGTCATTAAAATCTGTAAGTCTCAGTTCATTGAACCACACTTCCGCCGATTTACTCAGTCCATCATTCAGTTGATAATAGCTGGAAGCATCACCCGGGTTCCTGATACCTATCATAATTTGTCTTATGTTACTCAAATTCGGATTCCCTTTCACCTTGATTGTGTTTTTCGTGTTGTGTTGCTTTGTATACACAGTCTGAGAAGAGTAATTAAGAGGATCAATTTTTACCATCTCATTTCTTTCTTTTTTAAGATCAACAAATTCTTCCAAATAGAGATCCAAAACGTTCTCATCCGGCCAGACTGCTCTGCTACCGTTATTATATTCGGTGCCAGGTGCAGTTACAGCCAGTGGGATTTCGTATTCATAATAATTGTTCTGGTAATCGGAACCCATTCGGATAAATGCAGATACCTCAAAACTGTCCAATTCAGCCTCTAGTCCGGGAAGAGCCTCGGCATGAACAAACATTTTCATTTTTTTGTACTGCCTGAGGTCAAGCTGAACATTCTTAAACACAGACCTGGCATCTGCATCGGGAAGATCTTTCACCTTCAGAAGAATAGACTGTTCATTTAATTCCGCGACCTGGGGATTGGAAGGATCAATTACCCTGTCAATACCAGGCGGTAATACATAGTTTACAGGCTGCTTGGAAGCATTTTCCTCTATATTCACAGCAGAAACCTCAAAGTCACTTCCTCCGTATTGCTGTGTGGCAACAGGGGCCGTTTCACTAATATCAAGATTGTATCTTCTCCACTCACCACGTACAAGATCAAGAGAAGCAAAACGCAAGACTACTTCCTCTTCGAAACCTGAAAGCATCATTCTCATAAAACGAATGGATTTAAAGTCCTCTATTCCACCAATTTTTCCTTCCCATTCACTCAGTGGAATTCTGAACTGATACCATTTTACAGGCTCTGAATATCCTGGGACACTTTTTTCTACTCGGTCAACAATAAAATTTTCTCCGACTTCATCCAGGTCATCCGGGTTCAGGTAAACATGGTATTGAAAATACGTTTCAACAGTATTCAGGGTATTATCGCCATTGATGTCTTCAATATCAGGAGTATTCTTATTCGCCGATGAAAAATCCTCTCCCGACTCCTCGGTACTGGGAGAATTGTTTTCCATATTATTAAAATGCTTATAACGCTGAAAAATACCATGATCCTCAGAGTCGTGATTATCACTAAGATAATATTCATAATCATCGGCAGAGGGGTCATTTGTAAAAGCAGATCTATAGTCCTCATCAACAGGAATTGCACCCAGATAATCACTATGCCAGTCGGCTTCAACAACAGAAGAAATTCCATCCAGACCTACATCCTGGTATTGCCTTGCTTCCGGAACAAAGGTGCTTGCATATGCTCCTCTCTCCGGAACAATACCCCATGCTGTTGTATCTACCAGTGTGGTCTTATCATCCGGACCTTTTGGTAATCCGCCTTCAAATGATTTTTGGTTATCCCTGAGAATATCTTCAGATATTTCACCCAGATGTATATACAGATCGCCTCCTGCATGATCAGTGTTCTCAATAAATGGATCCATCATCCAGAATTCAATGAACTCAATATTGGCCGTTTCAAAATCGCTCCAGCTGATATTCCGCATCATTCCTCCCCAACGATTTTGAGGATTGGTCAGGCTTCCGTCTGACTGAAGATTTGGATCGAAATTATACGGTCCTCGTTCCTGTGGAAAATACGAGAGGTCAAGAACGGACAGATAGTTCTGGCCCGGAATTTCGCTATCTTTTTCAGGAAATATTTCTTTTTCTTCTATTCTGCGTGCATAGTGACTTCTCAAATCCTCATCAACCTGCGGATTGCCAGGCTTCAATCCGCTACCACCATAGAAAAGAGGATCTACCACATACCAGGCAAGTTTAGCGCGTCCATACCCTGAGCGGAGACTATCCTGATCTCCGTAAAAAAACAAATTGTCCTTCGGAGGGCTGGCGAGTGTCCAGTTATTGAATGATTTCATTTCAATTTTGGTTTGCGCTGCTTCAAAGTCATCAATATATGCCACACCACCTTTCCCGATTGTTTTTGTCTGGCCAGGGATAAGATGTGCAAATTCCGCATCTATTGATATGCTAGACGGTTCTTTTGTTTCAATCAGTGGTATTTTATCAATCAAAGTGGTAAGCAGTTGACTTTCGGTCCGATAAGAAGTATTTAGCCCCCAAATGGTATTCGAAATCGGCTCATCTCCCATATTTACTTTTTCGGTGAGTGGCCTTTCTGTCAGATTCATAATTGTTGCTCCAATGTTAAAATTCTCTGAAAGCCTGTAATCAAGATGAGTTCCAAGCAAAGTTTTTGTTTGAATATTAAACAAAGTATTGCTCTCAAGAGAAATCCGAATCGGAGTACCGGATTCAAGCAATCCGGAATTAATAATTTTCACCCTTCCCAGCGTGTAATCAACAGTGTAATCGGCTCCCTCTGTAAGCTGGGTTCCTCCTGCTGTGACAATTACCGAACCTTTGGGAATATTCATTGCATTCAATTGTATGTCTGAGCTGGAGGCTGACTGGTATTGCCCTTTCAACATAAATTTGTTCTTTTCAGCAATTTGTTCTGCTTTTGTTTTTGTTGAGTCATACAATTCCTGAAAAACATATTTATTCGCCGTTCTGTTTTTCAGGATATCAGTCTCCGAATCATCTGTTATTTTTTTTCTCAGATCTGAGCCAAAGGGTTCAAGCAATGGAAAATATATTCTTCCGTTTCTTGAGTTAATGGTGAGCCCATCAATATAATCGAATTGTCCGTCAGGATTTGGTTCATTTCTTGAATCAAGATTATCCAACTCCAGGACTTTTAATAAGGGAGTTTCCTGAACGTTAGATGATATGGCAGTCGTATCATCTTCAGAAAGATAATTTACAGGCATCCCTGTTTTGTCATCGCGGTATAAAATGTTTAGAATAAATCCTTCACGATTTACCTGGTAGGCCCCAATGGCATAAACATTTTTCATCATAAGATCCCAGGTGGGGTATTTGGGCGAAGGAGTAGTCCCTTTTAACATCTTTACAATGACAACATCGCTTCCATCAATATCCGTAGCCAATTCCCCAACTTTGTATACTTTGCCCCTGTATGTATAGGTAAAGGCTACTGCTAAAATTTCATCATTGCGCAGAGGGGAATTCAAAGATATATAACCAAGCTCCTTGTTGACGGAGTACTCTCTTTCTGAAAGCGGACGCGCACTTTCCATTTTAATATAATCTCTTCCTGCCTCAAATTCATTCCCTGAAAAAGCATGAATTGCATTTTCAACCGTACTTATTTTTCTTATTTCCGATTCATACCTCAACAGTTCCCTATAAAGATTATTGTTGTCATTACTTACCGGTTGGTTCCTTCCTCTGCCTGCACTAATTACAGATTCAGCATAATAATTAGGTTCTCCGTCCTCATTCAACCCTTCACCAAGATCCATAAATGCAACAATATTTTTTACTTCTTCGAAATCATTTTGTCTGTTGACTATCCATATTTCAATTTGTTGAATCTGGACCTGCGATTCGATATATGGCATATTTGCAAGCCATTTGTTGTAATTATCACGAAAAAAGTGTGAGAGAAAAAAATGGCGGTTTAGATCATAATCATCGGCATCAACCTCAAATTCAGTCAATTGTGCTCCTCCCTGAACATTAATTGATGATGATTCTCCCCGCTGATGGCTTATCACACTGGTAACCGTCATACGTCCGAACTGAAGTTCAGTTTTTAAACCAAATAAACTCTGGCTTCCTGTAATAAGCGTTCCGGGAAGCGAAAATGAAACATCTCCTGCTTCAATTTTCTTAATGATCTCATCTTCCTTACCGGAATATTCAAGTTTTGTCTTATTTTCAAAATCAAAGGTAGCTTCAGTATTATAACTCAGTCCCACTTCCATTTTGTCTCCGATTGTACCGGTCACATTCATCATAATTTTTTCTTTGAATATGAATGATCCGTTTCTCCTGTTCCTTACCGGAAGCAGGGGATTATCGTATTTGGAAATGTTATATCCAAAAATTAATTCTGCACTTCCCTGGGGGGTAATGCTTATAACATCCGTTCCGAAAACCTTTTCAACAGCCTGATTATTTAACCGGAGATTCTTCATAAAGGAAGGTCCTGCTCCTGATTCTTCTCTCGATTTCTCCTGCCAGTATTCCATTTCCGTTTTTCTGGCTTCATACAATCTGTATTCATCCAATGACATTGAAGTTGGAAGGCGATAATTTAATTTTCCGACTTTTTCAGAAAAAACATATCGCCTGGATACCGGATCATATACTATAGTCTGCTCAATATTAGATGGTGGCCTGAGCAACATAGGAGATACTATTCCGGAAGTAGAAAACGGATAATTGTTTTCCTGAATCGGATACCTGAGTTGATATCTATTGGTTGAGTCTGACAGATTTTGAGCGAAAATATCTTCCGTGAAAAAAAGGACAGCTATAAATGCCATAGCCAAAGACAATACAAGTCCGCCTTTTCTGTATATCGTATATTGAGTTCCTCCTTGTCTAATGTACACCTAGAAACATATTAATCCTACAATAGCTTCAGAGCCTGCTTTATCACTTCCTCAACAGGTAGAGAACTTTCATCTGCCAATAATTTATCGACTACTTTTTCTCCGTTCTTCCTTGAAAAGCCAAGTATCTCCAGTGCAGATAACGCTTCTTTCTTTATTGTATTGTCTGGTTGTTTGAATAATTGAGAAATATCTGATGATTTATCAATCTTATCTTTAAGATCAACAATAATTCTTTGAGCCGATTTGGCCCCTATACCTTTTATACTTTTTAAAGATTCAACATTCCCGGTTGCAATAGCACTTCTCACTTCATCTGTACTCATAGAAGACAGGATCATTCTGGCAGTGTTAGCACCAACACCTGATACTGAAATTAAAAGTCTGAAAACTTCCCGTTCATCTCTGGTAACAAATCCAAACAGATGATGGGCATCTTCCCTGATCACTTCATGTACAAAGATTTGGCAAGAATCCTGATTCTGCAGTTTTGTGAAGCTCTGGATAGAAATATTCAAATCATAACCCAGTCCGTTTGCTTCCAATACCAGCGTAGTTGGAGTTAATTCAACAACAATCCCTCGAATAAAATCAAGCATACTTACAATTCAATATAGTGTTCATTATACTTTCATTATAATTCAGATACATCATATGATTTCAATGGGTTGGAGGTAATTTCTTTATAGCTATTTCTCATCTTAAAGACATCACAGGCAAGATAAATAGCTTTCCTGAATGAATCAGGAGACGCCTCTCCTTTACCGGAAATTTCAAATGCAGTGCCATGTGCAGGGGAGGTTCTTATAACGGGCAATCCTGCAGTAAAATTAACTCCCTCTCCAAAAGACAGAGATTTGAAAGGAATAAGACCCTGATCGTGATACATTGCAAGAATACCATCAAATTTTGTGTACGAACGGGAACCAAAAAAACCATCAGCTGAAAAAGGTCCAAAAGCCATAATATTCTCTTCACGGGCAGTATCAATAGCAGGAACAATTTCTCTTACTTCATCATCACCGATAAGTCCGCTATCTCCCGCATGTGGATTCAGACCCAATACTGCAATTCGGGGTTTCCGGATACCAAAATCAATTTTAAGAGAGTGGTTCATGATCTTCAATTTATTCAGCACTGCATCTTTCGTAATATACTCCGGAATCTTTAACAAAGGAATGTGTCCGGTAACAACGCCAACTTTAAAAGAATCATTTATCATGAACATTAACACCCCACTTGATCCAAATCGATCTTCCAGAAATTCCGTATGTCCCGCAAAAGAAAATTTATCCGATTGAATGTTCTTTTTATTAATAGGTCCTGTAACAAGTACATCGATCTTCTTTTCAGAGAGATCCTGAACCGCAACCTCAAGTGCCTGAAAAGAGGCTAAACCCGCAACTGTTGTTGATTTTCCAAGCTCAACACGAATATCTTCATCTATACAACTGATTATATTCGCTCGTTTTGGATTCAATTCATTCGTCGATTTTATCAAATTGAAACTAAAATTATCAATATTAAGTGCTTTTCGATGGTAAGCAGCCACTTTAGGAGAACCATAAACAACCGGGATACAGGAATCAAAAATCCTGTTGTCCATCAAAGCTTTAATAATTACCTCATAGCTTATGCCGTTAATATCTCCATGTGTTATACCTACAACAACTTTATTGTGCTTCATTTTAATCTGATTTTGCTTTTTTAGGCCTGGTCTCATTAAGAATTAATGATCCTTGCCGACGATTCCCAAATCAATAATAGTTGGCTAAAAATAGTAATTCTAAATGAGAAATTTAATGAATAAGCAGAGTGCCTGCAGAAAGTTTTGTTTTTCTTAAAGGTTATTGCTATCAGTTTCGCTTATAAGAATCTTTTAAAGTTTGCACCCGAAAATGATATGCTCAATAGCATCTCTTTTATACCAAATTAAAAACCTATTTTATTCAATAATCTCAAGCGACAATACAATTGCTTCAAGCTGTCTGAGTAAGTCTCTTTTTTCATGGGCAGGAGCAAAAACAAAGCCTTCTATAGTAACCACTCTGTTCCTTGTTTCATCAAGTTGAGAAATACTGACAAAAGGACCACCCATTGCAAGTCCGTCAACCATTTTCCACAATCCTCTGATTTCTGCCGTGTATTTACTTTTTAATCTGTATTCACTAAATATCGGGGGATACAAAGCTTCAGTAGTCATATAGGAGCCTTCAATCTCTCCTGATACATACTTTTTTAAAATCTTATTCCGCTTGTCAACCAGGTAGTTGCTTGTAAATGTATTTTCATCCGTATATTCGTATGAATACACAAAAATTCCCTGAATAATATCCCTGTATTCATGTGATATCCATATAAAATCAGATTTTTCGACATCCATCTTATACCCTCTTGGAACATTCAATCCGATAAAATATTTTTCTTCTAACTTTTTTCGAATATTTTCATCTCTGGTAGCTTTGTATGTTTGCATCAAACGCTTCCTTTCCGTGTCGCATAATAGTGCCAGTATCTTATCACTGTTGTTATTTACCAGATCAACGAAAGCTGAATCCGAAGAAGCCAGAACACTTATTATTAGTTGTGATTTTGCCCAGGTGTTTTTATGCACAAGTATTTTTGACTCGGGCTGATCGGCACCTATTTTTGCAATTATTATATTCCTCTGTGTTTTATATGTTTTCCCAAATCCAGCATAATTTATCTGCAATATATCATAACTGGGTTCATCCTGTGGCAGCCCGTCAAAAGGTGTATAGAGTGTGTTTTTCATTGCATCCCCAGGTGCTCCTTCCCATAGTTTTGTATTCATCACCAGCAGTACATCTCCCGGTGCACCGGAAGAGGCTGGTTGCAAAGAAGATCTTTCAGAATCAAGACAGGAAGCAAGAGACACTATGAATAGCAGATATAAATAATATTTTGGCACCATAATGTATATGTATTTAAAGGTTCGAAGTATCTAAATTATTACAAAAAACCTGCCGATTGGCATCTTTTCTTTATTCTCTTTGATCCTGATTTTTCCGAATTAGTTCAGATGATCATTTTTTACCCATATTTCCAATGTTTGTCCGGGGAAAAGATCAAAATTCTGAAGCTGGTTCCAGGCCTTGATATTTTCAACAGTACATTCGTAATTGATCGCAATTTTATGAAAATATTCACCCGGTTTTACAACATGTATGATTTTTTCTCTGTCTGCGGTACTGCCTGCATTGGAAAGAAGTGTGTTATAATCAGTTTTTGGTACAATATAGCCTATAATTCTGTTTTCATACCTTAAATAATCCTCTGCCTTTTCTTTTGGCAACACCAATATGCATGGTTCCTCAAGATTCGGAATAAATCCTTGTTTGTACACAGGATTTAACTCTTCAAGTATAGAAACCGGCAAATTCAGAACTTTTGAAATTTGTTCAAAAGAAACAGCATACCGGATATGCAATGTGTCCGTATCCTGATATATTAATTCAGTCACCTGGTATTCAATACCGTGTATATCATAATAATTCATCAGGTAGTTCATTGCAATAAAAGCCGGTACGTAATTGCTTGCCTGGGTTGAAAGATAAGGCCTGATCTCCCAATAATCCGTTTTCCCTCCGGAGCGTTCCATAGCTTTTCTCACTTCGCCCGGACCACCATTATAGCTCGCTAATACAAGGTTCCAATCATGAAATGTATCAAACAAATAACGAAGGTATTTGCATGCAGCTTCCGTCGATTTATATGAATCCCTTCTTTCATCGATGTATGAATTTACATCCAGATCAACCAGCGTGCAGGTATTATAAAGAAACTGCCACATGCCAACAGCACCTGATTTTGATTTTGCAAAAGGATTTAATCCTGATTCAACAACCGCCATATATTTCAATTCAAGAGGCAGATCGTATTTATCCATCATCTCTTCAATTAATGGAAAATACTTTTCCGAACGCTCTAACAGGGTGATTAACTCATTTCTTCGACCCTTTAGGAACTGGTCAATATACTGCCTGACATCCTTGTTGTAAACCAGATCAATCGGAGTTTGTCTGTTCAGCTTTTCAATATAGTATTCATACGATATATTCGGAGAGCTTGCTTCACCAACGTTCTGATTCGCAAAAGATGTTTCTCCGGTAGTTATTGTATGAGAAGGTTGCCCTGTGAGGCAAATAGAATGGATAAGAAGTACATAAAACAGATAAGGAATTTTTCTCTTCCTCATTGGTGATAAGTAAAAATATGTTTAGCAAATAGGGGTTACTTCCTGTTATTCTTTTTCTTTATCGATGGACTTTGAATTTTCATTTTTGGGCGCATCATCTTCTTTTGTGGCCTTCTTAAACTCTTTCATTCCCTGACCCAAACCACGCATCAATTCCGGAATTTTTCTGCCTCCAAACAATAGAAGAAGAATGATTACAATGATAATGATCTCAAAAGGGCCGGGGGCGCCAAGTAAAAAAATAGTTGCCATTTCTCTCAGGTGTTTTTATCAAAGGTAATATTATTTTCCCATCCATCGAAGAATCAACCGGTAAATATCATTCCCGTTGGCATACAATAACAGGAACAATAATAAAATCATCCCAATGATTTGTGCATACTCAAGGAACTTTTCCCCCGGCTTTCGTCCGGTAACCATTTCATAAATTAAAAAGGCAACATGCCCTCCATCAAGAGCCGGAATGGGCAATATATTTATAAAAGCCAGCATCAGTGACAAAAGTGCGGTAATCGTCCAGAATGTTTCCCAGTGCCATTGTGGAGGAAACAAACCTCCGATAGCTCCAAAACCGCCAAGCCCTTTATGAGCCCCTGTTTTAAAGTTCAAAACCAGTTTGATTTGCCGGATATAAGAAGTCAGTTCTTCTTTTGCTCTCACGAAACCTGCAGGGATAGATTCGAGAAAACTGTATTCTTTTATAGCTAACGTATAATAACCAAGTTTCTCCAACTGATTATATCCCGGGAAACCTATTTCAACACCAATTTTCCCTGACTTACTGAGGGCAATAGTGTATTTATATAATTTTTCTTTTCGTTTAACAACTATCGGAATTTCCCTGCCTTTCAGCGAATCAAGTATTGCCGGAGCCTGATCATAATATTTAATGGGTATTCCATTCAAACTTACTACCTGATCCTTTGGTTGTAAACCTGAATTTATGTTTTGAGAAGAGTCAGGAATTTGAGAAATGAAAAAAGGCATACGGGGAGAAAGTAATGCTCCCCTGTTATGAATCCGGTTGTCAGCAATCTGTCCTGCAAAATCTTCCGGAATGACCAGTGTTGTATCCTTGCCGTTTCGTTCAATTTTCATAGTGCCTCCAAACAACATTTCTTCAAGAATATCTTTGTAAAAGACTTCGGGCACCTTACCATTTACGGATAACACCTTATCTCCGGTTTCCAGTCCAATCTCATTCATGAGCGAATCAACAACCCAGATCCCATCCTTCAGGTTTTCGTTGGGAAGGTATTTTTCTCCCCAGGTAAAAAGAACAAAAGCAAAAATTACAAAGCCCAGAAGAAGATTTACCATAACCCCTCCCAGCATAATCAACAATCGCTGCCATGAAGGTTTTGATCTGAACTCATAAGGCTGTGCCGGCTTCTTAAGTTGTTCCTTATCCATAGATTCATCTATCATTCCCGAAATTTTTACATACCCTCCCAATGGAAGCCAGCCAATTCCATATTCGGTATCTCCTTTCTTAAGTTTAAACAATGAAAACCACGGATCAAAAAACAGGTAAAATTTCTCCACCCTGGTTCTGAAAAGTCGTGCAAAAATAAAGTGTCCAAGTTCATGCAATATAATGAGAATAGATAAGGATAGTAACAATTGCCCTATTTGTATTAATATCTTCATATTCTGCTCCTTAAATTATTTTAAACCGGTTCAACACATCGAATTCTGAGTAATTTTCTCAGAACATTTTCTATACCGGCCCTGCAAAAATAGAATATTTGAATAGAACACCAAGCATGCCTCCTGACTTATATTAATTTCGTTGCAAGCTCGCGCGCCATAGTATCGGATTCTTTATAATCAATCAAAGTAGGATGTTTAATGTAATCTATTTTATTCATGGTTTCCTCGATAAGTTCAGGCATTTTAACGAATGGCAGTGAATCATGTAAAAAAGCATCTACAGCAACTTCATTGGCTGCATTCATGATACATGGTATATTGCCTCCCTTGCGCATTGCATTGAAAGCAATGTCTAAATTTTTAAAGAGCTTGGTGTCGGGCTTTTCAAAATGCAACTCCGGATAATCAATGAAAGAAAACCGTGGAAAATGATTTGGAATCCGATCAGGATAACCTAACGCATACTGTATAGGAAAGCGCATATCAGGCAGCCCCATCTGAGCTTTCATCGATCCATCATAAAACTGAACAATTGAATGTACAATCGATTCCGGATGCACAATGACTTCAATTTTCTCCGGATCAAGATGGAACAACCACCTGGCTTCAATAGCTTCCAGACCTTTATTCATTAGCGAAGCCGAATCAATTGTCACTTTATCCCCCATACACCAATTGGGATGATCAAGTGCCTGACTTTTGGTTACATTTTTAAGTTGTTCGTTCGTCATCCCTCTGAATGGTCCGCCTGAAGCTGTAAGATATATTTTCTCAACTGTACTGTCCGACTCTCCAACAAGGCATTGAAAAACAGCTGAGTGTTCCGAATCTACCGGGTAGACAGAACAATTGTATTGTTTCAACAACGAAGTAATCAGTTCACCGGCTACAACAAGGGTTTCTTTATTAGCCAGGGCTATATCTTTTCCTGCTTTGATTGCACTAACAGTTGGGAAGAGCCCGGCAAATCCAACGAGGGCAGAAACAACAATGTCTATTTCTTCTATCCTGACAATCTCTTCAAGCATCTTTACTCCTGCATGGATTTCCATATCCATTGAATGCAAAGCTTCTTTTAACAGGTCGTAATGTTCGCTATTACTGATAACAACATGTTTAGGTTTAAACTGAATGGCTTGTTTGACCAATAAATCCACGTTGTTGCGAGCGGTCAGGACAACAACTTCGAACAATTCCGGATGTTCCGATATAACCTGAAGAGATTGAGTGCCAATCGAACCCGTTGATCCAAGTATTGCAACTTTTTTAATCATTTGGGTGCTTGAAGTATGCTATTAAAACGAAATATAGTCCTCAGGATTCAGAGGAATTCCATTGTACCACAGTTCGAAATGCAAATGAGGCCCGGTTGTTAATTCACCTGAATTGCCAATAATAGCAATCGGTTCGCCAACTTTCACATAATCTCCGACACGTTTCAGTAATTCGGCATTGTGCTTATAGAGTGAAATCAAATTATTCTCGTGTTGAATCTGAATGACCCAACCTGTTTCAAGAGTCCATGATGCCATGATTACTGTTCCATCCAAAGTAGATTTCACAATTTCATTCGATCCTGCAACTATGTCTGTGCCATAGTGATTTTTGACAGTATTGAATGAATTCGTTACCAAACCTTTTACGGGAGGAAAAAAATGAACTTGCGAAATACCTTTAAGAGGTCTTTTACTCCCATTGTTATTGATTGAAAATTTATTTTCCTGTTCAAAGTATTCTCTTAATAATGAATCTTCAACTGAACGTGAAAAGTTTATGTCATCATAATTTAAATTCGTGTCTCCAAGGTTGTCATAATTTTTCGGTTCCTTTCCGGATACAATTCGATTGACATTCTCAATATACAGATCCCTTCGTGCCAGCTCAATGTCGAGAGAATCTAGTCTTTGCTTGTTTGCTAGGCTGTATCTGATGGTGTTTTCATCAGGATACCCGGGAATAAATTCTCTTACCGGTGTATACACAATGATAGAAATCACAATGGCAAGAAAAAGGAATACGGTCAATCCTCCCCATGCCAATACATTCATTCTGGATAGTCTCAGGTTCAATACTTCTTCATACGTTTCATCCCGGTATATTGAAAGCCGATACTTATGCCGAAGTTTCTGAAAGAATGTTTTCCTCTTTTTATTCTGATCCATCATCAATCCGTTTTCACAAATATATAAAAGAAACCTTCAGGATAATATGTTTATCGGAAGAACTATTTCATATTCCTGAAGGTTTGGTTCCTTCAACCCAAACAGCACAAACAAAAAGAGGGAGCCAGGGCTCCCTCTTTTAATGATCTGGAAATTGACTGTGTTATCTCCAGCCATCGTATTGTTCGAGTGTTGGAACACGGTCAACTTCTGTTAATGGAATCGGGAAGAAATCGTATTTCGGAGATTCATACTGAACCGTATAACCAATTCCAAGCAAATGTCCATCGAGCTCCTGTTCAGCTATTCCCCAGCGAACCAGATCCCAGAATCTGTGACCTTCGCATGCAAGTTCTCTCCGTCGCTCTGAAATCAGTTGTTCCCATGTAACATTGGATGTAAAATCGGCAGGTACTGTATTTCCTGCACCACCACACATTCTTGCTCTTGTTCTGATCATATTTACATACGTTGTTGCCGTAGCGGCATCTCCCTCTTTAAAAGCAGCTTCAGCAGCTATCAGAATTACATCGGCATATCGGATCAGACGAACATTCACCGGTCCGTCGGCCCAATGTGAACGGGTTGACCAATATTGCTCAGGCGAAGCTTCATACTTTCTGCAACCTCTGTGGGTAGGAGAAACAGTCGTGTCGATGGGACGCCACATATCTACCGGGTTTCCGCCTATGGTCATGTTTACGAAGATAGAATCACCAAACTGAGCGGCAACCGTAGGAATTCTCGGATCTCCTGCTTCGTATTCAGACATAAGATCATCCGTAGGACAGTTGAATCCCCATCCGAATTCCTGTCCTTCATCGTCCAGATTAATATACCTTCTGTTTGTTGTAAAGGCGGTTAATGCATTCCCTCTTGCCTGGATCCAGTCTTGTGGACCATTGATGTGCTGAATTTCAAAAACACTTTCATCACAATTGTCGCCATCTTCGGTAAACGCATACCGGTAACCGTTCGTTTCAGTACTCCAATACGTATCGTAGGTTTCACCATCGATACCAACCAGCCTGTATTGTCCTGAAGTGATCACTTCCTCGGCATATTGAAGCGCTTCGCCGTAACGATTTTCAACAGCTCCAAGCCGGACATCCGAAGTACCGTAATTTTCATTATAGGAAGATTCGTACAACAACATTTTTGCCAGCAATGCCTGGGCAGCTCCCTTGGAAGCTCTTCCCACATCGTCCAGCTGACTTTTCACCGGAAGAACAGGAATTGCATCGCGCAGATCCTGTTCAATAAGTCCGTACACTTCTTTTACGGTTGATCTTTGGATACTTGTGATTTCATCCAGAGAAGCAGGTTCGTCAAGTATTGGTACTCCACCATATGCCTGGCACAACATAAAATAATAAATGGCTCTCAGGAATTTTACTTCCCCTATACGGGTGTCCACCCATTCCTGCACTTCGGCAGTCTGACCTTCCTTAAGATCAGGAAAATATTTCAGAGACATATTGCAGAAATAAATTCCTTTGTAGAGGTAGCCCCAAATCCTGCGCAGGGTTGTTACATCGCTGGGCTGGTGCAACATCCTGTCCAGGTTTTGAAGTTCCTGGGTATCGGTCGGGTCAGATCCTCCGCAATCGGCATCGTCCGATGCTATGCTTCCCATACCGATGACAAAGTTCAGATCAATGGAACGTACGGCCCCAAGCTGAGAGTAACAACCTATGGTAGCAGTTTCCAGGTTTCCCAGTGAAGAGTAGAAACTTCCTTCTGTTTCAGAGGCAATTGGCGGTGTGTCAAAGAAACTATCGCTGCAGCTCTGAAAAAACAAGAAGGGAATAAAAATGCTTATAAAAATTATTTTGTATTTCATTGCAAAATCAGTTTAATCGTGATTAAAATATGACATTAAATCCGAAAATGAACACACGTGGCCGCGGGTAAGTAGAAACATCGATCCCGTTGGTCAGCGGATCGTATCTGTCCGTATAAATCTCAGGATCCAATCCGGGATACTTGGTTATGGTAAGCAGGTCCCTTGCCCCAATGTATGCCCTGAATTTTTCTATTCCAACTTTTTCTGTCCATTCTCTTGGCAGCGTATAACCAATCTGAATATTTTTCAGACGCAGGTAACCGGCATCTTCAACATAAAAATCAGATAGTCTGACATTTTCATTCTCATCGTAAGGATTGAGCCTGTACAATGTGGCATCCTGGTTATCGTCCGACCATGCATTCAATGCATCAACACACCAGTTGTAGCGTCCATTTGTATTGTACATCCACACCTTGTTTACCAAAAAGTTCTGATGACCGAAGGCCCCTTGCCAGAACATGGAGAAATCAATTCCTTTCCATTCCAGATCGTAAGAAAAGCCAATGAGATACTTCGGATTCGGATTTCCCAAAATGGTACGGTCATCGGTGGTGATATTACCGTCTCCATCGACATCCACAAACCGGATATCGCCCGGTTGAGCTCGTGGCTGTGCATACTGCGTAATCCCTTCATCATCCACATAAGTAGGTTGATTCACAACAATATAACTCCCCCTGGAATCCAATACCAAATCCCCGTTTTCATCTCTCAGACAGTCGTCGTAGCCAAAAAGACCATCGGTCTGGTATCCGTACAGCGATCCCATCGGATACCCTTCCGCTGTGAAGAGCATGCTCGTGAATGTATAAGAAGAACCTGTAAACAAAGTATCACCTCCAATATCCCCTACTTCGTTTTCAACATATGTGAAATTGAAATCAAAATTATGTTTTATATCGCCTGTATTTCCTTTAAATCCTGCAGTAATTTCAAATCCCTTGTTGGTAACATTTCCAAGGTTTCCGACATACACAGACGGGCCTCCTTCATTTCCTGGGGATTGCTGATATGTTCCGGCCATATCAGGTGTCGGAACTTCAATGATCATCCCGATATTATTCTTGCTGAAATAATCTCCGCTCAAGGAGATCCTGTTGTTCCAGAAGGAAAGGTCAAGCCCAATGTTATAATCTTCCATCTCTTCCCAGTGGATCGCGTAGTTGACTATACCAACAGGCGATGCACCTGTCTCAAAAGCCGTGTTATTATTTGTGATAGGATAACCGTATACATTTTCCGCTGATACTCTTGCGTAATATACATAAGGATCAAAATTTGAATTTCCTATCCTTCCCCATCCTGCACGCAGCTTACCAAAACTTAACACATCCTGGTTTTTCATGAAACCTTCTTCGGAGAATTTCCATCCTACGGATACTGACGGGAAAAAACCAACCCTTTGATCAGGACCGAATTTTGAATTCTGGTCTCGTCTCAGATTTGTGGTTAACAAATATCTCCCTTTGTAGTCAAGGTTGATCCTTCCAAAATAGGCATCGGTAGCAACTTCCTGGTCATTATCCAAACTGGTTAAGATAAACTCTCCCGCATCCAGTGATGCACCAAAATAATGCATTTCACGCTGTTCACCCATCAGGTCATATCGGGTACCTGTTACGCCTTCATTCAGGTAGTAGGTTGCTTCATACCCGCCCATCAATTTCACATTCAGTCCGCCAACCGAGAAATCATAGGTCAAGGTATGCTGCCAGGACCAACCCCAGTTCCTGTGATGATCGCGCCTGATAAAGGGATCGTCGTTGTTGTTGCTGGAATTGTAGAAATAGGCTTTGGTAAATTCCCTGCTGTGACCAAAATCAATATTTCCGCCAAGAATGGTTTTATACGTCAGCCCTTTGATGATATCGGCTGACAGGCTGATATCTCCCATCGCCCTGTATTCGGGAACATCCCTGTCGGTAACATCTATGATAACGTAAGGATTATCGATATTTGAGAATGGTGAGGTATTCCAGTTGCCTGCAGTATCATACGGGGTGATCATAGGATGCATCTGGTATGCCTGCACAACCGGAGATTCATAAGCATGATTGTACTGCCAGGTCAGGAATCCTGAATAATTTTCATTGGATAAAGTCAGGTTTTGTCCGACTGAAAATATTTTGCTCAACCTGTGATTGGAATTCAATCTCAGTGTAAGCCGGTTGTATTTTGAATTTGGGATTACACCTTCCTGGAAATAATACGATGTACTGAATCTGTATGTAGAAGATTCATTTCCTCCCGAAACGGCAAAATTAATATTATGGATGGGAGCATTCCGGAAAACCTCATCCTGCCAGTTTACATCCGGAAGATATTGAGCAGTGTCTTCCGGCCATGGGACAACATCCTCCAGTTGATTGTACGTTTCAATAAACTGGGCCGTATTCATCATGTCAATCCTTTCATGGGGATTCTGAAATCCATAATAATAATCAAGTTCTGCCTTGATCTTTCCTTCCTGTCCTTTCTTGGTCGTGATCAGGACAACCCCGTTACCACCCGATGCCCCGTAAATAGCCTGGGAAGAAGCATCTTTCAGTACTTCAACAGACTGAATGTCATTCGGGTTTAAAGCGCTCATAGCATACATGGAAGAAGGCACTCCGTCAATAATAACCACCGGATCTCCTCCGTTGATGGAGCTAATACCCCTGATACGAATCACAATATCCGATCCGGGAGCTCCTGTCTGAGAAGAAACCTGTACTCCTGCAGCTCTACCCTGCAATGCCTGGTCAACACCGGCAACCGGCACTTTAGCAAGTTTATCACCTGATACGGAAGCAATAGCACCTGTCAGGTCGCTTTTTTTCTGTACACCGTATCCTGTTACAACCACTTCGTCAAGGCCTATTATGTCTTCGACAAGTGTGACATTGATTTCAGTGGAATTGCCAACAGGAATCTCTTCTGACAGGTAACCTATAAAGCTGAAAACTAACACATCCGAGGGTTCAACATCCAGAGAGAAATTACCATCCATATCGGTAATTGTCCCTGTGGTGGTTCCCTTAATAAGAATTGATACTCCCGGTAAGGGATCATTGGTAGTGCCGTCAATTACTTTACCAGTGACTTGTTGCTTTTCCTGCAAAACATCATTAGCATATACACCCTGCATGCTAACAATGAGAACAGAAAATACAAACAGCACTGTCAAAGCAAATCTTGAAGCGGTCCTACCTGACAAAATTGTTTGAATAAAATCGTTTCTCATAGGTATTAAGGTTAAAGTGATTATAAATAAAAATGTCATTCTTCACAGTTTAATTTACATAAAAATAATCAGCAGCATAATTGACATTATGATCCCAATCATAATTAATATCTCAATCAAAAAAAGTTGCCGAAGCTTTTTATCTTTTTTCAAATTTATTGGTTTTAGGCGCAAAAAGAAAAACAGGTTAAAGATAATATGAGATTCAGGTTCTACCTTGTGCTAATGTCTCAAATGTATTCTCTAATGTCTCTTTTTTAGCGTTATCTATGAGATTCATTGATAATTTCGGAAAACTTCTGCAGAAAAAAATCAGCTTCTATTCAGAAATTGAATTGGTTTGATAATTTTTTTCAGCAAAGTCTGTAGGCGACATCCCAAATTGTTCTTTAAAACTTTTAATGAAATACGATCTGCTTTTAATTCCAATTTCATACAGAATTTCAGATACTGTTAACTGACCTTTAATAAGCAACTGGGCGGCACGTTTCATTCTGAGAGTTCTGATAAATCCACTGGGAGAAACACCTGCCAGTCCATTAAATTTTCTGTGCAAATGTGAACGACTCATTCCTATTTCTTTACTAAACATGTCCACGCTGTAATCAGGATCCGAAATATGCTTTTCAACAATAGCAATTGCTTTCTTAATAAATTTCTCATCAACCGATGTAATTGTTATACCGGCAGGTTCGAGTGTAACGCTTTTGCTATACTTATCCCGAAGCTGTTTACGTGATTCGAGAAGGTTTTTCACCGTTGACCTGAGGATTTTTGTATCGAAAGGTTTTGTAATGTATGCATCTGCCCCTGTATTTAATCCCTCAAGTGCATCTTCAGTAGTCACTTTTGCAGTTAATAAAATGAGTGGTATATGAGATGTGTTCTCATTTGTTTTGATCTTCCTGCAGAATTCAATTCCGTCCATCTCCGGCATAAGAACATCACTTATGATTAAATCCGGGTGTGTTTCATTAAGATTACAAAGGGCTTGTTCTCCATTTTCGGCTTCGAAAATAATGTATTCGGGGAAAAGATTTTTTAAATGAGAACGAAGATCCTTGTCATCTTCAACCAATAGTATTTTTGAATTTTTATCCTGTTTATCAATATGCAGTATTCCATTTGCAGCTTCTCTGGCAGAGGGCAATTCAGAATCAGGCTCCAGATCATAGATATCAAGTGTTATCGTTTTCTCTCCTTTGTCTGCATCATCAATTTCTGAAGTTTTAAATAATTCCCTGGCATGGGGAAGAAGGATCACAAATTGAGTTCCTTCCCCGTTATTACTGGAAATCTGTATACTGCCATGATATGCATTTATCAATCCGTTTACAATGGCAAGACCGATCCCAAAACCTCCAGTATCCATATTTTTACCTGATCCGCTTCTGTAAAATTGTTCGAAAATTTTTCCCTGATCCTGTTCGCTTATACCAACTCCGGAATCCTTAAAAACAAGCTTAACATAGCCATTATCAATTTGATTTTCTCCATTACCAATTGCAATTTCAACATCAATCTGACCTCCGTTTTGCGTATATTTTAATGCATTTGAAATAAGGTTATAACAGATCTTTTCAATTTTATCACCATCAAAAAATCCGTAATACGTCTCCTGATTCGAAGTAAAATTGAATTTAATGTTCCTTTTTAATGCCGGCCATCTGAATAAAGTTACTATTTCCTTAATGAAGCCAACAATATCTCCCCGACTTACTCTCAGGTCAAGATGATCAGATTCAATTTTTGAAATATCAAGCAATTGATTGATCAATCTTAATAACCTCCTGGCATGTATTTGAATTACATTAATTTGCTGCTTTATAGCAGGTTGTATATTAATATCAGATAACAACGCTTCCAGAGGACTAATAATCAAGGACAATGGCGTACGAAACTCATGGGATATATTCGTATAAAATTTTGTTTTCATTTTATTCAACTGATCAAGCTTTTCCTTTTCAACATCCTTAAGAATCAGCTGATGCTGAAGAGTCGTACGCGCAACGATTAACCTTCTTAAGAAAAGAATTGATATGGAAATCAGTGCAAAATACAGAAGGTATGCCCAGAAAGTTCTGTACCAGGGAGGTAAGATAATGATCTCCAGATTTTTCGGATTTTCATTCCACAATCCACTGGAATTGCTTGCTTTCAACCGAAATATATATTTGCCCGGATCAAGGTTCGTATAAGTTGCTGAACGATTGTTATCAACATAGTTCCAGCTTTCTTCAAAACCTTCAAGCATATAAGCATATTGTGTTTTTTCAGGAATTAAATAATCCAGGGAAGAATAATAAATAGTGAAAACGGAATGTTTGTATTTTAGCTTAATCTGATCCATTAAGCTGATATGTTTATCGATGTATATTTCATCACTCTGTGGACTAACCTGAATTTTATTAAAGACTAAAAAATTGGTTATTATAACATCCGGAATAGTAGTATTGATCTTAATAGAACGAGGATCAAAACTATTGAGTCCGTTATTGCCTCCAAAGATTAAGAAACCGTCGGACGTCTTTAGTGCTGATCGCCTGTTAAATTTATTCCCCTGCAAACCATCACTTACATCAAAATTGACAAATTCAGGATTTTCAGGTACTTCTGTGCCATGAACAAACTTTGAAATTCCATTATTCGTACTGATCCATATGTTTCCGTCATCATCTTCTAGTATGGCATGTATTACATTACTGGGTAAGCCTTGACCGATCTGATACTGAGTGAAACCGGAATCAACAGGATGAAATAAATTCAGACCGCTCTCCGTTCCGAGCCAGATATTCGATTTCGAATCTTCAAATATTACAATGGCACCATCGTCGCTGATCGAATTTGGATTCGATTCGTCAGAATAAAAATTTGTAAATTTTTCCCTTTCTCTGTCAAATAAACTGACTGCATTATATGTTAAAACCCAGAATCTGTTCTTATTGTCAATGTGCAATTGTCTGACCCAATCGCCTGAAATGGATAATGGATCTAAATTATCATGCACATAAACTTTAAAAGAATTGTTTGTCGGATTGTACGAGTTTAATCCTCCGCCCATGGTAGCTATCCACAATATTCCATCCTCATCTTCCAGAATGCAGAATATGTTATTGTTTGATATTGCATTCTGATCTTCTTCAGTATGCTGAAAATGAGTAAATTGTTGTTTTGCAGTATTGTATTTATTCAAACCTCCTCCCCAGGTTCCGATCCAGAAGTTCCCGTTTCTGTCTTTCTCTATTGCCCACACTGAATTCGAGCTTAGACTGTTTCTCTTATCAGGATCGTAATTATAATACGCAATGTTGTGGTTTTCTTTGTTGTAAATATTAATTCCATTCTCAGTTCCGATCCAAATATCATTATCATCTTCCAGGAAAGTGTTTATAATATTGTCATGAACGTCAGGCTTTTGTTTGAAGACAATCGGAATCTGATTGAAGTTTGTTAAAAAAGAGCTATACAAATTCAATCCGTTGTATGTTCCTATCCATATATTTTTCTGTTTGTCTTCATACAGTGAAAATATCGAATTGTGACTCAGCTCAGTTTTTAATTCATCATTTTTGATAGGATGAAATACCTGTTTACCATTATAAAACTCTTTTAAATTAAGTAATATCAATCCATTATTTTCGGTACCAATCCATAAGGTCGAATCAGCACTCTGTAAAAGTGACAGAATAGTTCCTTTAATCAGAACATTATCCATATGGACATTCAGTCGACGAAATGCTTTGCTTTCAAGCCTGTCATAATAAATCAGACCATAATCCCTGGTCCCAACCCAATACGTGCCATTGCAATCCTGAACAATACACGTTATAGCATCAGGATCATAAGGCAATGCCTCATCGAATACCTCATAAAATTTTTTAGAATACTTATCAAACTCGCTGATCCCATATGGACTATTCAGAATAATCCTATCATCCATGGTAACAAATACCTCCTGGTGACCATTATTGATATCCGACGAATCGGGATATTGAATATAATTTCTGAATGCGCCTGAATCAGGAAGGTAATGAAAGAAGCCCGAGAAAGATCCAAAATACAGGTTGCCTTCATTGTCCTCAACAATATCGGTAAAATTATTCACGGGCCAGTCCGGGTAATAGACAAAGCAATCCTTATTGCGATCATAAATGCTTATGCCCCTTGATGTAGTTACCCATAAATTGTTTTTGCTGTCTTCAAATATCTCTCTTACATTGTTACCCGGCAAAGTGAAATAATCACCTGACATACTTTGGTAGAGTTTCAATTCAAAACCGTCATAACGATAGACCCCATCATGTGTTCCAAACCACATAAATCCGATATAATCCTGAATAATGGAAGTAATCCATGCCTGTGTCAATTCATTGTATGAGTCAATCTGTTTTATCTGGTAAGTAGTCTCATTACCTGAAGAAAAGATACAGGTCAAACAAAAAATCAACAACCATAAGAGTTTTTTCCGGAAACGGGAAAAATTCATATACTGCTTGCTTTTATTAACAAGTATAAGATACGTTTGTAATAATTCAGGGATCAAATGCATATCCTCACCACCGGCTATTATTTGAAAAACTCCAATTGATCATCCAATCCATTATATAAGACAAATCTCACATTGAATATTCTTAGTTCACCAGGAAAAATAAGAGATCTTTTTCCTCATTTACTAACGCAGTTCAACCTTGGCAGTCAGGACTATTCTATCTGACGAAGGGCCGACCAGAATTTCAAATGTACCCGGTTCGGCTGTCCATTCTTTCAATTCAGGATTCCAAAATGAAAAATCTTCTTTGCCAAGTACAATAGAAATACTTTGCTTTTGTCCGGGATCAAGAATAACCTTTTCAAAACCTTTCAATTCTTTCACAGGTCTGGATACAGAAGATTCAACATCTCTGACATAAAGCTGTGCAATATCAGACCCTCTCTTTTCTCCTGTATTCTTAACTTCAAACTTCACGATTACTTTTTCTTCGATACGAAATGAAGATTTTGAAACCTCAAGATTTTCATATTGGAAATTTGTATAGCTAAGGCCATGACCAAAAGCATACAGTGGTTTGATGTTTTCTCTCTCATACCATCGATACCCGATAAATATGCTTTCATTATACACAAGGTCATATACCTCTCTTGTTTTTTCTTTTCCATCATGCCATCCAATATAAATGTCTTCTCCCTCAGGTATATATCCATAACCCGGTGAATCCTTAAAATCCCGTTCAATGGTCACCGGAAGTTTACCTGATGGATTCACTTTCCCCGTAATGATCTCAGCAACAGCTTGTGCTCCATTCTGCCCCGGATACCAGGCATATAGTATGGCTGCAACTTTTTCGTTCCATCGGCTCATATTGATACCACTACCCGAATTTACAACTACAATCGTATTTGAATTCAATTCAGCCATACGAACAATTTCCCGGTCCAACGTTTCAGGCAGATCAAATGGCCGGTCCGAACCTTCACTATCGAATGTTCCGATGTTTAAAACTACTGCATCTGAACTTGCTATCTCCTCATCGGAAGGTTCCTTATTAACAATCAGATTTTCCCCGTAAAGGCCTTTCAAAGCATCTCTTAGTACAATATGGTTATATCCTTTCACAGTAGCAGCACCGCCTCCGCCAGCTACCCTGTCAATATAATCTCCGGTTAATAACACTTTTTTTGTTGTATCGAGGAGAGGCAGAATATCATTTGCATTACGCAAAAGCACAATTCCTTCTCTTGCTGTTTGAAGGGCTACTTCTTCGTGCTCTTCAAATGTTGAGAGGAACTCATCTTCCTGGACCCGATCAAACGCATTCATTGCATAGAAAGTACATAAAATACTCCTTACCATTCTATCAATTTCCTCAACCCGGATCAAGCCCTGCTCAAGTAAATCCTTTGCATCCGCGGTTGCCACCCTGTATGGCATTTCCAGATCCTGCCCTGATTTTATGGTTTTCACTCCATCGTATACCGACCACCAGTCTGTCATCACAAGCCATTTGAATCCAAGCTGGCCGCGCAATAAGTCATTGATCACATACTCCGATTGTCCGCACCATTCTCCGTTTACCAGGTTATACGATGTCATTACCGCCATGGCTCCGGCATCAATTCCTGCTTTAAAAGCTTTTGTATAGATCTCATGAAGCGTTCTTTCATCAACAACTGAATTGCTCTTTCTTCTGAAATAATCTGTATTATTTGCAACAAAATGTTTTAACGTGGCAATGGTTCCAGTATTCTGCAGACCAACAACATAATTTCTTATCATTTCTCCGGCTAGAAACGGATCTTCTCCGAAATATTCAAAATTCCTTCCGCATTGAGAAATCCTGTAAATATTCATCCCAGGACCCAAAAGGACAGGTATACCTGCAGCCCTGCACTCCTCACCTATAGCTTTTGCATATTTTTTTGCAATTTCTTTATTCCATGTTGATGCCAATAAGATGGGACACGGAAATGCAGTTGATTTCCCGAGTACCTTTTTGTATTTTATTTCGCCTCCTCTCCAGTTGTCCCTGAGGTGTACGCCCTGTGTGGCATCGGCAAACATGACCGGCGGTATGCCAAGTCGGGGAACCGCTTGTGTAAAAAATATCCTGTCACCGCCAATAAAGGATATTTTCTCATCAAGAGTCATCAGGTTGACCATACTGTCGGCCCATTGATACGCCACTTCATAACTTACCGGAGGCTTAAATGATTCTCCTTCCTCCATGATAATTTCCGTTTTGCAACTCAACAATCCAGATGCAATACTCAATATCCAAAACAATCCGGTGTATTTCCTCATAATTTTCTTCAGTTTATATTCTACTTAAATATAGAAATATTTTTGTAACCTGCTTGATCTATTTCCCATAAATCAATGACAAACATACGACAGTAACAAACAGCAATAAACGGTTTAATGCGACTTATACACTTACCCTGTTAAGTAAAACTTCGAACTTTCTTTTATTTAACCCGAAATATTTTATTTATTTACAACTCGTGTTATTAAAAGTACATTTATGAAAAACCTATATCACATGAAAAAGCTTATTCTTTCTTTAGCAATCTTTTTTTTCGCTTTAAATTCAGGCCTGTCGCAAATCGGGACCGATACGATCAGCGGGGATTTGGAAATGGCCTATTGTCTATTGACAAGCAGGTCCATATATGGAGGAAATATGTGGGTATACGGAGAATGCCGTTCCGATAACAGCGAAGTAGGAGGGGAAAATATGAATGATACGCCTGACTGGCAGAAGGCAATGCTTTTCAACGCTGAAACCGAAGATACCTATATTAAAATGCTCTGGAATAAATTATTTAAGATCGTATTTTTCAGCAACAGGGTCATTGCGGAAGCTCCTAACAGTTCCCTTACCCAGGAAGCACAGGACAGATATATTGGAGAAGCACAATTTCTTAGGGCATTATCGTATTTTAACCTGGCGGTATTATTTGATTCCGTACCCATATGCACTGAAATGTTTGATTGGTTACTAATGGGTCAAATCATTTATCAACCTACCAGTCCGATGTACGAAGTATTCGAACAGGTAAAATTGGATCTGAATGCAGCCGCGTCTGCTCTTCCTGCCCGGAGTGCACTGGGAACAGGCGAGGAATTCAGGGCCACTTCAGGTGCTGCAAAAGCCTTGTTGGCAAAAGTCTGGTTATACCAATCATCTTATGCAAAAAATTATCCCTGAGATCCCCGTTTTGAAGGAATGGTACAAAACTGGGATTATGCCGCAGACCTTGCAGACGATGTAATTCATTCCGGTGAATACAGCCTGATGGGCGGAACATTTAATACATGGTGGGACAATTCCTATCTTTACCCGGGTGAAACACCGGCTTTCCGGTATGTTTTTACTGTAGACGGAAACAACAGCAGTGAATCAGTATTTGCAGCACAAAAACATACGACAGGATATTCTGAAGACGGTGGAAATGAAATTACAATCTGGACAACCGGCCGGCATTTTGATGATAACCAGGGTGGCACTGCCCTTAGAGGTTGGGGATTCAATATTCCGACACAAAATCTTGTGAATGCATTTTCTGAAGAGACCGGCAATCCCGAAGATGATCCGAGGTTTTCTGTTACAGTCGCAGAAGAAGGAGATTCTGCCTGGCTAAATATCCAGGATGTAACGGATTGGTACAAATTTGATTTTGACTATGCCGGATATGTAGACAGGGCATGCCGCAAATATGAGTGCTCTCCGGATGAATTCTGGAGCAGTGGTGTTTCTGTATTTGACGGACCAATGAATATCCCTGTCATTCGGTATGCCGATGTGATCCTGATAGCTGCCGAAGCGGAGTTTCAATTGGGCAATAATGCAGCGGCTCTTGACCTGATCAATATGGTCAGAACCAGGGCTAATGCATCAGGGTCTACCGGATATCCCCAGGCTCTTTCCACCCTGACATTCGAGGATATTGTGAAGGAACGACGTCTTGAGCTGGCTCTTGAAGGACATCGGTTTTTCGACCTGGTAAGGTGGAATTATGCTCATAACACTCTCAACGGATTATACCGGGAAACCTGGGATCAGAATGTAACTTTTGAACCGGGAATTGACGAATTTCTTCCCATCCCTGACGGAGTGCTGGGAACACCATCAGGCATCATTCAGACAGAAAACAGGGAAAATGCAGGATTTTATTTTTATCCTAATCCTGTTGAGGATAAGATCACGATTGTGAAAAACCATGAGTTTACAGAGATAGAACTTTATGATCTTAACGGGAACATCATTCTCTCTGAAAATCCTGAAAGCAATGCTGTAAGTTTTGATTTAAGTCACCTTCCCGGGGGAGTTTACTTTATAAGGATTTCAAACGATGAGACCATCCGGACCAGGAAATTCATAAAACAATAGCATAAAAACTGGTTTGAAAATAAAGCTGCCTTGTATGAGGTTGCTTTTTTCTTATTATCCTTTTTGGAAACAAGTTCCCTCAACAGGGGTAGTGTTGTTCGCCCCGAATTCTTCGGGACTCACGAGTTCGTTTTGGTGAACTTAACAAAGAAAAAGCCCTGCCAAATGCCTTTTGAGATTGCTATAGCTTAATAAAAATTTTAAAAAAGGCAAATATATGCTCGTCATCCGTAATTAATCCGGTAATTTTCTTAAATTAAATTCATAATAGTAATCAGGCCCTAACTTAAATACTATTGGAAAATTTCTTTAAAATCCTCATTATTGCTGCATTTGCAGGCGCTCTGTTAAAAATTATTGCCTATAGATTACGCATACCTGCCATCATTACCCTATTAATTGGGGGTATAATCCTTGGACCGGAGGTTACAAATATTATCGATCCCACTGCATTAGGCGAAGGCCTGAAATTTATTGTGTCAATCTGCATTGGCATCATCTTGTTTGAAGGCGGTTTATCGCTTGAGATCCAGGGCTACAGAAAGGCCCCGAGCCTGATAAGAAAACTACTCAGCCTGGGAGTGCTTATTACATGGCTTCTCACCGCAGCAGCAGCCCAATTTTTATTGGGATACTCCTATGGTTTTTCTCTGCTGCTTGGAAGCCTGATAATAGTAACCGGGCCCACAGTTATTTCGCCATTATTGCAGCAAATTCAGGTGGAAAAAAAGCTTAAACACATTTTAAACTGGGAGGCGGTATTAATTGATCCGATAGGAGTTTTTATTGCGCTTCTGTGTTTTGAATGGCTTACTATCGGAGGTTCGAATCTAAATCAGCTTATTGGCCTTTCATTACGTTTTATAACAGGGACAAGTATCGGGTTTGCAGGTGCATTGTTACTGTATTATCTGTTTAAAAAAAGAATAATACCGGTAGCGCATAATATAACCTTTACATTATCCTTTATTTTTTTATTGTATTTCATAGCAAATTATATTTCCTATGAATCCGGCTTGCTGGCCGTTGTGGTTGCCGGTATTACCTTCGGCATAAAAAAACCTCATGGATTCAGTAATATAAAACATTTTAAAGTAGAACTTTCAGAACTGGCACTTGCGATTTTATTTATTATATTGGCAGCCAACCTTAAGATCACCTATTTTCTCAATTTAGGCTTAAAAGAAATACTTCTTATTGCATTCGTTGTTTTTCTCATCCGTCCGATCAATATTTTTGTCTGTGCATATAAGAGTTCATTAAACTTTAAGGAAAAGTTATTTTTATCATGGATTGCTCCCCGTGGAATTGTTGCTGCGTCTATTGCCTCTCTGTTTGCCATTGAACTCAGAAAGTCAGGCTATGAAAATGCAGTTTTCCTTGAAATATTTGTATATAGTATTATTGTCTTAACGGTAATAATTCAGGGACTCACAGCCGATCCGATATCAAAACTATTAGGGTTGAAAATTGATGAAGAAAACGGATGGCTTATAATAGGTGCCCATCGCTTATCCCGTCGGATTGCCAAAATAATAGAATCAAATACTGGTCAGAAATGTTTTCTGATCGATACAAATTACAAATTAGTGATGAATGCCCGTAAACAAAACCTGTATGCTGTTCACAACGATGCCCTGATACCTGAAGATACATCAACTGAAATCCTGTCTTCTGTAAAAAATTTACTGGTTCTTACCGATAATGAAGAGCTAAATGTGATGATATGTGAAAATTGGTTAATATATATAAAAAGGGACCGGATGTTTCGCTGGACCGAAAAAGAACCTGAAAAGAAACAGGCAGGCAAACCCATCTGGGAGTTTTTAGAGAAACCTTCCCAAATTTCTTTGGATCTGAAACAAAGTGATCTCGAACTGAAGGTGCAAACCGGCGAAAATGATAAAAAAAGAATACTGCTTTATGATTGTGTACTTTTTGAAATCAATAAAAACGGTATAAGCTTCCCAAAAGTATCTCAAAGCCAAGGTTAAAGCTTAATGATACAAGAAGATAAGATTCAGCAAATGCCTCTTGGAGGGTAGTGTTGTTCGCCCCGATTCCTTCGGGGCTCACGAGTCTGTTTTGGAGAGCTCTGCTTCAACCTTATTCTGAATACCTCTGTACGAATAATTTCCGATAATTGAAATTTCATTGTCCAACCTGATGTATCAAGTGAATTATGCGAAATGAATCTTTACTCTAAGTGCGTTGTAAAAATTTAAAGAGAATAAGTGAAGGATTAAATAGTCTATTAGTTACCATCTCCAGGTACTCAAAAGAAAAGCTATATACACTTAATTAACAACTTTTATAAGTATACATCTTGCTATTTACAAAATAATGTGGTAATTTTATACCACACTATGAAAACACATTAAACCTACCAACAACATGAAAAAATTAGGTGAATACATAAAGGAATTAAGAATTAAGAATCAAATCACTTTAAGAGAATTCTGTAAAAGATCAGGACTTGACCCAAGTAATTGGAGTAAAGTTGAACGGGGTATAAACGCTCCCCCAAAAAGCAAAGAAGTCCTTGAGATTATTGCTAAAGCTTTGGACTTAACAGTGAATAGTTCAGAGTATAATCAATTATTTGATTATGCTATGATTGATTTTATTCCTACAGAGTTGGCTGAAGATTCTAATGTACTTGAGAAATTACCTCTCTTCTTCAGAACAGCCAGGGGTGAGAAACCCACTGAAGAAGAGCTCAAGGAACTAATTAAATTAATTCAACAATCGGATGAAAGAGATTAAACCGTTAAGATTAACCTGGCAGAGGATTAGGCAGATAGTAGAAGAATTTAGGGAAAAACATGTTGACCCAATCGACTTAGTTCCTGTTCCAATTCATGACATTATTGAGTTTAAACTTGGACTTGATATACAACCCATTTTTGGATTGAAGGAGCAAATTGACACTGAAGGTTTTTTACAAAGTAACTTAACTACAATATCGGTCGACAGTAAAACTTATATTGATGATAGATATAAATTTAGGCTCAATTTTACCCTTGCTCATGAAGTTGGACACTTAGTACTTCATGCTGAGCAGTATAAAGAGTTGAAGTTTACTTCAACCAAAGAATTCATTCAGTTTCAGCAGAACATTGATGAGGATAGTCTGGAGTGGTTTGAGAAACAGGCAAACGAGTTTGCTGGAAGGTTATTAGTACCAATAGATAAACTTAAAGAATTAGTTGGTGCTGAGGAGGCATACTGCACACAACTTGCTGATAAATTAGCAGCGAGTCCAGAAGAAATTAGTGGAAGAGAAATTGAATCGTATGTATTGGAAAGTTTAGCTAGCAGAATTTACAAAATATTTGAAGTCTCAAAGGAAGTTGTTAAGCGAAGGATAAGAACAGAAAACTTAAAACATGAATTTGGATTTTTAGATATTGCTTCTAAAAATGGCAGTTAGCAATATGGAAATATGATATTAGAAATTCCATAATAAACCATTTTTATACCCATTTAAAATACAAAATCCTCTAAACTGGCTATTTAGAGGATTTTCTGAGTAGCAGAAACAATATTGTTCGCCCCGATTCCTTCGGGGCTCACGAGTCCGTTTTGGAGAGCTTAACAAAGAAAAAGCCATTTGCTCGCTTCACTCACAAATTGGCTATTTTTTAGTGCTCTATATTTCTCAGGCAAGCCTGGTAATTTTTCGCACTAAAAAAACCCGTTACACTAGAGGTGTATCGGGCTTTTTCTTTGTAGCGGGGACAGGACTTGAACCTGTGACCTTTGGGTTATGAGCCCAACGAGCTACCAACTGCTCCACCCCGCAATATATCTAAAAAAGGTGCTTGTTTTTAGGTGGGTGCAAATATACATAAGATTTTGTTTATCCAAAAGTTTTCCTTTGATTTGTGGGGATCCTGATTGAATTTTCTGTGGTAAAAAAATAAGAAATAGTACAAACTTCTCCGGATAAAAAATACCGGCTGTCAAAATGACGCGAAATCCTTCTATAATCAATTTGGTAAGCAATTTGTTATATCTTTTGAGGAGATAATTTTAAAATTATGATAGGAACAGGATATATACTCATATTTGCTGCATTTGCCATCGTAAGCATGATCGTTGGAAATCAGCTGAAATCACGTTTTAAAAAGTATTCAAAAATACCTATAAGCAGAGGTATGAGTGGTAAAGATGTGGCGGAAAAAATGCTTCATGACAATGGAATCTATGATGTAAGAGTAATTCCCACTTCAGGACAATTATCTGATCACTACAATCCGGCGACAAAAACAGTAGCGTTAAGCAAAAATGTATATTACGGCCAAAATGTATCAGCAGCAGCAGTTGCTGCTCATGAATGCGGTCATGCTGTTCAGCATGCCAATGCATATTCCATGCTTCAACTCAGATCGGTCCTTGTACCCATTCAAAATGTCAGTGCCCAGATCCTTAATATTGTTTTCGGATTGATGTTCTTCGGAGCCATTTTCTTTGGCAGCATTTTGCCTGTTGATCTGGCCCTTATGATCTTTGTGATCTGTTATGGTATTTTCACTCTTTTTGCTTTTGTAACACTGCCTGTCGAGATTGACGCCAGCAAACGCGCACTGGGATGGCTGGGTAACAGCGGAGTTACAAACTGCAGCAACCATTCAGAAGCAAAAGATGCATTAAAATGGGCAGCCTATACTTATGTTGTTGCCGCTATTGCTTCCTTGGCAACGTTTCTTTATTTCTTACTGATGTTACTCGGTCGTCGCAATTAAAGCATATAGATAATAATCCACTCCCATTGCTGCAATACATTAATTATACCTAAAATTATAAAGGGCATTTCACCTAAGGAAATGCCCTTTATAGTTAATCCTTCCTGATTGTATACTAATTTAAAGAACCTGATTTTTTACAGGAATGATACCTTAAGTCCTAAATACAATGCTATTCCCCTGTTTGTTGGTATTGAACTCCCCGGCATCAAGCCCCAGGCCGGTAACCAGATCTCCTGATTCAACAGGTTATTGGCTTGAATAAAAAATGAGATTTCCTGCTTAATGCCAACATTAAACAAATTCATAAGATCAAAGTTTAAATATGCATTTAACAGGTTATAAGCTCCGGGAGAAGGATTTAATTCTGTATCATAAGAGTCATCAAGACTGCCCTGATAAATATTGAATATACTGGCAGTTATTCCATTCTCTGACATGTAACTAAACCCTGCTTTAACTCCCATGTTTGAAATTGGTGAGGCATTTTCATTCCCCTCTTTGTCCTTGTTTTTTTGATAAAGTATTGAACCAGTAAAAAAGAACTCCCTGCTGATGTAATATTTGCCTTCCAATTCCACACCCTGAAATTCAATTTCCCCGATGTTGTTATAAAAGGGGATTGTATCTGATCTGTCCTGAATAATAACATCAACCATCTTGCTATAAAAGTAATTTATTCCAGCCTGAAAATTCTCACCCTGGTAATTTACTCCTATATCGATTGTATTCACCTTTTCTGGTTTTAAATCGGGATTTCCCAAAAGGGCAGGATGCTGTAATCCGAATTCATTAATACTTGGTGCTCTGAACGCTTGACTATAAAGGGCTTTAACACTTATTCGTTTAATCGGATTCCATATAATACCACCACGAGGCACAACATCCAGGTCTAATTCTTCTACTTTGTTTGCCTGCAATCCGCCAATGAGTTTCAGGCTGTTGAATAGTTTATAATCCACTTGAGTATAAATTCCAAAACTATATCTGTGATTATCGTTTATGGGTATTTCTCCTGCTTCAGTCTTCATAAGCTCTTCGCCTTGTATATAATCGTACAATCCACCGAAAATTATATTCATATTTTTTAAAGGCCTTATAAAATTTGTCCATTCACCCAGAACTTCGTATGAATCCCTGCTAACATCCGGCCAGGATGAAACTTTAAATGTGGATCGTGTATAGGTAACGTTAAAATCCATATCCCAGTTATCATGAACCTTGAGATCGTATCCCAGATCTGCAAAACCCTTTTTCCAAAGTGCATCACCATGTGCCGGGAAAATAAAGGCATAATCTGTAATAAAATAATAGTTTTCCCATTGATCATACGAAGCCATTAAGTGTATATTCTTGTAATTCATCCCCAGATAGGTTCCCAATCCTTCATTAGGCATTGTAACTCCAATTGTTGTTGCCCCTGTAGGAGCTGCAGGATCAGGGTATTCCCAGTCAGTTTCCCAGTCCTGTCTTTTCATATATTTACCGGCTATTGTGAATCCAAAATCGCCTGCGCTAAACATAGCTTCTCCCGAAGCCCCATAGTCTCCCGGTATTCCTCCCAGGCCAGTTATACTGAAATGGTTTTCATCAGGTTCTTTGGTAATTACGTTAATGACCGCTGAAAATGCATTGGAACCGTACAATACCGAACCGGGTCCTCTGATCACTTCAATTTTTTCAATAATATTAACTGGAAACGCCTCATACATCTCGCTTTTAATACCCCCTTCAAGAGCCTCGCGAACCGGTCGTCCATTCAATAACAGCAATACATGACTCGATGAAGGCTGTATTTGATCTCCTCTTGGAGCAATCGTGCTCCGGTCAGTCATGTATACCGTTGACCCAATTAAACCGGGAACGCGTTCAAGAACATCTTTTAGCGTTACACCTCCGAACCGTAAAAGTTCATTTTGCGTAATCACAGAAATAACACCGGGTGCATCATACAATTTCTCCGCTGATTTAGAAACAGTGGTCACATCCATGTTTAACAAGTCTTCAAGTGATATTTCCAGTAAATCAACAGATCCTGTTTCGCTCATCTGAACATCAATCCTGTTGTACAATCCAATGGATGCACTCGCAGCCTCCATATCAGGATAATTAAAAATAAGCGTTAAAACAGAATCGGGCACCGATTGAAGTTTGTAATACCCCTTTTCATCGGTTGTAGCAGAAAGATCTGTCCCTTTTGGATTAACCGTAACTCCAACAATGGGATTGCCGGAGTTGTCAGTAACATATCCCTCCAATTCCTTAAATTCCTGAGCTTTGGTTAATAAAGCAGAGCCAAGAAAAATAATAATGACAAATTTTGATTTTAACGTTTTCATCAAATTGAATTTTTTACATGAGTTAGTAGTATTAAGATAATAAGAGATTGTGATACTTAAATTAATGAATTCGATGATATATATCATCGAATTGAATTATGCTCTATTATAACAACGGTTCATAACAGTTGCATGTGACAATATACAATGGATCCGATATCGGCATTTATCAGAAAAAATGATTATTAAATTGTTAATAAATAATAGTTGGCATTTACAGCATTTCAGACAGGTTTCTACTACATATTAATAAGTCGTATTGCATTTCGGGCACACCGTACCAACAATTCCGGGGCAATAATAAGGGCTTCCCGGAGCGATATTGGTTTGTCAAGTATTGAAAGTATAGCATCAAAACCAAGATGATATAATTCTTCATATCCCTCGCCCAGTGTTCCCGCCAATGCTATAACCGGTTTCCGGTACAGTTTTGCAACTCCTGCAACTCCCATAGGAGTTTTTCCATATTGAGTCTGATCATCGATTTTCCCTTCCCCCGTAATTACCAGATCAGCCCATTTTACATGCTCATCAAGATTTGCAATTTCACGTACAATCTGAAATCCCGGCTTAAGTTTTGCCCCGGCAAATGCCATCAAACCTCCTGCCAACCCGCCTGCTGCTCCTGAACCCGGTCTGTCTCTTATATCAATATTCAATTTCTCTTTAATGAGCCAGCCTAAATAAGCAAGATTCTCATCCAGCTTTTTCACCATTTCAGAGTCGGCTCCTTTTTGGGGAGCATAAATGTATGAAGCTCCGTCAGGACCTGTTAAAAGATTGTTTACATCGCATGCAACCAAAATATGAGTTGTGTGGATTCGTTTATCAATCCCTGATATATCAATTTCAGCTATATCTCCTAAGTCTCCTCCCCCGTTTCCTGTTTCATTCCCATCCTTATCCAAAAACCGTATTCCCAGGGCCTTAGCCATTCCAACACCACCATCGTTCGTAGCACTTCCGCCAACACCTATAATTATTTTTTTGCACCCCCTGCCAAGCGATTCAACAATAAGTTCTCCCGTTCCGTATGTACTTGTTATCCATGGATCTCTTTCCGTTTCTTTCAGTAGTTCAATGCCCGAAGCAGATGCCATTTCAATGACTGCTGTTTCGCCGTCTCCCAAAATGCCAAACGAGGATTTTACCCGGCGGCCAAGGGGATCGGTAACTTCTTTCTCTACTATTCTTCCTTTTGTAGCATCTACCAGCGAACTGACAGTCCCTTCACCTCCATCGGCCATGGGTAACAGTCGGATTTCCGCATCAGGGATTTCCAGTAAAATTCCCTTTTTAACAGATTCTGCAACTTCCAGAGCAGAAAGACTATCCTTAAACGAATCGGGAGCGATCAGAATTCTCATAGAATATAAATGTATTAAAAAAATACAAGCCATTAAGAAGTATTAATTATTTGACTGTCTATCTAATGAAAATTGGCCTCAAATAATGAAAAGCTAAATTTATCCCTAACAATAAATTTAATTTTGCTTCAGACTTTTTTAGGATGATCTCACCTTTTTGATGAACGCCATGCAATTGTCTTTCATTAATCAACATTCTGATATGAATCTCAATAAAACACCAATTATAAAGTTATATTCTATTTGACTATAAGTAACCTTTTTATTATTTGCCCGTATAGTAAGGTACTTAATACTATAAATAGGGAATGATTGCTTTCCTGGAGTGATGTGGAGAAAACATATAATAAAATTGAATACTATGAGATTTAAAACTTTACTGATCGCATTACTTTTTGTAATGAGTTTGGGTGTAAAAGCATCAGAAAATATATCCAGTGCCGAGGCTATGTTTATTTATAACTTTCTTCGCCATATTAAATGGCCGGAAAGTAATACAGCAAAAGTTTTTGTGATAGGGGTTTATGGTGACAGTCAGACATACGATCAGCTGGTAACCTTTACAAAAGGCAGAATGGTAGGAACAAAATCAATTGTTGTTAAAAGAATCAATTCGTTGAATGAATCTGTAAATTGCCAGTTAATATTCGTTCCTTATAATAATAGTAACAAGATTTCTGAACTGAAAAACACACTGGGTAATAACCCTTGTTTGGTGGTAAGCGAAAAAGAAGGAATGAATGCTGTGGGATCAACCATAGAATTTGTGATCCAGGATAACAAACTGAAGTTCAGAATTAATGAACCCAGAGCAAAGCAGCAGAATCTTGTTTTGAGCAAAGCGCTTATTGATATGTCGGTTTAGATACCTGAGATATAAAACTCAGGAGGCTGTCAGTTTTTGACAGCCTCTTTTTTTTCTATCCACATCACCTGATAGGGATTCAGAGCTATTCTATCCTGTCCAACTGTTTTATTTGTTATTAGATCTTTGCCTTTTGCAAACGATAAATTCTCCGAATCGATAAGTATAGAAGAAGGTGAGATATTTGCAAGGATTAATAAATCGCCTTCATCTCCGCGCAAAAGTGCAAATGTATTTTTATTCATATGCAGAATTTTCTGCTTGCAATCGGGATGAAAAGCAGGTATTTGTTTTCTGATATCAATTCTCCTTTTTAGTTCCTTTAAAATTTCTGAGTGTTCATTTTCATCGGAAAGAAGCCGATAGAGTTCATCTGCATTCCATTTCCTCCTGTTTATTGTGCGCTTCATACCGGTTATTCTTACTCCTTCAGTAAAATTATGTGTGCCCAGCAGACTATGAATATAAAAAGCCGGAATTCCTTTGAAGGACATCATAATTGTCTGAGAACAGATAAATCGCTCAACCTGATAATGATCTTTCCCGAGAGAAGTATACCTTAGTGCATCAAAATAGGTGATGTTCATTTCATAGGGACTATCACTTCCATCGCTGTTTCTTTTTGTACTCACATCTCCCCCAAAAGATTTCATTGCCCTAATCAGTTCTGCAATCTCATTTTGGGGTAATATGCCTTCCAATGGTC
>Ga0307438_1000050_pt1 | contig 86287 bp, 78 predicted proteins | sample SalMarWE160110MG_FD_202144 | JGI IMG/M metagenome (GOLD analysis project Ga0307438, IMG submission 202144) | Salt marsh sediment microbial communities from the Plum Island Ecosystem LTER, Massachusetts, United States - WE1603-110 | ecosystem: Environmental > Aquatic > Marine > Intertidal zone >... | reverse complement strand
TTAAGTGGAGACATAATTTAGTGCTAAGCAATTAACTACAATGGGAGGAGCAGGAACATTCTATCCTGGCAAAAAGATTAAAAATGGTACTGATAATAGATAACTATGATTCCTTTGTTTATAACCTGGCCCAATATCTGGGGGAACTGGGCCGGCAACCAGTGGTCTATCGTAATGACCAGATAACTTTAGCTCAAATCGAAGAGCTAGCCCCTAGCCATATTATTATCTCCCCAGGGCCCTGTACACCATTAGAAGCAGGCATGTCTAACGAGATAGTGCGACAGTTCGGTGGGAAAATCCCCATACTGGGGGTATGTTTGGGGCATCAATGTATTGGCTACGTCTACGGGGGCAAAATTGGTCAGACCTTGCCAGTTCACGGCAAGACCTCCATTATCCAACACGATGGCAGAACTATCTATCAGGGCTTACCCAACCCTTTCCCAGCAACACGCTACCATTCCTTAATTATCGAAACAGAGGGGCTGCCATCCTGTCTCGCAATCAGTGCTAAAACTCCTGAAGGGATAATAATGGGAGTGAGACATCAAGATTATGTAGTGGAGGGGGTTCAATTTCATCCTGAATCCATCTTAACCGAAGTAGGACACGATATTTTGACCAACTTTCTCCGTTTTACCCGACCAGTTTGGGACGAAAGTAGTATCTAACCAACATGAAGCGATGTCATTATGAGCCAATATCTGCTATTACCACTGCCACATGCCGTTGCGAACGAAGTGAAGTAATCTCAGTGGCTGGGTATTCTTGGGAATTGCTCCAGCACTTGAGTGCTTCACAATGACGGGTAGGGTTGAAATTATGGCAGAAATTATTTATCTCAATGGCCGACTTATCCCCCGCTCAAAGGCCAGGTTATCTCACTTCGACCACGGCTTCCTTTACGGATACGGGTTATTCGAGACCATGCGGGCTTACCAGGGGCATATCTTTCTCCTCGACCGTCACCTCGCCCGCCTTCGCCGCTCTGCCCAGAGCATCGTCCTAACACATAGCATTCTGAACATAATGAAAGGGAAGCAATCTCTGGAAACTGCCTGCATGGAGACTCTGGAGGCTAACAAGCTCAAAGACGCCCGCCTCAGGCTCACTGTTTCAGCCGGAGAAGGCGACATGACGCCTGACCCTAGCACATACTCCAGTACTACCGTCTTAATTACCGCCCGAAAACTTGTTGCCTTACCACCAGAAAAATATACATCAGGTTTTAAAGCAGCGCTATCCTCCCTGCGCCGTAATAGCCATTCGCCCCTATCCAGATTAAAGTCTACCTGTTATATGGAAAATATCCTCGCCCAAATGGCAGCCAGAGCTGCTGGATGTGATGAAGCTATCCTGCTCAATGAACAGGGCTACTTGGCCGAAGGCAGCATAACTAATATCTTCGTGGCGAGTAACGGAGAGCTCATCACGCCCTCTTTGGAAAGTGGCGTACTATCTGGAATTACCAGAGAGGTGATCCTGGAAATAGCTCGGGCTTCAAATATCAAAACCCATGAAAGACAGGTGGAGTTAAAAGAGCTAATCGAGGCCGAAGAAGCCTTTATTACCAATTCCATACTGGAGATTATGCCCTTAACCTGGTTTGAGGGTAAGCCCATCGGCACAGGTAAACCCGGTCAGTTAACAAAAGAATTGCTGGCTGCCTATAGAAAACTCGTAGACGAAGCATTACAATAAACAAGGGAAACCGTTAATTCAAACTAAATAGGCGAGCTCTTTTTCGGAACAGGAGGTGTTCCCCTCAGCGCCGAATCACGTTCCACAGAAGCTGGTATTGAGTGCATTGCGGAGCTTGGCCTCGGCTGCATGGAGGTACTTAAAGCCATAAAGGAACGGAAGGCAAAGGGAATAGTCATCAGCGAGAGTATCTCGTATCTGAAAAAGGATGCTCTACTCCTTCAGCAAACCTCTCTAGTTCTCCCCCTAGCTAGTATCCCACGAAAATTTCGCTTCTCTCTTCTACATAGCTACAAAAGGGAATTTTGCGGTTAACTATAATTAAGGGACTTTGACCTGGTATTTGGCTTTGCCTTCTTCAGAGAGGTCGCCGCCATATATATCGTTTACCACTGTAACAGGGAAGTCTTCTACCTCCAGACGGCGAAGGGCTTCAGCACCTAGTTCTTCGTAGGCTATGACCTCTGCCTTTTTGATGCTTTTGGAAATTATGGCGCCGGCACCCCCTATTGCCCCCAGGTAGACCGCCTTGTGTTTCACCATGGCATCTTTGACCGCCTTAGACCGTAGGCCTTTGCCAATCATCCCCTTCATTCCATTGGCCATTAATCGCGGTGCGTAAGCATCCATTCGACCACTGGTAGTGGGACCAGCCGAGCCAATTACCCTCCCTGGCCGGGCCGGGCTGGGACCCATGTAGTATATAGTTGCCCCTTTGATATCGAAAGGCAGAGGTTTCCCCTGGTCGAGAGCTTCGACCATCCTCTTATGAGCAGCATCGCGAGCAACATAGATGACGCCGGTTAGCAAGAGATTGTCACCGGCCCTTAGGTCCTTCAAGACTTCGTCAGTTAACGGAAGCGTAACCTTTTTAGACATAGCTCTCACCCATATTTACTGTTGTTTTTTGCTTCAAGATCAATTTTTACCTCAAATTCCCCAGGTAGCTTACGGTAAGCTGCTTTTCCTTCACTTCAGGCGTGGTATAATCGGGAAGAAGCATCGGGGCTACTCTATCAGTTGCAATACCGGCCTCTTTGAGCTCCTCATGATATCTCTTTACGTGCTTCAAGGTTAGCTTCCCCTCTTTTACTTTCTCCCTAGCGAATATAGCAGCATTTCTACCGGCAATCCTGCCAAATACTACAAGATCCATAAGCGAATTGCCCATCAGCCTGTTTTCTCCATGCAGTCCGCCGGTTACTTCCCCGGCAACATAAAGCCCGGGCACAGCGGTCTCGCATTCGGCGTTGTCCTTGAGTCCTCCATTTTGATAATGGAGCGTGGGATAGACCAGCATGGGTGCCTTGGATATATCAATCCCTAAGCGGTCGTAGACCTTCCATTTTCCCACAAAGGCAGTTCGCACTCTCCCTTCACCGTGGAGAATATCGAGCATAGGAGAATCGAGCCATATTCCTACCTTCCCGGTAGGAGTGGGGACACCGTTGCCATCCAGGCACTCCTTGATAAAACGGGCTGCTTCTACATCCCTGGGCTCGCGCTCGTTGACGAATTTCTCCCCGTTCACATTTAAAATGTCCGACCCCTCCGACCGGAACCTCTCGGTAATGAGCCACCCCTCTATCTGTTCCGGAAAAACCACGCCTGTGGGGTGATATTGAACGGTATGCAGAAAAGACAGAGGCACACCTGCCCTGTAGCCTAAGACAATACCATCGGCAGTGGCGCCGTAATGATTGGTGGTCATAAAACCCTGGACGTGGAGCCTCCCGGCGCCACCTGTAGCCAAAATTACCGCCTTAGCTCTGGCAACAAGATACTCCTCGGTCTCCATGTTATAGAGCACTGCTCCAGTACACTGCCCATGCTCATTGAGGATAAGCTCCACCGCCGGGGAAAATTCAAGGACTTTGATGTTAGCCCGGTTACGGGCTTCATCACGCACGGTACGCATGATTTCCAGTCCGCTGAGATCGGCGCAGTAGTGCATCCTTTTTCGACAAGTCCCCCCACCGTGCATAGCTCCCAGCCTGCCATCGGGAAACTTGGAGAACATAACCCCCAGGCTTTCCAGCCACTGGAGGGCATCGGGAGCCTGCTTCACAAAGGCAGCCACAATGTCCGGATCGTTCTTGAAATGTCCTCCCCCCATCACGTCCAGGTAGTGATAGTACGGAGAATCCTTCTGTCTTTTCGTGGCAGCCTGAATCCCACCTTCAGCCATCATAGTATTAGCATCGCCATGCCGGAGCTTTGTGGCTATAAGAACCTGAGCGCCATTTTCCTCGGCGATAAGGGCAGCGATAGTGGCAGCCCCACCGCCACCAATAACCAGGACATCGGTATCATAATCAACCCTCGACAGGTCCACTTTTTCAGGGTCAACCCTGCTCTTAGCTTCCAGCAGGTCAACAAATTCGTGAGCTATTCTATAACCCCTACTCGGCCCAATCTTTATCTCCCTCCTCCCTTCTTCCCTGTAGTCAGGGTGATATTTCAACATTTCCTGTCTTTCTTCCAAGGACATAAAGGGAAATTCTTCCCCTTTTCTCCTTTTCTCTACACGAGCAGGTCTGGTCTGTTCTACCTTCTTGATGTAGGGCTCGAAAAAATCGGGATATCCTAAGTAACTCATCTTGCCTCCTACAGGTACCTTGTATCTTTTGGTTTCCAATCCTCCCCAGCCGCCATCGGCTCCACCTCTCGCTCCTGATACAGCTTTTTCAGCTCATCCTCATTCACCTGCTTCAACTCGTCTAGAAATCGGTCATACTTTCCTTCGCTGACTGCTTTTACCATCTCGGCCAAATGTTCCGCCCGGGGGACAATTCTGGCTCCATAAATTCTGCGCGCTAATTGGAACATATGATACTGGGCTAATTCTCCAAAGCAGCGGCTAGTACACAAGCCACATTGGATACAATCGAAGCTAAGTTGGGCAGCCTCGGCGATATTCCCCTGCTTCAAAGCTGAAATGGCATCCATGACCTCTATTCCCTGCGGGCAAGCCTTCGTGCAGGAATTGCAGGCCACACAGCGAAATAGCTCAGGATATAGTTTGAAGACCTCTTCCGGGGCGGCAGTCAGTCCGGCAAAGTCATACAGGGCTCGATTGGCAGGGAAAAAGGGAATCTGAGCTATGTACATGTCCGGCTCGACTGTCTTCTGACAGGCAAGCGCTACCTGTAATTTATAATCACCGGGCTTACGATAGACCGTACCGCAGGCGCCGCAGGTACCCCCACGACATCCACAGCCCCGAATGAGTATGTAGCCGGCATATTCCATGGCTTTCATAATGGTAAGACCTTCGGGAACTTCATAGCGCTTCCCCATGATATATACCGGAATCAGCTTAGCCGCTATTTGTTTCTTTTCCTTAACCGCTGTTTCTGCTGGATTTTTATTTTCCTCTTTGACGCTCATTCTTAACCTCCAATTGGTTAAAAGCTTCTACCTTAAGAAAGCAAACCCTTTTCCCGCAGAAGTAATTCCGGGTTACCATAATTTAGCTCAAAACGACATGCCTGAGAATCGAGCCCCAAGGCAAGAGCTAGAAGTTGAGTGAAATAAAATAACGGCATCTCTTTAAATTCGTTATGTTTCTTCATCAATTCCTTCTGCCCCTGGCCCAAATTATAATCACATAAAGGGCAGGTAAGAACCAAGGCTTCCGCACCATGGCTCAATGCCGAGTTTAAGATATCACTCGCATATTCAGAAATATTATCCGGGTTGCTTATTATTTGATAAGACCCACAGCACCGCGTTGATTCAGGAAAATCAACAGGAGTAGCTCCGAGGGCTCCAAGGAACTCCCGCAAGATGGTAGGGTTCTCTACATTATCTATAGCTATTTCCCGGGGGCGAAGCAGGGTACAACCATAATAAGGGGCTACTTTTAATTCCCAGAGGGGGAGTTTCACCTTCTGAGCAAGAGCTTCCCATCCTATTTCATCTCTCAATACCTCTAAAAGATGAACTACTTTTACTTCCCCACCATAATCTATCTCCTCATCCATAAAGCTATTAATAGTATTCCTTTTTTCTGCATTTTCTCTCATTAAAAGATTGGCTCTCTTTAAAGTATTAAAACAGAAAGCACATAACGTAGCTAGCTTATCCCGCCCCTGTTCCTTCGCCCGGATGAGGTTGCGAACAGGTGCTACCTGATGGATTAAATCATCCTCAGATAAAGAATAAACTGCGCCACAGCAGTTCCATCTGGGAATCTCCTCCAACTTAACTCCCAAAACCTCCATGGAGGCGATAGCAGGATCTTCCAGATTCTTTGCCTTGGTTTTCAAGGTACATCCAGGATAATAAGCTAAGCTCATTTTTTATTTCTTTAGCCGGTAAACTTCCTCAAGCCACTGACCATAGCTATTTGAGGAAGTTCGCAGCGTTCTTGTGGTGAAATATCCTCGGGGCGCATGTAGTCAATATTCTTCCTCAAAGTGAGTAGCCTTATTGCCTCCATCATCTTAGATAGGTCAAATCCTCTAGGGCAATTGACCGTACAGGCAAGACAAGAGGCACAAATCCAAACAGTTTTGGACTTGGCAATTTCCTCTTCCAATCCTAATCGTGCCAGTTCAATAATCTGGCGAGGGGAAAGATCCATATTGGAAGCCGCGGGACAATTTCCGGAACATATACCACACTGGTAACATAACTGAAGGTTTTGTCCGCTGAGTTCCTTGACTTTCTTTACAAACTCACTGCGTAGCCTTTTAGGCGAAATGGTTACAGACATCCTTTTCCCACTCTTTAAACTACTTTATAGGATTGCTTCTCCACGGCGAGCGCACCAACACTGCATGTTGACTGCTACAGGCATGCTGGCAATGTGGCAAGGAAAGGTTTCCACGTGAACTGCCAAGGCGGTAACTGTGCCCCCATAGCCCATAGCACCGATGCCCAGATTGTTAACTCTTTCCAAAATTTCCCTCTCTAAATCAGCAACCTCAGGGTCAGGGCTCGGTTCGCCGACTTTGCGTAACAACGCTTTCTTAGCTATAAACATGGTCTTGTCCGTCGTCCCACCGACGCCAACACCGATAATAACCGGTGGACAGGGATTGCTACCAACCTCGTCAACAAGGTTGACGACAAAATCTATCACCCCCTGGCGTCCCTTAGCCGGAGTTAGAACAGTCAGGCGAGAACAATTTTCCGAGCCACCTCCCTTGGGCAGGACGTTAATTTTCAATCTGTCTCCGGGAACTATATCAGTATGAATCATAGCTGGTGTGTTATCTTTGGTGTTTATTCTGGCAAAACAAGGCTTGCTCACTATGGATTTACGCAAGTAACCCTTATCGTATCCCTGGCGTACTCCTTCGTTAACCGCTGTATAAAGCTCTCCATTGGTTATGTGCACTTCCTGACCCAGCTCCAACATGACCACGGCGGCACCGGTGTCCTGGCAAAGGGGAATTTGTTCCTCGCCAGCAATGTTTGCATTTTCCAAGATTCTATTCAGGACATCACGGCAAACAGGAGATTTTTCTTTTTCCCTTGCTTGCTTCAATGCAATTATCACATCCGGGGGCAAATAATGGCAAGAATATTCAAATAAACGGCCTACGGTGTTTGTTACATCACCAGCTTTGATTTCCTTCATTTTTCTTTGCCGGCTTAACCTGGCTTCCTGATGCTGTCTACGTTGGATGCTAACATTTCTATCCCATTACCTTTGGCACAGTAAGGCTAGCATCCATCAGGAACAGGATTTTTGCCTTTTCTCCCTTCTTTTCAATTGCTCTATCCAGCGCCTCCTGAACTTCGTGATAGGGTTTGATAAATGCTTGTTCCATATCTTCATCTGCAAGCCCGGTTACTCCCCAGATTTCTGCCCGGGTGGCAATTTCAGCCATTTTGGCAGCTTTATGATAACCCAGTTTGTAGGCTTGTTCAATTTTTTGCAGAACTTCTTGAGGAGTTTTACTGCTGGCCAGGAGATCAAAGTATGCCTCTTCTCCTATACCAGACCTGCACTCAGAGACAAGTATAAGAATCCCTCCCTCCGTTAGAGCCAGTTTCCCATTATCAAGCGCTTTTTGTGATTGATATAAATCCACGTCGGAGGGATAACCGGCGACAGCAACAACGATATCCGCTTTTCCCTTGATATCTACACAATAAACTTCGTGAGCTTTCTCTATAGCCATCAGGAATGAATCATGAATATGCCCTGATGTACAATGGTAAATCCTTTTTTCGCCGTCGAGAACAGTCTGGATGGAAAATATTTCCTTACATTCTATCGTCTTGAGGGCATCAACCATATCTTCATGAACCGGATTGCCCTCCAAAACCAGCGTCTGTGCGCGGGGACTAAGGGCATGCTTATGGTTTTGCTCTATTGTCTTATAGGACGCAATGCCGGGGAGGAATGATTTCCTGCCTCCAGTATAGCCAGCGAAATAATGAGGTTCTACTGAACCAATAGTTACCAACTTATGTGCCTCTATACCTATTTTGTTTACATACATCTCGGTACCGGTGGAGGAAATTCCTAAATACAACATATCTTCATCCTTGCGAGCATCGTGGACATAGATTCTGTCCTTTAGCAAGTTGTGATAATTTCCGAAGATAAACTTGAATTCCTCTTCAGTTGGTGCACGGTGGATCCCGGTGGCAATGATAAACCTTGTATTTTTGTCCTTGACTTTAGGGTAAACTACTTCTAGTATTTTTGCCGTAGGAGTGGGCCTTGTGTAATCATTAACAATGAACAGCAAATCCCTAGCATCGGCGATAAATTCATCAAAACTCCCAGAGTTAATGGGTTGCTCAATTCCCTTGCGGATGGTCTTTGTTTCATCGCCAACGGAAACAACATTTGGTTCAACTATTCCGGCAATCCTGTTTTCCTCAACTTCAACATCTACCTTTTCCTTTCCGTAAAGGATGCTTATTTTCATAGCTAATTTTGTCTCACTTTTTAGTCCCTGTCAGCGGAGACAGCTCAACACTGAGGACTCTCTTTGTTTCGCTGTCTCCAACTCCTTATAATCTGCTCTCTACGAAATTCAGCCACCCAATTTTCATATTGGCCCCAAGGACGCTATTTCACTCACAAAACTATCCACCGCGCTCTTTAGTTTTTGGGTCTCACCGGTGGCAAAATGTACCAACTGAAGCCTTTGTGATGGAACACCAAGCATATCAAGCAATCTCTCAACCAATGCACATCTCTCTTGAGCCCTATAGTTTCCATCGTGTTCACATTCATCAAGCGGGCAACAGGCAATCATCACTCCCCATGCGCCCTGGTAAAATGCGTCCAATATCAACCCTGGGTCAATACGTCCAGCACACACAGTCACGATGACCTCAGATGTATTTTCCGCCTCCATCAGTTCCATCCGAGACAGTCGGAGTCCAGGGTATATTGACCAATCACAACAGAATATAATTACTTTGGTGATTCCATTCATGTTTTTGAGGGAGCTCTCAATTTTTGCAGAGAGTTCCTTGCTTGATATTCCAAATCCCTCCTTTTGCGACATTGCTCCAACAGGACACTCCGCTACACACACACCGCAACCCTTACACTTAACCTTGTCAACCAGGACTCTCATATTCTCCATATCCATAGAAAGTGCTTCAGATTTGCATACCGAGACACATCTTCCACAGGCCATACATAGTTTTTCGTCATTCCTAACTGTGGTGCCCTGCACATCGAAGCCAGATTCCATAAGGTCAGCTCGGGCATCGGTAAAGATGTCAGTAGGCGAAACTTTTGCTGAACAGCTTTTACTACAATCTTCACAGTAAAAGCACTGAAAAAGCTTTTCCGCAACGTATGCGGAGGGTTCAACTTCGCCCGTGAGGAGTCCATAAGCAAGCAACAGTCTCCCCCTGGGCGTATCAATTTCCCAATTGGACACCTTATACAGAGGGCAATGTTCACAACAATAGCCGCACCTTATACATATATTTAGTTCGTTTCCCCACTTATTCAGTCTGTTAAATTCCATTTTCCCCTAACTTATTCAAGACTTCCAAGCAAGAAGAAGCACCGGCTCTTTGGGAATTCGATTGCCGTTTTTCTTTATAGTTCCACCGGGTATCTGAGTTTAGTTGCCGTGACCCAGTCATCCGGTGCATCCATCAATTTATGAGGATTTAAGATATTGTTGGGATCAAGAGCCACTTTTATCGCCTTCATCATTTGAAGTGAATCTGCCTTTTCCTTTTTCCAAGAGGGCGCTTTGGAAATGGCGATGCCGTGCTCCCCTGAGGTTGTCCCCCCCACACTTCGGACATAACTATATACATCATCAACTGCCTGCCTGGCATTTTCCCACTGCTCTTTCCTGGTAGCTTCCATCAATATCTTTGTATGTAGCAATCCTATGCCACAATGCCCATAGGCATTCATCACTACGTGATTACGTTCTCCGATTTCGTGAATCTTACGTGCGCATTCCGCTATCTTTGAGCTAGGGACAGCCATGTCATCAGCTAAAGATGTGCAGACAAACCCATCCCTATATCTTGAGAGTGCAGCAAAAAGTTTTTTCCTTCCACTATAGATTCGTTCCATTTCCTTGGCATCGCTGCCCATTTCAATTCCAAAGGCATTATGTTTCTCACATATCTCTTTGATGGTTTCCATATCGTAGTCCACAGCTTCTTTTAACCGTCCATCACACTCATATACCACAATCGCTTCCACCTGGGGAAGATTCATGTTAAGGGTCTTGTTAAGAGCAGTGATAGCTATATCGTCTACAAGCTCAAGCAACGAGGGCGTTACTTCAGATGCCACTATGTCTGATATTGTCTCGCCAGCATCTTCCAGTTTATTGAACTTCGCCAATCCCATAGCTCTAAATTTAGGCAGGTGTCTGAGCAGAAGTGTCGCTTCTACAATTATACCCAGAGTGCCTTCAGAGCCAACCATAAGCCTGTCAAGCTGATAACCCGATGCCTGAGCGCGGGTATCAGCACCAAGAGTAACTAAAGCTCCATTAGCCAGAACAACCTTCATGCCTAAGACATAGTCCCGCATTGTTCCGTACTTTATCGCCCTTACCCCGGAGCCATTGTTGGCAATAGTGCCACCAATGGTTGCAATCCTACCCGACTCTGGAGTCGAAGGAAACCAAAGACCATGGGACTGAAGCACCCTGTTTAAATCATCACAGACTACTCCCGGCTCAACTTTGCACAGTATATCTCGGGGTCTTATCGCCAGGATTCGGTTCATTCGCTTCAAATCCATGACAATGCCACCGTCTATGGGAACAGTGTGTCCCGAAGAGCCGGAACCGGCACCTCGAGCGATAACAGGTATCGACCAAGCATTGGCATAGCGTACAATCTCCTGCACTGCCTCTATCGTTTCAGGTCTTACAACAACCGAAGGTGTGGCTTCATGAACCGAGGAGTCAGAGCCATAGACGTAAAGATCAGCAATGTTATCTCTGACACCTTTCTCACCTACGATCCCCTTCAATCTTTCAATGTCTATCTTCATATCTGCCTCCTCCTATATCGTTATTTTTCTTCCCTTTGTGCGAAATGTATGGGACTATTTACCATCTCCGACAAAAATACTGCGAGTACTTATACCTGCACTTGTTCGGAGATTGCTTGTTCGCTAATTCTCCTTCAGCTCGCCAGCTTCAACTCCAGCTACAAGTTCATTTTCTCTGTCAGCTTCTCTAAGAGTCTCTGGCGCATAGGGTGGTTTCCAATCGTCGGGGATAGTTTTATCTATACCATATTTATATTTTAAGAAGCGCGCACCAGTAGTAGGGTAAAGAGCATAAATGAGGACATCTTGAATATTCTTAGCAAATTCTTTTGATTCTTCCTTAGCTTTTTCCAGTTCCGGCTCGAGCAGGTCTGCCGGCCGACAGGTGATAGGTTCCTTGTTTTTAAGAATAGCCTTCTGGACTTCTGGGGCAATTTGAGCCGGCGGCTTACCATAACCACCATATACATATTCCCTTGCTTCCTTGGAGACAATCTTGTAGCGTCCTAGTAGTACATTCTGTACTGCCTGTACACCAACAATTTGGCTGGTAGGTGTAACTAAAGGCGGATAGCCAAATTCTGCCCTGACTCTAGCAGTTTCTCGCCGCACCTCGGTCAGCTTGTCCAGAGCATTCATTTGTTTAAGCTGCGCCACCAGGTTCGTGGTCATACCACCAGGAATTTGATGCACCAGAGCTCCGGTATCGATGACGGACATGGCCGATGTATCTAGGAAATCTTTGTATTTAGGAGCGATCTGCTCCAACATTTGAGCACACTTGAATAGTTGCTCAATGTCAAGCCCTGTATCCCTGCCTGTGCCATATAGAGCAACTACCAGAGGCTCAATAGCTGGCTGTGAGGAGCGTAAAGCAAAGGGAGACAAGGCAGTATCGATTATATCGACTCCGGCTTCAATGGCCTTCAGCACCGACATAGAACCTTGTCCAGTGGTGTAGTGAGTATGCAACTCAACAGGTACTTTCAAGTTTTCCTTAAGAGCCTTGATTAATTCATAGGCATCATAAGGAGAGATAAGCCCAGCCTGATCTTTAATACATATGGAATCAGCACCCATGTCTTGAAGAGTAAGCGCTTTCTTAATATAATATTCCAAATTGAAGATAGGCCCACCCATCCTGGGCTGAGTCAGCGAATAGCATATTGCTCCTTGATAATGTTTGCCACATTTCTTAATTGCCATAGCAGCACGTTCGTGATTGCGCTCGTCATTCACAGCATCGAAAACTCGAAAAATATCAATCCCAACTTCAGCAGCCTGTTCAACAAAAGCATCAACCAAATCATCAGGATGGTTACGGTAGGCGACTAAATTCTGTCCCCGCAAAAGCATCTGCAATGGAGTGTCAGGCATAAGCTTTTTTAATTTTCGGGGCCTGTCCCAGGGATCTTCACCTAAAAAGCGGTGGGCTACATCAAATGTTGCCCCACCCCAAACCTCCATAGAATAAAAGCCACATTTATTCATTTCAGGGGCCATCTGCTCTATATCCTCAATTCGCATTCTGGTAGCCAATGTGCATTGATGCGAATCACGAAAAGTGGTGTCACAAATTTTAACCGGGTTCTTGGCTTTCGCTCTTGCCCACACCTTGTCAGTCGTTAAATCGCTAGCCAAGACAGGACCGTTTCTTAGTTCATTCACAAATTATCTCCTTTCCGCCATTACTAGTCTTTTGCCACTTGACATTCCAAGTTTAGCCGTAAATTCAGACTCTTGCTGGCCTCTTGGGCTCGTTTACAGCTTCAGCTCAGGATAGCAGCTAAATGTTGTTATCTATTAACAATTCTTCGTTGCTTGAGCATCCGCATTATCTCTTCACGCCCAGAATACTCCACAAGGCAGAGACCGCTACTCAGCTTCACTGAAGCACTGCCAACCTAAGAGCTTTTCCTTCCTTTTCCATTTAAGCAGCTAGAGGAGCAGTAATGACAGCCGTTGTTCGTTTTTATTTTCCAATTGCTCATTTGTTAAATCCCTTTACACAGGAATATTTCCATGCTTCTTTGGAGGTCTCGTCTCTCGTTTAGTAGAGAGAAACTCCAAGGCCTTGATTAACTTGGGGCGGGTCTCACGGGGTAGAATAACTTCGTCAACATATCCCCGTGAGGCGGCAATGTAAGGATTACATAGTAAGTTACGATATTCCTGAATCTTCTCTTGCTCCTTTGCTTCAGGATCCGGCGCAGCCTCTATTTCTTTACGAAAGATAATAGGGATAGCCCCTTGAGCACCCATTACTGCAATCTCCGCTGTTGGCCAGGCGAAAACAAAATCAGCACCTAGGTCCTTACTACACATAGCAAGATATGAACCCCCGTAGTCCTTACGAGTAACCAGAGTAATTTTAGGAACCGTGGCTTCGGAGTAAGCCCATAAAAGCTTAGCTCCGTGTCTTATTATTCCCAGCCACTCCTGATCTTTCCCTGGCAAGTAACCGGGGACATCGGCAATGGTAAGCATCGGGATATTAAAGGCATCACAGAACCTGATAAACCGCGTGATTTTATCCGACGCATTGACATCAAGACACCCGGCAAGATGCATCGATTGATTAGCGATAACGCCAATTGGTCTACCATTAAGCCGTGCAAAGCAAATAATGGCGTTCTGCGCATAATGATAATGTGGCTCAAGTATTTCACCGTTATCCACAATGGTTTTGATAACGTCTCTCATATTATAAACCTTGTTGGGCTCTTCTGGGATTATAGTGTCAAGGGCAGGGTCAACCCGGTTTGGGTCATCGGTAGGCTCAATTAAAGGAGGGGCTTCCCTGTTACTTGAGGGGAGGTAACTCAGAAGTTTTTTTACTAGTTCGATAGCCTGGGCATCGTTATCACAGGCAAAATGGCATACGCCACTTTTAGTGGCGTGAGGCATGGCGCCGCCCAGCTCTTCGGAAGTGATTTCCTCTCCAGTAACTTGCTTGATAACTGCCGGGCCGGTGATGTGCATGTAGCTTGTACCCTTTATCATGAACACCCAGTCAGTCATGGCGGGTGAGTATACTGCTCCACCAGCAGTAGGTCCCATAATTGCCGAGATTTGGGGAATAACCCCTGAGGCTGCAGAATTCCGGAAAAATATCTGTCCATAGCCCGAAAGGGCATCAACGCCTTCCTGAATCCGAGCCCCTCCCGAGTCATTAAAGCCTACTATAGGAACACCACACTTCATAGCTAAATCCATTACCTTGCATATTTTTTTAGCGTGCATCTCGCCCAGCGTCCCCCCCATTGAGGTAAAGTCCTGGGAAAACGCACATACAGGGCAACCATTTACTGTCCCATATCCAGTAACGACTCCCTCTGCGGGAACGACGACCTTATCCATGCCAAAGAGAGTGGCTCGATGTTGCACAAATAAATCAAGCTCGTGAAAGCTGCCAGGGTCAAAAAGCAGGTCGAGCCTTTCACGAGCAGTTAATTTCCCCGATTTGTGCTGCTTATCTACCCGCTCCGGACCTCCTAAGGCCCTTATCTTTCTTTCCCTATCTATTAGTTCCTTCAAGCGGTCAGCACCCGTACCCATATAAATCCCTCTCGCAAACCAATTTCCCTACAAAGCAAGCCATTTTAACCAGAATTCGCAACTAAGGCAAGTCAGTAAGCTAACGAAATTATCGCTAAGGTGAGTCTATGGTACCTTTATTTAAGAAATTTTTTAGTATAATCACGTAAAATATGTTTGAGGCACTACTGGCTCTTTCCAAAACTTAACTGGAAAACGGAATTAAGCTAAGACCTAAAATCTTGACACCCTGGCTTAGAATGATATTATGGAGGGAAATTTGGAACCACAACTAATTGCTATAGACGGTCCTGTGGCAGTCGGCAAGAGTAGTGTAGGCTCACTGCTAGCAAGAAGATTAGGCTACGTTTTCTTCGATACAGGGATGATGTATCGAGCGTTTACCTGGAAGGTTATCAAATCAGGTATTTCCATAGAGGATGAACAAAAGCTCTGTCAGTTGGCCAATACCACTAAATTTGATTTTGTTCCCCTACAAGAATGGCGTCTCTCTCCCTTCATTGATGATGAAGATGTCTCCTCCAAGCTGCTTTGCCCTGAGGTAGAGGCACAGGTTTCCCGAGCATCGAAGATAGCAGGGGTACGTCAAACACTGATACAGGAACAACGTAGGCTAGCCCAGCGAGGAAAGATAGTGATGGCAGGCAGAGACATTGGCACGGTAGTCTTACCTTGGGCGGAATTAAAGATTTTCCTTACCGCCTCCACCGAGGAGAGAGCTAGACGCCGCTACAAGGAACTACTAGAACGAGGAGAGAATCAGAGCCTGGAAATCGTTCTTGCCGATTTGAAGAAGCGAGATGAGATGGATATTCATAGAACTATCTCGCCGCTTAAACCGGCTGAGGATGCCATAACCATCGATACAGAAAACCTGAGCCTGGAGCAAGTTGTAGATAAAATATATACTCTGGCGGTAAATCTATGACCCTCTCTCAAAAAATTATCTTAGGTATATTCAGACCTTTACTCAATATTCTTTTCTCCTGGAAAGTTGAAGGCAGAGAAAACATACCATTATCCGGTCCACTGATTTTGGTAGCCAATCATGTTCATCTCTTAGATCCATTTTTTCTCATCTTTCGCTTTCCCCGATGGATTCATTTCATGGCAAAAGAGGAACTCTTTCGCTCTCCCTTCTTGAGACCTTGGCTTCGCTGGGCTGGGTCCGTTTCCATACACCGTGAAGGGAAAATTAGAGAGAAACAAAAGATACTTGAGAGTGCCAGAAATGCATTAGAAATAGGACTAATCCTGGGAATGTTCCCGGAGGGTGGCAGAAGTCACGACGGCAAACTCAGAAAAGGCAAACCAGGCTCAGCAGTTATAGCCTCAAAAACAAATGTCCCCATTCTTCCTGTCGGCATTATCGGCACAGACAGGATTAGAGACATAAGCTGGCTATGGAAACGCCCTGGCATAGTTGTCAATATTGGCAAGCCGTTTAAGCTACCTCCATTCTCCGGCAGGATGAGTAAGTCACAAATGCAATTATTAACCACACAACTGATGCAGGAAATCGCTGCTCTTTTGCCACCCGAATATCAAGGCGCCTATGAAAAACATGAAGATTGAGAAGGCAGAGAAGCTGGGGCTATGCTTTGGCGTCAGACGAGCCATTAAGTTGTTGGAGGAGGCAGCTAACAAATATGGAGAAATAGAAACACTGGGACCTTTAGCACACAATCGCCTGTTAGTGGAATCACTGGCCAAGCTAGGAGTAAGACCCATAAATCATCCTGACCAATCCCACGGCAGAATCCTGGCTATCACAACTCATGGTGCAGGCCCAGCGGTATTATCTGAGATCAGAGCACGGCACATTCATATCATTGACACTACTTGTCCCATAGTCTGCAAAGCACAAAACGCAGCCGAGGAATTAGCCGATGCTGGTTTTGACGTCTTCATATTTGGAGACGAAAAGCACTCTGAAGTCAAAGGATTACTGGGTTGGGCAGGAGACAAAGGCATAGCCACTCTCGACATGAAGCAAATAGTTAGTTCGGGAAAATCACCATCACGCCTGGGCATTATATCCCAGACAACACAAACTCAAACTGACTTTATCAAATTTGCCAAGCAGCTTATAGATATGTTTGGTCCTAAGATTGATGAAATGCGCCTGGTTAATACTTTATGTAAAGTAACACAGGGGCAACAAGAAGCTGCCATAAGGTTAGCTCGCAGGAGTCAACTCATGATAGTGATAGGCGGAAGTAACAGCGCTAATGCCAGACACTTGGTTGAAATATGTTCTCCTTTAGTGGAAACACATCTGGTAGAAACAGCAGACGAGGTCGACACTTCCTGGCTCGAGGGTAAGCATCATGTTAGCATTACCGCTGGAGCATCCACGCCACATGAAACTGTAGAAGCATTAATAGACAAGCTAAAGTCTTTGTAATCTTTAGCCAAGCTTGGCGTCCATTTTCCGGCCACCAATAAGGTGAAGGTGAAGGTGAGGCACCACTTGCCCCCCTTCAGAGCCACAATTTATAACCAAGCGATAACCATTCTTGGCTATCCCTTCCTTCTCAGCCAGATTTTTAGCTATGATTATAAGGCGCCCGGCAAGATTTTGTTGTCCATCAGTAAGTTCAGTCACCGATGTAATATGGGTTTTAGGTATAATGAGCAAGTGTATAGGTGCTTTAGGCAAGATGTCCCTAAATGCCAGAAAATCCTCATCTTGATAGACTATGTCGCCAAGCACGTCACCAGCAACAATCTTACAAAAAATACATTCGTCGGCCATGAATTAACTCCCTTAACATACTACACCTGCCTGTCGTAAATTCTCAATCTCCTTCCGCTTATAGCCTAGCTCTCGTAATATTTTATTAGTGTGTTCCCCGGGAAGTGGAGATAAACTTCTCACCTTGCCTGGTGTGCCTGAGAGTTTAGGAGCTATGCCAACTTGCTTGATATTGCCTAACGTAGGGTCTTCTATCTCTATGACCATTTGGCGATGAAGCACCTGTGGGTCATTAAAAACTTCGTCCGGTGTATAAACTTTACCGGCAGGGACATCATTATGAATCAACAATTCAAACCATTCGTCTCTTGTCTTAGTCAGGAAAATTTGTTTCAAAGAAGCACAGATTTCATGCCATTTCTCATCTTCTGGTTTATGAAAGGTGTGCTCTAGAGCGAAGTGATAAGGGATATATTCTTCCTTTCCTAAAAATCGGCATAGGTTCTCCCAAAAATGTGGCTCAAGGCAGCCAATGGTAATATGTTTACCATCCTTGGTTTCGTACACTCCATAATAGGGATAGGCACCATGAAGCCAAGATTCACCCCTCTTCAACATTGACCCGTCAAAAAAGTAACCACAGGTGAACCAGGTCATGAGTGATACTGCCCCATCCATGTAAGCCATGTCCACATATTGCCCTTTGCCTGTCTTGTTTCTAGCCACCAGAGCTACTGAAATACCGAAAGCTCCATATAAGGCAGCCCCCGCAAAATCAGCCACCAGATTTAAGGGGATAACTGGAGATCCTTCACTGGACCCAATTAAGCCTAGGATACCAGCCATAGCTATATAGTTGATATCATGGCCGGGAAAAGCATGATAAGGCCCATCCTGACCATAGCCACTAAGCGAGCAGTAAATGATCTTAGGATTTAACTTAATTATGGTTTGGTAATCTATACCCAAGCGCTTGACTACTCCAGGTCTAAAACCCTCAACAATAACATCTGCACGCCGGGAAAGACGATAAAATATCTCTCGTCCTGCTTCTGATTTTAGGTTAACAACGACACTTTTTTTATTGCGATTAGGGGTATAATAAGCTGCTTGCTTTCGGTTTTCTTCCCCTTGAAGCGACCTCGATGAACCCATAAATTCGGTTACTCCTGGCGCTTCAATTTTAATTACTTCAGCCCCCAAATCCCCCAAGAGCATGGTGCAAAATGTACCCGGAATCAACCTCGATAAATCCAGAACTTTCACGCCTTCCAAAGCTAACATATTCGCTCCCGCTGATTAATGGCTCATTATAAGCTATTTAGTTAACATTTTGCATTTTTAACCTAAATATGTTAGATTAAAGTAAATAGATTTAAACTGAAGGTGGGGTTTACCCACCTTATTTATTAAATAGTAATAAATTAAAGTAGGAATGGGGAGATGAAAACAGAGCTTAAGACTGCGATTACTCAGCTTTCGGCTGAGAGAAACTTGCCTAAAGAAGTGGTCTTGGCTGCCTTGGAATCAGCGTTGGCCTCAGCATATAAAAAAAGCGTATCTACTCTGGAACAAGATGTTCTAGTAAAAGTTGACCCTGACATCGGCGAAATCAATTTCTATATTCATAAAGTTGTAGTCGACTCAGTTACCAATCCAAATAACGAAATCTCCCTAAAAGAAGCTCGAAAACTACGAACTACGGCACAACTTGGTGATGTAATAAACATAGAGTGCACGCCCAAGAACATTGGTCGTATCGCCGTTCAAGCAGCAAAACAAGTCGTTCTACAGCGATTACGGGAAGCAGAACACCGTATTGTTTACGAAGAGTTCACTGATAGGGAAGGAAATATTGTTACTGGAATAATTCAATTCATCGAACCTAAACGAATTTATGTCAGGCTGAATAGAATAGAGGCGGTACTTCCTTTCAATGAACAGGTTCCTAGCGAACATTATTATAGAGGGCAGCGACTCAAATTTTATATTCTTGAAATGATCCAACGGGATAAAGAACCTCAAATAATAGTTACTCGCTCTCATCCTAACCTGCTACGTGGTCTCTTTGAGCTAGAAATCCCTGAAGTTCACAACGGGGTTGTGGAAGTAAAAGCCATAGCTCGCGAGGCTGGATATCGAACTAAAGTGGCAGTGGCAACAACTCAAGAAAACGTTGATCCGGTAGGGTGCTGTCTTGGCCCCCGGGGCATCAGGCTCCAAAGCATCATAAATGAACTAAATGGTGAAAAAATAGATGTAATCCAGTGGCATGCCGACCCTGGGGTGTTTATCCCTAACGCCCTTAGCCCAGCTCAAGTAGCGAGCATCAAAATCGATGAGGAAAGAAACATATCTACTGTGGTTGTCCCTGATAAGCAACTCTCTCTAGCTATAGGCAAAGAAGGACAGAATGCCAGGCTAGCAGCGAAACTCACAGGCTGGCGGATCGATATCAAGAGCATCTCTGCTATTGAATCGGAAAGGGTTGTTACACAAGAGCCAGAAACAGCAGCAGAAGTTAGTCCCCCTGAAGTTACGGAAGAGGAGCTACTTGAAGCAGAGCCAGCTGAGGAGATTGGAATGGAAGAGTCGGTTGAATTTCCAAGCATTCCAGAAGCCCCGCCTGAGCAAACTGAAGAAAAACAGATTCGCTTTGCTGAAGATATCTTAATGGGGGCACTGAAAGTAGAAAAATCAGATAAGCTAAAAAGCGGTATTAAAGATAAAAGAAAGGGGAAGGTGACAAAGTACAAAAAGCAAGATGACCACTTTATAGATGTTGAGATCGAAGAATGATCATTTACCTCAGCGTACTTGTATAGCTTGTCGGGAGATTAAGGAAAAAAAGGCCTTGATTCGCTTAGTGAGAACTAAGAACGGCGTTGCTGAGATAGATATATTTGGAAAGAAACCGGGCAGAGGTGCTTACTTATGTCCTAAAAAAACCTGTTGGGAGTTAGCTCTGAGGAAAAATCGACTGGATTATGCTCTACGAATGAAACTTAATGATGCCAATCGACAAACATTGCTTGAGTACAGTCATAATTTGTTAGAGGAAAACTAAATTTGGATGATAGCAAATCGAGAGTAAAGAAAGACCTACCACAGGTTGAGCTTCCACCTTCTATAACTGTTCGGCAGCTGGCCGACGTACTAAAAGCAGAGCCTACAAAAATAATTAAACTACTCATGCGCAAAGGTATAATGGCCAATATTAACCAGAGCATCGATTTCGATACTGCGAGCACAACAGCTATAGACTTCGGCTATATTGCCAAAGCAGCAAAAGAGCCTAGAGCTTTGCCTTCCCGAAAGGAGAAGGGAAAGGGGAAACTGTCAGTTCGCCCTCCAGTTGTTACTGTCATGGGGCATGTAGACCACGGCAAAACCACCCTTCTTGATGTCATCAGAAAGACTAATGTAACTGCTCACGAGGCAGGAGCAATTACCCAACATATTGGTGCCTATCAGGCCTTAGTGAATGGACGCAAAATCACCTTTTTGGATACACCTGGACACGAAGCCTTCACCGTCATGAGAGCCCGAGGGGCTCAAGCAACTGATATTGTAATCTTAGTGGTTGCTGCTGATGACGGTGTTATGCCTCAGACTGTGGAAGCTATAGACCATGCCAAGGCTGCCAAAGTGCCCATAGTGGTGGCTATCAATAAGATTGATAAACCTGATGGTAATCCCGAACGTATAAAACAGCAGCTTACCGACTTGGGTTTGGTTGTTGAGGAATGGGGTGGCGATACTGTTTGTGTACCCATATCAGCCAAGCAAGGCCAAGGAATACCGGATTTATTGGAAAATATATTCTTAGTCGCTGACATATTGGAACTAAAAGCTGCTCCTGATAGCGCAGCAGAGGGGGTAATCATTGAAGCTAAGTTAGACAAAACTAAAGGTCCCTTAGCTACCTTCCTTATCCAGAAGGGCACCCTTAGACTAGGCGATGTTGTGGTAGCTGGTGGTACTTGGGGGAAAATAAAAGCCATGTTTGATGATAAAGGAAAGCAAATCCACAAAGCTGAACCATCCACTCCAGTGGAAGTACTAGGCTTAAATGATGTAGCAAAGCCAGGGGACCTCTTTGTTGTGCTCTCCGATGAGCATGAGGCACGAAGCATCGTTGAAAAACAAAAATATCCTAGGCTGCGTCCCACCCTAAGTTTAAGTGCTCTTTCCAGCCAAATAAGTGACGGTCAATTAAAAGAACTCAATATAGTTTTGAAAACAGATGTCGACGGTAGCATTGAACCCATAAAAAGTTCCATAGAAAGGCTGGGCACAGAGAAGGCAAAAGCTAGAGTTATCCATGCTGCTAGCGGGAGCATCACCGAAAGTGATGTTGTTTTGGCCTCGGCCTCAAAAGGCATTATAATCGGTTTTAACACTCCTACATCACCTGGAGCAACACAGCTAGCTAACATAGAAGGAGTGAGCATCCAACAATATGATGTAATCTATAAATTAATAGAAGATATGGAGAGCACATTAAAGGGGATGCTTGAACCAACTTATACTGAAGTGCTCAGCGGGCGCGCTGAAGTAAGGGTTGTCTTCCCCAGTAGCAAGTCGAGGAAAATAGCTGGAATTTATATTATGGAAGGAAAGGTATGGAGAGATGCCCAAGTCAAAATGCTGCGTAAAAATAAAATTATTGGCGAATCTCGGATCTCTAGTTTAAAGCGTTTTAAAGATGATGTCGCCGAAGTCTCCGCCGGCCTCGAATGTGGCTTGGGTATAGAGGGCATTATCGATTTCCAGGTTGGCGATATTATTGAATTTTATCGACAGGAAAAAATAGGCTAAATATACTCCCAGATAGGAGACTCAAATGAGCAGGCGAAGTGAACGAACGAGTAAACTTATTCAACGAGAAATCAGTGAACTGCTTGAGCGCCAGGTCAATGATCCCAGACTGAGTAGGCTTATCTCAGTAACAGAAGTCACTCTTTCACCTGATCTTAAGTATGCCAAGATATTTGTTAGTACCTTGGGCAGCAAAATAGACAAGGAGGATATGTTGGCGAGTTTTAACAACGCTTCAGGATTCTTGCGCAAGGAAGTTGCATTACATTTAAAATTAAGATATACACCGCAACTCAGCTTTCATTATGATGATTCCATTGAGCGAGGAGCAAGGTTACTTAAATTGATGGGGGAACTAACCACCACTGAATAACCCTATACGATTTTCGCTGAGATCACTTTGAAGGTATTGACATTAATATCTATGAATATGTATAAATTGATAGATAAAGGGGCTCTGCCCCATGCGCGGAACCAATTTGTTTAGAATGGGTAAGGCCTAATTCCCATAGCAAGTTTTTCGTATTTATGAAATGGAGGCGAGAATGGGAACAATAAATGTAGCCATCATAGGTGTTGGTAATTGTGCATCTTCTTTAGTGCAAGGAGTGCACTACTACAAGAATGCTAAGGAAGATGAATTTGTCCCAGGACTAATGCATGTCAACCTAGGAGGTTATCATATATCTGATATCAACTTCGTGGCCGCATTTGATATTGATAAAAACAAAGTAGGCAAAGATTTAGCTCAGGCTATTTTCATCAAACCAAACAATACAATTAAGTTTTGTGATGTGCCTAAGACAGGCATTCAAGTTGAACGGGGTATGACTCACGATGGACTGGGCAAGTATCTATCTCAAATTATAACTAAGGCAACTGGCCCGACCGCCAATATTGTAGACATACTCAAGAAGACCGCAACGGACGTGGTGATTAATTATCTACCGGTGGGAAGCGAGGAGGCAACTAAATGGTATGTAGAACAGGTGCTAACTGCCGGCTGTGGCCTCATCAATTGTATACCTGTTTTTATTGCAAGTGAGCCTTATTGGCAAAATCGATTTGCCGAGCACAGACTTCCCCTCATTGGCGATGATATTAAGTCCCAAGTTGGCGCAACCATCACCCATCGACTGTTAACCAAGCTGTTCCGCGACCGCGGCGTCAAGTTAGAGCACACTTACCAACTGAACTTCGGTGGCAATACTGATTTCTATAATATGCTAGAACGAGAGCGATTGGAATCTAAGAAAATTTCTAAAACCAATGCCGTTACTTCACAGTTAGACTATGTTCTTGATCCTGACAACATCCATGTCGGCCCCAGTGACTATGTGCCCTGGCTAGCCGACCGCAAATTTTGCTACCTGAAGATGGAAGGTCGCACCTTCGGCGATGTTCCTCTGAATCTAGAACTAAAAATGGAGGTATGGGATAGTCCTAATTCAGCCGGGGTAGTTATTGATGCCATAAGATGCTGTAAATTAGCACTGGACCGTAGCTTAAGTGGAACTATAGTAGGACCTTCAGCTTATTTTATGAAATCTCCACCTATTCAGTATTCTGACGAAGAAGCTCGTGTAAAAACCGAGGCGTTTATCGCAGGACGAGAACAAGAATGTCCAATCTCGCTGCCTGAGATAGAGTCAGCTGAAATTGAGGGATAAACTGCCTTGTACTGAAAGTGTTAACTTCAAACAACGTAGCTTGAAAATAAATCTATACGCGACCTTGGTTACTGGAAATTACTACGTTTGAGAAAGGTAGCAGTTGCTCGAAGTTTCCCTCTCGACCATGTGGGCTAAAGGTAGATTTAGCCACATGGCAAAATTTGCCACCAAAGTTAAAGAATTGGGCTTTACCCACATAGAAGCAAATGCCTCAATTTCTCCCCGAATGCTCAGTGAGCTTATTGAGACCGTAGTTCCTATTTCAAGTATTCATGCTCCCTGCCCGGCGGTATTATCATCCAGAGGAACCCCCATAAGTAGCCTTTCCTTAAGTTCTCTGGATGAAAGCGAGCGAATTGAGGTTGTTAGCTTTACCAAGAAAACGATAAGCCTTGCAGCAAGTGTGAGGGCTAGGGCCATTGTTCTTCATATGGGTGAAGTGCCAATTAACCTGAGTTTGCAAGATAGGCTGTATCAGCTTTACGATGAGAACCACACTCAAACTGAAGAATACAACCAGGCTAAAGAAGAGCTAGTTTACCAACGCATTTCCCAAGCTCCTCCTTATCTTGATGCAGCTAGAATAAGTCTTCAAGAGCTTACTGAATATAGCCGGCAAAAGGGTATAATGTTGGGACTGGAGACCAGATTCCATCCTCACGAGATACCAAATTTGGAGGAAATGGCAGAGTTACTTAACAAAATACCAGAAAGCCTGGTGGGCTACTGGCATGACGTAGGGCATGCTGAAGTGCAACAGCGGCTTGGATTTAGTTCGCATGAAGAATGGCTTTCACGGTTCAGAGACAGGATGGTCGGCATCCACCTGCACGACGTTCTTGGCATCTTCGATCACCAAGCCCCAGGAAAGGGAGATATGAATTGGGAAATGGTAGCCAAATATTTACCTCCGGGAATAATAAAAGTTTGCGAAATCGGCGAATGGAATAATGAAGAAGAGCAAATGCAAGGAGTAGTCGAATTCCTTCACAAGAATGGTATATTAGGCTAGCTGGAAGATCTGAATGAATTTAATAAACATTCGCAAGGATTTAGCCTATCGTATTACCACTCCTGTAGTCAGGATTTTGAGTAAAAGTGGGATAACGCCCAATGCTCTTACCTTTATCAACCTAGCTCTGAATGTAGGCGCGGCATACGTTATCGCTACTGGGCACTTTCTTCCTGGCGGGGTTTTAGTCCTGAGTGCAGGCTTATTTGACCTCCTTGATGGAGCCTTAGCTCGCTTCATCAAGAAAACTACAAAGTTTGGCGCTATTCTGGATTCAGTAGCTGACCGCATTTCCGAAGCAGCAATACTCTGTGGTCTCTTGATTTGGTACATACCACAAGAGGAAGCCAGCCTAGAAATCGTGCTGATTTTTGTTGTTTTAATTGGTTCCTTCCTGGTTAGCTATATAAGAGCTAGGGCAGAGGGACTCGGCTGGCAATGTCAGATTGGCTTGTTTACCAGAGCAGAACGGGTTATAGTATTAGCAATAGGTCTGCTAATAAATCAGATTTTTATTGCTTTATGTGTACTGGTGGTCTTTGTCTTTATCACTGTAGTTCAAAGGTTAGTTTACCTATGGAAGCAAGAAAACATTGAAGGTGATTAAGTGGCTATTATAGTTATTGTGGGAGGACAGTGGGGTGATGAAGGTAAAGGAAGAATAATTGATCTCTTAGCTGAGAAGGCGAAGGTAGTAGCTCGTTTCTCTGGGGGAGATAATGCTGGTCATACAGTGATCAACCCTTATGGGGAGTTTCGGCTGCATCTCGTCCCTTCGGGCATTTTCTACCCCCAGGTGACTTGCATTATCGGCAGTAATGTAGCTATTAACCCAGCAGTGCTTCTCGAAGAAATGGATGACTTGGAGAATCATGGCGTAGATATAAGTCGCCTCTTTATTAGTGACCGTGCTCACCTGATCATGCCCTATCATACTCTTCTCGACGGACTGGAAGAGGAAAGGCGCGGTAAGGGAGCAATTGGTACCACACTCAGGGGAATCGGCCCTGTTTTTGCCGATAAAGTAGCTCGTTTGGGAATTCGCGCTGGGGATTTGTTAGATAAAGGTGTACTTTTGAACCGTTTGAAGTCGGTTTTGGAACTCAAAAATACTATCCTGACCAAAGTGTACCAAGTTTCGCCTCTGTCACTGGAGGAGATTTATCAACAACATTGCCACTATGGGGAGCAACTAGCTCCTCTTATCCGGGAAACTAGCTCCTTAATTGGAGAAGCCGCGACAAAAGGAGAGCCTGTTTTACTAGAAGGTGCACAGGGAGCTTTACTTGACCCTGACTTTGGCACCTACCCCTATGTGACCTCTTCTTCACCGTTGGCCGCGGCGGGCTGTATTGGAGCAGGCCTGGGCCCAAGGCAAATTGATCGTGTGGTGGGCATATTTAAGACATATAATACCAGAGTTGGTGCCGGACCCATGCCTACAGAACTCAAAGACGAAATTGGTGACTTAATAAGAAACAGGGCCCACGAGTATGGCGCTACTACAGGAAGGCCACGAAGATGCGGCTGGTTTGATGCTGTGGCAGGTCGCTTCAGCGTTCAAATAAATGGCCTTAGTGATATAGCTCTAACTCACCTCGATATCTACGATGGTTTCCCCTCGATTAAAATATGCACCGCTTACAAATTTAATGATGAGGTCCTGACTTCTTTCCCTAGCGATATAGCCATATTAGAAAAATGCCAACCCGTCTATGAAGAATTGGACGGCTGGCAAGAATCAATAAGCGGAATTCGTAATTTTGAAAAGTTACCGACGGGAGCTCGCAATTATATGTCCCAACTTGAAGACCTCCTTTCCTGCCCCATCAGTCTCGTTTCCGTAGGGCCTGATAGGAGGCAAATAATTTTGGTTAAAGACTTCTTCAGTTAACAACTGTCAGCCATCAGGCCTCAGGAATAGTCAAATCTATCCTATAGTTCTTTAGTGTCGCCTCTATGAGATCAGCCAACTTTTCATCAGGTTCAATTAGAGGCAAGCGAGGTTTACCCACTGGAAAACCTACATAATTGAGAGCCCACTTGACAGGTACAGGATTGGAAACGACAAACAGGGCATCCACCAGAGGCAACAAGTGTCGGTGGACCTCGGCTGCTTCCTGAGGTTTGCCGTTAAGAAACTTTTCCATCATTTCCTTTATCTGGATTCCTACCAGATGAGAGGCGACGCTAACCACGCCGTAACCACCCAAAGCGAGTATGGGGAAAGTATCGCAATCATTTCCGCTGTAAACTAAGAAATCCTCCCGGGTTCCCTGAATAATCTCAGCTATCTGCACAAGATTGCCACTGGCTTCCTTCACGCCCACAATATTATCAATTTCGCTCAGCCTGATTACTGTGTCGGTGGCGAGGTTGGTAACCGTACGCGATGGCACATTATACAGGATGCAGGGCAAGGTACTACTCCGGGTAACAGCTTTAAAATGCTCCCATAAGCCTTGCTGGGTTGGCCGATTATAATAGGGGACTACTAAGAGACAAGCATCTACTCCAGTTTTTTCCGCCTCCTTGGTTAATTCTTGACTCTCTCTCGTATTATATGTGCCAGTGCCAGCCACTACTGTTCCCCGGTTACCCAATGCTGATTTCGTTTCAGCGAAAAGCCGTAGTTTCTCTTCCTTGCTGAGAGTAGGAGATTCGCCAGTGGTGCCTGAAATCACTACTCCATCACTACCTGAATCCAGCAAAGATGCTGCCAATCTCTTAGCTTGTTTGTAGTCAACCTCGCCCTGAGCATCAAAGGGTGTAACCATCGCTGTTAATAAGCGACCCAGACTATTTGTACGCAAAGCATTCAAAGAGCCCATCGAAACCCTGGCTTATTCATTTAAACTCGCTAGACTCTCCTTAATGCTTATCCAACCCTTCTCTATCCCTTCCTCAGCAATTTGTACAGCATTTAGTGCCGCCCCTTTACGCAGATTATCAGCCACTATCCACATAACAAGTCCATTGAGATGCGAAATATCTTTCCTGATTCGACCCACAAATACATGATCTGATCCACTAGCAGCCCAGGGTTGAGGGTAAAAACTGACGGTGGGATCATCAAGTACCCTAACCCCTGGAGCTTGAGCCAAAATCCTCCTTGCTTCTTCAGCGGCGATGGGTGAACTAAATTCTACGTTAACTGATTGGCTATTCCCAAAATAAACAGGAACTCGGACGCAAGTAGCCGAAATAGCTATATCTTCAGTATGCAGTATCTTTCGTGTTTCTTCCAACATTTTCTGTTCTTCTCTAGTATATCCATTATCTAAAAAGACACCAATTTCCGGCAGTACATTAAAGGCTATTTGATGAGAATAGACGTGCGGACAAATACGGCGCCCTTCCAAAACTAGCCGCGCTTGATTTGTCACTTCTCTCAGAGCAGCACCGCCACTACTCGATACTGACTCATAAGTACTCACTACAATTCGCTTTATTGGATTGATCCTATGCAAGGGGTAAAGTGCTACCACCATTTGGATTGTGGAGCAATTCGGACTAGCAATTATCCCTTTATGCCATTCTATATCCTCAGGATTGACCTCCGGGACTACCAAGGGCACTGTAGGACTCATCCTGAAAGCAGTACTATTATCGATGACCACTGCCCCAGCCTCTGCAGCCAAAGGCGATAATCTCCGACTAATATCATCACCAGCAGAGAAAAAGGCAATATCAACATCGCGGAATGCCTCTGGCTGAGCTTCTCTAACTTCAATCCTTCGATGTTCAAAGAGAACTTTCACCCCAGAAGAATGCTCTGGGGTTAGTAAGCGCATGGAAGCTATAGGGAACTTACGCTGCTCAAGTACCTTAATAATTTCTTGCCCTACAATCTCGGTAGCGCCAACAATAGCTACATTGAATCCTTCCATGGTCTTTCCTACAGCTTTAGCAGGGCATCCAACCCGTGAGTTAGCCCCTTGTGTTTTGTCACTTCCTTAATTGCCAATATGACGCCGGGTACATAGCACTCCCGACTTACAGTATCATGACGCAAGCTTAGAGTTTCACCTGCTCCACTAAATATAACTTCCTGTCCAGCCATAAATCCCGGCAATCTCAAGCTATGGATAGCTATGCCATTCATCTGTCCTCCTCTGGTATTGCTGAGTATCTCACGTGTAACTTCAGGATAAACGAATGGTTTACCATGCGTTTCCAACATCTCTTTGGCTGTAGCTATAGCAGTCCCTGAAGGAGCGTCAGCCTTTTTATCATGATGCATTTCTATAATTTCGGCTTGGTTGAAAAATTTGGCAGCAAATTTTGATAGATGTATCAAAAGTGCCGCTCCCAGAGAAAAATTGGGTGCCACTACTGCCCCTACCTTATAGGTCCGGCATAACTGTTCAATTTCTGCTAAATTTTTTTCAGAAAGGCCCGTGGTGCCTATAACCATGTTAACTTTTTGCTTAATAGCAATGCGAGCGGCTGCCATAGAAACATCGACATTAGTGAAATCTACCACCACATCAGCGTCGCATCTCCTTAAACACGAGCCTAAATCGGAACAAAGGACTATCAGTTCGGGAGCTTCAGCTAAAGGAAGATATTTCTGAGTTACTTCCTTGTCCACAGCACCCACTGGCATTAACCCAGGCTCGCAAACCACAGCCTTAGCTATTACCTGTCCCATCTTGCCCAAAGCTCCATTAATAATTACTCTTATTGGTTCTAAAGAAGAAGTCATGTTCCTTTCTCTCCCCTCGCCAGTAAAGCAATTTATTTACTACGGTTGCCAGGCCGTTCACCCCTATCACGTGGGTGAACAAATTTCCTCTGATTGCTCTTGGGAGCCGAGGAATTCTTAACTCTAGCACCAGGAAGATTCGAAAGCCCCTCAAATACCGCCTTGCGCGACAAATTTATCCTCCCAGAATTGTCGATTCCAATTACTTTCACCATTACTTCATCACCTACCTTAACCACATCTTCGACTTGGGGTACATGGTAGTTAGCGAGCTCACTGATATGGACGAGGCCCTCTTTCCCCGGCAGAATTTCTACCATGGCACCAAAATTGAACAGCCTGGTTACTTTTCCAGTGTAAACTTCTCCCTGCTCCACTTCACGGGTTAAATCCTCTATTATTTTTATTGCTTTCTGGGCCGCCTCCTCATTTGGAGAGCCAACGATAACCGTACCATCATTTCTTATATCTATGCTTGTCTTTGTTTCATCTATAATAGACCTTATAACCCTACCCCCAGGACCAATGACGCTCCCAATCTTACTTGTATCGATCGTCATTTCATACATCCTGGGAGCATAAGGACTAAGTTCAGAGCGACTAGCACTAATAGTTGAACTCATTTTCCCTAGTATTTCCAATCTTGCCTCACGAGCCTGACTTAAGGCTTCAGCCAGGACGTCATAATCTATCCCTCGGAGCTTGATATCAAGCTGCAAAGCTGTAAGGCCTCGAGCTGTGCCAGCAACTTTGAAATCCATGTCCCCGTAGGCATCTTCTATACCCACGATGTCAGTTAGAACAACATGGTCCTTATCCTTTCCGGTAAGTAAACCCATGGCTATACCAGCCACAGGTGCCTTGATGGGTACACCAGCATCCATCAAGGATAACGTCGCAGCACAAGTGCTAGCCATGGAGGTACTTCCCTGAGAACTAAGTACCTCGGAAACCAAGCGTATAGTGTAAGGAAAATCATCTTCCGATGGCAGTACTGGTGCAATAGCTCGTTCCACTAAAGCACCATGCCCGATCTCTCGTCTCCCTGTTGTTCCTATTCGCTTCACTTCCCCAGTAGAAAAGGGAGGAAAATTGTAGTGATGCATAAAGCGTTTAGTTTCCTCCAGACCTAAGCCATCCAACAACTGTTCCCGGTTTGTAGACCCCAAAGTTGCAATAGTCAATACCTGTGTTTCCCCTCGGGCAAATAATCCTGAGCCATGGGTGCGAGGAAGAATACCCACTTCACAGCTAATAGGACGAATTTCCTTAGCTTGGCGGCCGTCCAAATGTCGCCTCGCCTGTAATATTTTTCCCCTTACCGCAGCTCTAAGCTGGGCTTCAAAGGCAAAATTGATTTCATCTTCAGAAAAAGAATCAACTAACTTACCCCTTGTTTCTTCTTTGATAGATGTTAAAGCTTCATCTCTTTTCAATTTTTCTGGTTCTTCTAGAACCTGACTTAGTTTCTCGCCAAGTATGGAAGCCATTTGAGATGAAAGCCCAAGAGCAAGTTCCTTAGATTCGATTTCTAACTTGCTTTTGCCGCAAATTTGCCTTAGCTCTTCCTGCAGCACAATGATTTCCTGATTCGCCTCGTGTCCCAATTTAATTGCCTCTAGCAATATTTCTTCGGAAACTTCCCTGGCACCTGCTTCCATCATTACAATATTTTCTTTACTGCTAGCAACAATCAAGTCAAGCAAGCTATCTTCCATTTGGGGCAGGGTGGGGTTCACAACTAAAGCATCATTTATGTAGCCGACATGTATCGCTGATATAGGGCCAAAGAATGGGATATCCGACAATGTCAAGGCTGCTGAAGCGCCAATAAGGGCACAAATATCTGGGTCGTTTTCTTGGTCAACAGATAGCACTGTCGCCACAACTTGAACATCATTATGAAATTCCTTGGAAAGAAGCGGGCGCAGGGAGCGATCGATGAGCCGACTAGTTATGACTGCTTCCTCCGTAGGACGCCCTTCTCGCCTGATGAAGCTGCCCGGTATTTTACCCGCAGCATAGAGTCTCTCTTCATAATCCACTGTTAGAGGCACAAAATCAATTCCCTCTCGGGGCTCAGAGCTTACACAGGCAGTAACCAAAACAACCGTGTTGCCATACTGAACAGCAACAGCACCATCAGCTTGCTGAGCGAATTTTGCAACCTGAATGCTAAGCGCTCTATCAGCTACCACACGCTCAAAAATATTTGACATACTATTCCTTCAAACCCAATCTTACAATAAGAGAATGATATCGCTCGGGTGCCGTTCTGTTCAAGTAACCCAAAAAACGTTTCCTCCTCCCTATCACCCCATGGAGTGCATGTCGGGTGTGCCGATCCTGGGGATACAACTTAAGATGCTCCGTTAAGCGATTTATCCTCTCGGTAAGCAAAGCCACCTGAACTTCAACAGACCCACTATCATTTTCCTTAAGTTTAAATTGGCTTATGATTTCCTCTTTTTTTTCTTTGTCCACTTTTATAGACTCCCTAATTTAATAATGTCGTATATCATATCACGATAAAAAAATATTGTGAAATTGACCAAAAGAGCGAGATGCTTTATAATTTGCTAGTAAAGGCAACTTTTTATGCACGAAAGTTGCGGCGTTTTTGGAGTTTATGCCCCAGGCATAAATATAGCTCAGGCTACTTTCTTTGCCCTCTTCGCTTTACAACATCGTGGCCAAGAAAGTGCCGGCATCGCTGTCACTGATGGCAACGAAATAAAAATACATACCAGCATGGGATTAGTTTCCCAGGCATTCACAGAAAATGACATCGCTTCGCTTAAAGGGTATATCGGAATCGGGCATAACCGCTATTCCACTACAGGCTCAAGCAAACCCACGAATGCCCAGCCCATTATAGCAAAATCAGAGGGGTTAACCATTGCCCTCGCGCATAATGGCAATATCATCAACTCCAAACTGCTTCGCGATGAACTCCAAGAGCTTGGCTTGCATTTTCACACTAGCAGTGATTCCGAAGTCATCGCCAACTTGATTTTGGCCTCCCCCGGCCGGAACTGGCAGCAAAAAATAGGACATGCTATGTCCCGACTCCAAGGAGCTTATTCCCTGGTAATCTTAACTGAAAGTGAATTGATCGGAGTTCGTGACTCCTTCGGTGTTCGTCCTCTCTGTCTCGGAACTATTGACAGTGGATGGTGCATCACCTCGGAAAGTTGTGCCTTAGACCATATAGGTGCCCAATTCATAAGGGAAATCGAACCGGGGGAAATTGTAGTCATCAATAGCCACGGAGTAAAGAGCTCTAAGAAGGGGAAGGGTAAAAAGGCCCTATGCATCTTTGAATTTATTTACTTCGCCCGTCCCGACAGCATCATCCAAGGCAAACTACTCTACCCGACAAGGGAATCTATGGGTAGAATATTGGCTGAAGAATACCCTGTTGATGCTGATTTCGTCATGGGTGTTCCTGATTCAGCTACTGCCGCCGGCATTGGCTATTCTAATGCCTCAGGCATCCCGTATTGCGAAGGCTTGTTAAAAAACCGGTATGTAGGACGTACCTTTATTGAGCCTGACCAAAGGATACGGGAGCTTGGTGTTCAATTAAAATTCAATCCCCTTTCCCGTATAATTGCCGGGAAAAGGTTAGTAGTCGTCGACGACAGCATTGTTCGTGGCACTACTACTCCTCGTGTGGTCAGTATGCTCAAAAAAGCAGGTGCTGCAGAGGTTCATCTCCGCATCTGCGCCCCTCCTATCCGCTATCCATGCTTCTTTGGGGTAGATATGGCGACCAAATGGGAACTCATTGCCGCGAGGAAAACTGTCCCGGAAATCAAGGAACACCTTGGTGCTGATTCACTGGGGTACCTTAGCCTCGATGGCCTAATTCGAGCTGTGGACCTGCCCAGAGATATTTTCTGCCTTGCTTGTTTTACTGGATCATACCCCATTCCGGTTCAAATAGAAATGGACAAACTAGCTTTGGAAGTACTCCCTCAGGAGGAACTCAGTGAAATCCAACTCTAAGGAAGCTTACGCCCTTGCTGGTGTAGATGTTTCTCTTGCCAATAAAGTAAAGAAAATTGTTGCCCAGCAAGTTCGATCTACCTTTCGACCCGAAGTCATCGGCTCAGAATTTTTCGGCAGTATGTTCCAGCTAAAAGGATACGACGAGCCTGTTTTGGTCTCCAGCACTGATGGAGTAGGCACCAAGCTTAAAATAGCTTATCTTCTGGACAAAAACGATACGGTGGGCATGGACATCGTTAACCACTGTGTGAATGATATCCTTTGTTGCAGCGCCGAGCCTCTTTTCTTCCTCGACTATATTGCCATGGGCAAACTTAAGCCTGAGCAAATAGAAGCCATCATTTCGGGTATAGTCCAGGCTTGCCGAGAAGTTGGTTGTTCGTTAATTGGCGGTGAAACCGCCGAGATGCCCGGCATATACTCCCAAGATACCTATGACTTGGTAGGTTTCATTGTCGGAGTAGTGGAAAAAAAGAATATCATCGACGGCAGCTCCATTGTTCCAGATGACGTAATCCTTGGCCTGCCTTCATCTGGTTTACATACCAATGGTTATTCATTAGTGCGAAGAGTCTTTGGTACAGATGCTAACCCTTCGTCTTTAAACAAATTTTATCCTGGACTGGGAAAGAGCCTCGGTGAAGAATTGCTCCAGCCTCACCGTTGTTACTATCCACAACTTAAACCAGCTTTACCAATGATTAAAGGTATAGCTCATATTACCGGTGGTGGCTTTGCGGGTAATATACCTCGCATCCTACCTCAAGACCTCGCCGCTCACCTTCATAAGAATTCCTGGGATATACTACCCATTTTCAAGCTCATTCAAAAAGAAGGCGAAATAGATGAGATGGAGATGTATCAGGTGTTCAATATGGGGATAGGCATGACTATTATTTGCTCGCTTCAGCAGGTAGCCAAGATTGCCAGTATCCTGCCTCAAGCTAAAGTTATTGGCAAGATAATTAAGAGAGAAGACGAGGAAAGAGTACTAATAAATTAAAGGAGGCCCCCTATGCGCGCCATAATTAGTGTTTCAGATAAATCAGGCATTGTTGATTTTGCCCGAGGTCTAAAAGAGCTGGGTATTGATATATTCAGCACCGGTGGAACCAAGAAGTCTTTAGAGGCTGCTGGAGTAAAAATACATAGCGTCTCGGAGCTTACCGGCTTTCCTGAAATCCTCGATGGCCGGGTAAAGACTTTGCATCCCGCGGTGCATGGAGGCCTCTTAGCCCGACGTGACCTTCCCCAGCATCTATCCGAGCTAACCCAGAACCACATTGAACCCATTGATATGGTGGTAGTCAACCTCTATCCATTTGTGGAAACAGTGACCAAAGCTGATGTTTCCTTAGACGAGGCGCTAGAGAACATCGATATTGGCGGCCCGAGTATGCTTCGCTCAGCAGCTAAGAATTTCCCCTCTGTCCTGGTAGTAGTTGACCCCAGCGATTACGATACAATCTTGCAAAAGCTGCGCCAGGGCAATGTAGATTCAGAATATAGAAAGCAGTTAGCCCAGAAAGCTTTCCAGCATGTAGCCCTTTATGATACCGCCATCGCTCAATACCTTAACGAAGAAACCTTGCCCGAAGAGATGACCCTAGCCTTAAAGAAGGCTCGAAGTCTTCACTATGGCGAGAATCCGCATCAGCAAGCTGCCTTTTACTTTGAGCAAAATGTGAGACAAAGTCAAGATGGACTGGCATCGCTGGAACAACTTGGCGGGCCCGAAATTTCCTTTAATAACCTTCTTGATTTAGATGCTGCTTTAAACGTGTTGAGCGATTTTACTGCTCCCACCATTGCCATAATGAAGCACACTAATTCCTGCGGACTAGCGTCCCACAGTGATTTAGCCGAGGCTTATCGGCGAGCTTTGGCTGGCGACCCTGTAGCTGCTTTTGGCGGAATAGTTGCCAGCAATCGAATCCTTGATTCAGCTACTGCCAAGGAAATCGATAAGCATCATTTCGACGCCATTGTTGCCCCGGGATATGAAAAAGGTGCTCTTGAATTACTAAGACGGAAAGAAAGCCTGCGCCTTGCTAAAGTTGCTCCTTATCATCCTTCGTCTTCCGAAATACATCTCGATTTTCGGCATATCAGAGGCGGCTTTCTGGCCCAGATGTCGGACACTTTAACCGAATCCGAACTTAAGCCTCGCATCGTAACCAAGCGCCAACCAAGCGAGACAGAGTTATCAGACCTGCTCTTTGCCTGGAAGGCAGTTAAAGGCATAAAATCTAACGCAATAGTTATCGCCAAGGACAAAACATTGTTAGGCATGGGAGCCGGACAGCCAAGCCGGGTAGTAAGCGTTGAGCTAGCTTTGGGAAAAGCTGGCGCCCAGGCTAAAGACAGCGTCCTTGCCTCAGATGCCTTCTTCCCCTTTACCGATGGCCCGGAATTAGCAATCAAGCACGGAGTTACCGCCATTATACAGCCCGGTGGCTCGGTAAGAGATAAAGAGGTAATTGAGCTGGCAAACAAGTATAATATTGCCATGGTTTTTACCGGTGTCCGCCATTTTAGACACTGAACCGAGAGCTACAAAGCACCTTGCTCTAAATCCTAAACTTCAGGAATTAGATACTCGGACCTGGATTTTCTATGAAGGAGATGAGAAATGTTCATGATTAGCAAAGAGGCTATGAACAGCGTTGTATCGCTTAGAGAGAAAGTAGCTGACCCGGGAAAAAGAGCAGAGTGTATAGCCGATGTGGAAAATATGATAAAAATAAAGGAATCCCATCTGGCAAGGGCAGACTGGGGTTCTTGTTGTGGCAACATCTGCAATTTGGCATCACAGGTAGACAGCGAACTACAGATGCTCCAGAACACTTTAGAGGCTTTAAAGAAGGAGAACAGCACGAAGGCAGATTCTTTGGTAGAAGATTACATTGCCTTCCTGCAAAAAAATTATAGCCCTGAACCGGATCATTTATGATGCCATGGCTAGAGTAGTAATTGTATCAGATATGTTACGTGGCTTTCTCGAGGAAGGTTATCCACTTTATTGCGGCACCGGGGCTCGTAGTATCATACCCAATATCCAGAAATTACTGGAGCGAGAGCTAAAACAGGGATCGAAAATCTTCTATTTATGTGACCACCATGTACCTAACGACCCGGAATTCAAAATGTTCCCACCCCATTGCATTGAAGGTACTGAGGAAGCTGAACTCATACCCGAACTTTCACAATATCCCGGTGAAATCATACCAAAAAGAACTTTCAGCAGTTTCTACAACACTTCTTTGGATAAGAGACTCGAGGCAATCAAGCCCGAAACCATAGTCGTCTGTGGCGTAACCACCCATATTTGTGTTCTGAACGCAGTAATTGATGCCAGAAACAGAGGCTATGAAGTTGAGGTCCCCGTTGATTGTGTTGCTTCCTACGACAAAAAAGCTCACTCCTTCGCCCTGGACTATATGGAGAAGGTACTTGGAGCCAAGCTTATTAAACCCTCAGTTAAGGTTTCTCCGCCTAAATACGAAATCCCAGACTCATGGCTGAAAGGGGAAACCGCCGACATCTATTTTCCCCGCACCGTAGAAATACTTAAGAAAGAAGGGATTAATCCCATAGCAACTATGGAGGTATTTCCTCGCCGAGCTGGTATCTTGTGCGGCATAGAAGAAGTTAAATCTTTGCTCGCCAGAGTTCTTCCCGAGGATAATTGCGAAGCATGGTCGCTATCTCAAGGCGAACCCTTCGCCATAAAAGAGGTAGTCCTGCGTATAAAAGCCCCCTATCAAAGCTACGGGACGTATGAAACAGCTTATTTAGGCATACTCTCCCATTGCAGTGGCTGGGCCACTGCTGCCCGAGAATGCGTTGATGCGGCTCGAGGTGTTCCTGTCATCAGCTTTGGGGCCCGCCATGTCCATCCCTCAGTGGTCGGTATTATGGAATACTCCGCTATAGTAGGAGGCTGCACTGGCTGCGCCAGTACCGCTGGAGCAAAGCTTGCCGGTATCGAACCTACAGGAACTATCCCCCATGCCCTCATCATTATTATGGACAGCACCGCTAAGGCCACTATTGCTTTCGATAAGCATATGCCTTCCAAAGTACCTCGCATTGCCCTGGTGGATACTTTCGAGGACGAGGTTAGAGAAAGTGTAACTGTAGCTAAAGCGATGCAAGGAAAGTTACAGGGCGTAAGATTAGATACACCTTCGGAAAGAGGTAGAGTTACTGCCGACCTGGTCAAGGAAGTTAGAGCCTGGCTGGACCTCGAGGGATTTAAAGATGTGCAAATAGTTGTCAGCGGTGGACTTGACCCAGAACGAATCAGCTATTTTATCGATGAAGGGGCACCTGTGGATATTTTCGCTGTTGGCAGCTATATCAGCGATGCCAGGCCCATTGACTTCACCGCTGACCTTCACGAAATAGAAGGCAAACCCATCGCCAAAAAAGGCAGAATGCCCGGCATCACCCCCAACCCCAGGCTAAAAAGAGTGATGTAACTACCACATGCTCCAATCATACTAAATAAAGTATGCCTCAAAATTAGCCACTTACCTTACTACAGGCTGAGATAAGGTAATCCCGACCATAAAAGGAACAGGTCGAGCCACAGTTAGCAAACCAACAAGCAAGGATAAATCCATATGATATAATCTATAGTGAAACGCTTTGTACAGATTACGGTAGAGGGAGGTGACTTATGAAGAAACCAATTACGAAATGGGTAATCGTAGCGATCTTGATTTTGCTTATCGCATATTCTGCCTTTGCTACATACAATTGGTTGGAGGGAGAAAGAATAGATAACCGTATAATGAATGGCGCCATTCACTTTTCTGATATTCCCTTATGGGAACTGAGTACTATGGGTTTCGCAGCTGAATATTTAATAGAATCCGATGCCACAGATGAGCTTCTCAGAGAAAAACTTCTTCAGTATTTTTTCCACGCAAGGACGCTAGACTATTCATCGAGTATGCTTCGCGCCTTAACCGATGACGAAAAATATTCGCTTTTTGGAACATCGATGATGAACTTACAGGGGTTTTTCGGTGGGGTATATGATGAACCAAATGGGAAGGAAATCCTCACGACCAACCTTGATGCCCTGAAGCAAATGGACGATATACTTATGGAAATTCTGGTAATAAACGATCTAACTCTTGAAGATGCCGAAAAATTCCTCCAACTTTCTGGTAACCTGACTGTTGGCTAGGATGCCACTCTGAGTACTGCTACCAACCAAGGATCTCGGAGAATATGAAGTTACCGAAGAAAAGATAGTTCTTAGCGGCAGAGCCTCATCAAATCTTCTTCACCTCTTCCACTATCCTGGGCAATATCTCACCTGTCTTTCCCTGAATTAAATAGTTTGATATACCTTCTTCGGTGAGCGGCGTAGGGTCAGCATTCACTTCCATTATCTTCACATTAGTTTTGTGTCCTATTACATCAAGACCCAAAACTAATCTACTCGCATGGTATCTTGCCATCCTAGGCAGATTGGCAAAAGGATACACCACTGCTGATGTCCCGCAAATAAGCATCAAGTCACATCCTAAAGCTTCTTTTCCCGACTCCTCCATGACGTCGGAAGGTATTGGCTCCTTAAAGTGAACTACGTCGTCCTTCAAGACAGCGCCGCACTTGCAGCGAGGTGGAAGCTCATCCAAAGAGACTTCTTCCCAGGCAAACCTTGAGCCGCAAGATATACACCTCATCGCATTAACACTACCGTGATATTCTAAAACCCTCTTACTCCCTGCCTTTTTATGTAACCCGTCGATGTTTTGCGTGATTACACACTTTACTATTCCCAGAGCTTCGAGTTCAGCCAGAGCGTAGTGACCGGGATTCGGTTCAGCCTCTCTGATTTGTTCATGAAACATCCCGTATGTCCCCCGCAACCCCACGATTTCCTCCCAGTATGCTTTGGGATTATTCAGGAAAAGGTCGTATCTTTCATAAGCCTTAGCCTCCGCCTCTTTATTCGTGGTCCAGATGCCCTTTGGTCCTCTGAAATCAGCTATACCGGATTCAGTCGATATCCCCGCTCCGGTTAACGCAACTGTATATTTACTTTCCGCCAAGTCCTTTGCGGCCCGCTTGATTAAACTTTCCATATTCACCACCAAAACACTACTATTGTGGCAAAATCCAGCTTAAATGCCAGACTAATCCTAAACATTCTTCACAGGAAAGCTGTTTTTGTGCCGGTTAATTCATTACCGCCGAAATCCCCACGCTGGTTTTCCCCGAGATGCCCTTTTTTGAACTCTTCCGGTCAGCAGCCTGTCCGAATTGAAAATGCGCACTGCTATCACTACCATTATTACAGTGAAAACTGCTGTATAAGCGATGCCGCTGATTACAAGCCAGTAATTATCCAGCATAAGAGCCCGCATAGCCATCATAGGATGGGAAAAGGGTATGGCAAACACTAAAACTTTTAAGACGGCAGGAATGGTATCGAAATCTTTAAACATGGTTATGAACACAGAGATCAGAGCCAGGGCGGTTATCGGGAAGACTAGTGCCTGGGCACTTCTATAATTCTTCGCAAACGTTCCCAGGACTATACATAGTGAAAGCCCGGCTAAAAGAGCTGTGAATAACGAAATCCCTATCAATAAATAATCTGGCATGCCCAGGGCCAACCCAAAATCAGCCAGATTTATATCTGAAAACTGGAACGAGGTCATGTAGCGTGAAAATCCAATCATGTAGATAGCTGCCATTATCACCCCGACCAAGGCACTACCCACCATTTTGCCGATTACTACATGACTTCTTCTCACGGGCAGGGTCAGCAATGTCTCCAGGGTCTTGTTTTCTTTCTCCATGCCCATCGAAGATATTACAGAACTCCCGGCCATGATTATCAGCATCATTACTACGATTGGAACAACTATCGATTGCGACATAAGCGTATTACCCAGCGCACTTGGCGATAGGCCCTCAATCTCCTTTTCCTTAAAGAATGTAGTGTCAATTCTTGTCGTAGGGGCCAAGACGAGGGCTGGATCCAACGAGTTACCTTCTTCTATGAGTTTCGTCGATATCCCCTGGTTCACCGCCTGGATAAGTCCCTCAAGCGCGCCTGAGGATATGGAATCCATCATCCCCGCTCCTCTCATTATCCAGTAAATCTCCATCTCCCCGGGCTGATTGGCATAAATGTTCTGGCTGAAGTTTTCAGGTATTACCAGAAGCGCAACTCCATTTTCTTCCCTTACTTCTTCCAGGCCTTCTTCAGCATCACTGCCATCATAGATAACCTCCGCCTTCTCGATAAGTACGGACATAGCTGTATCAGAAAAATCGCCACCGTCCATATCTACGATTCCCAGGACTGGCTTCTCCTCTATAGTTTCCCCGATGTTGCCAATCGTTTGCCCGACAAGTCCAAACACTACGGCAATAACCACTATGGGGAGGAGGGTTGAGAGGGTAAACAATTCTTTGAATTCTTTCTTTACTATGTTGCCAATCACTTTATTGCCTTAACAAAAGCCTCTTCTATATTTCCGGCGTCATATTCCTTTTTGAGTTCCTCAGCAGTCCCGCTGGCAACTATTTTCCCGTCGTTTATCAAAGCGATGCGGTGACATAGGAGCTCCACCTCAAGCATATTATGCGAAGACAATAAGACCGCCGCTCCTGCACCCACTGCGCTATTTATTATCCTCCTCACCTCTTGAGCATTTACCACGTCCAGGCCAGAGGTAGGCTCATCTAATATTGCCAATCTCGGGTTTACCATTAAAGCTCTGCCCACGAGCAAACGCCGTGTCATTCCCTTGCTATAAGTGTCAACTTTGTCGTTTATTCTCTCCCCTAAATTGGCTATTTCCAGTCCTCTCCGGACCATGTCCTGGAACTTCTCTCCCTCGACAAAGAATTTGGCGATAAAATTCAGGTAATCTTTGCCCGTGAGATTTTTATAGGCACCAGCCTCTTCGGGCAGATAGCTTATTATCCTTCTCACTTCTCCCGCCTCTTTGGGAAGTTCATAGTCGAAGACCGTTACCGAACCAGAGGTTATTTGAAGCAGCGTGGCAATAACTCTCAATGCGGTTGTTTTTCCCGCACCATTAGGACCTATCAGACCAAATATCTCCCCTTCGTTTACTTCGAAAGAGACTCCGTTTATTGCCCTGAAGTTCCCATAGTCCTTGACCAGTTCTCTAACTTCTACTGCTTTCATTTATCTCACGTGTCGCAATAATTATAGTCTAGCCAGCGCCACAGAATAGCACACTACCATCCCACTCCCCAACTTCACCCCACCATCTATGGTTATCATGTTGAGGTAATATTAGTTATCGTATTCATTGATACTGACGGAAGACCATCTTCTTTCAAATACTATCTACTGAATTTGGCAAACAATCAAACTTGATTATTATCGAAGTAATCTATAACTTGATTAACCATCTTAAAATAACTAGGGAATATTCTTAAATTAACATAAGCATCTTCTCTTGTGACTTTAGGTGGTTTTTCTTGAGGATGCCCCAAATCATTCCTCTGACAGCAAATAAAATCGAAGATGGAAGCGAGCATAATATTAACATTATCAGGCAGTGGTCGAGGCGATTCGCTTTGCATTGCTTGAATTTTATTCAAAACCCAATCCATTTTCGGTTTCATTGCACTCTTGTCTAATATTTTTTGGAACTTAGATTTTTCGGTTGTATCAGCGATTGCATTAAGAAGAGAATCACACAAAAGTTGGAAGGTGCGTTCTGATGCAACACCTAACATTACGACAGATGCAATTAAACTACCCCTTGTAAAACAATTCAGACTCTCCGCTAAATACGACTCAACTGTTGAATCAAGACTTGGCGTCTCATTGCGGAAGCGTTCCAGATAACCCGTGGGATCATGTGGAAGAAATTCTCCCTCAATAAGCACCTTTCCGCCATAATCAGTGATGTGAAAGAAAGGTAAATTAGGATTGTTAACATTTAAACCTGGTGCAACCACACCTTGTATCATAAATTCCCATAGCACATCTTGGGCAAGAAATACTAATTTTCGTCTACCATGCACTGGGTCACCAACATATTCAACGAACCTGTCAAATCCTGAGCCAGAATGATCATATTGGTTCCAATCTCTATCGTTTCTTAGTCTCTCTAGTACTATAGCCCTTGCTAATTCTAAGCCACCTTCTTCGTTAGGATCAAAATTTATTTTGCTCATTTATCACTCCAACCTGCGAAGGCTCTTTTGACTAACTTAAGTATATACGAAATTCGTTTTTTGAGTCAGCCACTGTCAAAACTGCAATGCTATTAGGGCAAACGCTGTTGTATAATATCCCTGGAACAAGAGATGTCTAGCTCGGGACAGAGGACGGGGAAGGCTAAAATTGGAGACAGAGAGAAGCTCGAAGCCTTCAGGCGACTGAGGGCCTGGCAGTGAAAGTGGTTGAAAAGTGAGTGACTTTAACATTGCATCTTATGTTTCTCATATCGAGGCGAACCGCTCGGTCAAGGATGCCTTAATGCAAAGCTTAAAGACACGCCGACCTCCATATCGCATCTCCGTAACTGACTTACTTAACCTCAAACAGGCTTACTTCAGGAGAAAGTATCCTGAAATCGTTCCACCCCTGGAGAAACAGCAGCTTATGTGGGCCGGCACCGGCTTTCACAAGACCTTCGGCTCAGCCATATCCAGCGAAGAATACCTGGAGCAATTTGTAGAAGCCGAGGGCATTGTGGGCAAGATTGATATCTACGAAAAGATTCCCGTAGAGGTTAAGACCACCTCCACGCCTGTAGACACGAAGGACTTATTGAAATACAGGCCAACTTATATCGAGCAGCTGGGCATGTACTGTGCTATGGTCAATGCCCACGAGGGAGAAATCATCATTTATCAGCGACAGGGAGAGGAATCGCCTTCAACTTCTCCTTTGCTTGTCTATCACGTTACTTTCCCTGACCTGGAGGCAATTCGAGAGGAAATGCGGCGGAGACGCGACCTCCTGGTGCAAGCGCTCATTTCCAACGACCCCAGCAATCTCCCCGTTTGCCCCTGGCTCAACAAGCATTGTGATTATTCCGAAGTATGCGACTGCGCAACCACATCGGTGCCAGCATCGTACGAGATAGCTGAGTTAGCCGGGGAAATCTACGTCGATAATACAACTTGCGAGCAACTCCTCAGCAAAATGGCCGGGGCTCAATCATCCCAACTATTTGGAATCAACGATATTGTTTTCCCCCGCAAAGTATATTTTGAGCGCATTAAATTGAGCGAAGGAGTTCGGGAAGAGAAGGAATCGTCCCTTCGTTCCATGGATGAGCTGGGCTTTCTCGATGCACTCCGCGATTCATTACGCTACGGGGACCCAGGCGAAGCACAGAGGATTCCCGTGAAGCATGCTCCGCTGGCCGACCTGGTCCAGACCTGGCAGAACTTGCCCACCATCCTGCGTGGCCCGAAACTTTCTTCACTGGTGGAAAGAGAACGCTTGCCCCGTATGTTCCCTCATTACTTTCTACGGCTGGGATTTGACTGTGCCTTAACAGAGAATACAAAAGGCAGGATGCTGCTCTACTATGTCAGAGTTCCCAAAGAGGATGCCAAGCTGATGGTCTATGATGTAAACTTCAGGAATTTGAATGCTGTTAAAACTGAAGCATTACGCCGGCTTGAGCTTTTAGAAAAGGCAACATCACCACTGCAGCTTCCCAAATGCCCTTCCTGGATGTGCCCTTACTGCGAATACAGGCTTGAATGTGGCGAAGCTTAGCATAAAAACAAGTAGTTATTTTATGATAAAATAAGGATTGGAGATGTGAGCGGTGAATTGGTTAGATATAGTCATAATAGTTGTTGCAGTTTTGTTGGGTCTTGTGGGCTTGCGGCAAGGAATTATCAAGACAGTATTTGGTATTGCCGGGTTAATAGGTGGAATAGTTTTAGCCGGGCGTTATTACGACGACTTTGCGGCAGTGCTTTCTTCCAGCGGTGCTACCTGGGTCAACATCGCCGCTTACGCCATCATCTTGATAGCTACTTTAATTGTAGCTGGTGCGGTTGGCCGACTCGTAGCCAAGCTGGTTCACCTCGTCCTGCTTGAGTGGCTCGACAGGCTTGTGGGTTTCATACTCGGTGTCTTTATAGGAGGGCTGTTATGTGCTGCCGTTCTCGCTATTACACTCAAGTATTACCCGGGCACGGAGTCAGTTATTAGTCAATCGGGATTAGCCAAATTCTTGATGGAAGGATTCCCTCTGTTATTAGCACTTCTACCTGGGGAATTCGATTTCATACGCAACTTCTTTTTATGAGCTAGGGTATGATTTACTCCCCGAGAAGTTCATCTAATACTTTTTTGAGTTCCTTTTTAGGCTTGTAACCGAGAATTTGCTGAACAGGCTGACCGTCTTTAAATATTAACATAGTGGGAATGGCGGAAATTCCATACTTAACAGCCAAAGGCCCATTCTCATCTACATTCACTTTGGTGAAGTCTATTTTGCCATCATATTCTTTTTCTAATTCCTCCAGAACAGGAGCGGCAGCCAGGCAAGGACCACACCATTGTGCCCAGAAATCTACGATAACCGGCGACTTCGATTGCAAAACAACATTTTGAAAGTTATCCTCGCCTACTATTGATTGTGTCATAAAACTGACCTCCTTACTTAAAATACTATGTCTAAAGAAAAAAAGTTAATGGCATTGCTCGTTGTCTGTTCAGCAACTTGAGCCTTAGTAATTCCTTTAAGTCGAGACACGGCTTCCAGGTCTCTTAAAACATCAGCGGGCTGGGACTCGTATCGTGTTTCCCTTCCGTAAGTGACAGGGCAATCTGTCTCCAGAAGTAATCTTTGCAAAGGAGCTTCTTTAATCGCCCTTCTGTGTTCTTCATGATATTCCGTAGCTGGTGTGGCAGAAACAAAATAGCCACTGTCAATTATACCCCTAAGAACACTGGGAAAGCCAGTGAACCAATGAAAAACGGCTTTATCCATGCCGATATCCTGAATAAGGTGTAGCGCATCCTTCCAGGCATATCTGCTATGAATTATTGCTGGCTTAGCATATTCCCTGGCTATATTCAGAAGCCGACCAAGAACCTCTTTCTGCAATTCCTTGGACGCTACCTTCAGTACTCTCTTGTCATAGTCCAGACCTATTTCACCAACAGCAACCGCTGAAGCAATATTTTGCTCAATAAATCTCAAATTATCATCTATTTCGAATGCTCCCAGATTACCTAGCTCCCAGGGATGTAAGCCCAAAGCAGGATAGACAAAACGGTGATATTTTTTCGATATTTCCAATGTTTTTATATTCGGTTGGTAGTTCGACCCTACAGCTATTATGGCAATAACGCCTGCTTTCTTAGCTTTATCGAGCATTAAATCCAGGTTTTTCAGTTCGTCAAGATGAGCATGGGTATCGATGAGCTTGTACACTAGATTTTCTTCTCTTTAAGTAGGGCTTTATAATACTTAAGTCCGGCCTCAGTTGGCTTGTAGCCGTAGAGGGAGAATCTATCCTCTCGTTCCCTGGTAATTAAATTTGCCGATACCAATGCCCGCAACATTGCCTCGCCAAAGTACCCCGCCACATTAAGGTGATGGTCAGGAACTGCTTTTTTTGTCTCTTCATACTCCCGGCAAATAGCGGCCAAGAGCTTCGCCGGCTCCTTTTCTAAATTCTGGAGGAGAGCCTGCATAGTCTCTGTCTGTTTTATCAGGTCAGTAAAATCCTCAAAAGCACCCATGTCCGCTAACTCTTAATTTTAACAGTAATGAAGAGGTCTCCGGGAGTCGTCCCTTCCAATCCCATCCCCCTCAGCCTCACCTTCGTGCCCTGGGTAACTCCTGGTGGAACTTTGACTATAAGTTTTTTCTTTTCGCTCCCTCTTTTATATTTTATCTTCTTATCAACACCGGATGCAGCTTCTTTCTGAGAGAGATAGATTTCATGGTGCAAATCTTTTCCCTTGCTTCGCCAGGAAAGTTCTTGCACACCCAGCATTCTCTTAAGAGTAAACCTGATAACCTTGCCGAAAAGCCGTAATAATAAAGGTGGTTTATACTCCGAAGTCGCCATGGTCCCATTTCTTCCTGATGGTTGACTTGAAAAGGCAAAACCAGAACCTCTGCCACCAAAGAACAAATTGTTCACAAATCCCTCATCAAACCTCAAACCAGCTTCCTGAAACATCCTTGCTAGCTCTTGAAATAAATAGGGATTGGTAAAGGCATCCGCAAACACCTGCTCTTGGCTGTAATAGCGACCACCTGCATATTGAGCACCATATCCAGCCAAACCAGCCTGTCTCATCCTATCATATTCCTGCCGCTTCACTTCGTCGCCCAATACGGCATAGGCTTCGTTGATTTCCTTGAAATTTTCCCCGGCCCATTTTTCATTTCCTAAGTTTTTATCGGGATGATACTTCATGGCAAGCTTTCTGAAGGCATATCTTATTTCTTCGCGACTAGCCCCCTCAGAAACACCAAGAATAGAGTAATAATCTTTCGTGCCGCTATACATCTGCCCGAAACGATATTTTAGCGATTAAAACTCACTGTAGCAACTATAACAATACCACAATCGTCACTGGTATTGACACCTTGGTTAAGCAATGCTATATTGAAATAAAAGCTAATTTACTGAATGAGGTGCAAGGATGAACTATGGGCGTGAGTTATTGAAGGGAAACACTGATTCTTTACTGCTCTGCTTAATTAGTCGTCAGCCTACCTATGGTTATCAAATAGTAAAAGAATTGGAGAAAAGGAGTAATGGGTATTTTCAGTTTAAAGAAGGCACTCTTTATCCCGCTCTCCACCGCTTAGAGCGAGACAACCTTATCAATGGTAAATGGCAGATACTGCCTAATGGACAACAAAGACGCTATTACTACATAACTGAAAGGGGACAGCAGGTCTTAGCTAATAGGTTAGCTACCTGGCAGGATTTTTCTACGGCAGTTAAAGCAGTTGTGCAAACGGAAACAACCTAGGGCTAAAATGGTGAGTAGCATAAGCCATTATTTAAACAGATTTAAAGATTGCCTCCACATTGATCAGACCATAAAGGACGGCGTTGCTGAGGAGCTTTACACACATCTCGAAGATAAAACTCAGGAACTAGAAGAAAATGGGCTAAGCAGAGAAGAAGCAAGCAAAATTGCGGTACAATCCCTGGGCTCACCTGAATTAATTGCACAGCAAATCTATGAAACACATGCCCAAGGTAGCTGGAAAGAAGCACTTTTCAGTGCCTTGCCCCACTTTCTGGTTGCTCTGCTCTTTACTTCATATTACTGGCAAAATATCGTCTACGTATCAATTATATTATCGCTTACCGTTGGCATAGCAATTTATGGTTGGCATAGAGGTAAACCAATATGGCTCTTCCCTTGGTTAGGGTACTACCTTATGCCAGTAGTAATTACCGGGATATTGCTTCTCTCCCTTCCCCAAGGTTGGGGCTGGATAGCAGCGCTCATCTATATTCCCTTGGCTCTTTTCGTTTTCATCCATATAATGAGACAAACTGCAAGGCGGGATTGGCTATACGCATCACTAATGCTGGCCCCTATGCTTGTGACATTCAGTTGGTTTTCATCCTTGGGCACAGGAAATGAGCTTTTAGCAAGCGATTGGATAGCGCGGTTGCAAACAAATGCACTTTGGATAGTTATGAGTTTTATTGCCTTGGCAGGAGCAACTATCGCCTTTATCCGCCTCAAGCAGCGCAGGTATAAAATTATTAGTTTATTAATTCCACCTCTTGTAATCTTACTCTCGGTAACAATGGCAAGCCGAGGGAACATTAATTCCTGGGGTTGGCTGATACTGTTCTTCGCCTTATCCGCCTTTGCCGTCCCGGTATGGATGCAAGCCAGAGCATACCAATAGACAATACTGAAAAACTTCGTTCTTCAGTATTCCCAAAATTTACCCAGTGCCATTTCAGGTCTTCGATGAAATCCACCCACAGAATACAAAATTTTATGGGGGCAAGGGATTGAAGTGGATTTTCTAGGGTTACTAAATAGTCGAAGATTAACTCTGCTCTTGACTCCACAAGTTAGGCTGGGGCTGAATATCCTTCTTGTAAGACAGCCCTAGGTGTTCATAAGCTAGCCTGGCAGCTACTCTGCCGCGAGGTGTCCGTTCCAAAAAACCCAACTGAAGAAGATATGGTTCGTAAACATCCATAATAGTATCAGCATCCTCGTTAATAGAAGCAGCAATGGTATCTAGACCTACGGGACCACCGTCAAATTTGTCAATTATTGTATGCAACACTCGATGATCTATGTCATCCAAGCCCGCAGAATCTATCTCTAACTTCGAAAGTCCTTCCAGAGCTACTTCCTTAGTAATCACTCCATTTGCCATAACCTGAGCATAATCTCTTATTCTCTTTAGGAGGCGATTGGCTACTCGAGGAGTACCTCTAGCACGCTGGGCAATCGGGACAAGCCCCTCTCTCTCTGCTTTCACCTTGATAATATTTATTGACCTCTCCAAAATCGTCTGTATCGCTGCCTTATTGTAGAAATCAAGATGATATGTCACCCCAAATCTATCGCGAAGGGGAGGACTCAGTAGAGCAAAGCGTGTAGTAGCCCCGATTAAGCTAAAGCGGGGCAAATTCAACCGTAAATTTCTAGCAGCTGGCCCTTTCCCTAAAAAGATATCAAAAACAAAATCCTCCATTGCCGGATAAAGTTTTTCTTCTATCGTATGACTAAGCCTGTGTATCTCGTCAATAAAAAGTATATCCCCCTCATGCAGATTAGTAAGAATAGCTGCTAAGTCCCCAGTGCGTTCTATCGCCGGCCCGGAACTAACTTTAATACTAACTCCCATCTCAGCAGCGATTATGTAGGCAAGGGTAGTTTTTCCCAAACCGGGAGAACCATAAAGAATTATATGATCTAGTGGCTCGCCTCTTTTTTGAGCAGCAAGAATAGCTATTTTTAGGTTATCCTTAATTTTTTCCTGACCTATGAATTCACTAAGGCGTCGAGGACGAAGGTCAAAGTCAGTAAAGCTATCCTCGGTTGCTGTTTTACCTGAAATAAGCCTCATCGCCAACTTTTGGAAGTTGAAATTTTACTAGCCCTTTAATTCTAAAGTCGCAGGCTCCTCTTCATCAACGTCTCCACCCTCCAATTTTTTCTCATTATCGGGACTCAGAGATAGAACCCGAGACGGGATAAGTTTACCGAGAATAACATTCTCTTTGAGGCCACGAAGGCCATCTACCTTACCTTTGATCGCAGCATTAACAAGAACACGGCCAGTTTCCTGGAAAGAAGCTGCTGCTAGCCAACTGTCCTTGCTTAAGCTAGCTCTGGTTATACCTAGAAGCGCAGCTTGAGCCGTTGCTGGCTCACCTCCCTCGGCTAACACCTTGGCATTTTTATCTTCGTAGTCAAATCGGCCAATTAACTCACCAGGCAGAAGTTTCGTATCTCCCGAAGAAATAATTCTCACGTTGCTTAACATCTGCCGAGTAATGACAGCAATATGTTTATCGTGTATAGTCACCCCTTGTGCACGGTATACTTTTTGTATTTCATTAATCAAATATTGTTGGACTGCATCCTTTCCCATAATACGCAAGACATCATGAGGGTCAACGGGACCTCTAGTAAGTCTATCGCCCGCTTTGACCTGGTCCCCTGATTGAACAAGCAAATATGTACCATGGGGTACGCTATATTCCCGCTCCTCCCTCTCTTCATACCTAACATAAACACGGTCATCCTCAATGATAACTTGACCGGTTACTCTAGCTACCTGAGATTGCTCTGCTTCACCACGGCTAACAGTGGGTAATGTCTCGTCTGTCTTCTCTGGTAGAGAAAATAGGATGCTACCAGCATCTACCGACTGCCCATCAGTTACAGCTAGCTTCGCTCCTGGCAGAATTGGGTATTCATCCAAGTAGAATTCAGAGCTAATGATTTTAACGGTGCTTGCTCCATCAGTATGGGTGAGTTCAACAGTGCCATCAATCTCAGAAATGATCGCACTACCATCTGGTGTTCTAGCTTCGAAAAGCTCTTCTACACGAGGTAACCCAGTGGTAATATCAACACCTACTACACCTCCTGTATGGAAAGTACGTAGAGTAAGCTGAGTTCCAGGCTCACCGATGCTCTGGGCAGCAATAACTCCTACAGCGGTGCCAATCTTCACTAATTGCTTTTTGCCCAAGTCCCTTCCATAGCACTTTCGACATATGCCAAATCGAGCACGACAAGTAAGAGGCGACCTCACTTGTACTCGGGTAATGTTGGTTTCGATAATTTGTTTCACTTTATCTTCGTCAATTTCTTCATCACGATCAACAATGACTGAATTTGTATCTGGGTCAACAATCTTGCTTGCTGCTAAGTAGCCAGTAATTCGATCTTCAAAGGGGGGAAGGGATCCTTCAGTAGTTTCCCGTGATATCCAAACCCCCTCGGTGGTACCACAATCTATTTCAGTTACAATGACATCTTGAGCTATATCGACAAGGCGTCTGGTAAGATAACCACTATCTGATGTCCTCAAGGCAGTATCGGCTAATCCTTTACGAGCACCATGGGTAGAAATGAAATACTCCATGGGTGTCAGTCCATCCCTCAGACTCGATTTAATGGGAAAATCTATTATTCTTCCTGAGGGGTCGGTCATCAACCCTCGCATCCCTGCCATTTGGCTAATCTGAGAAATATTCCCCTTGGCACCCGACGTAGCCATCATGTAAACACTACCGTAAGGGTCTAGCGATTGGGATATATCCTTAGTAACCTTATCTGTAGCCTCCATCCACACTTGAACCGTGCTTTCATACTTTTCATCCTCAGTAATCAAGCCACGGTTAAATTGATCCTCAATAAGGCTGACTTTCTCATCAGATTCTTTAAGAAGTTTGAACCTCGCTGGAGGCTCTTCAATATCATCCATAGCGATGGAAAGGCCTGACTTTGTAGCATAGTCAAACCCTAATTCTTTAAGTCTATCAAGGACACCCGCAGTCCCTTCATTACCCAATAGACGAATGCAATCAGAGATTAATGTTCGTAAGGAAGCCTTATCTACTGTCTTGTTGTAAAAGCCAAGTTGCGGAGGTAAAGCATTATTAAATATAATTCTGCCCGCTGTAGTATTTATCCTCCCCCCATCTGAACAAAGCGAAGGATCTCGCACAACAATTTCAGCACCAAGTTCGATAATGCCAAGTTCGTAAGCTAACTTAGCCTCATCAAAACTGTTGAAAAATTTCCCTTCCCCTCGGGCCCCAGGCCTCGAAATGGTAAGATAATAGCAGCCCAGAACCATATCCAGGGCGGGTGTTGTAACAGGTTCTCCAGAACTTGGTTGCAACATATTGTAAGGACTAAGCATGTGCTCCCGGGCCTCCTTCACCGCGGCCTTGGACAATGGCACATGAACTGCCATCTGGTCGCCATCAAAATCAGCGTTGAAGGCAGCACAAACTAAGGGGTGGAGCTGAAAAGCATCGCCGTCGATTAACACTGGTTCAAAAGCTTGAATGCTAAGCCGATGCAATGTGGGAGCACGGTTAAGCAACACAGGACGCTCTTTAACTACTTCATACAGTGCATCCCAAACCTCAGGGCTACCTTTTTCCACCAATCGCCGGGCACTCTTAAGGTTATTGGCATACCCATTCTTTATGAGTTTGTGCATAACCGAAGGCTTAAATAGCTCCAAAGCAACATAGCGTGGCAAACCACATTGATGAAGCTTAAGTTTAGGACCAACAACAATGACCGAGCGACCGCTGTAGTCTACTCGCTTACCGAGAAGATTTTGCCGGAACCGTCCTTGCTTACCCTTCAGGATGTCAGAAAGAGATTTCAAGGCATGCTTATTACCAGTGGTAACTGCGCGCCCTCTTCGTCCATTATCAATAAGAGCATCAACAGCTTCCTGCAACATGCGTTTCTCATTTCTGATAATTATTTCCGGCGCACCTAACTTCATAAGACGGCGGAGACGATTGTTACGATTAATAACCCTCCGATAGAGGTCGTTAAGATCACTAATAACAAAACGACCACCATCTAACTGAACTATAGGACGAAGCGATGGAGGTAATACAGGAAGCACAGTCAAAACCATCCACTCAGGTTTATTCCCACTGAGCTTAAAAGCTTCAACCAATTGTAGCCGTTGACTGACCCTCTTACGATATCCGCCCGAGGTGCTACGGATTTGCTCACGAAGCTCCTGGTGTAAAGCGCCCACATCAATTTGCTTCAATACCTGTAGAATAGCCTCAGCTCCCATGCCAGCTTCAAAAATATCACCATATTTATCTTTAAGTTTCCTGCATTCTTCTTCGTTAAGCAATTTTAGCGGCTGAAGACTTTCTATCTCTGCAACACTTGCCTTCAGCCCTTCTTCAAGTCCTTCTTTCTTTTCTGTAAATCCAGTACGAAGCTGGTTCACCTCTTTTATCTTAAGCTCTTCCTCCAGACCTTTGGCTTCCAATTCTTCAATTTGCTTGTCCAGGCGTTCTTCTTGCTCAGCAATTTTTTGAACCACCTCTTCTTTAACTCGGTCAACCTTCTTCTGTTTGGCCTCCTCATCAACAGAGATGATTATATACCGAGCAAAATAGATGACGCTCTCCAAGTCTCGTGGAGAAAAATTAAGGAGCAGCCCGAGTCGACTAGGTACTAACTTAACAAACCAAATATGGGTAACTGGCGCGGCTAGTTCTATATGCCCTGTGCGTTCCCGGCGTACACTAGAATGAGCAACCTCAACACCACATTTATCACAAATAACTCCTTTATACCTTGCTTTTTTATATTTGCCACAGTGACATTCAAAATCTTTAACAGGGCCAAAAATCTTTTCACAAAATAGACCATCTCTCTCTGGCTTCAAAGTGCGGTAATTTATCGTCTCTGCCTTAGTTATCTCACCATGAGACCAACTCCTGATTTGTTCCGGTGAAGCAAGACTTATTCGAATACCATTAATGCCATCAAATTGAGACATTTTCCCCCTCGCTAAGTAGTTCAACAGCAAAACCTAAACTACGTAGCTCCATAAATAAAACCTTGGTTGATTCTGGAATACCAAGTTGTTGAATATCCTCACCTTTAACAAGAGATTCATAAGCTTTAGCCCGTCCCATAACATCATCTGACTTTATTGTAAGCATCTCTTGCAGTGTATGAGCGGCGCCATGCCCTTCCAATGCCCATACCTCCATCTCACCAAACCTCTGACCACCAAACTGAGCTTTGCCTCCCAATGGTTGCTGGGTAATGAGCGAGTATGGACCTGTGGAACGAGCATGTACCTTATCACCAACAAGATGTATCAGCTTCATTATATACACATTGCCCACAGTTACGGGCTTATCGAACAGTTTGCCAGTTCTCCCATCTCGAAGTTCCATTTTGCCAAAAATAGGAGGATAGAGCTTTCGCTCTTTATAAACTTTTTGTACTATCTGTTCTAAATCTTCATCACATAGAGTTCTAAGTTGATGACTATCTGCTATGCCCAGTTCCTCAAGCCACAGACAGAGAGATGCTCTCCTGGCCACACCTTTATGCTCTTCATCCATGATTTCCTTGGCATCAAAACCATGATGAGAAAGCCATTCTCCAACCTTTTCTAGATTGGTCCTGGTACCCTCGGGATCTTCAGGGCTAAAGTTAACAGCACCAGCTTTCCAAGCTATCCAAGTTCTAGCTAAGGCATCCTCGATAGTCAGGGCATCAGCTCCGTCAAAAATAGGATTAATAGCCTTAAAATCTAGCGTCTGCGCTGCCCAACCCAAATGAGCCTCCAAAACCTGCCCAATGTTCATACGTGAGGGAACACCGAGAGGATTAAGAATAATATCTACAGGCGTGCCATCCGGTAAAAATGGCATGTCTTCCTCAGGCAATATGGTAGAAATGACCCCTTTATTGCCGTGTCTCCCTGACATTTTATCTCCCACTGAGATTTTGCGCTTTTGAGCAACCCATACTTGTACAATGTTGTTAACTCCAGCAGGCAATTCATCATGCTTGTCACGAGAAAATACCTTAGTTCTAATCACCCTTCCCCATTCTCCTGATGGCATTCTGAGAGAACTATCCTTCACTTCCCGTGTTTTTTCACCAAAAATAGCTCGTAACAATTTTTCTTCCGCTGAAGGTTCAGTCTCACCTTTGGGAGTAATTTTCCCAACCAGAATATCGTTCGGCTTCACCTCAGCTCCGATATGTACGATACCTATTTCATCAAGGTTAGCGAGGCTCTCTTCGTTTACATTAGGTATATCTCTGGTGATTTCTTCAGGACCAAGCTTAGTATCACGCTCTTCTATTTCATATTTTTCAATGTGAACGGAAGTATAAGCATCATCCTTAACTAGCTTTCTGCTTATAATAATGGCATCCTCAAAATTACACCCTTCCCAGCTCATAAAAGCACAAATAACATTTCGTCCCAAAGCGAGATTTCCACCATCCAGAGAAAAACTATCTACCAATACTTGTCCTTTCTTGACTTTATCACCTTTGTTTACAATAGGATGCTGATTGATGCACGTCCCTTGATTAGTTCTAGCAAACTTGATTAAATCGAACGATTGCTCTTCGCCTCCTCCATTTTTGATCGTTATTCTTGAGCTTGTCGCCGAAGCAACTACAGCATCGTCAGGAGCAAATATCACCTGCCCACTATATTTAGCCACCTCTCTTTCCATACCAGTAGCTACCAAAGGACACTCGGGACGTAATAATGGCACCGCTTGTCGTTGCATATTGCAGCCCATCAAAGCCCGATTAGCATCATCGTGCTCAAGAAAGGGGATAAGACAAGCAGCTATACTAAATAGCTGTTTTGGTGAAACATCGATAAAATTTATTTTGTCTACTGATTCCTTAAAATATCTCTCCCCTCTCTTAACCTCAACTTTGTCATAAACAAACTCATTTCTTTTATTAAGAGGAGCATTAGCTTGGGCAATGGCATACTGACCTTCTTCGTCGGCTGTCAGGTAAACAATCTGGTTGGAAATAAAAGGAGCTACCTTAATATTCCGAGCCGGAAGAGAAGATAACCTTTGTGCAAGCTTCTTCGTAATTAATGTTCCAACCTTGGCCACAACTGTGCCCGCACTATCTATATTCTCCCCGATTGTTCGTCCCATCAACTCTTCCATAGTATTGGGAACTTCCTGAATAACTCTGAGGTATGGTGTCTCTATAAAACCATATCCATTAACTGAAGCGTAAGTGGCTAGAGAGCCGATAAGACCAATGTTTGGCCCCTCCGGTGTCTCTATGGGACAAATCCTGCCATAATGAGAATGATGTACATCACGAACTTCAAATCCAGCCTGTTTTCTTGAGAGGCCTCCAGGACCCATAGCAGAGAGACGACGCTTATGAGTTAGCTCAGCTAGCGGATTAGTTTGATCCATGAATTGAGATAGTTGTGACCGGCCAAAGAACTCCCTGATAGCGACTGCTACAGGGCGAATGTTGATCAAAGCAGCAGGAGTCGCCGCCTCGGGGCCAAGAATGCTCATTCGCTCTTTAATAGCTCTCTCTAACCTTAATAAACCGATGCGAAATTGCTTTTGTATTAGAAAACCTACTGCCTGGGCCCTTCGATTGCCTAAATGGTCAATGTCATCAGGAACTTCCTTGCCAAGATTAACTGAAATAATACGGCGGACTATTTGCACCAAATCTTCAGGAGTCAAACCAGTACAATTCTCAGGGATATTAAGACCCAACTTTTTATTAAGCTTGTAACGACCAACTTTACCCAGGCTATAACGGCGAGGGTTGAATAGGAAATTATTCAGCAAGGCCTGGGCACTGCTAAGACTAGGAGCTTCACCAGAAGATAATTTTCTATAAATATCAAACAGGGCATCAGCCTTGTTTTTAATCAAAGGATCTCGCTCTACCGTAGAGTGGAGATAAGCATGCTCAGGCGAGTTATCTACATCCTGGAAAAGGGAAAGCAACGTCTCATCACCCTCAAAGCCTATGGCACGCAATAAAGTAGTAATTGGTATTTTCCGCTTGCCGCTCACCTTGACCGAAATTACGTCTCGATTAGAAGTGTCAAAATCAAGCCATGCCCCATGTTCAGCAACAAGCTTGGCAAAACACAATTCTCGCCCACTCGAAGGGTCTCTCTCTAACGTGAAATAAACACCAGGAAAACGCGTTAACTGATTGACGACTACCCGCTCTACTCCAGAAATAATAAAAGTGCCGGCATCCGTCATTAAAGGGAAATCACTAAAGTATAACTCCTGTTGCTTGATCTCCCCCGTCTCTTTCACCACTAGTTGTGCAGTAACATGAATAGGAGAAGAATAAGTCAGACCCCGCTCAAGACACTCAGAAATAGAATGCAGAGGCTCTCGAAACTCATAATCAACGAAGTGTAATTCTAGTCTGGTGCCAGTATAATCTTGAATCGGTGAGATTTCTTCAAAGAGCTCCCGCAAACCTTCTTCTTGAAACCAGCGAAATGAATCAAGCTGAACATGAATAAGGTCAGGTATTTCTAAAGTCTCGGGCAATTTAGCGAAAGACTTCAGCGACTTGCGTTTAAGCATAGAAGGAACGATCCTGCTTTTTCTTCAAAACAATATCTTGAAGACACTAAATAGGAAAATTTAAGGCGACAAGACTAAACGAGAATGGAAACATAACGTAAACTGTTTAGTATAACATCATCATCTAATTTTGTCAAGACCCAATTCAAACTGCCTAATCCGTACCGAATCCTGATCTTGTACAAATTTTATCAGAGAGAAGCAATTTATATCCACCGGGTCGACAAATTTTTTGTCTGGCAACATTAAAGCCCCAATCCGCTGGCTATCACTTCTCTGTGTAAGTCAGCATCGCCGGCAGCAAACTGTGCCGCCTTGACACGACGGTAATAGAGACCAATATCATGGTCCATGGTATATCCGATAGCCCCATGAGTAGCAATAGCTTCGATGCAAATTTGCTGGTAAGACTCATTGGCTTTAGCTTTGGCTGCAGAAATCTGCCAGGGCGACGGCGAACCAACGCTTATTCCCCATGCTGCTTGATAAAGTAAATATTGAACCGCCTCCACATCAATCAACATGTCAGCCAGTTTGTGCTGTATCGCTTGAAAAGAACCAATCGGCCGGTCAAACTGAATTCGTTCATTGGCATAGCTACTGGTCATATCCAAAACAGCCTGACACGCTCCGGACATCTCAGCACACTTTAGCACAGCAGCCCGCTGTAATATGAAGTCCACTATATACCAGCCATTACCCACCTTGCCCAGGATATTATTTTGGGGCACCGCTACACTATCAAAGCTAACTTTGAACTGCCTGTCACCGCCTATAGTCGGGATTGCCTCCATCTTCACATTTGGTCCCCTGGCATCCACCATAAACAATGTGATTCCATCCTCGGGTCTCTCACCTTCTCCGGTCCTAGCCGCTACAAGGATATAATCAGCGACGTGAGCATCAGTAACAAAAAACTTGTACCCCTGAAGAACGTAATATGTCCCTTTCAATACAGCACGAAGTTTTACCTCAGAAGCTTTATATCTGCCTGACGATTCGCCTAAAGCAAACGTCCAGATAGCCTCGCCTGTAGCTATTTGCGATATAAACTTAGTTCTCTGCTCACTGCTTCCATATTCAAGTAGCGGCAGAGCACAAAGGGCGATAGTGGAGAAGAAGGGACCGGGTAGGATATTCTTTCCCATCTCCTCCATCAGGATAACCAAATCCATAAAGCTGGCACCCATGCCGCCATATTCTTCAGGAAAGATGAGCCCCATCCAGCCCAGTTCCGCCATACTGTGCCACATATGCGGGTCATAGCCTCTTTCATCCCTAGCCATCTCCTTGACTTTAGTTTTGGGACATTCCTTTACCAGAAAATCTCTGGCTGAAATCCGCAGCATGTCCTGCTCTTCTGTAAAACTGAAGTCCATAGTAATCCCTTAAAAAGTCTACATCTTTATCACCCTGAACATAGTGGTGAGTTCAGATTATTCGCCCCACTCACAACGACAGGGATATGCTATTAATTAAACTCCAAAAAATTCAATATGATTTGGGTAATCCCAGTCTGAATTGCGCAATGATACTTTTTTCGATTTCAGCAGTACCCGCTGCGATCGCCTGACCAGGAAATCCCAGATATGCACCTTGTATGGCACCATCCAGTTTAGCCCATTCCGAATCCGGGTCAATCTGAGCGTATATTCCCAAAATCTCTGCCCCAGTGATAGCCCCCCGTTTCATTAAAGCATCACCCATTATTTTATTTCTTGATGATTCATAGACCGGAATTTGACCCTGACTTATCTGCCAGGAAAGCTGGAAGGCGAACATCTTCAGTACTTCCAGGTCAATAGCCAGGTCAGCTAGCTTGGTGCGAACCACGGGATTTTGAGACAATGGCTGACCATCATACTCAGTTTGCCCAGCATACTTGGCTAACTCTTCTAAAATCCACTTTAAACTACCGTAGGTAGTAGGCGCTATGCTGCGCCGCTCAAAAGCCAGTGACTGCATAAGATAATACCAGCCCTTATTTTCCTCTCCCACCAAATTGGAAGCCGGTACTCTCACATTATCAAAAAATACTTCATTAAAGTGATGCCGCCCATAGTAGTTCAAAATAGGATTAACTGTAACACCCGGGCTCTTCATATCCACGATAAAGATACTGATTCCCTGATGTTTCTTAGCGGCATTTTGCTTTGTTCTGGCAGCCAGCCAGCACCATCTAGCCCGGTGAGCAGCACTCGTCCACACCTTTTGCCCATCAATGACATAGTGATCTCCATCCCTCACCGCCCGTGTCCGAATATTAGCAAAGTCCGAGCCAGCATTTGGCTCACTGTAACCCGTGCACCAGATACCATCTTTTCCACCTGAAGCAATTAAAGGCAAATATTGTTCTCTTTGCTCTTCAGTGCCAAACAACATCAAGCAGGGTCCTACCCATTGTATTCCACTTATGCCCATCCATGCTCCCGGTATTCCCCAGTAGGCTATCTCCATTTCGTATATTGTTTGCTCCAAGAGAGAAGCGTCACATCCACCATATTTCTCTGGCCAACTCATAACGAGCCAACCTCTTTGTGCCAGTTTCCTGGACATAGCTATTTCGAACTCAAAATCTTTGAACTCCCCATCAATTACAGTGTTGCGCACAAAATCCGGAGGTAACTCGGCTTCGGCAAACTTATGAATTTCTTCCTTCAAGGCTAGTTCTTTTTCGCTCAGTCTAAAGTCCATTCTTAACTTCCCCGAAATTAACTGCTCACGGTGTAGCGCCTCTGCCCTTATGACACCGCAAGCGATGATTCAAAATACACTGTCCAGCCAGACCAAATTATGGTAATAACTGTTACCGTCCAAACTTTTGCACAACTAGCTAAAGCACCGATTCCCAAATATGTGACTACAAATTGAGCCCGCTGACAGCATACAGCAAGAAATTACTTTATTTGAGGCCGGTCCGGATTTACCAGTTCCTTGGTCATCGTTACTGGCATGAACATGAATAGCTCATCAATCGTCCATCCACCAGCTTTAACCAGTTGCTTCTCCAAAACCGGCTCCGAATAGAGCCCAATTCGGCCTCGTTCTACAAAAAATGTCCGCCCATTGACATTAGCAGCATCATCAGAAGCAAGCCATACCACCAGAGGAGCAATATCTTCAGGCTTCATTTGCTCAAACTTGGCCATAGCTTCTGGCCTAGCTTTCTTCATTTCGTCGCTGAGGGTAAGCCGGGTCCCGGCGTTAGGCCTAATACAATTACACGTCACACCATACCGGCCCATATCCCGCGCTACTTTTCTTGTTAAGCCAACGATTCCTTCTTTAGCTGCACCGTAATTAGCCTGCCCATAAGTAGTGGCATTGAGACCTGCTACAGATGAGGTATTTATTATTCGTCCATATCTCTGCTGTCGGAAGAAGGGACTCACTGCCCTGATGGTATAGAAATGACCAAAGAGGTGCACTTTGAGCACCAAATCCCAGTCTTCTTCGCTCATGTTGAACAGCATTCTGTCACGTAGAATTCCGGCATTATTGACCAGTATATCAACCTTGCCAAATCTATCTATAGCAGTCTTTACGATGTTCTCGCCGCCCTTCATAGTGGCCACTGAGTCATGGTTGGTAACTGCCTCTCCACCCAGCTTTTTAATCTCTGCCACTACTTCTTCTGCCGGTGAAGTTGATGTCCCCGAACCATCAACAGCACCTCCCAGATCATTCACTACTACTTTCACCCCTTCCGATGCTAAAGCCAGGGCTTCTCCTCGACCAATGCCCCGTCCGGCACCAGTAACTATAGCTACTTGACCTTCAAGTCTCTTCGCCATTATCAATCTCCTTACCTGTTCTTTTCAAATTGCCAAATAACAGACAGCTTGTATCCAATGAATCTCTGGTTATAACGGAGTCAAATGTTCAGACTTACATATACATTCCAGAGGAAACGTTCAGCACTTGTCCCGTAATAAAAGCAGCGTCATCTGAAGCCAGGAACAGAACAGGCTTAGCAGCATCTTCAGGGGTCATCGGTTTAACTTGAAATAGAATCATATCTCTTACTTTCTTGGGTATACCCACTGCTTCTCCAGCCACCTCTTCTTGCTGAATCTCTTTTTCTCTGGTCAACCGTGTATCTACAAAGCCATAGGCAATGACATTGCAGGTAACACCAAATCGTCCCCACTCCCTGGCTATAGTTTTAGTCAGTCCGATCAGACCTGACTTGGCAGCAGAGTAGTTAATCTGGCCGATGTTTCCCATCAGTCCAGCTACGGAAGCCACATTGATTATTTTTCCATTGTGTTCTGTTTTCATCATATATTTTGAAGCTGCTCTAATACAGTTAAAGGTGCCCTTGAGACTTATATCAACACATATGTCCCACTGGGCATCCGTCATTTTATGTATTAAAGCATCTCTGGTAAGCCCGGCATTATTGATCAAAATATCTATTTTACCGAATTTTTCGACTGCCTTGTCCATGACTTTCTGACAATCTTCGAGCTTCCTCACATCGCCAGCACAACCATCAGCTTTCCCTCCCGCAGCTTTAATTTCTTTGACTACCTCCATGAGCGGTGCCTCATCAATATCACTCACAAAAACGACCGCACCTTCTTTGGCAAACAACAGAGCATCAGCTCTGCCTATACCCCGTGCCGCCCCTGTGATAACCGCTACCTTCCCATCTAGTTTTCCCATTTTTACCTCCTTTGACTTTGTTCTCGTGGAAATACAGGCTTGATTCAGGTATACATACAGGAAACTGCCCTAAATAGCTATCAAAACAAATACTATCGCTTATTTTCCACTTCGTGTTGGTAAAGCAACCAGGGCTGATCCAGGTGTTGTCTTTTCTCCCTTTCCATTCTCCACCCAAATCTCGCACTCAACCAAGTGCTCATCACCCTGTTCATACTTCTTGGTCACTTTGCCTTTACACCACCAAATTTCGCCATCATGAGGCTCTTGCATTGTCTTCATTTTCCGAGGATAATCCATACCGCGGTATTGGCAGGACAATTTCTTGAGTTTCCCCTCTTCTCCAATCCAATCAGTCATCAAGTGCCCTAACCAAGCACGCTTAAGCGCGCCGTGCACAATGGGGGCACCTACACCCATAGCTTTAGCGAAATCCTCATCATAATGCAAGGGATTGAAATCTCCCGATGCTCCCGCCCATTGGACTAGCATGCGAGTTGTAGCAATCTTAGCTAATGGTGTTATCTCAGTACCTACTTCAACGTCCTCACAATAAACTTGTTTAGCCATCTCTCCTCCAAAAAATAAAGTAGTGAAAACAGACTAAAACATGATAAATGTCGACCGGCTTTTAAGTGCCACATTGCCCTTTTGGTTCACAAAGGTAGTCTCCAGTGTCGTAAACATGGTCTTGCCCAGTCTAGTTTCGCGTTCGGTAATGTCGGCGATTTTAGTTGTGGCAGTTAATACGTCGCCTGCGCCAACGGATTCAAAAAATTCAAATTCGATACCACCATCGAGAAGCCTTGAAGGTGCTCCAGCTTTTGCCAGAGACTCAAGCAGTCTTTCCGAAAGGCGTCCAGCCTTCGTTGGCCAACCGGTAAAACCAGGAGGAGTCAATAACCGTCCATACTTGGTTTTACTGGCAAAATCTGGGTCATTATATATAGGGTTGGGGTCACCTATGGCCTGTGCATACCTCTGGATTGCTCCTTCCTCGACTTTGAAAACGATGGTCTCTAAAGTCATACCTATCAATTTCCGCAGCTCATCGGTAATCAGACTACTATTAGCCATAGTTAGCCTCCCAAATGTAGTTTCCTTTACAATCCAATAATAGCAATGCTAACGATGTTCATAGGTGGGAAAACGCCTAAATTGTGAGTTAGACCTAGCTTGGGATTCTTGATCTGCCGTTCCGGTAATTGGGCCTTGCCTTGCAATTGTTTGTACATCTCGTACAGCATCCTGAGAACAGAAGCCTCAAAATGAATAATCCATAGAAACTGTTATACTCTTGCTTCTCTAGTTTTCCCCACAGCTAAACAGTTCCTCGTTCCCTCTTTTTTTCTCCTGTGCGACCCCGAACTTCATTTCTATCGTTCTTTTAAAGTCCTACGATAAATGTACTAATTACACACCGAGGAGGGAAGCCGCCAAGATTATGGGTGAGGCCAAATTTGGGGTTCTTTACCTGTCTTGGCCCGCATTTTCCTTGAAGCTGTTTATACTCTTCATACATCATCCTAAGTCCACTGGCCCCGATGGGATGACCAAAGCATTTTAAACCGCCATCGGTTTGGATTGGTTGCTCACCATCCAAGTTGAACCTGCCAGCATCAATATCTTCCTTCACCTTCCCCCTCGGACTGAACTGCAGGTCTTCCATAGTTACTGCCTCAGTGATGGAGAAGCAGTCATGAACCTCGGCCATGCTTATCTCCGCACGCGCGTTCTTTATCCCCGCCTCCTCATAAGCCTTAGCCGCAGCTCGAGTAGTAGTCTCAACATGAGTATAGTCGTAATCGGTATACATCATCTCTTCTCCAGAACTGGCAGCAATTTGAAGAGCTTTAATATAGACAGGATCAGGGCGGAAATTCTTTGCCATGTCAGCCCGAACAACAATGGCTGCTGCAGACCCATCGCTCACTCCACAGCAATCATATAACCCCAACGGCCAGGCAACTATAGGAGCTTTCACTATAACTTCTACAGGAGCTTCCCTGCGCAAGTGGGCTTTTTCAGACAAAGTACCATTATGGTGGCTCTTTGAGGATACTTTAGCAAGCATTAGCTTGCCTTCTTCAGGACTGAGCCCATACCTGGCAAAGTATCTCGTAGCCATCATGGCAAACATCCCTGGTGCAGTCATATTGGGGCTAACAAGCGAATCGTATTTCCCTGCAGCACCAAGAGCCATCTCGGGAAGCCCACCGTAGCCGACATCCTTAAGCTTTTCGACACCAACTGCTAGAGCAATATCATAAACCCCTGACGCAACTCCATAGCAAGCTCCCCTCAAAGCCTCGGAACCACTAGCACACATATTTTCTACATGAGTCACTGGAATGAAGGGTAATTTCAGGGCTTGAGCCAAGGGTAAACCGCTAACCCCCTGGTTAACTTCAGTGAACTGAGTGCCTACCCAAGCCGCCTGAATATCCTTTGGCTGTATTCCAGCATCATCAATACATTCCGTAAACGCTTCGACCATCAAATCCTCAGGGCCGGCATCCCAGCGCTCGCCAAACTTGGTGCAACCCATACCTACAATAGCAACCTTATCCTTAATCGAACCCATTTTTTATCCCTCCTTTCATTTATTAACTACTCCCTCGCTGGAGTCACTTTCCAGAAGTAGAAATAAGTGCCCCGCTTCTCATCAACAAACTTCCTTCGGAAGCTCATTTCCACAGGCATGCCTACTTTAAGGCTGCCTGGCTCACAATCAGTCACTTCAAAATTAAATCTTCCACCTCCCTCGAAGTCTATCATACCATATAGCGCTGGAGGATTGAGTGTGAACCCTAGATAATCTTCGGTGTAAGTAAAGAGCTGGCCTTTCTTATCAGAGAACCTGTACTCTTCCATCTGGTCAATAGCTTTACAACTGGGGTTAACACACACTCTTTGAGCAGGAAACTGTGGAGTGCCACACTTTTTACATCTCGAACCTACGAGGCCTAGGAGCGACTTGCGATTACGCCAAGATAGGGGTTTCTGGTCCCACGGAACTCCTGTTTCAGCCCTCATCCCCAAAGCCACCGAACCTACATTTCGGAAACTAGTATACTTGGCATAATTCGTTAGCATATTCTTAGATGCTAAAGCCTTTTTGACACCTTTCTTTTTATCTCTTAAGTCGCCCACTTTTCCTGTAGCTCGAAATAATAGAGCATCACCCCCACTTCCCCAACTAGTAACAACAATATTGTCCTCTGGATTACTATCTTCGAGTGCTGCTGCAAGTAAAACCAAGGGATGTGCAGTGCCGCAGTGACCTACGGCATCAAGCAAATGGTGCTGAATCTGGCCCGGTTCAAGCCCTAAGCGCTTTCCTATGCCAGCATCCTCTCTAGCATAAAGGCTGGGCAAAGCCAGCTTGCTTATATCTTTGGGGCTAAGACTGTGTTTCTTGGCCAGTCCCAAAATAACTTCAGAAATAAATTTAGTATACGCTTCATCTCTAATCCACCTATCTTCTGAGGTCCTATCAAATCTGTCAAAATCCGCCATCCACCTATCAGCGAAATCATAAGAAAGAGAGTGTACCTCCTGGAGCTCAGCAATCACATCGTCTTCCCCCACAAGAATCGCAGCAGCGGCATCCCCATAAGCTTGCTCTTGCGAACTACCGGCTCTTGTCGGACGACAGTCAGAAGCACAAACTAAAATTTTCTTCGCCGACCCAGCCTTGATGGCATCACAAGCAGCAACTAGGGCGGTAGTCCCCGCTTTCGTGCAACTGGTGAAATCGGCAGTTCTTATATCAGGTCTTAAGTCGAGAGCGGTAGCGATTATTGCTGCATTCTGCCTTACTTTATAAGGTAGACTAACACTGGCAAAATATACGCCGTCAATTGTGTTCCTATCAATCCCATTTAGGCAGTCCATAGCTGCGTTCACGGCTATGGTAAGGCTATCTTCATCATAGCTGGCTACTGCCTTTTCCCCGGGCAAAAGACCAACTGGATTAAGCCATCCCATTGCCCCGTAGATGACCATGCGGTCTATCCGATACCATGGTATGTAAGTTCCATAAGACTTTATGCCGACCATTGATTGACCTCCTGACGTAAGCTTTTTTTAGAACAACAGACTATGGCACAAAAACGGTACGATGTCAACCGTTGAAGCTGAACCGATAACGAATTTTTATAAGTGGCAGTCAACGCTTTCTGAGAATCTCACTGCCTGAATATAGTACTCACAAATACTGAGTGAATAGAGTCCTTCTTGAAACTTGACGGTTCATTGCCAGAGTTGTACCATCAACTCAAGAGCAATTGGGTTAAAGCTTGCTCAGTACCAAATAATAATGAAATACTGAATTGAGCAGGGATGTATTATGAATATTGGCAGCGGAATAGATGATAACATCAAAAGGTTCGGCGAATATGAAGACATTTATTTCGAAGGGAGATGGTACACAAATGTTGAGATAAATCGAAACGCTAACCTGTTAGGGAATGCTCTCAAAGGACTTGGTATAAACAAAGGAGACCGAGTGGCTGTACAGATGCCTAATAGTCCGGAGCTACTCTCTGCTTTTCCCGCCATATACAAGATAGGCGCTGTCGTCGTCCCCTTGACTCCCCTGCTGCGGCCCGACCAAGCCGCTCATATATATCGTGACTGCGGAGCTAAAGCTATCCTTACTAGCTCAGATTTTGCAGGCCGGATACTAGAGGCACAAAAGCAAACCACAAACCTGCAATATGTAATCCTCACAGACCGCGATGACGTTTCTGGAACCATCTCATATCACAATATTATGTCAACTAGTTCTGCTGAACTGACGATTGCCCAGACTGATAATGACGATGTTGCCGCTCTAATATACACTGCTGGCACTACAGGACCACCCAAGGGTGTGATGCACACGCATTACTCACTTTATATCAACGCCCTATTCTTCTACGAATATGTTCTGATCCATCGCTCCTTGACTTTGCAGCTAAACAGCCGTGCGCTTAATCCCAAAACACTCCAACTCAGTGAAGTCACTCAGCGAATTTCCAGTTTAAATAGAGAAATGGTCAGCCTAGGAGTGCTCCCTCTCTCGCACTCGTATGGTATTGCCTTCAGTAACACTCGTAATTTCGTAGGAGGAAGGACGATTCTGCTACGGTGGTGGAATGTCGAAGAGGCACTGAAAGCCATTCAGCGATTCCGTGTTACCCAAATGGCAGCAGTGCCTACCATGTACATACAGATGCTGGAATTTCCTGAGCTGGAAAAATACGATTTGAGTTCGCTCGAGGACTGTCAATGTGGGGCTGCACCACTGCCCGTGGAAGTAACCTTAAGGTGGAAAGAAAAGGTGGGAGTGGATATTCGAGAGGGGTGGGGTTTAACGGAATCAGGAGCCATTACGACAGGGCAACCAGCCGACCTACTACCTAAGTATGGCTCCATCGGTAAGTGCCTGCTAAAATGCAACACCATCAAAGTTTTCGACGAGAAAGGTCAAGAGCTTCCATCGGGTCAGCAAGGCGAGATAGTAGTCAAGGGGCCCACACTGATGAAAGGTTACTGGAACCTGCCTGAAGAAACAGCCAAAACTATCAAAGAGGGCTGGCTTCATACCGGCGATATAGGTTATATTGACGATGATGGCTACTTCTACATCACCGGCCGCAAGAAGGATATCATTATTAGAGGTGGAGAAAACGTATCACCGATGGAGGTTGAGGAGATTCTCCTACAACACCCCACAGTTGCAGAAGCAGGAGTCGTAGGAATCCCGGATGCTGTATATGGTGAGGAAATAAAGGCTTTCGTCGTCATAAAGAATGATAAACGTGTAAATGAAGAGGAACTAATTGCCTTCTGCAGAGATCGCTTGCCCACCTTTAAGTTGCCCAAAAAGGTGCAATTTACGGAATCCTTGCCAAAGAACCTTTTAGGCAAGGTACTAAGAGCCGAATTACGCAAGCTCGGTTAATTTTGAATAGCTTGACAAAGGACTAGTATTTCCCCCTTGAACTTTCCCCAATATTGACCCACTTAAAGGCAAAGTGAGTCAATGCTCATATGAGATGCGCAGTCATAATTCCCGCTTGGCTGCTGCTAAGCCACACTTATTCTAGCAACCTGGCTTCACCATTGACACTGGCAATTATATTTTCCATAATGCAACGTTGAAGGGAGGGAAATGCCATGCCTGAATTAAAATTTGACAAGACAAAATGTGCTGAGTGCAAAGCCATCAGTTGCCTTGTTAAATGCCAGTACATTGATTTTAAGGACAAAGACAAGGCAAAGATAGAGTGGCAGAAGGTAATCAATGGTGAGGATTCTTCTGTACTTGAGGCATGCACCACGTGTTACGCCTGCGAAGAATATTGCCCGTTTGGCAACCACCCATTTTACATGATTGTCGAACGCCAGGAAGAGAAGGGCATATTGCCGGCACCGAGACCTATTGTAACAATGTGGATTAACCAATGCGAACCAGTCGGTAGGTTCATGGTTGGTAAGATTGAGGAGAAGGCCTTGTCATACTGTTTCCTGCCACAACTCAACGCCCTAGTCGGGGGCAAGCTTTTTGAGAATATCGCCCACTCATCGTTTTTCGGCCAAGAGTTTTTCTGCAACGTTGTCTATTTACACTATGCTAAGATGTCGATAATCAAAGATCGCCTCCCTAAGGTAATAGAAAACATCGCCAAACTTGGGATGAAGGAAGTCATCTGCCTTCACGACGAATGTTATGGGGCCTTTACGTCGCTTGCGCCAGCCTATGGCATCGAAGTACCATTCAAACCTATCCATTACTATGAATTTCTGTACAACAGGCTAAAAGAACTCAAAGATGAGATAAAACCGCTGAACGTGAAGGCGGCCTACCAGCGAAACTGCTCAGCCCGGCTTAGCACGCAAATGGACCACTTTGTAGATGATATATTCGGGTTAATCGGGGTTGAGAGAGTTCAACGGGAATATGACCACGAGAATGGCCTGTGTTGTGCTGAGATAATCAGGATGGCAAAAGGACCGGCAATGGCAAACGATTTACAGAAGAAGAATATAGACGATATGGTTAAATTCGGAGCCAAGTATTGCGTTTTTAACTGTCCAGCTTGCTATGATTCTCTAGCCGAGAAGGTCGTCAAAGCTGGTATGGATCCAATCCATATGATTGACCTATGCAGGTTGGCGCTGGGTGAAGAGCGCGGGCAGAAACTGCCTCTGGAGGGTATGCCAGCCCTTCAAGTTGCAATGGAGGGTAAATAGTATGAGTGACGTATATAATGCCTTGCAAAAAATAGTCGGCAAGGATTACGTTTCTAATCAAGCGGAAGAGCGCTATTTCTACGGCCGGGACCCCGGCTTGATGCCGCCACATGAGCCGGATTATGTAGTGATGCCGAAGACGACTGAGGAAGTACAGGAGATAATAAAGCTTGCAAACAGAGAAAAGGTGCCGATAACACCCAAGGGAGGAGGATTGGCATTGACGGGGCTGGTGATTCCACTTAAAGGCGGAATCGTGATGGACTTAAAGAGAATGGATAGCATTCTAGAGGTGAATGAGAAGGCAGGGTATGCAGTCATTGAAGCCGGTGTTACTCAAGGTGCATTGAAAAGTTATCTGCAAAAACACCACCCCCGGTTACGGCATAGCATGCCGGACTCACCACCCATAGCGACAATAGTAGCCAATGCGGTTATACATGGGCAGGGGCGATTGTCACAGCAGCGAGGCTTCAACTCAGATATGGTGAGCGGATTGGAGGTTGTACTGGGAACAGGTGAGATTTGCCGAATCGGCTCCTGTGCTCTATCCTCGCGGTGGTTCTCAAAAGGACCTCCGTTACCTGACTTGTCTGGATTATTTTTGGGTTGGTTTGGCGGCACGGGTGTTATCACTAAACTAGGGATGAAGCTTTACCCATGTAAGAAAATCAGAGATGCCATGCTATTTCTGACGGATAAGGCAGACCTGGTACCTGAAGTCATACGAAAGCTTGCCTACACCGAAATGATAGAGGATATAGTTGTGACGGCTCAGCCGCTCCCGCCAAGGTTCAAAGGGAACTTCTACATATTGCTGTATATTACAGGGGACTCAGAAGAAGAAATTGAGTTTAAGAAAAAAATGGCATGGGAGGCGCTCAGGGTGTATTTCGAAAGCAAGGATGGCGGATTTGTCAGTGTTACCCCCGACATGAAGCCGTCGTTCTTAGCCATGCCATCGAAAGATACTACCAGGTTTGCTGACGTAAGCAAGGGAGGCGGGTTCGAGTATAGCGGTCCAATTGCTCCAATCGACAAATATCAACTGTATTTAGAAAAACTGGAGGAATTAGCTTCAAAGTACAAACTATTTTATTCTTCAGCAGCACGAGTTATCGATGGGGGTCACTCTATGATGTTCTCTTTCTCTTATACGTTTAATCGAGCCAATCCTGATGAAATGAAAAGGGCTAAGACAGCCCTGGATGAAGCAGCTAAGTTTGCTCTGAAGGAAGACGGAGTCATCTGGAAGCCAAACATAGATGAACAACGGATGGTTATGGAAAAGATGAACCCAACTACACTGAAGGTTATGGGAAGTATCAAACAGCTCCTGGATCCCAATGGAATCATGAACCCTGGAAATTGGGAGGTAAAATAATGCACAAATATGTTAGCCAGATTCACAGGTGCTTTAGATGCGGGTACTGTAAGTTTCCCACCGATTACTCAAGCTTTAATTGTCCCTCCTACAGAAGATTCAGGTTTGATAGCTATTCCACTGGTGGGCGACTTTGGCTTATTTACGCCTGGTTGAAGGGTGAAATTGAATGGTCAGAGCACTTCGCTGAAATCCTTTACGCCTGCACAACCTGCAAGAACTGTACTGAGCAATGTCCGATGAAGTTCGCTCCTGATATTGTCGACTGGATAATTGAAGCCAGGAGCGATATGGTTGAGAAAGGGAAAATACCACCCCGCGTGTCACGATTTTTTGAAGCTGTTTATGGCTATGGAAATCCTTTGAAGCTGCTGAGGAGCGACCGGAGTGCCTGGTCTAATGGCACGAAGATATATGCGCCTGGCGATGAATATCTTTTGTATGTGGGGTGTCTGGGTTCATACGATGAGAATGCGCAGAAAATGGCCAAGAGCCTTGTTCACGTGCTCGAGACAACCGGAGTTTCCTTCGGAATATTGGGTAACGATGAGGAATGCTGCGGCAACGAAATCTATTTGCTGGGTGAGATGGGGCTGTTTCAGCATCTGGTGGAGAAAAACAGCCAGAAATTCAAAGAGCTTGGTGTTAGGAAGATAGTCACGCTTTCTCCGCATGCTTATAACACGATGAAAAACAACTATCCGGCGTTCGGTGGAAGCTTTGAATTATATCACTATACCCAGCTCTTGAATGATTTGATAGAGAAGAACCAGATAAAACTCCCTCAGGCTCGTATTGCGGTTAAGGTCACTTATCATGACCCTTGTTTCCTCGGGCGGTATAATAATATATATGACGAGCCGAGGCAGATATTGCAAAGTATTCCCGGCATTAAGCTGGTGGAGATGGAGCGGAACAGGAAAGATGCCTTCTGCTGTGGCGGTGGCAGTGGTAATTTCATTACCGACCTTTTAGCCGGCAGCGCAGATAGCCCAGCACGAGTCAGGATCAGAGAAGCCTACGAAACAGGAGCCGAGACTTTAGCAGTTGCCTGCCCTAGCTGCCTGACTATGCTAACCGATGCCGTGAAGGCAGAAGACCTGGATGATAAGCTGGCTGTCAAAGATGTCTCGCAGATTTTGAAAGAGTCTTTGTCTGCTACATGAGCCAGTGAATCTAGCTCCTATAGGACCAGGTTCTGCAAGCTACCCATTATTAGTGCTGCTGCTATCATTATTCCAACAGCTTTAAGCAAGTCTCGTATCCCCAGCTCCCGGGCCATTATCACAAAGGTAGCTACACAGGGGAAAAACATAGCCAGAACCGTGCTGCTGATAACAAGTTGCTTGGCAGTTAAAGCCAGGGGGGTTAGCATGCCCATGGCCACATCTTTACGCAGAAAGCCGACGACCAGGGCTACAATTGTCTCTTTAGGCAGCCCCCACAGCCCAGTCAATACCGGAGCAGTAATATCAGCAATGGCATTGAAAACTCCTAATGTGTATAGGATGCTTACCACTAACACGGTGCCGAGGACTATGGGCAAGGCTTCTTTAATAAAGCCAGAGACCCGTAGCCAGAGCTTTTCACCAATGACCCGCCACGGAGGCAAGCGGTAGGGGGGAATCTCCACCAGAAGTTCCGGGTTGAACCCTTTGACAGCGCGATTAAGGATTAGCCCTATGATAACCCAGGATATAAACAGGCTCCCGTAAACCACAGCTACGTATCCCGGCCCAGCCACCTCAGGGTCCCCCACCAGCTTGATTATCATAGCCTGCAAAGCAACACAGGGAACGCCAATAGAAATCAAAGTCGCGGCAATAAACCTTTGTTTACGGCTCTCCAAAATACGGGTTGCCATAACCGCAGGCACATTACATCCAAAGCCCAGAATAGTGGGGATGATGGCATAGCCGTGTAGCCCCAACCGGTGCATTATTGTATCCATCAGTACCGCCAGGCGGGGCAGGTAACCAACATCTTCCAGTATTCCTAATGCCAGGTAAAAAGCGATAATATACGGCAACACCGCAACGAGAGGGATGTAAAGTCCGGTACTGAGCAAACCGAAGGACTGAGAAGGGTCAATTTCCCCCCCGATAAGGTTACCTATCAAGACGTTGTGCCAGAACCCCCCTGCTCCTAAAGCAGCACTCAGTTTCACTAGCACTGGTGTCCATAGCCCTTCAAAGAGAGGGTCTGCTACATAGTTAATTATTCCCTCGCCAATGAATCGGACGAACCAGAAGGTGGCAAAAAGGACCAGCAGGGCTATGATTACCCCGCCTACCCGATGACTACTGGCATCTTCCAAATGCTCATACCAGCGATGGTGGCGATGGCTCAACGATTGTACCTGGCTCACGATGTCACCCACCCTCACCCATCTCTCATCGCTATTAGAATAAGTACGAGCGTTTTCAAGTACCTTCGCCTCGGGAAGACGCCCCACCAATTCCCTTACTCCCTGTCCGGTAACACCTACCGTGGGTATAACTGGTACTCCGAGAAGTTCCTCCAGTTTGGCAACATCAATATTTATACCTCGATGCTTAGTATCATCCCACATGTTGAGGGCAACTATTACTGGAGTCTGTCTCCCCAGCAACTGCAAGGTCAAATTGAGATTTCTCTCCAAATTGGTGGCGTCAACGACATTTATGACCAAGTCCCCTTCTTTGAGCATTTCCACAGCTACTTCTTCCGCCTTAGAACTTGGTTCAAGAGTATAGCTGCCGGGGACATCGATAAGTTCAGCCCGCTCCTCCCCCAGATTTAGATAACCTTTGGTGAACCCCACAGTGGTGCCGGGATAATTGGAAGCGATAATGTGTGTACCGGTCAGTCGAGAAAAAAGGGCGCTTTTCCCCACGTTGGGATTACCAACAAGTAGGATACGCATCATCTTAGGAAGCTCGTGGTAGATATTTATCTACTTCAACTATTATTTTCCTGGCCATGCCAAAACCAACAGCCACCTGGGTACTATCCACCCTGAGCATAATCGGGCCGCGAAATAGCGCAGAACTCAGCTTGGTCACTTTCTTTCCCGGTCTGATACCCAAAGCATCCAGACGCCGAATTAAGCGATGTCCTCCCAGAACCCCAACCACAGTGCCTGTCTGCCCAGTCCTCATCTCAGCCAGTGTCAATTGTTCATTTTGATACGTAGTCATAGCTTATCCTCTATTCCCAATAAGTTAGTGTTGCCTAACTTACAAGTCCAAAAAAATTTGCATTTTTATTTCCTTTTCTTCACACTTCTCTTCGAGCAATCTTGAGGGAGCTTCCCATGCTCTAAATAATATTCATATCTACTGGGAAAATTAGCCCTTCCCAGTGGACAGGCTCCTATGAACTCCACAAATTTTGCCAGCCTCTCCATACTCAAGGGACTAATGACGTGCTCAATCTTGCAGGCATCCTCTTCAGCAATCTTGTTGTTAATACCCAGAGCTTGGGCAAAAAAACGAGTCAAAGCCTCATGGCGGTAAATTACATCGCGGGCAACCTTATCACCTTCAGGAGTTAGCTTTATGTGGCCATATCTCTCGTGCTCCACAAGCTCCCGTTCTGAGAGTTTTTTTAAGGCGGAGGTAACACTGGGCATCTTAACTCCTAGCATTTCGCTGATCTGCTTTACTCTCACAACCTTCCTCCCCTCACCGAGGTTAGCTATAGCCTCAAGGTAGTCTTCCATACTGGCGGTCTGCTCTCTTTGCGCTTCTTGTCTTACCATTGCCCACCCCTATAATTGTTAGACATGACTAACAATAATAATGCAATTATCTTTTCCTGTCAAATTTTCTTGTGGGCTTCTAAAAAATAGAAGGAGTTTTATTATGGTCGGGGTGAGAGGATTTGAACCTCCGACCTCATGGTCCCAAACCATGCGCGCTAGCCGCTGCGCCACACCCCGTATAGCTAAGTATTATAGTAGGTAAGGAGAATTGAAGCAATCAACCTTGCTTATTAAAAGAAGTCAAGTTGAAAAACAGGCTATCTTTGCCTTGAGTTTGGCATATTCTTCATTTACGTGCTCTTGTATCTTTTTAATATCCTTATCCAGCAAATGACGGAACCGGCCCTGTGGCTTTAAATATTCCTCAACTGGTCTAAGCTTAGGTCGGTCGACATTTAATTTATACCGGCCATTTTCCACTTCATAGAGGGGGAAAATGCCAGTCTCCACGGCAAGCCGACCTATCTCAACAGTCCTTTCTGGGGCAGTTCTCCACCCTGTGGGGCAAACAGACAGGATATGCACGTACGCCGGACCTTCAATCTCTGCTCCTTTCCTAACCTTGTTTATTAAATCAAAAGGATAGCTGGGACAGGCTGTGGCTACATATGGTGTAGCATGAGCAACGGCAATCTCTGGCATGTTCTTCTTCCATCTAGTTTGCCCGATGCTGAACTTTCCCGCAGGTGCAGTAGTAGTTGAAGCTCCATAAGGAGTAGCACTTGACCTCTGGATACCTGTATTCATATATGCTTCATTGTCCCAGCAAATATATAAGAAATTATGCCCCCTTTCTATAGCCCCAGACAACGCTTGAAGTCCTATATCGCTTGTCCCTCCATCCCCAGCCATAGCGACACATTTAATGTCTCTCTCAGGCATCTTGCCCTTCTTCATTAAAATCTTTAACCCTGCTTCTACACCTGAGATTGTAGCAGCGGTGTTCTCGAACAACGTATGCATCCAAGGAACCCGCCACGAGGTGACTGGAAGTGGCGAGGTACAAACCTCGTCACACCCTGTAGCCATATTAATTATCACGTTCTCTCCCAGGGCTTTACAAGCAAGCCTGATTGCTAAAGCTTCACCACAGCCAATACAGAAACTGTGTCCCTGGCCAAGAAATTCCTTTATAGCTACGTAATTTTTACCGAATTTTATCGTTTCTTGCTTCATTTTTACCCCTTTATTCCTGTCACCTCACCCCTTACACCTACCGTCTCGAATATTTCGTCCGATCCCTTTTCAGCCACTTCTCTACCTCTATCAAGAACATATTCAAAATCCTTTACCGACATATCTCTCCCTCCTAAACCACCTACAAAACCAACAACCTTTGGCCTCCTTGGCATGTCATATAAAGCTGATTTGATTTCTGAGCAGACTGGCCCTCCCGGGCCTCCGAAGGAAATACATCGATCAAAAACAATAATGGTTTCGGCATCCTTTACTGCCTGGCGAAGCTCCTTGAATGGGAAAGGCCTCCAAAGACGTAAATGTATAAGCCCTATAGATTCCCCCTTATCTCTCTTCTCATCTACAACCAGCTTTGCTGTTTCACTAAAACTTCCCTGAATAATAAGCAGCGTTCTGGCATTTTCTGTCTTATAGGGCTCGACGGGGTCGTAATAGCGGCCAAATATATCTCCAAATTCTTTGAACCCCTGAATTATCACATCCTTGGATTTCCTGAACGCCACCTCTTGAGCTATCTTTGTTTCTAAATATATGTCAGGGGGACCGAAAGCGCCATGGGTCATCGGTCTGCTGGGATCCAAGGTAAATGGGTACTGGAATTTGGGTAGAAACCTATCCACTTCATCTTGTTCTGGTAAAATAACTGGCTCTGTTACATGAGACAGGTGGAACCCATCAAAATGAACCATCACTGGAAATAGAACACTAGGGTTCTCACCAACACGGAAAGCCCAAAGAGTCATATCGAATGCCTGCTGATTGTTCTCGCAAAATACTTGAATCCAGCTAGTATCCCTAACAGCCATGGCGTCGGAGTGATCCCCCCAGACACTTAATGGTGCTGAAAGAGCTCTATTACATATCACCATAACTATAGGAAACCTCATGGATGAAGCAACATAGACAACTTCATGCATGAGTTCCAATCCCTGGCCTGCTGTGGTAGTGAAAGTTCTTGCGCCTGCCGCTGCAGAGCCGAGGCAAGTGCTCATGGCTGAGTGCTCCGATTCAACCGGTATATAAGCTGCGTCTAATTCTCCATTAGCTACCATCTCAGCAAGCCGCTCGGGAACATGTGTCTGGGGTGTTATGGGGTAAGCAGCTATGACATCAACATCAGCCATTCTCACCGCTTCTGCGGCTGCATGGGAGGCCTCTAAGGCTACTCTTTTACTCATACTTCTTCCTCCTCTATCATAGTTATAGCTTCCTTGGGACACACACTGGCACAAATGCCACACCCTTTGCAGTAAAAAAGATCAGGCTCATAATACCCATCTTTAAGAGGCTCAATAGCTGCATCAGGACAATAGAGCCAACACAAGCCACACTTGTTGCATTTTTCTCTATCCACCACAGGCCTTTGGGATCTCCAATCACCCGTCCTTCGCAGGGCAGCGTTACCCGCCTCTGTAACTATATTGCCAATTTCCATGTCTCCCCAGGTAAAATCAGGCCCCGTTTTTAGCCTCTTCTCCGTCATTTCTCACTCCTTTATTTCAGTTTCCTTATAAGCCCTTTTCATTGCCTCGATATTTCCCTTAGCCCGTGCCCCAAAGCGCTCCTGCAATTGCTCAACCAGCGATTCCATCTTGACTACTTCGGTAACTTTTAGCAGTGCGCCTATCATAGCAGTGTTAGTAATAGGCATCCCAATAGTTTCTCCGGCGATTTTCGTAGCGTTAACTGTAGCTACGGGCCACTTATATTCAAATTCAGACTTTAGTTCAGCGGGCGATTTCCTGGAATTGATGATAACCTTGCCCGTATGCTTGAGTCCTGAGGTCACATTTACAGCACGAAGCAGCCCTGGGTCGAGCACTACTATTATATCAGGCTCATATATATCCGTCCTGACCCTTATAAATCCATCACTTATCCTCAGGAAAGCAAGGACCGGTGCTCCCCTCCTCTCGGGTCCAAAGCTAGGGAATGACTGAGCATATTTTCCTTCGCTTATAACAGCACGAGCAACCAATTCAGCTGAAGTCACTGCTCCCATTCCTCCCCGGCCATGCCATCTTACCTCAAGAAGTTCAGCCATAGCATAATACCTCCTTGTCAGAGAGAGGCTGTTTAATCTTTATTCCTCGTTCGATTTTGGGTTTTTTAGATGCCTGATTTATCAGAACCATCGCCCAATACACTCTCATCCAACCAAATCTATGATTTTTTGGGATACAACAAAGTGGGCAAGTATATTTTTAAACAGCCTAATTACAAACTGCCCCTGAAGGGACTCGAACCCTTGCACCTGGCTCCGGAGGCCAGCGCTCTCTCCTCTGAGCTACAGGGGCTGTTTAATTTTGAATAGTGTATCACAAACCAATGCCTGAATTAAATAAGGCATAAGCGCCAAGAATATAGAGCACAATTAAAGCAGGGGCATACCAGCTAGCTACCCGAAAAACTTTGCGCCTTTGCCGAAACCTCAGCCCGACAACAACCAGCAGACTCATCGTCACTGCCACGGCGGCAATAATAAGATGACTTTTCGATACTGCAGAAAGAATAAATCCTTGTCCATAGGCAAGGTCAACTGGAGCAATAATAGCAATATTGAGCATATTGGCGCCTAATATATCAGCCACTGCCAAATCTATGGCACCCATACGGAGAGCAGTAACAGCGACCACTAACTCCGGTGCCGAGGTGGTAACAGCCAGAAATAAAGTCCCGACAAATGTGCTACCCCAACCAGTAGTCTCACTGATTTCATCACCAATGAATGATAGCCATATTCCAGCAGCAATTACTGCTGCTGCTGCCAGAGCAAATCTGATGCAGACTGTTCTTGTAGTAAACTTATCGTACTGGAGAGCGGTAGTTGGAGCAGCATGCACCCTCTGACTGCGTTCGCGCCGGAACATCCACCACATCCCCAGCAAATACAGTATAAGAATAACAATGCTTGGAATGCCCAACCAACCAGAGGCTAAAAAGGAAAACCTGCCACCAGCGATTATGCTTGCGGCAGCAAGAGCAATGAGCAATGCTCCCCAGCCAGCTGTTATCACATGCCTCGGGCTTGCCACGGACAAAACCGGGGTGCGCGAGTGGAGAATATCCAGTAAAGCCAGGATAGAAAGATTGAAACAGCAACTTCCAAGAAGCGTGCCCAAAGCTAAATCAGCCGAGTGAACCAGTGCTACGGAACTGACTGAGGTGACAAGTTCCGGCATGGTGGTAATAAAAGCAATAAGCACCAGCCCTATCCATATCCGCCCTAAGCCTGTCTTCTCGGCGATAGCATCCCCATATTGAGCTAACTTTGTGCCGGCAAATAAGATAATGGCCAGGCAGAGAACAAACTTGAACCAAATCAAAGGCTGCTCCTGAAACCAAGCAAGGTAGGGCAATCATACTACATAGAGGGGAAGCCTGCCAAGAATCATCCAATCTAAAGATGCCCTGTATGGCGTAATTGGCTATGTAATCAAAGAGAGGTGGCCGAGTGGTCTATGAGAGTGATTCTCAGAAATTTCTCAATTTGATACCTTAATATATACCCTCTATCACTTTTTGCTTGTGTTTACCTCCCTGAGAAGACGGCTCAACCGCTCCTGAGCTGCTACTCCATAGTGCTGCATCCAGGCAGTGAGTATCTCTTCAACAGGGACGTCAATGCAATGCCCGTGGTCCTTAACGTACTCAATTTGCAGCTTTCCATCAGAGTTATGGGAGTGAAGCAGTGCATGGTTCCGGCCGTTGAAGTCAACAGGAGTAATCCGGTTTTGCCGGCACATTTTCAAGTCGAAAGCCGGTGTGGCCTTAACCCACTTCCCATCTATGTATAGCTCGGCATATCCGTGATAGCTGAACAGATTAGTTCCCATAACCTCAAGTAATCTAGATGAAACAAGGTGGTTTCGAATGTCGGCGAAGTGCAGGCGTGCAGGGATGCCTGCAGCCCGGGCAAAGGCAGCAAGTACGGCAGCCTTCTCGACACAAAACCCTTCTCTTCTCTTCACTGTCTCACTTGCCCGATAGCTCTCAAAAATCTCAAGTGGGACAAGAGGATTATATTCAATCTCATCCCTTACCCAGTAGAAGAGAGCTTTGGCTTTGGCTGCAGTATCAAGAGTATCTTTTGTTAGATTCCATGCTTTCTCTCTTATCAACTGGTTGTCACAGTCAATTGTCTCCGTGGGTTTAAGATAATCTTCGATGCTAGTCATTACCTTCTTCATTTCACCTCCGACTTTAGCTTTTACCTCCATAACCACTTGGGCAGTAAGTCAAAGTTTGTCTCCAGCTATCTTCCCTCGTTTTGACTTCACCACAAAGAACCATTAGCCTTCTTTGTTTCATTTTCTCGACTCATGCGAATTCCACGTACACCAAACCAGTTAAGCCTACTAGAAATTAGGTATCATATCCCCAGAATATCACTCTCAGATCAAAGGCTACTCCTGAAACCAAGCAAAGTAGGGCAATCATACTACATAGGGGGGAAGCCTGCCAAGAATCATCCAATCAAAGATGCCTCGTATGATATAATTGGCTATGTAATCAAGGAGAGGTGACCGAGTGGTTTATGGTGCCGCTCTCGAAAAGCGGTGGGCAGAAATGCCTCGTGGGTTCGAATCCCACCCTCTCCGCGGAGAGGTGCTGGAGTGGTCTAACAGGCACGCCTGGAGAGCGTGTGTCGGGTCTCCCGACCGTGGGTTCGAATCCCACCCTCTCCGCCAACAACAGCACTGAACTAGAAGGAGGATTTAAACCGGATTCCTGGGATTTAGATATTAGCGTTTAGAGCTTCTTGCCTATATCTCATGTTAACTAGCGTTGCCATGGATAATTCAGCTATCCTGATAAGGAAACAATGCGTTGCTCAGTGACAACAACCACAAAGAAGTTGCAAAAGGTAATGATTTTGTATAGGCTTACTTGATTGAGGTATAGTATTTTTATCATGATGGTGAACCTTGTGAGTTTACCTGCTAGTCCTTGAAAATCTATGACTACTTTTGTTACGTAACTGACGGTGGAAAAGGCTAAGGAAGTTAAGAAAGCTGCTAATTCAACTAGCTCTGATTCAGATTCACCTGCTCATGGCAGCGAGGCTGAGAAACATTATCATGACCTTGTGGCTTTGAGTCGAGTCTCTGCGGCAATAAGCGGTCTGCACGAACTGGATGCTATTCTTAGGATTGGGCTAGATAATGTGCTTAGCATCATGAATGGAACCGTTGGAGGAATAATGCTCCTAGACGAATCGAATCAGACAGTGTGCTACCATGTTTATCACGGCCTGTCTAATAGGTATGCTGGAGAAATGTGTCTTAGACTTGGTGAAGGAATCGCAGGAAAGGTAGCTCAAAGCGGCAGGGCGGTGCTACTGGAGGACATTTCCTCAGAACCGGATGCCGCTCGGATTGACCTGATAAACTCAGAGGGTTTAAGGGCATTCATAAGCGTCCCCCTCCGAGCGAAAGATAATGTTCTAGGGGTTATGAATGTTGCTAGCTATGTGCCACATCGCTTTACCAAAGAAGACGTGCATCTTTTACATTCAATTGGGGACCAACTTGGCACAGCCATCGAGCAGGCAATACTGAACGAGCGGCTGAGAAAAGCACGAGAAAGATTACGCAAACTTGCACGACAGAACCTTGTCGCAGAGGAAGAAGAACGGAGGAGGATTGCCCGTGAACTACACGATGAGACCAGTCAATCGCTCTCTGGGATAGCACTTCAACTAGAAGCACTGATTGAAATTTACTCGAAATCTAATCATCCAGATCCTCAACTCATTGCTGGACTGAAGAAAGTTCAATCGCTGACAGTGCAAGTACATAAAGAAGTAAGTAGGGTAATTTCCAATCTACACCCTGCAGTACTGGATACGCTGGGGTTAGTCGCTGCTGTTCGCCAGTATGCCAACAGTAGACTTCAGCCCTTAAACATTAATGTAACAATGGAGAGTAGAGGGACCGAGATAAGGCTTCCTTCCGACGTAGAAGCTGCTCTTTTCCGTGTTGCTCAGGGAGCCATTGGCAATGTTGCCGAGCATTCTAAAGCAAAGAATGCTTCCATAGTACTTGCATATCAATCAGATGAGTTCTCGTTAATTGTTAACGATGATGGGCAAGGGTTTGATGTTTCCGAAATCACCGATGTGGAGGAAAGTGGACGAGGCCGTGGATTATTCAGTATGAGAGAGAGAATCGGCTTCCTTGGCGGCACCAGCGGTGTTGAGTCCAAGATTGGAGCAGGAACTACGCTTTGGGCTAAAATCCCAATAGATCAAGATATTAGATATGACGAAAATAAGAGTACTGGTGACTGACGACCATGCCATGGTACGCGATGGTATTTGTGCCTTGCTTGCCCTCACCGGGGATATAGAAGCGGTGGGCGTAGCTGCCAATGGAAAGGAAGCATTGGAAATGGTCAGGTCGCTTACGCCTGATGTGGTACTCATGGATATTGCTATGCCTATTATGGGTGGGATGGAGGCCACACGAAGGATACGTAAGGAATTTCCCAAGGTAAAAGTATTGGCGCTGACCCAATATGATGACAAGGCTTATGTATTCCCAGTGATTGAAGCTGGAGCCTCCGGTTTCATCAGTAAGGCAGCCGCATCTTCGGAACTCACGGCTGGTATCCGCTCCGTTTATAGGGGGGATTCCTTCCTTTCTCCTTCCGTAGCAAGGTTTTTGGTCGAGGATTACCAACAAATAGCCAGTATGAAAGGGAGCCATGACTCCTATGAACAATTGACAGACCGAGAAAAGGAGATACTCAAATTATTGGCAGACGGGTACAGTACCCAACAGGTAGCGGATATGCTGGTAATCAGCCCTAAGACCGTGGAGGGACACAAAACCAACTTTATGGCCAAGCTTGATATCCACAATCGTACTGAACTGATCAAATATGCCCTGCGCAAGGGCATCATCACTGTCTGAGATTTTCCCCTCATAGTCTTCAAGGTGTCATTTTATTTCTTATACACCAATAATGGGAGGCATTATTCCGTATAAATGAGCGCTTAATGGCAGAAATTTGCGGTGATATTTCCGTACCTTCTGGGGTGAACACCTCTATTCCTTCGGTAGACCGGCCATTATACTTTATATTAACAGGCTGAAATAAGCTCCTAACATGTGTCTTTGGCACGGAGGTGCAAGATGGAAAAGAACCTTAAGATCCTGCTAGTAGATGATGAGTCGGATTTCATCGAGGATATACAAGCTAAATTACTGGCAAAAGGTTGGCAGGTGTTTCCCGCTGGAAATAGATTAGAGGCAGAGGAGGTAGTACATCACAAAAAACCCGACCTGATTATTTTGGGAACAATAATGCCACGTGGAGATGCCTTTCAATTGCACCAGTGGTTAAAACAGAATCCCAATTTCAGGGAAGTACCTCTCATTGTGGTTGATGCCCCACCGGAGAAGCGTCTGATTAAGGGGTGGCGTATGGACGAGGGCTTGAAGCTTGAAGCCGAACAATATTTAGTCAAGCCAGTTGAATCAGATTCAATAGTGATCTGGGCTGAGAAATTCCTGGATAAAACACTGAGAAGAATCAAGGTACTAGTGGTAGATGACCATTCTGTAGTCAGGGAAGGAATTTGCGCTCTGCTAAATCTGCAAAAAGACATGGAGGTAATAGGTGAAGCTGTTGACGGACGAGACGCCATTGATAAAGTACAGAGTCTCACACCGAATGTAGCGGTGATGGACATAATCATGCCAGTAATGAGTGGGCTTGAAGCAACGAAACGAATAACCAAGGAATACCCAGAGACAAAGGTTTTGATTCTAACCCAATATGACGAAGAAGAGAACATGTTTGTTGCTAAGCAAGTAGGGGCTTATGGCTTTATTGCCAAGAGCGCTGCCAGTTCCGATCTCTTAACTGGAATAAGGACAGTAGGTGAAGGGAGGTACTTCCCTCGGTCTTTTGCCTATGTGTCTGCCAACTGGCCGGAAGGTCAGGATAAAAAAAGTAGTCCCTCTTGAAATGCCTTACCATCACCTGCCGGGTTATGAAAGAGGATATCGGTTTGCAGCCAATAACTATCACGCTTAATGGACGAGAGGTGAGTGGTCATCCAGGGATGACCATTCTAGAGTTGGCGAAAGAATCAGGCGTAGATATCCCCACACTCTGTCATGACCCTCAACTCACTTCAATTGGGGCTTGCCGTGTTTGTCTAGTAGAAGACGAACGAAATAATACCTTACTGGCATCTTGTGTAGCCCCGATAGCGCCTGGGATGGTGATCAATACGCTTTCCGATCGGGTTATAGAACGCCGCAAGACGATAGTCAAATTGATGCTTGCCAGCCATCCTGATTCTTGCCTGGTATGCGATAAAGGCAATCGCTGTCAGCTACGGAAAATTGCCTCGGACCTGGGCATCGGATTGGTGGAGCTTCAAAGGATTCCCCAGATGGCTAGCATTGAGGAGGTCAACCCATTCCTTGAACGGGATTTGAGCAAGTGCATACTGTGTGCTAAATGTATTCGAGCCTGTCAGGAACTAGTCGTTGAAGGTGCCATTGACTACTTTCAAAGAGGATTTGCAACCATACCGGCGACAATGAACAATTTGCCGCTGGAAAACTCCGAGTGCACTTTCTGCGGAACTTGTGTAGCGCTGTGCCCGACAGGCGCACTGACGGAAAAGGAGAAAACATATAGAGGAACAACCCAGACTGTTGTCCAGACAACCTGTCCCTTCTGTGGCTGTGGCTGTAGCATTTGCCTGGAAGCCAAAGATGGACATGTAGCGCGGGTCACGCCAGGCAAGGAAAGCTCGGTGAACAAAGGCACGCTCTGTGTGAGGGGGAGCTATGGCTGTGATTTTATCCACAGCCCGGATAGGTTGCTAAAACCCTTGGTCAAGAGTGAGAGCAATGGTAATTTTGAGGAATTGTCCTGGGAAGAAGCTTTAGAACTGGTAGGCACTCAATTACAGCGAATTAAGGATGAATATGGCAGTGACAGCCTAGCCATCCTGGGTTCCTCTAAGTGCACTAACGAAGAGAATTACCTCTTGCAGCGATTCGCCAGATCTGTGCTGGGCACCAACAATATTGATAACGGTGGTCGCTTGTATAACTCTGCCAGCCGTGTCGGCCTGGGATCTTCTCTTGGCTTCCCCGGCACTACAAACTATCTTAGCGGTCTGGAGCAATCAGAGCTTATATTAGTTATTGGGGCCGATCCCAGCTCTTCAGCACCTGCCGTCGGTTATGCCATAAAGCGTGCTGTCAAAAGGCAAAGTGCCAAGTTATTGTTGATAGACCCTCGACGGACAAAGCTCTCTATGTTTGCGCATCTTTGGTTGCAACCCGAGGTCGGCATTGATGTAGCTCTGATAAATGGCCTGGCCAAGGTGATCGTTGACGAAGGCTTGCTGGACGAGGAATTCGTCGCCAGAAGCACGGATAACTTTGAAGCTTTTAACGAAAGCTTGAAAAAGTATACTCTGGAGTATGTTGAGGAGATTACTGGTGTTTCAGGTCAAGAAATTCGTGCCGCCGCTCGACTATACGCCAGGGCAAGCCGGGCAGCAATTGTCTATGGCACAGGAATCACACAGCATATGACGGGGACGGATGGTGTTAAGGCTCTAGCAAATTTGGCGTTGCTAACGGGAAACGTTGGTCGTAAGAGAGGTGGCGTCTACGCTCTGCAAAGAGAAAACAATGGGCAAGGCGCCTGCGATATGGGAACATTGCCCATCTTCTTCCCCGGATATCAGAGTGTAGTGGATGCCCAAGCCAGGAGGAAGTTTGAAGAAAGTTGGGGAGTAAGCTCACCAGCTAAGTCCGGGCTAACAGCTTTGGAAATCATACAGCAGGCAAAAAGAAGAAAGATCAAGGGTATGTACATCGTAGGAGAAAACCCTGCCTTGAGCTTTCCAAATTCGAGGCTCATTACGGAGATTCTAGCCTCCCTCGATTTCCTGGTAGTCCAGGATATGTTCCTTACGGAAACAGCTAAACTGGCAAACGTGGTTTTGCCTGCATCAAGCTTCGCCGAAAAGGACGGGACATTCACTAACTTCGAAGGGAGGGTACAAAGGGTGCAAAAGGCAATCCCTCCTCTGGGTGAAAGTTTGCCGGACTGGGAAATAATCCTGCGGCTGGCTGATGAAATCGGGTCTCCGATGCCATATTCCTCCCCTCAACAAGTTATGGACGAAATAGTTGACACTTGCCAGCTAGCAACTTATAGCCTATATGAAGGGAATAGCCATGTAGAGTCAGAGGCGCAGAGCCTGTATCAAGCTGAGTCGGGTAGCCACTGGGGAGTCGGGCGCATACATGGGGGGCAGTTCCCGAAGGGGTTTGCCCGCTTTTGTCCGGTTGAGTATGTACCGCCGACAAAGGCCAAGAGAGGCTATCCCTTTACCTTGCTAACCGGGGTTATCCATAATCATTTCGGCACTGGCTCCAGAAGCTCCAGGTCTGTGAGATTGAAAAAATTCTCCCCGGAGGCTTTTGTGGAAATTTGTGAGTCTGACGCCAGAAAACTTGCCATCACTGATGGTGAGAAAGTTAAGATAATCTCACCTGTAGGTGAAGTGACTACAATAGCCAAGATTACCGATACACTGCGCCAGGGGATGCTCTTTATGCCAGTCTCATTCCCGGAGACTCCGGTTAATGAGCTATTCGACATCGTCCTAAATCCCGAAACAAAAGCGCCTTCAATGAAAGCATGCAGCGTAAAAATAGAGAAATTGTGACGTCGAGGATTGTCCTCGACAAAAGGATAAGTGACAAGCCCTGTGCTAATTAATATAAGAATAGAAAGGTTGAGGC
>Ga0307438_1000048_pt1 | contig 86945 bp, 65 predicted proteins | sample SalMarWE160110MG_FD_202144 | JGI IMG/M metagenome (GOLD analysis project Ga0307438, IMG submission 202144) | Salt marsh sediment microbial communities from the Plum Island Ecosystem LTER, Massachusetts, United States - WE1603-110 | ecosystem: Environmental > Aquatic > Marine > Intertidal zone >... | reverse complement strand
CTTTGGACTCCTCAGGATTTTCGGCTGCTTTTCCTACACAGGTCCACTGCTTTCCCATAGCCGCATCTCCCTTGACCAGAGCTGTTCTCACTTCCATATAAGACCAGCCCAGAGAGCCAGGAGGCATATAGGGAAGACACTCAACCATATTCTTGAGAGCCATCATTCCCGATTTGGTATTAACCAGGGGATTCATATCCTCATCAAAATAAACTCCCCCGTAACAAGCAAAACGATCCAGGAACCACCAATACATCCGGTCTTTTTTCAAATATTCTGTACAGCCATATTCAATTTCTCCGTCATCATCCCAGTCCCATCCGTTGAGAAAAGAAGCAGTATCCCGATATTCTTTCCAGGTTTTGGGAACTTTTATTCCTAGCTTGTCAAATATGTCCTTGCGGTAATATAATAGGTGCACATCCCCATCCCAGGGCATCCCATACCAGACACCCAACCAGGAACAGTAAAGGTCACGGAATTTGGGAACCAGGTCATCCAGCTTAAAATCCAGACCCTCTTTATCGGCCAGTGGCTTCAGAGGAGCAAGATAGGGTGAGGTGTCAGCCAACCACTGAGGGTTCATCTGAACCACATCATAGGCCCCGGTCCCTCCAATGAACTCAGTCATGTATTTCTCATACATCACATCGGCGGTCATTTCAATAACTTTCACTTTAATTCCAGTCTCTTTAAGAAACTGATCCTGGAAGTTGTAAACAGCGGTGGCATGAGGAACAGCGTGAACAGCTACCGTGATAGTTTCTCCGGCATAGGGGGACTGAGCAAAAACTCCGGCTGTCCCGGCTAAAATCAGCCCTGCCATAAGACAGAGAACAATTTTTATCCTACCTCTCATCTTTTTCCTCCCTTTTTTGAGGACTTTCAGGGCAAATTAATGAGATTATTCCTGCTCCCACCTCCTTTCTTCTCTCTTTAGCCCTGATCCATCCTGTTTTGTTTAGTATAAGCTAGCCCTTTACTGCCCCAAAGGCTAGCCCTTTTACCAAATATCGCTGGATAAATACCACAATTACGAGAATAGGAATGATGGTAATAAGTGATAAAGCCGACATCTCTCCCCAGAGAATCTTGGTAGGCGTTCTGAATTGAGACAGTTGCAGAGTAACCGTTTTAGCTGCTTCTCTAGTTAGAATCAAAGCAAACAAAAACTCATTCCAGGAAAAAATGAAGCAAAAAAGTCCGGTTACTACAATTCCAGGAGCGATTACGGGAATAACCACTCTGAGGACAGCACCGATCCGGGAACATCCATCTATAACAGCTGCCTCCTCAATTTCAGCAGGAAATGATTCAAAAAAACCAATAAGAAGCCATACAGCAAAAGCAATATTAAAAGTACAATATACCAAAATCAGACCCAAATGTTTGTCTAAGAGAGTTATCTGCCTACCAAAAAGCTGAAAACCTCTAAAGAGAAGAAAAAAAGGTATGATAGTGGCAACGGGAGGCAGCATCCGTTGAGATAAAATCCAGAAAGAAAGATTCTCACCTCCCACCCGGAAACGGGCAATACCATAAGCAGCCGGGATACTCACTCCAAGAACCAATAATAAATTAAGTGAGGCAATAATGAGACTATTTCGAAGATAATCCAGGCCAGCCGTAGAAATAATGTAAGTATAGTTGGCTATAGTTGGATTTTTGGGAATCCACACTGGAGGATAAGTATAGTATTCCCCGACACTTTTGAACGATGTGGAGACAGTCCAGGCAATAGGGAAAACGGCCAGACTAACAGCCATAACCAAAATCACATATACAGCAATATTTTCTATTTTTAATAATGCGCGCCTGGAAAACACCTCACCCAACCTCCCTTCTTCGCAAGATTCTCAAGAATCCAAGAGCTATTACTACCACAATAGCCAGCAGCAAATAGGAAAGAGAAGCTGCGTACCCGACTCTAAAAAAACGAAATCCCACCAGGTAAACATAATAACTAACTGTTTCTGTAGAGCTCCCCGGACCACCTGATGTTAAAATAAAAACTGTATCAAAGAGCTTTATTACATCTACCAGTCTAATCAGAAGAGCAGCAATAATGGAAAGTTTAAGCATAGGTAGTGTAATATGCCAAAATACCTGAGGCCGGGAGGCTCCATCTACTAGTGCTGATTCGTGCGGTTCTACCGGAATAGACTGAAGGCCAGCCAGGAGAATCATCATAAAAAGAGGAGTCCACTGCCAGGCATCTACCAGAACAACAGAAAAGGGTGCCAGGTTCGGACTACCCAGCCAACTGGGACCACTGCCAAACCCTAACAACCTTACAATAGCATTAATAGCCCCGTATTTCTCATGATAGAGCATCCTCCACATCAGAGCGGCTACCACCGGGGAAATCATCACTGGCATTACTAAGAGAGTAGTTAAAATTCTTTTACCTACCAGCTTTCTGCTTAGCAAAAGAGCCAATCCCAGGCCCAATACAAATTCCAGAAGGACAGCACTTACTCCAATAATGCCTGTGGTTATCAAAGAACGATGAAATCTATGATCACTGAAAAGAGCTTTGGCATAATTACTAAACCCAGCAAACCTCCAGCCTAGCGGTCGACGCAAATCCCAATGGAAAAAACTAAGAGTCAAGGAATAAACCAGGGGAAATATAGTAATAACAATTAATAAAATAACTGCTGGTAAAACAAAAGAGTAATTTTTTAGTTTTTTTCTGCCACTTTTCATCTTAAAGAAGTATGGTCAAACGGATTCAGACAAAAAGCCCAAATTCTAGGAAAAGAAAAATATGGTAGCCCGCTCTATCTGCTAAACTCCTTGTGTTTTTATTATAACCCACGTGACCATCCTTGTCAATTAAAACCATCTCCAGTTTCCTGAAAAATCCTCCTTTTCTGCTACCAGAGTAATTTTATCATTAATTTTTACAAATGTAAAATGGACCTTGTGACCCTCAACTATTTCTGACTTAGTAAATGAGGCTCCATTTGACATAACAAGACAGTTAAGTAAGATAGAGAAAAGAGGCAAAGTCGAATGCCAATAAGAAAAGAGTTGAAAAGATACGATTTGCAGTTTGTCAGGGAAAAGCTTTCTCCCTTTTTCACAAAATCAAGGGTCATCTTATCTTATCTATTTGGTTCTCAAGTTAAAGGAGAAATTGGACCAATGAGCGACATAGATATAGCGGTCTTATGGAACAAAGACGAGAAAGAAAAACTAAAAAAGAGTCTTCTTTTGCAAAGTCGAATAAAAGAGAGGCTCCGTGCTGAATACATCGAGGTAGGATCTCTTAATGACCAGACTTTGAGTTTTTGTTACAATGTAATTAAAGACGGCATCTGTATTTTCGGAAAAGAAAAGGATCGAGTAGAATACGAAACCTCTATCCTCAATGAATATTTAGACTTTTCATACTTAGCCGAGGAATATAATCGAGCCTTTAGCCAAGCTATACGCAAGGAAAAGTGATTTGGTAAACAAAGAAGAAATCTTTCACCGTTTAAATGAGATAAAACAGGCTACTGATTATCTTAGAAAAATAAAACTCGAGGATCTGGACCACAGAGAGAAATTTCTTTTGTCCCGTTATCATCTTCAGATAATTTTAGAGGCAATGTTCACCATAGGTAACCAGATCATTGCCAATAAGGTTTTTCGAAAGCCTGCTAGCTATAAAGATATCCTCACCGTACTTTACGAAAATAAGATATTGAAAAAAGAACTATACTATAGGCTAATTCCTCTTGTTGATTTGCGAAATCGGCTGGTTCATACCTACTGGAAAATTCCTAAAGAAGAATTAATAGAAATAGTGAGAAATGAACTAATATACTTTGAGAAATTCGTTAAAGCCATATTGGAATGCTTAGACCACGAAGCGTAGAAAGTTCCTCCCCTGAATCCCTAGTTAAGCAAACAATTGCTCTCTTTCTTATTAAGATGCCTGGGAGGATGAAGCCGTTGGAAAAAATGAAGAAAAGATATGAGCCTCAAGAAATAGAAAAAAAGTGGGGAGATTGGTGGGAAAAAAATAACTATTTTTCTCCCCATCCGGGTAAAAAGAAAACCACCTTCTCCATGGTAATGCCTCCTCCCAATATCACTGGCGCCCTACATATGGGTCATGCTTTCAACAACACTCTGCAAGATATTGTGGCTCGCTTCAAGAGAATGCAGGGATACGAGGTACTATGGGTTCCAGGCATTGACCACGCCGGGATTGCTACCCAGAATGTGGTGGAAAAAAGTCTTGCTGAAGAAGGACTAAGTAGACAAACATTAGGCAGAGAAAAATTCCTACAGCGGGTTTGGCAATGGAAGGAGAAATATGGAGAAAGAATTTTCTCCCAGCTTAGAAAATTAGGTGTCTCCTGCAGTTGGGAGGATAAATCATTTACCATGGATAAGTCCCATTGCCAGGCGGTAGAGGAAGTATTCGTTCGCCTCTATAAAGAAGGATATATTTATAGGGGTGATTATATCATTAACTGGTGTCCTCGCTGCGAGACAGCCCTCTCAGACATCGAAGTAGAATATGAAGAAAAGCAAGGAAAACTCTACTATATAAGATATCCCTTTAAAAATAAACCAGATGCAAAAAAGACTCATCTGGTCGTTGCCACCACCAGGCCCGAGACTATGCTAGGAGATACTGCCGTGGCAGCGAATCCGAAAGATGAAAGATATAAAAATCTTAAAGGGACGAGACTTCGCCTTCCGCTTTTAGGCCGTGAGCTCCCTTTCGTGTATGACGAATATGTTGACCCTGAGTTTGGCACCGGCATTCTCAAGGTTACCCCTGCTCATGATCCTAACGACTTTCTCATCGGTAAAAGACATAATCTTGCTGTGATTAATGTTTTAAATAAAGACGGTACCATAAATAAAAATGGAGACTCCTACCAGGGCTTAGATAGATTCGAGTGTCGCAGAAAAATTCTAGAGGACCTCAAGAGAAGAGGATGCCTGGAAAAAATCGAGGACTACCCCTACAGAGTGGGCCACTGCTATCGCTGCAGGACAGAAGTTGAACCTTATCTTTCTCCTCAATGGTTTGTAAAGATGGAAAAATTGGCCAGGGAGGCAGTGAAAGCAGTTAAGGAAAAAAAGATTGAATTCATCCCTTCCTTTTGGAAAAAGGGTTACTTTCAGTGGTTGGAAAACATTCATGACTGGTGCGTATCTCGTCAGATTTGGTGGGGACACCGACTTCCAGTCTGGCACTGCCAGAGTTGTGGAAAGATGATAGTAGCCACAAGAAAGCCAACCCAATGTGATGGTTGTGGCTCGAGGAGCTTAGAACAAGACCCAGATGTCCTTGATACCTGGTTTTCCTCGAGTCTCTGGCCATTTTCTACTCTGGGCTGGCCTCAAAAGAAAGAGAAGCTGAGGAGGTTCTATCCCACCTGCCTTCTCTGTACAGCCTGGGACATTTTATTTTTCTGGGTCTCTCGTATGGTGATGATGGGTCTAAAATTTACTCATCAGATCCCCTTTCGCCAGGTTTACATCCATCCTCTAATCGGCGATGAGAAGGGAGAGAAAATGAGTAAATCTAAGGGAAATGTGGTGGACCCTTTGCGGATGATGGAAAAATATGGAACCGATGCCTTTAGATTCTCCCTGGTAGCCCCAAAGACAGATTCTCCTTATCTTCGCTTCTCCGAAAATAGGCTGCGAGGGTACCGAAACTTCGCCAACAAGATCTGGAATGCCTCCAGATTTACCCTGATGAATCTTACCGATTTTAGGCCGGGAGGAACAGTAGATGATCTTAAAATGCTAGAGCTTTGCGATAAATGGATTCTGGGCCGTTTCTTTTCTCTGGTCAACTGCGTAACCCAACATTTAGACCATTATAGATTTTCCGAGGCGGCGAACTCTCTTTATCAGTTTCTCTGGGGAGAATTCTGCGATTGGTACATAGAGCTGGTAAAGCCCCGTTTATTGGGGAAAGAAGGGAAATCTTCCCGCTACACAGCCCAGTGGATCCTCCATTATGTCCTGGAGGGAACCTTGAAACTGCTCCATCCCTTTATGCCTTTTATCACTGAGGACATTTATCAGCAACTTCCCATTCACCAGGAGAGTATTATGACATCTAACTGGCCAGTAGCTAAAAGAAAAGTTGAGCCAGAGGTAGAGGAAAAAATGAACCTTTTAATGCAGGCTGTCCAGGAGGTACGTACTGTGAGGTCAGAGATGGGAGTTGCTCCTGAAAAAAGAATAGATCTCTACCTTAAATCACCTAATGAAGAAAAACTGAACCTCCTGCGTGAAAATAGATCCTATATCGCCAATTTGGTAAGAACAGAGAAGCTGATAATAGGCGAGAAAATAGCCAAACCGACTGGTTCTATTTCCTCTCTAGTGGATGATATAGACATTTTTATTCCCCTAAAATCACAGAGGGGCTTTGATAAGGAAAGAAAGAGGCTGAAGGAAAACTTAGAAACAATAGAAAAAGAATTAAAGAACCTGGAAAAGAAACTCTTAAGCAAAGATTTTATAAGAAAAGCTCCCTCAGAGATTGTAAGAAAGGAAAAAGAGAAAAACAGTGCTCTTCGGTCGAGAGCCGGGAAACTAAAAAGGATGTTGAGAGAGATCCAGAAGATATGAGAAAGTTAATAGGTGTCTGCGGGAGTGATAGTACTGATAAGGAACTCTCTTCGGCTACATTAAAAACGGCCGAGGAAGTAGGATACTATATTGCTCAAAAGGATGGAGTTTTAATTTGTGGAGGAAAGGGTGGAGTTATGGAACAAGCAGCAAAGGGAGCAAAAAAGGGAAACGGGCTGACCATCGGAATTCTTCCTGGGGCCAAGGAGAAGGCCAATAGATTTATCGATGTTGCTATCGCCACCCATCTTGGTTATGCCAGAAACTATATCCTCATAAATAGCGCTGATGCGGTAATTGGAATAGCGGGGAGATGGGGTACCCTTAACGAGATATCCTACTCCTTAAATATTGGCAAGCCGACCATCCTCATAAAAGGAAGTGGAGGCTGGATGGATATCCTGAGCGACGAAACTCTATTAAAAAATCTTGATCTAAGACCTCACATTGCTGACTCGGCAAAAGAGGCAGTGGATTTAGCCTTCAAATTAAGCCAATAAATCTTCTTTTTTTCTCCTCTTTCTTCCCTTTTTTCTTAGAGATAGGAGTGTTAAGCAGAGCAATATTAATAATGTGGCTGCAATTACTATAGCGACGATTTCTGATAAGACAGCTACTCCTATACCAAGAACTCCGCTTGAGACTATAGTTATAAGCACCGGCTTATTTACCATTTTTAATTACCTTTTACCTTCGGCGTTGGCTCTTTTCTCCTTCCCGTTCTTTTCCAGTAGTCTACAAAAAATGCGATAAATATACCCATAAATAGGCCTAAAACTCCTCCAATTAAAACAATCCTTCTTTTGCCTGGCCCCACCGGATTTCTTGGTTCATGAGCTAGGCTAACAATTTTGACCACTCCTGTCTCAGTGGCCACAGTAATTTTTGTCTCAGCAGCCTTTTGAGAAACTACATCATAGACAGAATAAGTAGCATTCCGTATTCTCTCAAGACGAGAGCGAGTTAATTCTTCGGCGGCGAGTTCTTTTCTTAATTGTTCAATCCTGGTCCGATAACTACTGACATTCTTAGCAAGCTCATCTTTCTCTGCCAGCAGCTCCTCCTGACCTATCTGGCAGCCGATTAACTCTGCCTGAAGCTTTAGGTATTCCGGGTTAGTAGGGCTGGTAGCTTTTTCCTGAAGGGCTGGGATGGCAGTGGCAATCCTGACCTCCTCTCCCTTGGTGGCTAAGGTCATATAGGTATTTCTCAGAACCTTCACCTCTCTTTCTAGACGGGTTAGCTTTAGTTTCTCGGCTGCATATTCTTTTTTTGCCTCTTCCAATTCCTTCCTTAAAGTGGCAGTGTTTTTAGCAAGCTGGGTAGCCCCAGATTGATATCTATCCAGATCGATCTTCAGATTGGCGACTCGACACCTTAAATCAGTACACAATGGATTTAATGTTTCACTTTGGAACCTTAAATTCTTTAATAGTAAAGCCTCTTGAGGAGTCAATTCCGAAGTCAATTGATTGAATGAGGCATCATCATACATAGATTTGGTGAGAACGAAGGTCTCTGGCTGTTTAGCTAACTGATTTTTTGCCTGATTCAACTCTGCCTCTTTTTCTTTAATTAACACTTTCAGGTCTGCCAGTCTACCTTCCGAGCCGATTATCCTTCTTATCTTATCGTCTATCTCCTTTCCCAGCATGGAGATTCTGCTTTCCTCATCGAATTTCTTTAGTTCCTCCTCCTTAGCACCAAGATTTTCTTTAGCTAATTTTAACTGTCCCTCGATGAAATTTTTAGCTTCACTATACTTCATGCCAGCGGTAAGCTGGCTTATATCTGCTGAGGCAAGGATCTTTTCCTGGGCAACCATCTCTCTTTTAATCTGGCTGAGTTTGGCTTCTGCTTTTTTGAGGGATATCCTTACATCACCCAGTTTTAACTCATAGCTCATCATCTTGGTAAGTTTTTCCTCAATTTCCTTTTTGAGAGAATCGATCCTGCTTTCCTCATTGAATTCACGCAGCTCTTCTTCAGCCAGAGACAGGCTTTGCTCTGAAATTTTAAGCTGGTTTTCGATGAAGGACTGTGCTTCCTTAGTTTCCCTTAAATTAAGATCCTTGTTTTCCTCTATAAAAAGGGCTACCCAGGTATTAACGATTTCTTTTGCCTTCCCAGGAACACCGCTCTTTACACTGATTTTTATGAGATCGGTCTTGGGCACAGCCTCAACCGAGACCATCTTATCCAGGGCCTCAACGGTAAGCTCGTCTGGAGGCTGGTCTAAACCCAGTTTCTTGACAACCTTCTCTTCTAAATCTGCGCTTTTAATGAGGTTTTTGTATGTCTCTAAAGAAATCTCAAGGGGAATGGGAGTCTTAATCTTAGGCTCAAGCTCTACCTGATACCTTGGTTTGGAAATCATGAGAAGAGCCGTAGCTTGATAAACTGGTTTTACCAGATAAAGAGCTCCCACGCCGGCACTTATAGCGGTAACAAAAAAAACCAAGATAATTATCCACTTCCGTCTTAAGAGCACCTCAATATAATCCCGTAATTCAAGTTCCTCACCATTATTATTATTCATTCTGGCCCCCCATTCCATTGTATGGCAATGTCAAAAATTTTTAGTGATTTCTAAATCTCTTCCTTCCTATCTCTTTTCGTTCGGTTTGTTTTATTTTCCTCATTGTGTTTATCCCTAGTTTAATTTCTCAAAATAGCTCTCATCAAGTCTTTCTGACCTTATTTCGCTTTTCTTCACTTTTGGGAAATTAGAAATTGAATTTAAGCGTATTTACAACCTTAAGGAATAATATTTATCATCTCCTCCCACTATGTCGCCTATCTCGTTAATATCGTAATCGGTCGGATGCACTTCCAAGTTGGTGGTATGTCCGAATACTTGGGATATATATCTCTTCGGCCGCAAAGTCGTTCAATCAAAATTATGATTTCGCAACGTGATGCAGTACTTTTCTATTAAAAAGAAAAAGCCCATTCTTTCCTTCGAAAGAATGGGCAATTGTAGCTCGGAATATAATTTCGATAACCCAGCTGCCATTTAAAAGGCCTGTGGTTTTGCACCCTATTCGTTTAAATAGTTTGCCTTTACCGATTATATTCTTCTCAACTCTTGAACAATTATCAAAGGTCCCGTTCTCTACCAGCCATATCCCGGTATCTCATAGCGCATTTTTATTATAGTAAATAAGGACTATTTGTCAAGTAGTGTGCGATAAAAAACGATAAATACGCCTTACGGCGGTTCCATGCCTGCATCAAACAACCAACTCCAATAGATTTTTGGCGTTCTTTGTGCGATCATTTTGGCGATACGAGAAAAAGGGGCCAAATGTACAATAGTATGTAGAGACAAATAGACCAAATCAACACCAGGTATGTTGAAGTAGGCAGGAGAAACGGGCTCAACCCAGTATGGTTGAGAGAGATTGTAGGCCTCTACCACCGAGGTTTCAACTACTCAGGGATCGCTCAACGTATCGGTGTATCCCGTGAAAGAGTGTCGGCATATCTTCAGCGAGTGCGGCCCACAAGTCGGAATGATTATTGGTTACTAATTGTAGGTGCCGTCCTAATTGGAGGAGGTATCTGTGCACTCTACAAGTATTTTAAGGGGAGCACGCCTCTATCCCCAAATCATAAACGCCGTGTCACAGAGGTTTTAGGAAAACGCATGGACACCAGAGCAAAATATTAAAGAAAAAGTGAGACTTGCAAAAATGCCAGAATTTATTTATAATGAGGTAATGGGGGCATTCGCCGGAGTGGCGGAATCGGTAGACGCGCTGGACTCAAAATCCAGTGGGGTTTATCCCCCGTGTGGGTTCGACTCCCACCTCCGGCACCCCCCTGGGACAAAATGAATGAAATTCAGTCCTCCTTATTATTCTCCCTGAGTTTATCAGTCACATTAAAAAACTTATATGGATGATGATCGTCTGGATGAACATAACTTTCATCAGGTAACAACTCAAAATCTGTATCAAAGTAAAGGTTAAAGATTAGTCGAAAAGAATTTACCGGCGTTATAGATGGATACAAAACATTTTTATCGGTGTTGGGCAAATAATATGCGTTCAATATCTTCATTTTTTGTCTAACTTCCGCTTTACTCATTTGTTCCCAGTCAGTAGATCGACCTGGAGGGTACGGACCTTCATCCGCTTGCAAAATGATAATGGGAGGGACTTGTGAGTTTGACAATAATTTATCGATGAGCATCTCAATCTTCTTATTAACAAAAATTAGTTGATCCACGTAATTTACTATTCTACTTCTTTTTCTGTCCTCTTCTTCTGTCAGAAAATTACCATTTCTATCAAATACAAATGGAGCGTGCGGAGTGAGCATATGGGCAAAAACAAAAGTAGGTTCTTTTATGTTAGGTATTTCAGCTAGTTTTTTGAATTTGTACAGAACTCTCTTGTATTGCACTAGGCGCTCGTCGCCTATCCATTGCAGTAGGCGTTTGTCGGAAATACCCAATTTGGCGATAAAAGGATAAAGCACAGTGGTTTTATAGAGAGACATCGAAAATTCCGGTAGGGAAAACAAATTAAAATTCATGTCAGCATATTTATTTCGACGTGTTGCCTCCCACCAAGATCCGAAATGTATAAGTTTATATCCTCTCGACTTTAAAAAGCGCCACACTTTATAATCTTGCACCATCTCAACGAGTGGCTTCCAATTCCCTGATTCTTCTCCCATCTTGTCACTCAGGTAATTAATATATTCCATATTTAAAGACGATGCCAGTGAGTGAGCGGTTTTTAGATAATTAGACCTGCTTTGCGCCACATAAAATCCTCTGTTAAATAAGTAATCAATAAATTTGCTATTATCGAAACCATAAAACTCTTTAAGCGTGCTCGTGCTTGCGTATCTATCTAAGATAATATAGTAAATATCTGGAAGTGTATCTGCCCTTCTTGAATCTGTTGTATTGATTTTTATATTCTTTGTCCTCTTGATACTCCGCCAAGGCTTTGTCTTGAGCTCATAAGTTGCAATATTGATTAGAGAAATTACAACCAGGAAAGTGGCCACGACATTTAGAATGTTGGTGAAATTATGTAAATGTCGGCGTGTCTTTTTAATAAAATAAGCACCACAAATAAAAACCGTATACCAAATAAGTACGAGACATGTGTGCGGGTCAATTCCAAAACCGCCTTTTAGCCAGGCCGGTATCACATCAAAAACATGACCATAGGAAAAGAAAAGAACCAAAAAGATAGATACAACGATTCCTGCCTTTTTGGTATCCCCAAGGATCAACCTAGACAATAATAACAAAAGAAGCGCAAAACCCAACATAATTGCTAAGGGTAGTAAAGTTTGAGAAAATCTAACTAGCCCCAAGTTATGAGCAAAAAGAAAAAGAATAGGGAATACTGCAAATAGAAATGGGTGAATAACGAGTGGTTTCTTCATGTGCATTTTCTTCTTTGCATCAGGTACAACGTTCTTTCGGAATCTCTGATTCTCACAGAATTTTCTATGGTGAAATATTTTAAAAATTCGTCTTCAAAAACTTGCTCTATATAATCTGGGAAAATGTCCTCTCTGGTTGATAGAAGTCTTTGCACCTGCGAGTCTCTTTTGGGGACAAATTCAATAATGAGCGAATTACAAACTCTGCTTAAAAGATTAGCAATTTTATTAAGTGGTAAATTGTTAGAAATAGCCAAATGGTGAATCAAAGCAAGAGCAAACACCGTGTCTGCAGGACCGCGTTCAAAAAGAGACATTCTTTCCTGATTTTCCCAGCCAATATTTGGACTTGGGTTAGTCAAATCAAGCAATAAAGGGAGAATATTGGTTTCTCCTTTCCTTACACATTCAAAATAATTCTTCTCCACAGCAGCAGGATCAATATCAAAAGAGATGGTTTGTATTCCTTTATCACTGGCAATACGACTAAACATTCCCACGTTCGCGCCAAGATCCCAAATAATCTTGGGATTGATCTTATCTAAGAATTCGGAGACAAGCTGTCGCTTGTGGTGCAGGGCATTTAAAGAATAATTAGTGTCCTTGTAATAGTCAGCCCATTCAGTTCCTTGAGGTTGCCACGCGAGTTTTTTAACAGCAGATTCTAAACTATCAATGAGACCAAGAAGAGATAGACGACCTATCTTATGACCACTTGTATTTACAGTTTTATCAGCAAAGTATTTTTGACTTTTAGCATGAAGGTGAATATGAGAAAGCAAGGAGAATACGAAACGAGTGCGGAATGGGAGAAGTGAACTTGCGAGGTCCAGAGGAACTCCATCTATGTAAACTCGAAATAATTGATTCAGGCGAATATCCTTGTAGCTCATCAGTGCTAGAGGCGCAAGAAAATGGTGGCAGAACTGTCTATAGGCAACCCAGGGCTGTCCCTCACGGTACTTCTCGAAAGAAAGTGTATCAATGAATACAGGTTTGCCTTTTCTAAATTGTATATTGTAAGCACTGCAATCTTTTAGGGACATTCCGAAATCGAGTGATTTTTTCTGAATTTTAAGCGTAATTAAGGCGGCATCCTTTAATTGGCTAAAACACCATTCATATGGATACGATATAAACGGTATCAATTCAGGCTTGATTATCTTGTAAATTTTATCAGACCTTGCCTGCTCAACATCAACTTCATCGTGAGAAATCAATAATTCGCCGTGTACAAGAGTTTCATAAAGACCGGAATTGATCAGGCGATCATAATTTTCTTTGTATATGGTATTTACCTGGCGATAAATCAAGCCGTCTCGAAAAAAGAGAAACCCGCTTGGATCCCGAAAAGAGCTGGAAAGTTTTTTGTCAGTCATCATCTCTTTGTTTTTTTGAAAAAAGACTCGCAAAGAAAGTCTTAATTTTTCTCCAATAAAGCTTAATTGCAAAAGATCCCCCAATCAAGACGGCTATAGCCAGCTGAAAGATGTAACTGCCAGTTCCCGGATCAAGATAGGCATAAGCTTCCTGAGGAAATACAAAACAGAAAAAAGCAAACAAAACAGTTAATGTCATCAAGTGTCTAAAAATATTCATTGCAATTTCTCCTTTTGGATTAGGTAAATCCAGCCAACCAATCTTACCACAACAGCCCTTTCGTCTAATGACTTATTTAGAACTTACCCCCGTCCCCCACTTACTCAAAAACTCCCTGAGAGCATCCTCTAGGGATAAGTTTAGGGTAAAGTTCAGTGGTTGTCAATCTATCATAGCCTAAGAGGGTCTTGAGGGCTCTGGTGGAGATTCCTCTTATGGCTGAGCTTGTTTAAAATTATCCCAAAAAAACACGGCCTAAAAACTGAGTTATTGTCAGAAAGAGGATAGAAGTAAGCAGGATATAGACTACTATCCACAAATAATTCCAGATTCTTTTAACTTTTCCTTTCACATCCTAATTATCCTTACCTCTGGTTTAATTTCTCAAACTAGCTCTGGTAAAGTCTTTCTGACCTTATTTTGCTTTTTCTATCTTCTTCGTCTTATCTCCATTAACAGGAACACACATCAGCTTCCATAAAGAATTATAACTTCTTTTGCGTTTCTTCTCGTTTAAGCTTTTCTCTTTGGCTTCGAGTCTGGCTGAGTTCCTTCTCCAGAGCCGTATCAATATAAGAGATCGTAATGCCTGGAAAAAGGAGAGATTTAGGATTAAAGGATAGCTCAATTACGTTAAGTCCATCGCCCAGCCAGAGAGTCCTCGCCAATTTATTATCTGGCTGGAGCTTTTCCTGAACCGGCTTTCCATACTTTTCCTTCAGGAGCTCATTTAGTATCTGATAAAAGGAGAACTCGCCCGCCCGTCGATATATTTTCACCTGAAATAGTTGATTTTCAAAAAAGTAAAAATTGACAGTTACCTTCTGATCGAGAATCTGATCTTCATAATAAAAGAAGTCCACCAGTTCATCGATGGCACCGGACCAAAAGTCAATCACCGGATGTCCAAGATCAGAAAACTCTTTCTCGGGAAACACTTGGTGAACCTCCTCGGATGACATTTTCCACCTTGTCCCTCCATATCCTTCTATTGGTATTATGGTTAGTTGCATCACCCTGAACTGATATTCACCTGGCCCTCCTAGGGCAACCCGTAGATAATCATCTTCGCGCTCAACTTTTTTTACTCCTCTCGGTTTCATCTTAACTTTACCCTGAGACCAAAATACTAGATCATTTAAACTAACTGTAGGATTACCACTGGCCAATCCAGGAATGAAGACCTCTCCCGTAGTTCCTTCCGGTATGTAAACCTTCAGCCCAAAGGATACCTCATTCTCTGAGTTTTCCTGACTTTCCTGCCAGGTAACGGAGATATCGCCTCGGGGTGTAGGCACCACCCCTCTAGCCCAGGTTAAATCTACCAGATGAGGCTGAATCTGAAAAACCTTGAATCCAGGTGCAATTGGCTGAACGCCCAGGACCTCTGCCGGTAAGAGCATTGTGGGACCGGCGGACCAGCCGTGACATCGGCTTTTACTCCAGTCACCAAAGACTTCCCAGAAAGTAGTAGCTCCTTTTTTCAACATATCTCCCCAACGCTCACGGACAATTTCCATTGCTTTTTGGTATCGGCTGCTGTGAAAAAGAGCTCGCAGAACATAGAACATAAAATAAGGAGATCCGACCTGTACTACGCCTTTATCCTTAGCAAAAATATATGAGTATATTCGATCCTGCTTATCTGCTTCAGCTATATCGTAAAGTACAGCTAGGGAATTGGCATGCTGACTGATCGTCTCGCTAGGGACATCGCCAACACGACAATCTACGTATACACCTATGTCATCCGACCACAGCCGGGAATTGATAGCCGCCTTAACCTCCGTTGCTAGCTGTTGATACTGCACCGCCTCGTCCTTTTCTCCCAACAACTGCGCCATTTGGCCCGTATCAACCAAGGCCTTATAATAAAAACAATTTAAAGTCGTTATCTCCCCACGTTCATCCAGACCAGCCCAATCGATAAATATCCATCCAGGCACATCACTTAACAGACTGTATTGATCTAGGTGACTTTCGAACCAGGCTAAAGCACGTTTTACTCGGGGGTATAACTCCTCCACAAAGTCTCTATCACCGGTATACTGATAGTAGTCCCATAGAGAGATAATCCAGAGAAGACAGTAATCCGGTATTTCACTAGGCCACTTTTTGGGCCATACGCCGCTAGTGATGCCTTTGGGTAGCTGCGATTGGCCAATTAGTCGAAGGGAACGTGCCATTAGTTTAGTATCGCCAAAAGTGTAGTAATTAACCAGAGCTTCCACGCGAGCATCTCCCGTCCACAGAGCTTGCTCCCGAAACGGGCAATCTTCGTAAGCATCCTCCATACATAATTGTAAAGTATAACGTCCTACTTTCCAGATCTGGTTCAGCAACTCATCTGAACAGTTAAATGCACCTCGGTACTCTACCGGATATGTACTGAAGTTTAGTCCAATAGAGTATATCTTAAGGGGTTCTGAAGACTCATTGTGGATGTCCACCTGCACATATCTGAATCCTCGTTTACTGAAGGTTTCCCAGGTTTGCAGATCGCTCCGCATTGTATACCGGTCAACAGCCTTAATCTCCTTACGGTTAGGATTGACTTTGCCATCTTCTAATATTTCGCTATAACCAAAATCTATTACGACGCCCGCCGGTCCCTCTACTTTTAGATGAGGATAGCCTACTACCTCCTTACCAAAATCCAACAGCAAGTAGACATCTTTGCCTGAGGAGTGAATGAGAGCATACCGATCCCCCTTATGTAGCAACGCCTCAATATTTTCCACCCGAGCAGTGTCAAGAGATTCTCTGGTCTCCTCTGCTATAAACTTAGCTATATGACTGACCCCTTGCCATCTATCTTTCGTAGATTGGCATTCTCCAACCGCTAAAACAGCTTTGGGCAGAACAAATTTTTCCAGGAGCATAGGTATATCCCGAGGCACTAAGCTAGTCCAGGGAGCCATAGGTGGTCTACCAATAACCGTGGCGGAAGCCCATTTAGAATCATCAAAGTCTTTCTCTGTCCAATTTTCTGGAGCTAGTCGGGCATCATATATTTCCTGAAATCCTAAAGATCCATTAAGTCGAGGAGCATCTTTGTGCCAGGCATTAGAGGGCAATACCCGCCAGGTATCATCAGATAGAATAGTCAAGCTATCCCCGTTGGTAAGCATTACTTCACCTTGAAATAAAAAAGCCCCTCTTCCCGGGATATAGCTGGCAGTGCCAACACCATAATGATGGATCAGTGCTGCCAAAACATTTTTACCCGGATGCAGATGGGAACTTACCTCATATGTGTCGTAGCTTTGCCAACGCGGATCGGAACGTGCTGGCCCTCGACCTATTGACCTGCCGTTAATGAATAACTGATAACGGCTATCAGCGGTACAGTTTACCTCAGCTCTTTCTACTGGACCAGGGATCTCTACTTCTTTTCTGGCATACAAATAGAAGTTGCGAGGGCTACTCTGGCCTTTATACCAGATCCAATTTGCTTGCCACCTTATAGTTTCTTTCTGTCTTTCTGCCTGGGCAAGGCTAGAACTTAGCAGCAGGACCAACACCATGATTAACATGGTGAGTCTGTGCAAGGACCTTTTCGTGCCAACAAGATTCTGGGCATCGGTGAGCTTAATCCTTCCTCTCTCTTTTTGTCCAGTTTGTTTTATTTTCCTCATTATGTTCACTTCTCAGATTCTTCTAATTCGCTTACTCAGACTTCACCAGATAACTGTGTTATATAATAAAGCTATGAGCTTGTTTAAAATTATCCCAAAAAAACACCGCCTAAAAACTGAGTTATTGTCAGAAAGAGGATAGAAGTAAGCAGGATATAGACTACTATCCACAAAATATTAAAAAACCCAATTATTATCGAAATAGGAATAAGAATTAATATCATTGTCTTATGAGAGTTGTTAGCCTTAGTAAACAGCCACAACCCCAAAATAACTTGAAATATACCAAGTCCGTAACAAATAAGTTTGGCAGCTAATGGCACAGAACCACCAGAAGTAACAACAAAATGATGAGGAATGATAAAAGCTACTATCCCTGAAGAAAAAAGTATAGAAGTAAATAGTATATAGACCACTATCCAGAAATAATTCCAGATTATTTTAATTTTTCCTCTCATATCCCAATCATCTCTACCCCTAGCTTAATTTTTCGAAATAGCTCTGGTAAAGCCTTTCTGACCTTATTTCGCTTTGAGGTTAAAACTAAATGTTAGGCACTTTCCCAATTTCAGGCTTTTTATAAATCTAGTCTCAGAGGTACAGAGACATAGGAAGGCTAATTTACAATTTTCTTTTTGCTGCTTCCAGTTTCTCTAGCTCTTCGTAAAATCGCACCATCTCAATTATATGGGCAGCCAATCCCTGACTGTAGCAGACAATTACCGGGGGACGGAAAGGATCATCGCTGACGCTCAATTGAATAGTATTGCCACTAATATCCTGCCACTGAGCACCCCCTAGAGTGCCCTTTTTTACGTATGGCTTAATTGGCTTTCCGTATTTGGCCGTCAAATCCTTCAGTAACTCGCCTAAGAAACGATACTGGTATCCACCAGCCCCCCAGAAATCCAACCTCACCTGGAAAAGGCGGTTGGTGAAGAAATAGAAGGTAATCAGAGCTACCTGATTAAATAATCGATGCTGATGGTGAAAAGAGCGTATTAATTTATCTACCGGAGCGATTATAACACCGGCCCGGTAGTGCTCCAGAGGAGAAAAATCTCCGTTAGCAACAATACTTTTCACGTGTTCGGGAGACATTCCCCATAGGGCCCCTTCATATCCATCTATAGGAGAAGCCGAAGCCAACGATGCCCATCCTCCAAAAAAGATCAAAAAAAGAACCAGTATCTTCCATTCTTTTAAGTTAATTTTCTCGAGAATCATATGTTTTTCTCCACTTTCTATTTTCTTCGTCTTATTTGTATCAAAGTAACACAATTCAGCTTCCATAAAGTATTAAAGCTTCTTTTGCGTTTCTTCTCGTTTGAGTTTTTCTCTTTGGCTTCGAGTCTGGCTAAGTTCCTTCTCCAGAGCCGTATCAATATAAGAAACCGCAATGCCTGGAAAAAGCAGAGACTTAGGATCAAAAGATAGCTCAATTACGTTAAGTTCATCACCCAGCCAGAGAGTCATCGCCAACTTATTATTTAACTGGCCCTTCTCCTGAACAGGCTTTCCATACTTTTCCTTCAGGAGTTCATTTAGTATCTGATAAAAAGAAAATTCTCCCGCCCGTCGATATACTTTTACCTGAAATAGTTGATTTTTAAAAAAGTAAAAATTGACAGTTACCTTTTGATCGAGAATCTGGTCCTCAAAATAAAAGAAATCAACCAGTTCATCGGTGGCGCCTGACCAAAAGTCAATCACCGGATGTCCAAGATCAGAAAACTCTTCCTTGGGAAAGACATCCCTTACCCACTTGGGAGACATTTCCCACTTCGCCAGACGGTAACCCTTAATATGGACTCTTTCTCTTTGTAGTTCGCGGGCTGCTCCAAGGACGCTCAATCCTCTTTCTTCAGCAATAATTTCAAGAGTCAGTCGTTCAATCTTGTTTGTGGCTTGCTGGTCCTCCTTAGCAAGATCAAGGCTCAGAGCTTCCTGGCATCGATAGATTTCTTCAGGAAAGACTTGGGCCCTCTCATAGAGAAGACGAAGGTTATGCTTTATCTCATCCTCAGTTGCATTCTCTTCCAAACCATTTCTTACCAATGCATACGCTTTTACATAGGTATTTTTGATGGTTTGAAGGTGAGATTTCCATTCCTGTGACCAAGCTGGACCCCCATATTCTAAAAGTAATATTAGAATTAGGTAAACCATGATCTTTTTCATTTTATCCTTCTTTGATTGAGAAATATGGGGAGTTTTGGTAAAGGATGTCCCACCTTTACATAACTTAGCTTTTTTTCAGATTTATCTTTAGCAATATTATCACCACCCAATAGCTTTGTCAAAAGCCAAAATAGTTAGAGCGACTGCTTGACTTTTTCAAGACTAGATGCTATTCTGTACTTGATTACACAGAGGAATCTGAGGAATTCAGATAATTGACAATCCGCGGCTATGAAAGAAAAGGAGATAAAACCGATGAAAAAAGGTCTATGGGTAAAAGGAGTGGTTCTCTCGATCATTATGGTGGTAATGCTGACAGGGAGTGGGATCGGCGAAGAGGGAAATTATGAGAAAATCTTAAAACTCAAAGATGAGATCGTCAAGATTCAGAATCAAGGGGAACTCGGATTCAGAAACTTTACTCTCTGTTCCAAAATAATCACCTTCGGGCACTACGTTGCCTTGCCGGAGCCAAAGGTAAAAGTAGGTACTGAAGAAGTGCTCGTTTATACTGAGCCAGCTAATTACTTTACCAACACTCAGGGGGAAAGATATGAGATATGGCTTACACTCGATATGATTGTTCTTGACGAGAATGGCGAAGTGCTGTTGGAGAAGACCGATGCCCTGTCGGCGCACTTTAACACCGCAACCCCCATACTTGATATCTTCTTTCCCCTCACTATCTATTTGAACGCAGTTCCAGTTGGTAAATACACCTTTAAAGTGGTGCTTCACGACGTGTTGAGAGATACCGAGGCTAATAAAACGGTTGATTTTGAGATAGTTGAGTAGATTCTGCTCTACATTTTTTCAAAAATTTCTTTGGATTGCTATCAAGTGAGATATCGAAAAAAGGGGGGAGCAGGCCCGACTTGCTCGAGCGAAGCGAGAGTCAGCTTTACCGATCGGGCCGTTGAGAGGGGTATTCCGAAGGAATCGGCGAAGCCCTATTTCCACCCTCAAATATCTTAATGTTATTGATTGCCATAATTGTACCTTTCTTTGTTGCCTGGTGGGTAGCCTCTGATGCTAAGAAAAGAGGCTATACTCAGGGTCAAATTATCGGATGGTTCCTGGGAGTCTGGTTCCTTCTTATCGTATTTTTGCCCCTTTATCTTATCCTGAGATCCAGATCAGCCAAACCTACCAGACCAGCCACGGGACCCGGGGTATGCCCCTATTGTGGTAATCTTTTCCAGGGTAAAGTTACCTATTGTCCTTACTGTGGGCAGAAACTTGAAGATGACAGCTTATAAGAAAGGAGTCAAAAGATCCTTTGAAGGGGAAGTGGAGTCTGGGAGTATCTATACTTTTTATATCCTTGATAGTGGGAATTCTCTTCCGAATGAGCCCGGCTACTATATTAAAAAATATTTTTTTAGCCTCGATTCACCCCACCACTTTACAACTATTAGCTCTAATTATATTGGTTATCTTTTTGGGAAACCTCATGAAAGAGAGGGGAAATTTAGAAAATATAGTTTCCTCTCTTGAAGCCATAATCAGGAATCGCCGCCTAGGGTCCATCATTCCACCTGCTTTTATGGGACTTCTGCCCATGCCTGCCGGAGCACTTTTCTCCGCTCCCATGGTGGAGGAATTTGGTAGGAAAATGGGGGTGAGTTCAGAGAATAAGACTCTTCTAAACTATTGGTTCCGTCATATATGGGAGTATATATGGCCTCTTTATCCAGGATTAATTCTAGCGGCAGCACTTCTCAACGTTAAGGTTAGAGATATTATCCTGGCCCAGTATCCTTTAACCCTGGCCGCTATTGCCGCAGGCTTTATCTTCTGCATGCAAAAGGGCTCCTACCCACCGTCCTCCCGGCGTATTAAGCCTCAAAAGAAAACCAAGTTTACTAAGGAGATTCGGGCTCTTGTCTTCAATACCTGGCCAATTCTGGCCATAATTCTTCTAGTTCTGATTTTCAAGGTAAAACTGCTTCTAGCCATCCTAACCATCGTATTAATCGTTCTTGCCTCCTCCAAAATGAGAGGACATAAAATATTTTTATCTTTCAAAAAAAGTCTTTCTTTATCCATGATTCTTTTGATAATTTCCGTTATGGTCTTCAAAAGAATGTTCGAGGTTTCCGGCGCATTTTTGGTAATTTCTACCATTTTTAGTGATTGGGGGGTATCTCCTTTAATTATTTTGTTCTTTGCTCCTTTTCTAGCCGGTCTTTTAACAGGAATTACCTCTGCTTTCGTGGGAATAGCATTCCCTATACTTTTGCCTTTAATGATTAGGAGCCAACCGAACCTGACCTACGCCATGCTTGCCTATGCCGGTGGATTTGCCGGAGTTCTTCTCTCTCCATTTCATCTCTGTCTTATCGTTACCAGAGAATACTTCAAGGCAGATCTCAGAAAATTATATAAACTACTATTCCTTCCGGTCACCTTCGTCGTCCTGGTGGCCCTCCTAATCGTAGGGTTAAAAGGGTTTTGATTGCCGTAAATATTGATGGATCCCCTGGGCCGCTCTTTTTCCTGCTCCCATGGCAGAAATAACTGTAGCAGCCCCGGTAACAATATCTCCTCCAGCAAAAACCTGAGGAATGCTGGTCTGGCCATTCTCTTCGTTTACCCCAATGTATCCCCAACGATTTAATCTTAACCCAGGGGTTCCCTGAGTCAAAAGAGGATTGGCTCCTTGACCAATGGCCACCACTACCGTCTCTAAATCAAGATTAAATTCAGACCCTTTTATAGGTATAGGTCTTCTCCTCCCACTTTCATCAGGCTCGCCCAGTCTCATTCTTAGACACCGCATCCCAGCAAGACGCTTCTTTTCATCTCCTAAAAAAGCTACCGGAATGGTCAAAAGGTGAAATTTTACACCTTCTTCCTCGGCATTCTTTATTTCCTCCTCGCGGGCTGGCATCTCCTTTCTTGATCGGCGGTAGATTACATAAACCTGCTCTGCTCCCAGTCTCAAAGCCACACGGGCTGAATCCATGGCCACATTGCCTCCGCCTATTACTCCAACTTTTCGACCAATTTTAATGGGAGTATCATAGGAAGGAAATTGATAAGCCTTCATCAGATTAACCCGAGTAAGAAATTCGCTGGCCGAATAAACGCCATCTAAGTTTTCCCCAGGAATGCGTAAAAAATGAGGAAGCCCAGCTCCGATTCCTACAAAAACTGCAGAAAATTCATCTTTTAAGAGGTCCTCAATGGTTAGAGTCTTTCCAACTAACACATTAGGACAGATCTTCACCCCTAATTTCTCAATATTCCTTATCTCAATTTCAAGGATGTGCTTGGGAAGTCTGAACTCAGGTATTCCATACCTTAGAACTCCACCTGAGCTATGCAAAGCTTCAAATATAGTGACTCGGTAACCCAGTTTGACTAGCTCCGCTGCGGCTGTAAGTCCAGCAGGACCGGATCCTACCACGGCCACTTGAGCCACTGAGGATGAAGCAAGGTTCTGAGTTACTTTTTTTTCATTGTTTTCCTTCTGCCTTATTTCCCAATCGGCGGCGAATCGCTCTAACCTTCCAATGGCTACTGGTTCTCCTTTTTTAGATCTTACGCATTTTATCTCACACTGAGTCTCTTGAGGACAAACCCTCCCACAAACAGCGGGAAGGCTGTTCTTTTCCTTAATCTTTTCTATGGCGGCCTGGAAATTTCCCTCCCCTATGTATTTTATGAAGGTGGGTATGTCAATTTCTACTGGACATCCTTTTATACAGGGAGGTTTTTTGCATTGTAGACACCTTTTAGCCTCCTCTACTGCCTGCTCGGAAGAATACCCCAGGGCTACTTCATGGAAACTTTTTATTCTCTTTTTCGGAGTCTGCTTGGGCATCCCAACTTTCGTGATTCTATCAGACATCTAAGATTCCTCGATATTCACAATCGGCCTCATTAATTCTCTCCATCTTGATTCTCCTATTTAAATGGTCCACTTAAGAATCTCTCTTAGATTTTCATCACTTGCTTCCCGAGGATTTTTGCTCATGCTGCTACTTCTAGACTCAGCAATAATGCTAGGGAAGTGAGCTTCGGTAATTCCGTATGGCCTAAAATTGAGAGATAGACCGATCCGCTCTAAAAATCTTTTTATGGCGTAGGGCAGATCCTCTACCCTCTCAACTCCAATTTTCTTTGCTATCTGAGTAAATTTCTCCGGTTTTGAGATCAGGTTAAATCCTATCACATGAGGGAGAAGAATAGCACAGGCCAGTCCATGTGGAACGCCAAACCGTGCTCCAATCGGGTGCGCCAGTCCATGAACTGCACCAAGGCCAGAATTAGAAAAAGCCATGGCAGAAAGTAGACTACCCAAAGCCATTTTTTCACGGATCTCTGTATCTTTCCCATTGGCAACAGCTTGAGGTAAATTCTGGAAAATAATCTCAATAGCCTGAAGAGCCAGAGTATCGGTAATAGGATTTGACGTCCTGGTAACATAGGACTCAAGAGCCTGGGTGAAAGCATCCATCCCGGTATAAGCTGTAACTTGAGAAGGAAGAAAAAGAGTTAAGTCAGGGTCAACCAGGGCCACTCTAGCTATCATATAGGGACTGCGGATGCTTTTCTTAAGGGAGATCTTTCTATCGGTGAGAACAGAATTATTAGTGATCTCTGCTCCGGTACCAGCGGTAGTGGGAATGGCCACAAAAGGCAGTCCTTCTTTTTCAATCTTCTTACCAGAATGATATTCCCAGATTGTACCTGACTGCCTGGCTAGAGAGGCAATAGCCTTAGCTGCATCCATGGCGCTTCCCCCGCCCAGGCCAATGACAACATCAGATTTTTTTTTACGGGCAATTTTAATCCCTTGGTTCACTGTCTCCAGACAGGGATCGTGCTCAACTCGGTCAAAAAGTTCCAGGCTAATTCCCTCTTGTTTAATAACCCCTGTAACCCTATCCAGAATGCCAGTTTTTCGCATAGAGGAGCGACCGGTTACCAATAAGGCTTTTTTACCTAAAGAACTGAGCTCTTTTCCCAGCTCTTTAATTACCCCTCGGCCAAAGATAATGCGAGTTGGATACATTAAAAGAAACATTTTTTTCTCCTGTAAGTTCCAAAATGGTTGTCTAACTCATTATAAAAAACTAATCCCCTCTGTCAATTTATCAGCCTTTCTCTGAAAGACCATTTCTCCCTTCAACTCTTGCTCAAATTCTTGTAAAATAGCCCAGCTTGATAGTACCATATAATACCAGAAAAGTATTCAGTAGATTTATACGGGTATCGAGGGGAAGAGACCCGAGATATTTCTTGACAGAGAACCCGCATATGATAGGATGAACTGCAAAAAAGGGACAGAATTTGAAAAAAAAATTTTATTTGACCACCCCCGTCTATTATGTTAATGATGTGCCTCACCTGGGGCATGCTTATACCACCATTGCTGCGGATGCCCTGGCAAGATATAAGCGCCTTAAGGGATACGAGGTTCTTTTCCTAACCGGCACCGACGAACATGGGGACAAGATCAACCGAGCAGCTAAAGAAAAGGGTATCGCTCCCATTGAACTGGCTGATCAAGTGGTGAGTCGCTTCCAGAATCTCTGGAAGAAGCTCTCTATCTCCAACGATGATTTTATCCGCACAACGGAGTCCCGGCACACTCAAGTAGTAAGTAAGGTCTTCCAAAGGCTTTATAAGCAAGAAGATATCTACCGGGGAACCTACAAGGGATGGTACTGCGTCCCTTGTGAGAGCTTCTGGTTGGAGCCGCAGCTAAGGAATGGAAACCTTTGTCCGGAATGTGGACGCAAGACTGAAAAAGTAGAAGAGGAAAGTTATTTCTTCAGACTCTCTCGATATCAAAAACCACTTCTGGATTATCTTGAGCACCATCCTGACTTTGTTCTCCCTCCTAGCAGGAAAAATGAGGTAGTGGAGTTTGTCAAAAGGGGACTAAAGGATCTTAGCATTACCAGACTAAAACTGGCCTGGGGTGTACCCTGCCCGATAGAAAAGAAGCACACAATCTATGTCTGGATCGATGCTCTTATCAATTATATCTCAGCCTTAGGATATGAGGCGAATAAAGATAAGTTTTCTATATTCTGGCCGGCTGATGTTCATTTGGTTGGAAAAGATATTTTGAGATTTCACGCCATTATCTGGCCAGCTCTTTTAATGGCTTTAGGAATAGAACTTCCCCGGACAGTCTTTGCTCATGGTTGGTGGAAAATAAAGGGAGAGAAGATGTCCAAATCGAAAAAGAACGTCGTCGACCCCGAAGAAATTGTGAAACAACACGGAGCAGATCAACTGCGCTACTTTCTTCTTCGAGAGATTTCCTTTGGAGAGGACGGCAATTTTTCTATCCCCCTTTTTGTGAAAAGAGTAAATAGCGACCTTGCCAATGATCTAGGAAATCTACTCAGTAGAACCATTCCTCTGGTGGTGAGACATTGCGGAGGAAAGGTACCTTCTCCAGCGGACGAAGACAAAATTTTAGAGGAAAAAATAAAAAAAATCCTTCCCTCACTCGATGAAGCCATGAATATCCTCTCCTTTTCCGAAGCTTTATCTTGCATCTGGGAAATAATAAGATCAGCTAACCTCTACGTAGATAGATGTGCTCCCTGGAAACTGGCCAATCAAGCCAATAAGCAAAAAAGGCTAAATACCGTCCTTTATAACCTTTCAGAGACTCTGAGGATGCTGGCACTCCTAGTTTTCCCTTTCATACCCGTGTCAGCACAAAAAATATGGACTCAGTTAGGAATAAAAGAAAACCTGGGCAGTCAAACTCTGGACAAGGCTGGGGTCTGGGGTGGATTAAGTCCGGGAACCACGGTAAAGAAAGGACCACCTCTTTTTCCTCGCATTGAGCAGTAGATAGATGGAAATAAGGGAATGAAATTAAAAGAGAAGACGGAGTATCTCTGGGAGAAGTATAATTTTACTCCTAAAAAAGAGCTGGGTCAAAATTTCTTGATCGATCCTTGTATAATTGATAGGATAATAGAGAGCTCAAAGCTTACCAAAGCTGATACCGTAGTTGAGGTAGGAGCAGGAACCGGGGTTTTAACTGAGAGGCTGGCTAAGAGTGCCGGAAAGGTGATAGGAGTAGAAATTGATGAAAAGCTATGTCAGATTTTAAAGGAAGAACTTGCCGACTACGATAACCTTAAGATAATCCGTGAAGATATCGAACAGTTTTGCTCCGAGAAGAGATTTACTCAGCCACAATCAGTTAAAATAGTGGGAAATTTACCCTATCAGATAGCTTCTTCTTTTCTTTTAAATCTTGCCCGAAAGGAATGGATCAAGTTTATGGTGGTAATGGTACAAAGGGAAGTGGCAGAAAAACTGCTGGCTAGACCCGGAGAAAAAAAAAGAGGCGCATTAACTGTTCTCATGAACTACTATACCATTATTAATAGAGTCATTAATGCTCCTCCCCAGGCATTTATTCCGGCTCCTAAAGTGGGATCCAGTTTAATTAGAATAGATAGAAAGGAAAACCAGTTGGCAAAAAATGAGGATCGTTTTATGAGCGTAGTGAAAGGAGCTTTTCGCTTACGTCGTAAGATGCTAGTGAATGCACTTAGCAAAGAGTTAGGAAAAGAGAAAACTCTGGTTAGGGAGAGATTAAACCGAATAGGGATTAACGGAAAAAGAAGGGCAGAGGACCTGACGGTGGAGGAGTTCGTCAGAATAAGCGAAGCGTTGTAGATTAAGAGAAAATAAAGATGCCTATTAAGACTATCGAGTGGATAGAAGGGAAGATTAAGATTATAGATCAGAGTAAACTTCCTCAAAAATTGGAGTACATTTATTGTAAGGATGTAGAAACTCTGAGAGAGGCAATTAGCTCCCTTAAGATAAGGGGCGCCCCTGTGATAGGAATTGCGGCAGCTTTTGGGGTCGTCCTGGGGATAAAAAAGTCTTCTTCTCAGAACTATCTTAGCTTTCAGAAGGAGATAGAAAAAGTCATTGATTACCTGGCGCGTTCCCGCCCTACGGCGGTTAACCTTTTCTGGTCCTTGAAGCGTATGAGGAACTGCGCAGAAAAGAACAAAGACAAACAGATAAAGGAAATAAAGACCATTCTTGAAAAAGAAGCACTTCAAATAATGGAAGAAGATAAACGATGTAATCGGCAGATTGGGGAAAACGGAGCATGTCTTATTGAGGATGGACAGACAATTCTAACCCACTGCAACGCTGGAGCTCTAGCTACAGCTGATTATGGAACTGCCCTGGGGATTATTTACCGAGCAAAACAGAAAGGAAAGAAAGTCAAAGTTTACGTTGACGAGACCCGTCCTCTTCTCCAAGGAGCAAGACTGACCACCTGGGAACTCCTCCGGGAAGGAATTGAGGTGGTCTTGATCTGTGATGATATGGCTGGACAGGTAATGCAAGAGGGAAAGATCAATAAGATCTTGGTGGGAGCAGATAGAGTCGCCGCCAATGGTGACGTAGCCAACAAGATAGGAACTTATATGCTGGCGGTACTGGCAAAGGAGAATGGGATTCCCTTTTACGTAGTCTGTCCTTTCTCCAGCATTGATCTATCCCTACCTTCTGGTAAAGAAATCCCTATTGAGCAAAGAGATTCTTCTGAGATAACCACCTTTTTGGGAAAAAGGATTGCCCCTCAGGGAGTTAAGACATATAATCCTGCTTTTGATGTGACTCCAGCTATGTACATAAAAGGCATAATCACGGAAAAAGGAATACACCAACCTCCTTACGAGAAAAGTCTGCAAAGGCAGGATTAGAAGACAAATAGCTGATGGCTCATAGCTGATAGCTCATAGCTCAAGGATTAGAGGGGTAAGTGAAACGTGAGAGGTGAAACGTAAAACGTGAGAGGCTATCGGCGATGGGCTATTTAGAGGATTAAAAGGCAAAACCAGAGAAAGGATTAGAGGAACAGGAAAATGGCAAAAAAGATTGATCGAAAAGAGGTCAAGTATATTGCTCACCTGGCGCGTCTTCAATTAACCTCAGAAGAGGAAGAAAAATTCAGCCGCCAGCTAGGAGAGATCCTGACCTATGTGGACAAACTGAAAGAAGTAGATACTCGTAATGTCCCCCCTACTTCCCATGTCTTTGCTTTAAAGAACGTATTCAGAGAGGACAAACAAAAGAAATCTCTTTCCCAGCGAGAAGCCCTGTCTAATGCTCCCAAGAAGAAACGAAATCAATTTCAGGTTCCCAAGATAATAGAGTAACTAAGCTCTATAGATTCTTTCCTTTCGATGGACTTCTCGTATGAAGAAAATAAGAAAAACTAAAACCATGTTATACAAGGAGGTGGGCAGCGTAAGGTAGACGATTTTTTCCAAAAAAGAAGAGGAAAGACGAAAGATAGTTAACCAGGCCGAAAGGATAGCTCCATTCAGGATGCTGGTGAGGCCCACCATGAGGAGAATAAAGACGATGTTTTCCTGGTAGACCCTTTCCCTTACCTCGGAGGTGAGAAATCCTACTAAAGACAGAGCAAAGGCGTTTAGTCCCAGTAAGGGATAAAAGAAGATATCCTCGAGCAGTCCAATTGTAAAACCGGCTAATAATCCTTCTTTCCAGTCATGGGTCCAGGCCCATAGAATGAGCAGAATAAAGGGGAAATCTGGCTTACCTCCTCTAAAAGAAACTATCCCCATCAAACCAGCCTCCAGAAGGAAAACCAGACCAAGTAGAAGGATAAAGACAGCCAATTTTTTCATTTCTTTATGACAAACAGTTCCTCTAGCTTCCCAAAATCTACCGAGGGAACAACCTCCACTTCTTGAAATAAACGATTAGGATTCTTTTTTACTCGAGAAATTCTTCCCACCAAAATTCCTTGGGGAAAAAAGCCCCCCAGCCCGGAAGTCACAATCTCATCCTCTACCTCGGCAGAGACTTTGGTTAAAAGATATTTCAACTCACATGCCTTCCCCATACCCTGCAAGATAGCCACATCCCTGGTTCTTTCATTTCTTACCCCTACCTTGCTCCTCTCATCCAGAATTGTCAGAACTTTGGCTTGATGAGGATAGACCTCAATTACCCTTCCTACCAATCCCTGGGCATTAACCACAACCATCTCCTTTTCTATCTCCTCTTTTTTCCCTTTTCCTAAAAAAAAGACTTTAAAATAGTCACGAGGGGCATAGGCCACTACCTGGACAGGGAGAAGTTCATAGGGTTGTTTTTGTTGGAATTCAAGCATCTTCTCCAGTCTCTCATTGGTAGACACCATCCTCTGATAATAATTCTTCTCCTGGAAAATGAGTTGGGCGAGCCGATCCTTAAGGGCCTTGTTTTCCTCTCTCAGTCTTCTTGAGTTATGGATATCTTCGATGAATTTGACTATGTTGGATTTAACATGAAAACCGGCTGCCGGGAATGACCCTATTAAGACATAGCTTTTCTCTCTGATTCGGACGACCACATCACTATGGTAGGAGGAAATCAACATTAGAATAGAGGATAGAAAGAGAAACCCAACTAAAAAAAATATCTTCAAAGAAATTGCTCTTTTAATCATCTTGATTTGACTATTCCGACTCAGGGCTGGTTTCTACTGTAGAGAGAAGCTCCCGATTTTCTAATAACTTCCCCACCCCCATCACCACCGAAAGAAGAGGTTCCGGGACTAGCTTCACAGGCAAATGGACTCTTTTAGAAACGTATTTGTCAAATCCTTTAAGGCAAGCTCCCCCTCCGGTGAGATATATTCCTCTCTCCATTATGTCTCCCGCTAGCTCTGGTGGACTCTCCTCCAAGGTACTCTCTATCATCTCACAAATCGTGGATACTACCGGAGAAAGAATACTGCTTAACTCCTCAGAGTCTATCTCTATCTCATTGGGAAAACCAGTGCTCAAGTCTCTTCCCCTCATCTTCATCTTCTCATTCCTCGAGGGAGGATGGGTGCATCCTATATTTATCTTAATACGCTCGGCCATCTGTTCACCAACGAATAAATTGTGATTTTCCTTTAAATATAGAATTATGGCCTGGTCCATCTCATCTCCAGCTATTCGAACATGTTTGCTTATCACTACTCCGTCGAGAGAGGTTATGGCTGCTTCACTGGTCCCTCCCCCAATATCCACTATCATACTACCCAGAGGTTCAGATATAGGTAAATCTGCTCCAATTACTGCTGCCACTGGCTCATGTACCAGCTGAACCTGGCGAGCTCCCAGATGGGTAGCTATGTCGACTAGCGCCTTTTTTTCAACCTTGGTAGCTCTTGAAGGAACCCCAATCACCATTTTAGGACCAACTAAACGGTGATAGGGCTGAATCTGAGAGATAAAATATTCAACCATCCTCTGGGTTGCATCGTAGTCGGCAACTACTCCATTTTGCAAAGGACGCACAACCACGATATTCTGAGGAGTCTTTCCCAGCATTTCCTTAGCCTCTTTTCCTACTCCTACAATCCTTCCATCTTTCCGACCTACAGCCAATATAGAGGGCATATTTAAAACAATCCCTTTGCCTTTTGCATAAATCAAGGTACTGCTTGTCCCTAAATCTATGCCTAAATTATCCCCAAATATCCTAAAACTAAAAAAATCTCTAAACATGGCCTGTATTTCCCAATTTTAAAGCCATTATATTAACCATAGAGGAAAAGTCAAGAAACATCTCGGGATTCTTCCTCTCGATAGGCGGATAAATCTCCCAAGTACTAATACTTTCCTGGTATTACCAAGTAAAGTTTGGGGAATTTGCAAAATTTACGAAAAAATGTATAATTCTAGGTAACATATTCAGGGACTGTTAGGAGAGGTAAGATGATATTGCAAGATTTAAGAAAATCAATGAGGCCCATGATGTGGATAATAGCTATAGCTTTTGGCGCCTCCCTACCCCTCATGTATCTACGTTCTAGAACCGGTGATCAGCAAAAACCTTTAGCTAAAGTTAATGGCGTCTCCATCTCCTATGCAACCTTTGCCAGGAGCTATAGTGATGTCTACGAGAGATACCAACAAACATCCGGCGAACAAATTTCACCACAGGTAGAAACCTACTTAAAGTACCAAGTATTGGCCCAGATCATAACTAACGAAATCCTTCGGCAGGAAGCTAACAGGGCAAGAATCAGGATAAGCGAGGAAGAACTGACTGAGGCCATCGAAAGAATAATGAGGAGCTTTCCCTCTCGGGAGGCCTTCATGAGATTTCTCAACTACCAACACATTTCTTACCGTGACCTGAAAGAACAAATCAGAAAGCAGCTAGCCACAAATGAGCTCACCCAGCGAATTCGGGATAGTGTAGGAGTAACTGACCAGGAAGTCAAAGACTACTGGTTGCGTGAAAATGAGAAGATAAAGGCTGTCTATATTTATCTTTCTCCTAAAAAGTACGAAAAGGAAGTGGTAGTCAGTCAGGAGGAGATAACCATCTATTATGAGAAACACAAAGAAGACTTTACTATTCCCGAGAAGGTAAAAGCAGACTATCTTTTAATAAGTTCTGGAGAATTCACCAAAGAAATCAAAGTCACCGCCAAAGAACTAAAGTCTTACTATGAGGGACATCTAGCCAATTTTGAAGTTCCGGAGAAAAGGAAAGTCAGTCATATTCTGATCAAACTACTCCCTTCGGCGAGTAAAAAGGATGAGGAAAATGCAAAAAGGAAGATAGAAGAGATTCAAGAGAAGCTAGAAAAGGGAGCTGATTTCACGACCCTGGCCAAGAAATATTCTCAAGATACGCCTTCTGCCGAAAAAGGGGGCGACCTGGGGTTTTTCACCTATACCCAGATGATTCCTTCCTTTAGTAGAGCCGCTTTTTCTTTGGAAAAAGAAGGTGAGGTCAGTGGGATAGTCAAAAGCCCCTTTGGCTATCATCTAATTAAATTGACCGGGATAAAACAAGCCTATACCGAGCCGTTTGAGAAAGTAAAATCACGGATCAATAAGCTATTGATAGAGCAAAAAAGCGATGACCTTGCCAAGAAAGAGGCCGAGGGAATGAGGGAAAGGATCAAAGAAAAAAAGATAACCTTTACCGACTACGTGAAAAAACATCCCTTTCGCTATAACTCCACCCCATTTTTCTCCTCCACGGAAAAAGTTGAAGGCGTGGGATGGACCCCTCAATTTAATCAGGTTGCTTTTTCCTTAAAACCCGGAGAAATTAGCTCTGTAGTGCAAATCCCCCAGGGATATTCTATATTGAAACTGGTGGAACGAAAAACCTCCCGCATTCCGCCGTTAAAGGAGATAACCCAAAAAATAAAAGAGAAGGTAGTGGAAGAGAAAGCAAAAAGAACAGCCGAGGAAAAGGCAAAACAGATACAGAAAGAGATAAAGGAGGGTAAGAATCTATCTTCTCTGGCTAAGAAATTTGGTCTAGAGTATAAGAGTTTAAAATACCTTAAGAGGGGAGATTGGATAGAGGAGCTCGATGGCACAGACCGAGAAAAATTTATGGAGACCGCCTTTTCTCTAGCCAAAGGAGGGGTAAGCCCACCAGTATGGCTAAGCAAAGGATATTATGTAATACAATTGACCGGAAGAGATCTCTCTCTTGAGGAGTTTACCAAAGAAAGGGAAAAATTTACCCAAGATCTAACTTCCCAGAAGAGAGCAGAAGAGCTAAATCTCTGGCTTCAAAAAATAAGAGAGAAAGCAAAAATAGAAGACAATTCCAGCCTATTCTTCTCCCCTTAATTGATTGATGCAACTTCTCTGTACTCTTAGCCTAACCTGACTAGCTACCTCTATTTCCACGTAATTTTTTTTAAGCCCAATGATGGTTCCATAGACACCTCCGGTAGTGACTATTTTGTCTCCTTTCTTCAAATTCCTCACCATTTGTTGATGTTCCTTTTGCTTTCTTCTCTGAGGCATAATGAGAAGAAAATAAAAGATTACAAAAATGAGGACTAGAGGCATAAGAGTAGTAAGCATGCCTCCTGCTCCCGGTGCTCCCTGCCCATTAATAGCCCAAGCAACTGCATACACTTTGAACCTCCTTTTTTAAACGCCATCTATTTATTGGCATGCTATTTTCCTTGATAGTTTTCCCTAAACTTCCTTTTAAAATTTTTGAAAGAATTGTTTCTAATCGCCTCCCCCGCCTGCTCCATCAATCGAGCCAGAAAATAAAGATTATGATAGCTAGTAAGTCGCATGCCAAGAATTTCCCTGGCCCAGAGTAGATGTCTAAGGTAGGCACGAGAAAAATTTTGGCAGGTGTAACATCCACAACCTGGGTCCAGCGGTCCCGGATCTTGCTTATAGGCCGAATTCTTAACGATTATTTGGCCCCTATGGGTGAAAACTGCACCATTTCGAGCAATACGAGTGGGAAGGGCACAATCAAACATATCTATTCCCAAAGAGATACAATCAAGGAGTTCTTCTGGAGTCCCTATCCCCATTAGATAACGGGGTTGAGAAGTTGGAAGATACTGAGTGGTATATTCTATCATCTCTTGTCTTAAGGTTGGTGATTCCCCTACGCTTAGGCCCCCCAGAGCATAACCATCGAAGCCTATCTCAACCAATTCCTCAACGCATCTCTTTCTCAAATCCTTAAAAGTACTCCCCTGCACTATTCCAAATAGTCCCCTTTTTTCATCTTTCACCCAACTATGTCGAGTAATCCTGGCCCAATTCAGGGTTCTATTCAAGGCCTTCTCCGCCTGGGCATGAGGAATGGGATAGGGAGTGCATTGGTCGAGAACCATAATTAGGTCTGATCCTAAAGCGAGCTGAATCTGTAAAACTTTCTCCGGGGTTAAAAAATGATCTGACCCATCAAGGTGAGATTTAAACCTTACCCCTTTTTCTTCCGATTTTTGCAAAGAGGATATACTGAAGATCTGATATCCTCCGCTATCAGTAATTATGACCCCATTCCAGTTCACGAATCTATGTAAACCACCTATCTTTTTAATTATTGGATAGCCGGGGCGAAGATAAAGATGATAGGTATTGCAGAGAATAACCTTTATTCCAATTTCCTTTAGTTCATGAGGAGAAAGAGCCTTGACGCACCCCTGAGTAGCTACTGGCATAAAAACAGGAGTATGGAAAGAGCCATGAGAAGTGCGGATCCTTCCCTGTCGCGCTCTGCTCGCTGAATCCTGGTGAATGAGTGTAAATTGCAATCTTTTATTCTCTGATCTTATGGCTTATATATTTTATAATACCAAGGATGGGAAGGAAGTCAAATAATGAGCATAGCATCACCAAAGGATAAAAACCGATATCGCCGCTTTATCGCCTCTCGGTAGGCAGCCAACAATTTCTCCTTACCAATAAAAGCAGCCACCAAGAGAATAAGGGAAGATCCAGGCATATGAAAATTGGTAAGGAGCGCTTCAACTATCTTGAATTTGTATCCCGGATAGATAAAAAGAGTTGTCCATCTCTTACCTGATTTGACTAAACCCGATCTCGCAGCCTGTGTCTCCAGAGCCCGCGTGGTAGTAGTACCGATAGCTACTACGCGGTGGCCTTTTTCTTTGACCCGGTTGATAATCGCAGCCGCTTCATCATCGATTTTAAAATACTCTCTTGGAACCACGTTTTTCTCAATCTCGGCCTGAGATAAAGGCTTGAAACTAGCCCATCCTGTGTGCAAGGTAATTTCAACAATATTTATTCGGTTTCTTTTCATATTCCGGAGTAGAGAAGAAGTGAAATGTAGGCCTGCTGTGGGAGCAGCCACGGCTCCTTCCTCTCCGGCGTAAACGGTTTGATATCTTTTTCTATCCCGGAAAGTAGGACCGGTGGGTCTTTTAATATAAGGCGGAAGGGGAATCTGGCCTACCTTGGTCAGAAGCTGCGTGATCTTTTCCAAGGGATTAAATTCAACTATAGCTTTCGAGCCTTCAATTCTATTTATAACCTCTGCTTTGAGTTCTGTTCCCGGGAAAAAAATCTGACTTCCTCCTTTTAGTCTTTTGGCAGGCCTTAGCAAGCACTCCCAACTGCCCACTTTCTTTTCTTCTAGAAGAAAAATCTCAACCTTTCCTCCGGTTTCTATCTTTCTTCCCCTTAGCCGGGCCGGGATCACCCTGGTGTTATTCAAAACTACCACATCACCCTGGCGGAGAAACTGTCCCAGTTCAGAAAATCTTCGGTGTTCAATTTCTCCTCTTTTTCTATGAAGCACCATAAGTCGACAACTGTCCCTGGGAGTAAGAGGTTGTTGAGCGATAAGGTCTTTAGGTAAATGATAATGAAAATCCTTCAATTTCACCTTTATTCTCCTCTTCTTTCAAACCCTTTAACTTAAGATTATCATCAGTTTTCTCTTCGTCAAGGATATCTCGGGACTGTTCCCCTTCGTCGCTATGGAGCCTGTTTTCCATATCTTAGAGCCGAATAAGATCAATTTTTTTGGGTAAAAAAAATAAAAAAAGGATTGACAAACTTTTAGACGAGAATACAATAAAGTGTAGATTTCACTTCTAGAGGTTAGGATAATGGCAAGGATTAATAGACTCAGTCTTACCGATGTCTTACTTAAAGAAGGATTCATCACCGAGGAAGATTTAAAGAAAGCTGAGCAGCATCAACGGGATAATGGGGGACTTCTCTCCTACGTCTTAGTCAAGCTAGGGTTGGTCACAGAGGAACAGATTGTAGTAGGCCTTGCCGAACAGTTAGGAATCCCCCATATGAAGATTACCCACTATAAATTGGATCCTGAGGTGGTGGAACTCCTTCCCGAGAGAATAATTAGAAAAGATAAAGTGATTCCCCTCTCTCAATCCGGAAATACTCTCACTGTGGCCACCGCTGATCCTCTCAATGTTTTAATGGTTGACGATTTAAAAGCCCTAACCGGCTGCAACATTCAGACTATTGTGGCTACCCCTTCCGAGATTGAACAAGTCGTTGGGGACTATTATTCTACCAAGGCCTCTATGAACCTGGACAAATTGATTGCACAATCTGAAAAAGAGACAGAGACAGCAGTAGAGGTAGTTAGAGACGAGCAATCAGTGGATCTGGACCAATTAATAAGAGAGGCGGAAGAGGCTCCCATTATCAGAATAGCCAATTTGATTCTCTCTCGAGCTATAAGGGAAAGAGCCAGTGATATTCACCTCGAGCCTCTGGAGAAGAAGGTAACGATCAGGTATCGGATCGATGGCACTCTTTATCCCATTATAACCCTTCCCAAGAGGGTACAGGATGCGGTGGTCTCCCGAATAAAAATACTATCTGAGATGGATATCGCCGAACACCGTCTCCCCCAAGATGGAAGATTCAGGGTAAGGGCACATAACCGAGATGTAGACTTTCGGGTCTCTACTATTCCCACCCGGTTTGGAGAGAAGGTGGTGCTGCGTCTTCTTGATAAAGCGCAACTTACGGGTCTGACCATTGATAAGCTGGGATTGGAAGAAAACGTTCTGGAAAAATATCAAAAGGCCATCAGGCAACCATATGGAATGATTGTTCTTACTGGTCCTACCAGCTGTGGAAAATCCACTTCCCTCTACGCTGCTATTAGAGCCATTAACAGCCCTGACAAAAATATTCTTACCATTGAGGACCCAGTAGAGTACGAAGCTGAGGGAATTAATCAGGTTCAGATCTATGAAAAAATTGGATTGACATTCGCCCAAGCTCTGAGGTCTTTTCTCCGTCAGGACCCGGACATCATTATGCTGGGAGAAATGAGAGATCTGGAGACAGCCGATATTGGAATCAAAGCCGCTTTAACCGGACACCTCCTTTTCACCACTCTTCATACCAACGATGCTGCCGGAGCGATAATCAGATTAGTCAATATGGGAGTGGAGCCTTTTCTTATTTCCGGTGCTCTCACCTTTGTAGGAGCACAAAGACTTATGCGAAAAGTATGCAAAAATTGTGCCCACTCTTATCACCCTTCAAAAAGACTTCTCAAAGAGTTAGAGATGGAAGATCAAGTAGATAATAATCTTGTGCTTTACAAAGCAAAAGGGTGCCGTATCTGCAACAATACCGGATATAGAGGAAGAATGGCTGTAATGGAGGCTTTAGAGATTGATGATGATATCAAGGAGCTGATCCTCAGGAAAGTCCCGGAGCTTAAAATTAAAAAAACTGCTATTTCCAATGGAATGATTCCTTTAAGGAAAAATGCTCTGACTAAGGTAATTAGAGGAGATACAACCCTGGAGGAATTAGCCCGGGTAGCCGGAACCACGTAACGGGGCCTCAGCAACCCAAAAATATTTGGCAAGGCTAATCACCAAAAAAATGTCTGCTTATTATTATTTGGCAATAGATCAAGGAGGGAAAAAGGTTAGGGGAGTAATGGAAGCAGATAGTGAAAGGCAGATAGTAATTGAATTAAGACCTCAGGGACTGACCATTATCTCAATCAAAAAATCTCCTGGTCTTTTTCCTTCTCTTGCCGGAAAGTCAACTCTTAAGTTAGAGGTTTTCAAACCCAGAGTAAAGACAAAAGATATAATTGTCTTCTTTCGCCAATTTGCCACTCTTATTAATGCAGGTCTTCCTATGGTGCAAGCTTTGGCTACTATGATTGACCAAACTTCAAACTCAAGCCTGAAGGAAATAATTGGTGAGATAAAAAAAGATGTTGAAGCCGGAAAACCACTGTCCGAGGCCCTGGCCACACATCCCCGCATATTTCCCCCTCTAACTCATAATATGGTGAGAGCCGGAGAAATGGGGGGTGTGCTGGATACCATCCTTACCAGAGTAGCCGAATACCTTGAGTCTATAGAAAACATAAAAGAACGAATAACTTCGGCCATGCGTTATCCGATCTTCGTTACCTTCATGGCGGGAGGGCTCACCGCCGCCCTCATATTTTTTATTCTTCCCCAGATGAAGAGCCTTTTTGCTGAGTCACTTCATGCCGAACTTCCCGCCCTCACTCAATTTATGCTCAACCTCTCAGATTTTGTCAGATTTAGATTTTATGTGGTCCTTATTATTATAGGTGCCCTGACTGCCGCCTATTATCTTCTCCAAAGGTCCCCTAAAGGAGGCTATCTGGTGGACAGTTTAAAATTAAGGTTCCCCGTTTCAGGGAAACTCTTTCACAAAATCTCTTTATCCCGATTTGCCAGAACTTTAGCTCTCCTTGCTAACAGCGGGGTCCCTATTCTGGACAGCCTGGAGATGACCGGAAAAACGGCCCAAAACCGGGTAATTGAAAAAGCTGTGGAAGAGGCAAGATCTTCTCTAAAGGAAGGGGGAACTATCGCTGGACCCCTGAAAGAATATTGGGTGTTTCCCCCCATGATGGTGAATATGATCTCGGTGGGTGAGCAAACGGGAGCCCTTGATCAAATGCTCAATAAAATCTCTGACTTCTATGATCAAGAAATAGAAAATATGGTTAATTCCCTAGCCAGTATAATCGAGCCACTTTTGATAGGATTTCTGGGAATAACGGTGGGAATAGTAGTGATAGCAATGTACCTCCCATACTTTACCATGTTTCAGCATATGGGAGGATAAAAAATAACCAAATAAATGAAAGCGAGGTGAGAAAAAGATGAAAAAATTACTCAGGAAAAAGAAAGGCTTTACGTTGATCGAGCTTCTCATCGTGGTGGCTATCATTGGCATAATAGCTGGGATTGCCATACCCAATTTCTTAGGAGCTCGAAGTAAAGCCCGAGTGACCCGAGCATTTGCCGACATGCGCGCCATAGCCGATGCCCTGGAGATGTATTATGTGGACAATACGACATATCCGGCAGAGCCCGCCAACGAAGGTGATCCCATTCCTGGTCTGAGTCCCACTTATATGACCAGTCAGCCCAATGATCCCTTTTCCGGAGCAGTTTATCGGTACTACAACAACGATGATGACGCTCCAACTGCCTGGCTTCTCGTCTCTAACGGACCAGATGGGAGCCCAGATGTAGACGCTACTGGTAACTTCGATTGGGAGACGGATCGAATAGCCGGGCAACTGGGAGGGCCTGATGGAGCTCGAGATGCTAATGGAGATCTTTACGGATATAATCTAGAAGCGGGAGACGGTGGATGGTATGATCCTGCCTCTGGCACCACCAGTCCGGGTGATCTCGGAAGAGGCGGACCTTAAATTGCCTTTATTCGTGTTCTTTTCTTTCTTTATTTTCATTTTAGGATTATCGATAGGCTCTTTTTTAAATGTTTGTATTTACCGCCTTCCTCGGAGACAGTCCTTGATTCACCCTCCCTCCCATTGTCCCCAATGTGGTAATTTAATAAAATGGTATGACAATATTCCCCTCCTGAGCTATCTTTTGCTGAAAGGAAGGTGTCGGCATTGCCCCTCTCCCATCTCTTTTCGATATCCTTTGGTGGAAGCACTGACCGGGACCTTCTTTCTCTTTTCCTTTTTTCGTCACTCTCCCGCGAGTTTCACCTTTCCTCTTTTTCTTTCTTTTCTGAAGGACCTCGTCTTCATTTCCTTTCTGATTCCGATCTTTTTCATTGACCTCGAGCATCGGATTGTTCCCAATCCTCTCTCTTACGGAATTCTCATCTCTGGACTAGTTCTTAGCTTCCTCACCGGATCCTTTTTTTCCAGCCTGGTAGGGTTAGCCATAGGAGGAGGAATATTTCTAACAATCAGATTTCTGGGTACTTTCTTGTTGAAGGTAGAAAGTATGGGAATGGGAGATGTAAAACTAGCAGCAGGAATAGGAGCTTTTCTGGGATGGAGTCACGTACTCGTCTGTTTTTTTCTCTCTTTCCTCTTAGGGGCGATCGTAGCCATTTTTCTTCTCTTGACCCATCTAAAAAGGAGAAAGGATAGAATTGCTTTTGCCCCTTTTTTGGTAGCAGCCGCTTTGATTTCTCTTTTCTGGGGAAGTAAATTGCTCAGTCTTTACCTAACCTTTGTTTATTATTAGCCCGGGAATTTTCCCAATGGTAGGAAACAATGTCCTGAGTCAAAACCGGAAAAATTAACAGAAATTCTTTCAAAAACTTTCCAAACCCCATACAAGAATCTAGTAGAAGGACTCAAAAAAATGGCTGAAACCACATGGAAAAAGAAACTCTTCCTTATCTTAGTCTTTATTGAATCTTCTTTTCTCCTCTTTTGGGGAGCGAAAAGCTATTACCAGGTCAGGCAAGCTCAAAACCAGGTAAAGAAGGTAGAGGAAGAGCTAAACCAATTAAGACTGGAGAACAAAACCCTAATGCAGCAAGTTGAAAACATGAAGGACCCCTTCTACCTCGAGAAAATGGCCAGGGAAAAGCTAGGTCTAGCCAAAAAAGGAGAAATTATCTATAAAATCCTTCCCCCAAAGCCCAAGAAATAATTACCCACCCTCAAAGCCGTACCCTCTTAGCTCCCCCCCTGACTTCTTGCCATCCCCCAGTTTTTTGAAATCTTGCTTCTCTTGACAAGATAAAAAGATATGCTATAAATTCAAATAGTTAAAAACGTTTCTTATTTGATAAACTAGTTAGAGTGAGGCGTGCTGGCGATAAGAGCCGGAGTGGCGGAATGGGTAGACGCAGTGGACTTAAAATCCACTGGATAATTAATGTCCGTGCCGGTTCGAGTCCGGCCTCCGGCACCAGACGTTGAAAGAGCTGGCTTTTGTCGAAAAGAAAAGAGATCTTACCCCATAAAAAGGAAATATTAACCAGGCTTTAAGATTTTATAGAAATTTTGCCATAGCGGGGTGGAGCAGTCAGGTAGCTCGTCGGGCTCATAACCCGGAGGTCGTCGGTTCGAATCCGACCCCCGCAACCAGATTTTTTAAGGCGGTGTAGCTCAGTTGGTTAGAGCACACGGCTCATACCCGTGAAGTCCGAGGTTCGAATCCTCGCACCGCCATCAAAACCTTCCAAAAGGACGAATTAGCTAAAAGAAAATACAGAAAATCGCATTTGCTTACCACTTAAATCCCAGTGAGATCCTGTGGGTATTACCTAAATCTCCATAGTCAACATAAGCATAATCAAGCTCAACAGTCGCTAAATTAAAACCCAGTCCAACCGTAAGGCCAGAACCTATGTCCTGATTACTCTTATAGCCGGCCCTTAAAGCCGCCAGTCCACCTATCCACCACTCTGCCCCAGCACAATAGTAGGTATCATCATCAGTAGGCTTCACTACATCCAGGGCTACGGCAAAGGGGTCCAGTCTTAACGCCAGACCTCCTCTTAGAGTGAGCGGTAAAGAATCACTGCCTAACTGAGAACCCAGGTTCTGAACCGCAAAACCCAGGAAAAGAAGTCTGCTCACCTCTGTGAGAAGGCCAACATTGGCCAGAAAGGCACTCTCCTTATCCTCATCGATAGTATCCTGGACAATTCCTGCACCAAAACCAACGCTAAGGGTAGGGAAGATTTTTTTTGCATATCCTACCATCAGTTCCAGATCGGAAGCGGTGAAATTCCCCGTAAGATCACCAGCTTCATCTCTACCCTCGAAAGTCCCCATGTCTACATAATTTGCAGCCAACCCCAGGGTTCCCCCTAGTGAGGGAAATCCAATGCCTAGATAGCCCTGCCTGATATCCTCAAACCACAAATTATAGGTAGCTGAAAGTTCTCCTCCCTTTATTTGGGCTAAGCCTGCCGGATTCCAGTATAAGGAGGTACCATCGTCAACCAGAGCAGTAAAAGCTCCTCCCATAGCAGTTGCCCTTGCACCCACTCCAATTTTCAGGAAATTAGCCGCCGTGGTTCCTGGACCACCTGCAAGGACAGGGATAGTAAAAATGGTAACTAAAAAACCTATTCCGACACTTATTGTTAACATTCTTCGCATAGATTTCCTCCTTTTTCGAAAAAGGATGATATTCTTCATCTTAACTTGCTTCTTTCTCTCTATTACTTGATTATAGCAATCTTGCCTGTTCTCTTTTCCCCGGCGGGATTGGTAACCACCCAGATATAGATACCTCGGGCCAGTTCGTCTCCATCGGTATTCTTCACATCCCAATCCCAACTATATTGACCACTGACATCCTGCTTTTTTACCAACTCTCCAGCAAGCGTGAAAATACGGATCGTTGCCTGCTCGGTCAACGCCGCAAAAGTTATTTTGGTATGACTCACCCCCGGCTTGAATGGATTGGGATAGACTATGAGACTCTCTAGATTGGCTGCTACCAGACGCAATCTCAGTCTTCCTGATCCGTAAATACTGTCCTTCCCAGCATCACCCATATCCACTGCCCAGCCCTCCAGATAAGACTGAAGCTCATTGGGTGAAAGACCAGGCATGGCAGAAAGAACCAGAGCCGCCGCCCCGGCCACGTGAGGAGAGGAGGCTGAGGTCCCGAAAAAACCGGTCGTCCCGTAAGTAAAACTACTCACCCCATCAGGGGCACTGATATCGGGCTTAATCCTCCCATCGTTGGTGGGACCCTGAGAGCTAAAGCTTTCCTGGGGGCCGGTTGTCCAATTAGCCTGATCAATGGCCGCCGCGGTCATCACTCCAGTAGCATCAGCAGGAGCCATCAGGCTGTGAGCCGCGGTCTGGTACTCTAGATCCTGGTAAAATGTGAAAATCTTTACTTTCTGATCGCCGGTGGCGCTATATTTTGCCACAGCTATTTTGTAAGTGCCAGCAGGAGCAATGTAATAAATTGCCTCCGTCGGTTCCTGAGTACCAGTTTGCCAGTCGTCCGACCAAGCAACTAAGTTAAGGGCATCATCGAACAGATAAAGATCGTAATCCTGGTCAGTGGTTGGCCACGAATTCCAGGTTAAGAATACATAGATGTAGGCCAAACTAGTAAGCTGGATATCATTAGTTTCGTCTCCTGAGGTAAACTCGTGCCAATCATCACCGTCAGTATCAAGGAAAAAATCCTGATAGTGCATTTTGGCTGAATTACCGGCAGCATTAACCCAAAGAATACCGTTGGCTCTGGCGTTATCGGTAATTCCACAGATCACTCCGGCTCCATCAGTGAAGTTTGTATTAACCCAGCCCACGGAATGGTTGATTATATCTACACCCTCTGAGATACAGTAGTCCTTGGCATTTTCCAGGTCAACCTCATCACCTATATTAATGAGATAAAGCTGAGCTTGAGGGGCCACATCGTAGACAATTTCTGCTACGGCGGTTCCGTGAACCGTACCTGACTCAATTCCTCCTCCCGTATAATCCCTGGTGATCACAGTGGGAGGTAGATCTCCATTAACTTGAGCTGTGGCCAGACCTATGAATCCCAGATCAATAATGGCCGCCCTGGTATTCTGACCCTCATATCCAGAACTGGTGTAAACTGAGGCATCAATGAGGCTGACTCCTTCGCTGGTCACGGCCAGAGGTAAAGGTTTATAGGGAAGCCTGACGTAAGAAACACCGCTCACCTTTTCAGCAACCTCCTCAAGGATAGATACCGGGACCCTCGCTCTGATTAAATGCCTGGACCTTACCTCAACCTTGACTCCATAGGAGACTAAACCAGTCTCGTCAATAGCTGCGGCGAGCTTGCCCAATGGCGGAACCAGGATAACGGTAACTCGATCATCCTGGAAGGGGATTTTCCTTTCCCAAGCGAAATCCTGGGCTACCGCCTTGCCCCGAAGGTACTTTTCCCCCAACATTCCCAGGACGCTCTCCATCTTTGGAGAAAACTTCTTTTCCCCTACCAGGGGAGCTAAATCCTGGGCGAAAGTGAAACTCCTCATCATTCCGATAAGTCCAATTACAACCAGAACTACCACCACACAACTAATCTTTGACCGCATTTTCCTCTCCATCCCACTCTCCTTTTTCCTTGACTCCAGAACGACTATGCTTTGTTGGTTCAGTGGGGGAGGAAGGAAGGGGATGAGGTTTATGGGGAGGCCGAATGAATCCCACCGAAGGGTTCTTAGCCAGCGAGCCAAGCTGATCTATCGGTACAAGGGCTTTTATGAGACGGTTAGTCGTTCCTTCAACTACCATCTCATAATCTCCTTTAACTTCTTTAAACTCGGGAAGTAACTCGATAATAACCCGTACCTTATCTTGCTCAAGATAAAGCCCGTGTCTCTTGGCAAAATCACTGCGATCGGGAGACTTGATCAGCTCATAAAGAACCGAAGCTAACCTGGCATATTCTCGGGGGGGTTTAGGAGGTAACTCGGATGGCATAGGAAGCCGATAACTTTTAAGGAATTCATCCGGCTTTTCTACCATTTTTAGTGCACTTTCCTCGTTTACTCTCTGAATATTAAAATATAAAACCCTTTTTTTCCTTTCATCTTCCAAAGGGCTTACTTCAGCAAAGAAATAGTCGCCGGGAAGAAAATAGTAGGCCTGAAGATTATTTAAGTTCCTCTCTTTTTTAAAAAAAGAAGATGGTTTAAATTCTTTTCCGGTATAATCAGGTTGAATCTCAATAATTTCGTTGGCTTTGATGAAATTTACATATTTTTCCACCGCACAAGACCTGATAACCTTCACCGTTAGCGTAACATAGGGAAAATCTTTCTTTATTTTTTCAACTTTACCCAAAATTAGGGAGCGATTGGGGTTAATGATCACTCCTTCCATCCCTTTGGCTTGGTAAAATCCTGCAAAAGAGAAGATTAACAGAACCAAAATAAATATTAAACAAGATTTTATCAATCCATGGTGCATTTTGCCACTTTTGATCAGGTAGCCCTCTCTTGATCGTCAATAGGATTTGTTCGCTTCCTTCACTCTGTCTTCACCTTCCGCTCCCGATATCTTTCGGTATACTCAAGGAAAAAGGCAAGGAAAACACAAACTATGAAACCGAGCACTGCCGCAATAGCGAGAATTCTTTTCTTTTGGGGCTTAACAGGGTAATAAGAACTGTGCGGTGGATTAATTACTTCCGTGTCTCGCATTTCGTTAAGTTGTCCCTGAAGGGTGGCGATATCTTCTTTATAAGACTCAATTTTCAAAGGTAATCCGTTCAGGTTTGTGAGTCTTGCCTGAAGGGTAGCGATATCTGCCCGATAGGACTGGATTTCTGAAGGTATCTGATCAATAATCTGAGATCTCGTGCTGTAGGCGGAGTTAAGCCGAGCCTGAAGATCATTAAAGTATGTCACCATTCCCACCACATCCACTTCCTCAAGTCTTCTTTTAATTATGTTATCTCTGATCTGTTCCAGGCTTCTGATCTCTTTCTCAATATCAGCCAACTGTTTTTCTAAAGCCTTTTGTTTCGCCCTCTTGATTCCAATCCGATTTTCATTAATGGCAATCTTATCTGAGAGTTCCTTCTTAAGAGTTTCTATCTGTGATTCTGTCACTGCGATTTTGCTTTCATTAATGACTATTTTGTCTAACAGTGTCTTCCTAGCTTTCTCGATTTTACTCTGGTGACCCTGAAGGAGATTTTCATCAACAATCTCTAGAACTTTGATGGCTTGATCGGGCTTAGCAGTTTCTCTCTTTATTTCTACGGTCAAAGTGTCCTTATTTCCCTTTGTAGAAACTTTGAAAAAATCCTCCCCGCTTATCCCCTCCAACGGAAGAGATAACTTCTGGGCAATCTCTTTTCTCAAGGAAATGCTCTTTACCCTTTCCGAGATGATAGAACCTTCTTCAACAAATCTATCTTCTATCCTTCCCACATTAATGGAGGTCGACACCTCATAAATCTTGGTCATGTTAAAGGCTACGATCCCTGCAGTAACTAAACAGATGAAGGTTCCGACCATAATCAGCCATTTACGCTTCCACAACACTACTAAATAGTCCATTAGCTCTATTTCTTCATCTTCCCGACTAGTCACTCTTTCATTATCTTGTGCCATTTTTGAGACCCCTTTCAGTTGTTCATTTTATGAACATTAATAGCCAATCTAGCGCAAAACTGCCACCAGCTTGGTTGAACTATCGTTCTCACCATTACCAGCCTTAGCTTTTATCCTAAAGATATAGACACCATTATTAACGTTTTCCTCATACATATTCCTGCCATACCAATTCCACTCAATTTCTCCTCTGGGAGAAGCATATCCACGCCATTCCTTAACCATTTCACCTTTAAGATTAAAGATCCGGATGGTGACCTCAGCCGGTTGAGTGACAGAATAGATAATCTTGACCGGCTCGGTAGAGCTACCAGAACGAACCACATGGGGCGAGCGAATAACCATAGAAAGAAGACCCTCGGGATTATATTTTAGCTTTAAAGATTTTGAAAGTGCACTTTTGTTCCCCGCTTTATCCGTTGACTGTACAGCAATATAATTAGTCCCTCTAACTAATCCTATCCCACTTTTGCTAAATTCATAGTTAGCATCAGCAGTAGCAGTGCCTTTGGAGGAGTCATTGATAAATATCTCAACTTGTTGGGGGTCTGATAGCTCATCCGGTTTAGTTTCGCCGGAAACAGTTATCGAGCCGGAGGTAGAGTCAAACGAGCTTATCTGAAAATGCGGGGCCGAGGGGGAGGTGGTATCGTATATAAAATAAAAGTCAAAATTATTAGTATTGCCTGCTGTATCTACTGCTGTTGCATCCACCCAGTAAAGATCATCCCGTGAATGATCGTCCACATCTGGATCAAATACGGGATCAAGGTGGAAACTTAACTCGGCCCATCCTGTTCCCTGATTGATCTCCTGACTTCCGGAAACCTGCTCCGCGTTTTCACCCACACCCTTAAATAATGTAATGCTAGAGGAAGTTTCGCTGAGTTCAAATCCACTAGTTAAATTTAGTCGGAGATAGATCTCGTCAATTTTGCCTTTGGCAAAGACGGTGGGATTGTCCGAATCGGTGGATGAGGAAAGGTCATAGAGAACTTCTCCTCCATATTCTATATAGATCTGGGAGACGCTAGCGGAGGGACCGACAACGCTTGCCGTAGACGAGACCTCATTGGTATTGGTTTCGATATTGCCAGCGGCATCCTGGGCCCTGACCACGTAGTAATAGGTTACTCCATCAGTGGTAGCAGTATCAGTATAGGCGGTAGTTCCTACAGAGACAGTATAGGTAAGAGAGGAGTAATTCTCGTCCCCCGAGCTGGTGGCCCGGTAGATGTTATATTGAGAGACATCAGTCTCCGGAGAAGAGGCAGTCCAGCTAAGTTGGATGCCATTTCCAGTGATGGCGGTGGCTACCAAATTAGTGGGGGCGGGGGGAGGAGTGGCATCTGCGGTGGCTGAAGCCTCATTGGTGTTAGTCTCGATGTTTCCTATATTGTCCTGGGCTCTGACCACATAATAATAGGTCACCCCATCGGTGGTGGTAGTATCAGTATAGGTGGTGGTTCCGGCAGAGACACTAGCAAGAGAGCTGTTATAGTTCTGACCTCCAGAGCTGGTGGCCCGATAGACATTATACTGAGCTACATTGGTCTCAGGGGAGGAAGCGGTCCAGGTAAGCTGGATGCTGCCTCCGGCAATGGCTGCAGTGCTTAGGTTAGTGGGAGCGGGAGAACCGGTACCAGATGCGGTAGCCGAGACCTCATTGGTATTGGTCTCTATGTTTCCGGCGGCATCCTGGGCCCCTACCACATAGTAGTAGGTCTGACCATTGGTGGTGGCCGTATCAGTGTAAGTAGTAATTCCAGCAGAGACAGTGTAAGTAGTGGAAGAATAATCTTGACCTGCCGAAGTGATAGCCCGGTAGATGTTATATTGAGATACATCAGTTTCGGGAGAAGAGGCTGCCCAGGTAAGCTTAATGCCTCCCCCAGAAATGGCCGTAGCTGAGAGATTGGTGGGAGCAGGTGGAGCTGTATTATCCAGAGTAAGGCTAGTACTACTGCTAGTTGAATTTCCGGCTGCATTAGTAGCCGTGACTGGGACATTATGGGAGCCATCAGCTCTAGTGTTGACCGTACTGATGAGATAGCTAATAACATACGCACCCTGCTCAGCAGGGTTATCTACATGTCCATCTCCATCGTTATCTATCCCATCGGTTCCCCAGTTGACTACCGATTCTCCTCCTGTAATATACTGATCATCAATATTAGAAAAGTTGGCTGTAAGGGTGCAGCCGGTATTATGATTGTCCAGGATAACTGTGAGAGTGATGGTATCGCCATCTTTATAAGAAGATTTATCGGCACTGATACTGCTAAAAGAAGGACCGGTAGTGGATGCCGTGGCGGAAACCTCATTGGTGTTGGTCTCGATGTTGCCCACATTGTCTTGGGCCCTTACCACGTAATAATAGGTTACTCCATCAGTAGTGGAGGTATCGGTGTAAGTGGTGGTTCCCACAGACACTGTATAAGTAGGATATGAGTAATCCTCACCCCCCGAGGCGGTGGCCCGGTAAATGTTATATTGAGCCACATCAGTTTCGGGAGAAGAGGCAGTCCAGGTAAGCTGGATGCTGCCTCCGGCAATGGCCATAGCGGTTAAATTAGTGGGAGGGGGAGGACCAGTACCACCAGATGCGGTAGCTGAGACCTCATTGGTGTTGGTTTCAATATTTCCAGCGCTATCTTGAGCCCTTACCACATAGTAGTAGGTCTGACCATCGGTGGTGGAGGTATCGGTGTAGGTGGTGGTTGCAGAAGAAACAGTGTAAGTGGGACTGCTATAGTTCTGCCCGCCAGAGCTGGTAGCCCGATAGATATTATATTGAGCTGCATCAGTGGAAGAAGAGGCAGTCCAGGTAAGTCTGATGCCGCCGGCAATGGCGGTGGCTGAGAGATTAGTGGAAGCAGGGGGAGCAGTGTTATCCAAGGTAAGGCTGATGCTGCTGGTGGCTGTATTTGACGCTCCATCGGTAGCCGTGACCGGGACACTGTGGGAACCATCGGCTCGAGTGTTGACGAGGCTGATAAGATAGCTAATGACATAGACCCCCTGCTCAGCCGGCTCATCGGTTTTCCCGTCACCGTTATTATCAGTTCCATCGGTTCCCCAATTTACCACGGATTCTCCTCTCGTAACATACTGATCATCAATATTGGAAAAATCTGCCGTAAGGGTACAGCCGGTGTTATGATTAGCCAGAGTCACCGTGAGAGTAATGGTGTCTCCGTCCTTATAAACAGATTTATCTGAGGTAATGCTGCTGAAGGAGGGGCCGGCGGTGATCCCGGCCGTGGCTGAGGCCTCAGTGGTGTTGGTATCAGTATTGCCAGCAACGTCCTGGGCTCTTACCACGTAGTAGTAGGTTGTTCCACTGGTAGTGGAGGCATCGGTGTAGGTGGCAGTCCCTTTAGAAACATAATCTAAGGGATTGGAAAAATCCTGGCCTCCAGAGGTAAGAGCGCCATAAATATTATACCGACTAACATCAGCCTCAGAGGAGGGGAGAGTCCAGGTAAGCTGGATGCTGCCTCCGGCAATAGCTGTGGCTACAAGATTACTGGGCGAAGGGGGAGCGGTATTATCCAGGGTAAGAGAGGTGCTGTTGTCAGTGGTGGAGTTACCTACCCCATCGGTGGCAGTAACGGGAACCGAATAAGAGCCATCGGCTTTGGTATTGACGGTACTAATATCATAGGTCACCACATAGACCCCCTGCTCAGCCGGCTCATCTTTGTGTCCATCTCCATTATTATCCACTCCGTCAGTTCCCCAGTTGTCGAAATCCTCTGCCCCGGTAACATACTGGTCATCTATATTGGAAAAATCTGCCGTAAGAGTACAGGCGGTATTATGGTTGGCCAGGGTTACCGTGAGAGTAACGGTATCACCATCCTTATAAGCAGATTTGTCTGGGATAATGCTGCTAAAAGTAGGAGCGGGCGCGGCTTTTAATTCAAGGCAGGCAATCGCCCAGTTGCGGCCGGGGCTGAAAGTAGCGTTGAACGTGTAGCTCGTAGCCGTGGGTGCTTCCAGGTCACCGCCCCACACCCTATCATCATCGGTGGAGCTGGAGGCGGTGTCGTCGTCCCATAACTCCGTGATGTCGGTACCAGAGCTGAAGCCGGTGATGTCACCTCCCCGGGCTGACACCGCCCCAAAGATAAGCGAATCGGCGTTCTGGGTAATGATGGGAGTGGTGGCATTGTTTGTCGCCGATGTCGAGCTGGCGCCAGCGGTCGCCCCGATGGGATCACTCTGATCGACGCCGGTGAAGTTTACCGCGGCAATACCGGAAGGGTTGACCGAAGAGGCAAAGTGGACGATGACATCCGCCGTCCCCACCGGGGGATTCACCAGGTACCAGAGCTCAACCCTTTGACGGTCAGACCCGCCCCCGTCCTCGAATGTCGCCCGCGTCAGCGATTCCCCGGAGTAGGTAATGGAGCTGACCGATTTGTCACCGCGAATTATCACCGCCACCGCCAGCAGCTGATAGGATCCCGAGGCAACCGTGTGCGAGAAGACGGCATCCGAGCGCCACGATGAAGACCAGCTCTCCGTGTGGCTGACATAAGCCGGAGGATTAGCCGCTTGAGCAATCTTTGGCAGAAGGGGTCCCGCTACCAAAGAGATGGCCAGGAGAGAGACCAACAATCCCGATAACAAAAGAATAGCTCTTTTCTTAAGAACCAGGGGATATCTCATTGGAATTCCTTCTAAACTATCGAGTTTGGCACCGGTTTTATCAGTGCCATTCTAGTATGTCCCAAAGATATTGTCAAACTGCCCATTTGGGAAGCACTTCACCTAAAATCTTATCTCTACCTCACAGCCCCCTCCCCAGAAGTAGTAATCCTCACCTTCCTTCACTCTATCTTCAAAATAGCCTCCTTCCAATCCCAGCTTCATCTGAACGTTCTTGGCCACCTTATACCCTGCGTCACCGAAGAGAGTCCACTTTTCGGTATTTCTGCTTATCCGGCCAGAGGAAAGGTAGTTTTTTTCTCTTCCCCGATCCAACCCGGTAGTAAAATGGATTTTATCCTCAAAGTTTATGATCCGCCGCAGAAAGGGAATCTTTTTCCCCCAGGGACAAAGAGTAAAATAATCTAACTTTATTCCGTGCAAAGAAGAGAGTTTAACTAAAATTGCCGGCTCCTCATGATATTTTTTTCTATCCTCGGTAGAATTATAACTAACGGTTAGACTAAGATCCTTGAGGTTCTTAAAGTCTCCTTTCCAGATGAGAGAAGGCCGATAGGTTTGGGTAAAAGATATATTCTCTTTGTGGGTGAGTTTCTGGACATAGCCGGTCATGAGAAGGGAATTGGCAAATAGTCTCCCAGAGAATCTCCCTATACTCCAAGGGCTCTTGTTCAAATCAATCCTAAGATCCAGACTGGGCCAGGTTCTGATCTTGAGAAAATAAGGAGTTCCTTCCCGGATCTTTTTCTCCCTCATATTACTATAATCAGCTCCCAAATTAAGAAAATCAAAAGGTTGCCATCTCTGCATCAAGCTAAAATTTCCTCTCTTTAAGATTAGCTTTGTCCTCCCGTCTTTTAAATCGAGAGTCTTTAGTCCCAACTGAGAATCAAGACCCAAGGAGCTGGAAGTATCATGGTAAAGAGCTTCTCTGGCTATTTCATATTCGGTATAGAGCCTTAAAGTACTCAAAAATTGAGACTGAGGAAAGAATTCTTTCATTCTCAACGGTAAACTTAGGGAGATTTCAGAATGAGTGGAGATATCCCTTTTTTGTGGACTCTCAAAAGAAAAACCATCTTCTCTGTAGCCACCTTGAAACGAAAGGCGAGGGGAAAGATGAAGGAAGGAAGCCTCTGATTCCAATCTAAATTCCTTTTCTCTCATCTTAGGCATAAAAGCTCCCTCAGACATCTCATTAACTTTCGTCTGACTATAGGTGGGCTTGATCTTGAGATTCTCAAAGGCTTCCCAGGGAAGGGTAATTCGCCACTTTCTTGTTTTCTCTTTTTTATTTTCCCCTGCATCCAGAAAAATTTTTCGCTTTTCTCCTATCTCATAGGCAGTCTGGACAGAAGTGGGTAGAAACACAAAGCGATAAGGATTCTGGTATTCCAAAGAGACCCCATAGGTATCCTCATTCTCGATCTCGGCCAGGGATTGAAAATCTGTAACCTTATTTTCCACCCTCAGACCCATCCTGGGCCAGCGAGGAAGCAGAAAATCTAATCCGTAGTCTCTTTTCTCCTCCACCACCTTCCCCAATTCTTTGGTGCTCAGGGGAGTCTCTCGCACCCATAAGGTGTTAGTTTCTTCTCTGGTAAAACCGTATGAGAGAGGGAGATACTCCAGAGGTAAAAGATTGATTCCCAGGTGAGATTCTCTCATTCGCTGATTGGTAGGGAGCACCCCTATAGTTCGGAATATCGCATCCAATGTCTTATATTCACTACTAATAGAGAGAAACTTTCCCAGCTCCATCTTTAATCCCACTCGGTTAGCAAAACCCTCTTCCTTTTTTACCCCCGAGAGAAAGATGTCATTAAAGTAAACTCCTTTGTCGGGATTAGAATTGAAATTACTTCTTGTTCCTATTCTTAGCTGCTTGATCTCCCGCAGGGAGACGCTTCCCTGGGAAGCTAAATCAGTCTTTATCAGCCGCCAGCCAGTGAAGTCCACCGTGACTTCCTTTTCTAAATATTCTCCTCCATCGCTAACATCTGAGCCTATACGAAGATAGGCAGAATAGGTATTTTCCTGGCTGCATTCATCAGATCCCCAAATCCAGAAATTAAGGGTTCGGTAACTGCTAAAGTCTTTAGGACTGATGAACGTCTGTTGAACATAACCCTCATCTCCCTGGGCCAGGCCATAGAGAAAAAGGGCTCCCTCTTTTTTTCTTTTGTGATCACGGGTTTCAAAATCTCCGTACATCTCGTCATAGTAACTGCGAAAACCCTCGTCATCAAAGGGATTATAATCTGGATCATCCTGATTATTTTTGGCTTCAACTTTTAGATTCTGTTTCTGCCAGCGATCTCCCGAAATACTTATTCCAGCAAATTTAAGGCTCGCCTCACCCGAGTTTCCTTGAATCCATAGACGAAGATGCTTGACTACCTCATTCACCTGGTCCCAATTAGAAGCCCTGGCTAGAGGAATAGTGACCTTTCTCCAGCCTACCCAGCTAATTCTTAAATCAGGCTCAATTGTGTCTCCATATTGAGAATAGTTTTCATTAGTGCTCAAGTTACCATCTCCGTCAAGATCCTCAGTGTCCAGTTTTCCGTTACCACTTCCTATAAGTTCTCCACCCAGGTCAATACCGGTGTCCTCTCCCGGATTAAGCTTTCCATCCCCATTTTTGTCCTCGGTGTCTAACTCACCATCCCCATCAGCATCCTCACTCACTACCCCCAGGTCAAACCATAGTCTCTGTCCCTGACCATCGCCTTTGATCCATAGCTCAAGATAGTACCTCTGAGTATAATCCCTTCCTACTTTCGAGATAGGATAAACTAAACTCTCCCAACTCTCGGGCAGGAAAAAATCAAAATTGAGAACCAGAACCTCTATTTTGTCCCAACTCCAGTCAGGATTAATATCCTCACCAGGAATATCTTCACTCTGGATATCAACCCCCACCCTTTCTCCCAAACTCGCTAGATCCGGCCTACTTCCGAGCCGCCAGGCATCCTTATCCATAGATAAATCATCACTAATTTTGGTAGATTCAAAGTTCTCTATAATGGCTTTGCCAAAAGTGTTGGGGTTATACAGGCTTCTGGCCACCTCTCCTGAAACCCTTAGATTAAGCGCATGAGCAGGATCGTCTTCTACAGATGAGCCGGACCCCAAATTAAACTGGGTGTCCAGTCCCATTGCCTGATGAGAGACCGGAGAAGATCCCACCTGCGGTGGTTGGTTGAGGCGGGGAGAACTCTGGGAAAGAAAGGTTGACCCTAAAGAAACTCTCTCATGAGGAACCCAGGCTCCTCGAACTCCAAGAATGGTCGCCTTTCCCCCCATAAAGGGTATCCATTCATAATCTACCTTGATCTTGGTATCTTCGGTTATGCGAGCTGGATCAAAAAAGGACAAAAAGCCCGAACTATAATCGATTAAATAATCTACCTCTTTGGTTAGCCTCTTTCCATCCATCCATACAATTTCACTTCCGGGAATGATGTCAGGATGAAGAAGGTAGACATCAACCCCATGTTTATATTCGGTGTAAATGGTGTACGCATGAGTGGGATGAGGAGGGTAGGCGTTGGGGAATGGCGGCAGAGGATGAGTAAATTTTAACACCCCGAAGTCATAATCTATCTCAAATTCATAATTGGAGGTTACGTCACGGCCGATCAAATCAAAGATGAGAAGAGTAAAATCCTCCCGACGAATTTTCTGGGAGCCGAGATAATAATAGTTTCTTAGCTCATACTTTTCTATATAGACAGGAGCCTGCTGTTTCTTTATCATGCGGTATCCTGAGGCTGGATATCGGGTACCATCTTTATCCTGGTAGCTAATGGCAATGACAAAATTTTCCTCCATCCCTCGGCTAAATTTTACTGTTCCCTCCCTTGAGTCCCATAAATAATCTTCTCCCGGGTATTGTAGATCAAAATAGCCAGTATAAGAGTCACTTTCCTCCCCGGTTACCGTTAGCTTGACCGCGGTTTCATTGTTGGTGCCATCCTGATCATCTAAGTAAACCTCCAAGCTTTGGGATGTAAGAGGAAGATGGGCAGGATCAAAGTAAGTCAGGTAATACCTTCTCTTTAAATAAGAGGTATCAGGGATTTCCTTTTTCTCAAAAGTAGTCTTTCCGGTGAAGGTTTTACTCTCTGAGACCCCTTTGCTCACGCTGCCTATTCCCATAAGGTTAAACCCACCTTTTTTAGCGGTCACCTTAGCCCCAAAGAGGCTCTTATTATAGGCAAGGAATTCGGTATCAGGCCAGCCCAATTGAAGATCCCCTAAGGCAACTTCCTGGATGATTTCATTCTCTTTCCCCTGGTAGGTAAGAGATATTTTCTGCTGTTCACTCCGGGGAGCAGTATCATCATAATCCACATTAGCAAGAATCCTCTCCCCTACCCTTCCCCGCACCTTAACCTGAAGCTTTTGCTGAATTTCGGTTTCTGTGGTAGGCCTCTTTGGTTCAGTCTGGGCCTCACCTCTTTTAAGATAATGGCGCTGCAGGTATTTTATACCAATTACTTTGCGACCAAAGATTCTCAGGTGAGGTTCCCAGGAAAGCTGGGTGCTGATGATTCCTTTTTTTTCGCTATTTCCTTCTAACGAGACATCCGCGGCTTCTTCTTTCGAGAAAACCCCACCCAACCAGGCCGAATACAGTTTTTCCTGGGCTATTTCCCAGAGACTTATCTTTTTGCCTGCTTTTATGGGTCCGGGAAGACAAAAGATCAAAAGGACAAATAAAAAAAATGGAGCTACCCTGCTTATCCACAATTTGCCTGTCCTCTCTTTATGATATAGAAAATGGGAAAACTAGGCAAGAAAAAGGTAGCGAGGGAAATTGGAATGGTGGGAAACTTAATACTTTACTCTTGCCTTACCTCGATAGAGCGTGTATGGGCATCATAAGGCCCTTCAGCGAAAGCAAGAGTAGCTATATCTTTAGCCATCAGTTTTAGGGCCCCTTTGGTAAGGGATTGATAGGTTAGTAATTTAAGGAAGGTCTGAACCGAAAGGCCAGAAAAACTTTTGGCCCAGCCTCCGGTGGGAAGAATATGATTGGTTCCGCTTAGATAATCAGCCGCAGCTACCGGTGAGAAATCGCCCAGAAAGACGGAGCCGGCATTCTTTATCTGCTTAAGAACCCCGTCGGGCCCTCGGGTCATTATCTCTAGATGCTCGGGAGCAAAATCATTTACAAAATTGACGGCCTCATCCAGGTTCTCTACCATTAAAATGGCTCCGTATTTTTCCAGAGATTTTTCCATTATTTTTCTGCGGGAAAATCTTTTTATCTCCTTAGTTAAAAGCTCACAAACTTCTTCAGCCAATTTTTCGGAAGTCGTTACCAGGATAGAGCAGCTCTCCTCATCGTGCTCTGCTTGAGATAATAGGTCATTCGCTACATAGGCCGAATTTGCCGAATTATCGGCCAGGACCAAAATCTCACTGGGCCCGGCCGGACAGTCTATCCCCACTTTCCCTAAACTAGAAAGATAAGCCTTTGCTGCATTAACATAGACGTTTCCCGGACCCACCACGAGGTCAACTTTAGGAATGGTAGCTGTGCCAAAGGCTAGAGCAGCTACTGCCTGCACTCCACCCACATTAATCATAAGATCTACCCCGGCTATGTCAGCCGCTACCATAACTACCTCGGCCATCTCACCTTCCTTGGAAGGAGGACTGGCAAGGATGATCTTACCTACCCCGGCCAATTTTGCTGGAACTATAGCCATTATGGCGGTGGAGGGATATCTGGCTTTCCCCCCGGGGACGTAAACACCTACCCGATCAAAGGGAACAAATCTTTGCCCCAGGGTGTAACTACCCTCACCTTTATTTAAGAAGGTTTTATTAATTGACCAGTCTTTAGGCAACTGGTGTCGATGAAAATCATAAACCTGGTCTCGCATTTTCCTTAGTGATTCTATAACTTCCGGACTAACCCTTTTATAAGCCGCTTTTACCCTCTCTTTTTTAACCAAAAAATCCCGTGAGCTAAGGCTAACCCCATCAAATTTACTGGTAAACCTCGAGACTGCTTCATCACCGTGTTTTTCAACTTCCTGAATAATGGGGATAACACAAGAGAGAATCTCCTCCATCCTTGAGCGAGATCTTTCTAAGATCCTCTTATAATCACCCCTACTTAAATCTTTTAACTTCTTTGGCATCAACATGAGAATACCTTTTCCACTTCTCCCAGAACCTCTCCCTGGTTAGCACTTAGGAGCCTTGCCATCACCAATTTATTTTTTAGCCCATTTTCACCTTTAAAACTTGCCCGAATATAATTATCAGTATATCCGGAAAACCACCCAGTTTTTGAATCAACCCTTTCTTCCACCAGGACTCTTAAGCTCTCACCCAAAAAACGGGAGGCAAAATTCTGGGCCAGATTCTTTCCCAGCTCCCTCAGGTAGTTGCTTCTTTCTTTCTTCACCTTTTCTTCCACACGAGGCCGCATTGAATAGGCCCTGGTCTCTATGCGGGGAGAGAATCTGAAGATATGAAGGCGACTGAACCCAATTTCTCGCACCAAATGATAGGTATTAAGGAACTGTCTTTGGGTCTCACCAGGAAAGCCTACCATAACATCAGTGGTAATAGCTACCGAGGGAACCATCTTTTTAATATGCTCAACCAGTCTTCGGTATTGATCAGGACTATATTTTCTTCCCATGCGCTGCAAAATCTCGGGATCTCCACTCTGCAGGGGAAGATGAAGATGAGCACAGATAAAAGAGCAACTGCCCATAAGATCAATTAGTCCTGAGGGGAGAAGATGGGGCTCAAGAGAGCTCAGTCTCACTCTTGTAGTTTCTTCAAAACATTGCATGCCTCTCAAAAGATCAACTAGACTCGTAGATGAGTCAAGATCTCTTCCATAAAGGGCAAGATTTACTCCCACCAGAACAATTTCTTTAAACCCATTGAGGATAAGACTTTCTACTTCCTTGAGAACTTCATCGGGAGCTCGGCTCTTAATCTTAGCTCCACGCACATAAGGCAGCCTACAATAACTACAAAACTGATTGCATCCATCCTCTATTTTTACAAAGGCTCGATTATGAGCATGAAAGGTCTGAATAAAGGGCTTTGTGTTGGTAAGATTTTTATTGGGTCCAAGGATTATACTCGGTATCTTTAATTTTTCTTCATTTCCTAGCACTAGATCTATCTGAGGAAACCTCTTTCTTAGGTTGTCTTTTCCTGCTTCAGCGTAACAGCCAGTAACAATTAAATGAGCGTTAGAACCATTCTTTTTGGCAGCCTTGATTAACTCTTCTGATTTGCGATCAGCTCTCTCGGTGACGCTGCAAGTATTTATAATGTAAAAATCCGCCTTTTCCTTAAAAGAAACCTCTCGAAAACCAGCCTGAATGAGGTGCTCCCGCAAAAACTGGGTTTCGTATTGATTTACCTTGCAGCCTAGAGTGGCTAAAGCTACCTTGGGCATCCTCATCGCTCCTCTTATTTCTCGTCCCGGCGACCATTCTCGGTACCTGATAAAATTGGCCAAAAAATAAGTGATTCTATTAGCTGCCGAAAATTCGCTTCACCTTATTAAAGAAATCCTTCATGCGGGGCTGTCCATTTCCCTGTCTTAGTTCATGAAATTTCTTGAGGAGCTCCTTTTGTTCCTCGCTTAGATGCACCGGGGTCTCCACCACTACCTTTACCCATTGATCTCCTCGATTCGGAGAGTGTAGATAAGGAATGCCCTTACCCCTTAAGCGAAAGATTTTATTGGTTTGCGTTCCGGGGGGGATAGTTAACTTTACTTTGCCATTCAAGGTGGGAACAATGACCCGTCCTCCCAGGGCGGCTTGAGCAAAACTAATGGGAACCTCACAGATAATGTTATTTCCATCCCTTTCAAATATGGGATGGGGCTTGACGCGGAGACTAACGTATAGATCACCAGGTGGACCCCCACGTGAACCAGCCTCTCCTTGCCCCCCTAACCTCAGGTAAGCTCCATGATCGACCCCGGCGGGAATCTTCACCTTGATCTTCCGGGCAGTTCGAATCCTTCCCGTACCTCGACATTGCCGGCAGGGGTCTCTTATGATAGTTCCCCTTCCCTGACATTGAGTACAGGTTCTGGATATGGAGAAAAAGCTCTGACTTAATGAGACGTAACCGGTCCCTTTACAGGTTGGGCAGGTTTGAGGTTCCGAACCAGGTTTAATTCCGCTTCCTGCGCAACTGGAGCATGATTCATACCTACCAACTCTGATTTCCTTTTCGGTTCCAAAAGCCGCTTCCTCAAAGCTAATCTCCAGAGTATAACGAAGGTCTGAGCCTGGCTGGGTTTCCCTTGTTGTGGCTCCGCGCCCAAAAAAATCTCCAAAAACATCCCCTCCGAAAGCTCCTCTACCAAAGACCTCCTCAAAGATCTTAAAGGGATCGAAGTCAAATCCACGAAATCCGGCACCTGCGCCAACTTCTGCCTCCAGTCCCGCATGTCCATATTGATCGTAGATTTGCCTTTTTTCAGGGTCAGAGAGAATCTTGTAAGCCTCGGATACCTCCTTGAATTTCTCCTCTGCTTCTTTGGAATTGCCCGGGTTTCTATCAGGGTGGTACTTGATAGCTAATCTGCGGTAAGCCTTCTTTATCTCCTCAGGAGAAGCATCCCGGGAAATGCCCAGAATTTCATAATAATCCCTCTTGGCCACTCAGCTACTCCTCTACCTCATAGTCAGCATCAGTTACATCTTCTCCCTCTTTTTTCTCCTTTTTTTCCTCGCCAGTCTCACCTTTTTGCTTAGGTTCTTCTTGAGCCTGTTTTTTGGCTGCCTCCTCATATACTGCCTGCCCCAGTTTTTGCGAAACCTCACTCAGCTTTTTTATCTTATCTCTGATTTCCTCCACACTACCTGTATCTTTTGCCTTCTTAAGTTCCTCGATTGCCTCCTGGATATTCTTCTTATCGGCCTCGCCAACCTTATCCCCATGCTCCTTAAGAGTCTTTTCGGTAGCGTAGATTATGTTATCTGCCTGATTTTGAGCTTCAATCTTCTCTCTTTTCTTTTTGTCTTCTTCAGCATGTTGTTCGGCCTCTTTGACCATGTGGTCCTTTTCTTCACTGGATAAAGCACCTGATTCTCTAATAGTAATTTCTTGCTCTTTGCCAGTGCCTTTATCCTTGGCCTTAACATTTACGATGCCATTGGCATCGATATCAAAGGTAACTTCAACCTGAGGGACACCACGAGGAGCAGGGGGAATTCCGGTAAGCTGAAATCTCCCCAGAGTGCGGTTGTCGGCGGCCATAGTTCGCTCCCCCTGCAGAACATGAATATCCACCGCTGTCTGACCATCAGCAGCCGTAGTGAAGATCTTACTCTCTTTGGTGGGAATAGTGGTATTTCTCTCAATGAGCTTGGTACACACCCCTCCCAGAGTCTCTATCCCCAAGGAAAGTGGAGTAACATCCAGAAGAAGGATATCTTTAACTTCTCCAGCCAGAACTCCACCCTGGATAGCTGCCCCTACCGCTACTACCTCATCCGGATTAACTCCCTTATGGGGTTCTTTTCCGAAGAGCTTCTTCACTACTTCCTGCACTTTGGGCATTCTGGTCTGGCCTCCCACCAAGACTACCTCCTCAATATCCCCAGGTTTCAACTTAGCATCTGCCAGTGCCTGCTCACATGGCTTGATGGTCTTTTCAATTAAATCCTCGGTTAGCTGCTCTAATTTGGCCCGGCTAAGGGATAAATTCAGGTGTTTAGGCCCACTTTGATCAGCGGTAATAAAGGGTAGATTTATCTGGGTCTCCAGACTGGAGGAAAGCTCGCATTTAGCTTTTTCTGCCGCCTCCTTAAGCCTTTGCAAAGCCATCTTATCTTCTCTTATGTCTATGCCACTTTGCTTTTTGAATTCCTCTGCCGCCCAGTCCGCCACTTGCTGGTCGAAGTCATCTCCTCCCAAATAGGTATCACCATTAGTGGAAAGAACTTCCACCACTTTATCCCCTACATCCAAAATGGAAATATCAAAGGTTCCCCCACCTAAGTCATAAACTGCTATTTTTTTTTCTCCCTTTTTTTCCAATCCATAGGCCATAGCTGCTGCCGTAGGCTCATTAATGATACGCTCTACCTTAAGACCAGCAATAGCACCGGCATCTTTAGTTGCCTGGCGCTGACTATCACGAAAATGAGCAGGAACAGTAATTACCGCTCGCTCTACCTTTGCTCCCAGATGCTGCTCGGCTGTCTGCTTCATCTTCTGGAGGGTACGGGCTGAAATCTCCTGGGGTAGAAATTCTCCTTTGTTTACCCTAACTTTGACTCTGCCTTGAGAATCTTTCATTAAATCATAAGGGATTCTTTTCTTTGCCTTCTCTACCGTTGACTCATCGAACCTGCGACCCATAAGTCTTTTTATGGAATTGACTGTATTCTTAGGGTTGGTTATAGCCTGTCTTTTAGCTGGTTCACCTACTAACATTTCTCCTTTATCGGTGAAAGCAACCACGGAAGGAGTCGTTCGAGAGCCCTCTTGATTAGTTATAACCACAGGCTCATCCCCCTCTATTACTGCCACACAGGAGTTGGTGGTACCCAAATCAATACCGATTATTTTTTTAGTTACTTTTTTGTCACTCATAAATATTCCCCCTTTTAAAGTGATTAGGGATCAATGATTAGGGTAAAATCCGTTCTGTCCCCATCACTAATCTTTACTTTTATTTTTTTTCTTGTTTTCTTCACTTCTCTTGTTTACCTTAACCATAGCTGGTCTTAAAATCTTATCGTTGAGCTTATAACCTTTTCTCATCTCCTCCACTACTAAGTTATCCGAATATTCGGCTAGGTCTACACTCATAAGCGCCTCATGAAAATGGGGATCAAACTCTTCACCCTTTGCCTCAATCTCCTGTAATCCTTGCTTCTGAAGTATGGCTTTTAGCTGGTCAAGAATCATCCTCATCCCCTCCATCAGACTGGCAAGGTTATTATTTGACTGTTGACTTGAGTCCACCGCTCTTTCCAGGTCGTCTAAAACCGGCAAAAATTGCTTAATTAAATCCTCGTTGGACCAACTAACTATTCTTTCTTTCTCTTTTTGACTCCGACGTTTATAATTCTCAAACTCTGCTTTTAATCGCTTAAGATAATCCAGATACTCACCTGCTTCCTTATCTGTTGATTCCAGTTCCTCCTTGACTGCTTTAACCTGACTGCGAAGGGAGGAAATCTCCTTTTTAGCATCCTTAATCTTTTTTTCTTTAGTGGTGAATTTCGCTTTTATTTCTAAACATTTCTTTTGGTAATCTACCTGGTCTTTATTTTTCTGAGAACTCATTCTCTTACCTCTTTCCACCTAATCTTATCCTTAAGCTGGTTTATTCTTTTAAGAGAAAGCGGTTTTTCTCTTCCCTTTTCTGCACTGGCTGCTGCACAAGCTACCGCCAGAGTTGACATCTCCTTTAAACTTAATCCTCGGGAGAGTCCCACAGCAAAACCACCCACCAGAGCGTCTCCTGCTCCTATTGAATTCAGAGAATTTATTTCAGGAGGAGAGACCATGAGCAGGCTCTTTTTTTCCATCACCATAACTTTGTCTTTGCCTCGGGAGACAACTACCAGTTGAACATATTTATTAAGAAGAGCCCTTACCTGCCGAATTGAATCGGCTTCAGACTCAAGGCTTCTTCCAATGAGGCTCTCCATCTCTTCTTTATTGGGCTTAAGCATAAAGGGCCTACCCTGAAGTCCCTGCTTGAGAGGCTCGCCTCGCGTATCCAGAATAGGGATAATGTCCTCCTTTTCCCGGTAGGCTAAACGGATTAAGGAATGGTAGATATTCTCACTTACTCCTGGGGGGATGCTTCCAGAAAAAACTACCACACTCGCCTTTCTTACCAGATCTCCAATTTTTTCCTCTAGTTTCTTTATTTCAGAGGGAAAAATCCGGGGACCCTTCTCCACCAGGTGGGTCTGGCTGTGGGTTACCGGATCGAGAATGGTCAAATTCAGCCTACTTTCTCCCGCGATGGAAACAAAATCGGAAGCTATACCCTCCTTTTTTAATCTCTCCTTTATAAACCCTGCAGTACGGCCTCCCAGCCAACCAGTAGCTAAGGTTGGCTCGCCCAAGATTTTAGCTACCCGGGAGACATTTATCCCCTTTCCCCCTGCCACCCTTATTCTCTCTTTTTCTACCGGGTTGACCTTCCCGACTCGAAAATCGGGTATCTCAACTACCCGATCCAAGACGGGATTAAGGGTGACGGTAAGAATCATATCAGCTTTAATTCTACAAAAAATTAACCAATTGTCAAGATTTTCGACCACCCCTTCCTGCAAAGACTTTTAACAACTTTTAGCTATTCCTCTGCGCAGTCCGCCTAGAGAGGTAAATCTATCCTTTGTTTTTTCTCTATGCTCCTATAGCAGGCCTCAACAAGCTCAACAGATTTATATCCATCCCAGGCTGAAACGGCCGGCTTTCCTCCTTTTAAGACAGCGTCGATAAACAGACGGTCTTCCTCAACATATCCCCACTTAACTAACTCAGGATATTGAGAATAATCCCTCATTATTATTTCTCTTTCTAATCCTGAGGAGAAAGTCACCTTTTCCATCTCTTCGGTAATTATAGCTGAATGCTCGCCAAAAAGTTCTATTCGCTCGAAGGGAAAAACCCAACTTGCATGAGCGGAAGAGAAAAATGTGGCTATCCTACCAGAGCTAAAGGTCAAAAGCAGGGCGAAATCATCTATTTCTTTATACACACTTTTTTGGCCAATACATTCCACCTTCTTTACATCCCCTAAGAGCCATCTTACCATATCTAACAGATGAATAGTTGATTCATACAAAAATCCTCCGGTAATATTAGGATGGGAAACCCAGGGGGGATTTTTAAGCTCTCCCCGGTTCATCTTAACGTGAGCTGAATAAGGGATAAATTTTCCATTTTGAATGAGGCTCTTGGCAAACTTATATACCGGAGCAAATCGGCGATTATGTCCTACCTGATATACAATATTTTTAGATTCGAGTAGTTTTAAAATCCTTTTGGCATCCTGAAAACTAGTAGCCATAGGTTTTTCGCAAAATATATGAATATTTTCCTTTAAGACCTGCAAGGTAAGCTCTGTATGTGTAGTATTAGGGCTGGTAATATAAATAGCATCTACACCTTCGCCAAAAAGATCATCTAAAGAAGCGAAGGCTTTAGTTTTGAATTCTGCTGCCAGAGCTTCCCTGGCTTCCTTTTTAATATCCACTATTCCTGTTAAAGTAACTCGCTCATCCTCAGTTAACATTTGAGCGTGAACTTTTCCCATATGCCCTGCTCCTACTATTCCAACTTTAAGTCCCATTTTTGCATCTCCTAATTTTTAAGTCCCTTCTTATACTTCACTTCCTTAATAGAATTTCAGTGTAGTTTTATCAAACCTTTTACAAAAATGCCAAGAATACTTTTACCTTGCTTTGAGTACCTGGAAATTAACGGTAAAAAATCCTTGGCAGGAATAAGGTGATGTTTTGGCGGTAAGGACCAGAATAAGGTAAGAGGTTACTTTCCGTACTTTGCAGAAAATTAGAAGAACAATCCCTTAAGCACAGCGATTGTTGTTTGTCGCGCCTCTTTAACCAGCTTTTCTGGATCCCACCTCCAATATTCTGGCCTAAAAAGTTCGACAGAGACCATTTTATTGTATCCGATTCCTTGTAGTCCTTTAGCGATTTCCCGTAAGGGTATGATACCTTTGCCGGGAAGCAAACGATTCTTATCCTGAAGTTCATTTCTTGGTAAATCTTCAGAATCGTTGATATGGAACATGAAAATTTTTTCAGGGTTTACTTTTTGGAGCGATTCCAGACTCGAACCACCAAGATAGAAATGAAAAGTGTCAAAAACCAGACCCACATTATCAAGATCAACAGTTTTAACTATATCCCAGCAGGTAGCTAAGTTGTTCACTGAAGAATCTTCTCTTCCGATGAACTCGAATGCTATAGCTATGTCGTAATCCAGTGCTATTTTGGATAATTGCCGCAGACTTTCCACCGACTCCTCTATGATCTCTCTTTTCGTTATGCCAGGTGGTTTATCATTGGGTACCACCACCAGATATTTACATTTAATTTTATGAGCAATTTCACTTAAACGTAAAGTCTCATCTTTAATCTGACCAAAGTCCTCTTTGTTTCTAAAAGTGATATTTTCTATAGAATTGATGGCGTAGGGTTTGATTTTTACTCCGGCAAATAAATTTACTAAACTGGTTAAATCTTTTTGACTTAAATAGTCATTTAATTTAGCTTTCCAAATTTCCAGTAAGTCGTACTCAGCTTTCTCGGCAAGATGAATGTCAGTGAGGAGGTCTGCATTCTTCATAGTAGTAGCCCCATTTAATCCGATAAGCATACCGGCCTTCCCTTTTGAATCGATCCTTCCGACCCGAGAAAATCAAATTCTGGCAGCCAACAAAGGGGAGTCTCATCATAACAAGATTACCTCTCGTTGGGGGTGGGATAAGTACACCTATAGTAGCTCCCAGTATTGGCTCCAATCTCTTGTAAGAGAGCAACCTCCAACCACGGCTGAAGATATAGATTCTACCTCATATCCGTAAAATCAGGGGCTAACCAATTCCCCTTTTATTATGCTTTCTTCGAGTCTACTAACCGATGTTTCTTCCTTTTTGATCTCTCCTATCTTTATTCCCCGATCCAAAAGGACAAACTTATGAGCCACATCATAAACCTCGCGGATATTATGGGTTATGTAAATAAATGATATACCTTCTTCTTTGTTCAAATCTACTATTAAGTTTTTGATTTTACCTCTCTCTCTTACACTTAAAGCTCTAACGGGTTCATCTAAGACAATTAGCCGAGCTTTGTAGTATACGGCTCTCCCTATTTTTATCCCTTGCCTTTGTCCCCCTGACAATTCACTCACTTCAGTTTTCGGATCAATGTCCGATGTTATCCCGATTATATCGTAAACAGTTTTAGTTTCTTTTGACATTTTGTCTAAGTCCAAAAATTCAATTGGTCCCACTCTTTTGGCGACAATCTCATCACCTAGGAAGATATTTCTTCGGATTTCCAAATCTTCAGCGAGCCCGATATCCTGGTGAACAAAGTCTATTCCTGCTCTTCTAGCCTCTTCAGGGGAAGTAATATTTGCCTCTTCCTCTTCTATGTAAATTTTACCTTTGTCCGGTTTGTATATTCCAGCAAGAATTTTTACCACAGTTGTCTTGCCAGCGCCGTTATCGCCTACTAATCCCACTATCTCTCCCGGAAAGACTGAAAAACTTATATCTTTAAGAGCCTCAATCCGACCAAATCTTTTTCCAATGTTTTCAAACTTAATTAAAGGATTTTTCTTTTCACTCATCCTATCCTCCACTCTTACTTCATTTACATAGCTTCATATGAAACTTGCCCATTTATGGATCAAAAAAAGCTAAGTCAATACGAGTTAATTGCCGAATACTTCTTAGCAGAGAGTTTAAGATGTAAAAATGCTCACGACTTAAAGTCAGACACTTGGTTTATTGGCAGAGTTTTCTTTCTTAGGAACGGCAATAGAAACTTATTTAGCATTACTCCTCCTATTAACGCCAATCCCACAAAACTGATAAATGAGTAAGGAGGAGCGCCCATTAAAATTAATCCACTACTGAGTGAGGAAAGGAAGATCGCTCCTAAAACTGCTCCGATCACAGAGGCCCTCCCTCCACGAAGTGAACAGCCGCCAATGACACACGCAGCTATACTTTTCAGAGCCATACCATTTCCTAAGTCGGCTGAAACGGAAATCAATTCACTCGCTGCAGTCATTCCAGCAAATCCGGCAATTGTGCTACACAGTAGAAAAGCCTTCCATTTCGTTAGTCCCGGTGAAATGCCTCGTGATAAACTACTTTCTGCATTACTTCCCACAGCAAGAATGTGATTTCCGAATTTTGTGTAAAAGAGAATTATTTCAAAAACGATGGCTAAGGCTATCATCCAGATGATAAGAGCACTCCATCCTCCTCCTATAGCCCCTGCCAACATTTGAGGCAAAAAAGAACTTTTCGTGGAGGTAGAAAGACTTCTTATAAATCCTCGACTAATAAGATAAATTATACCTCTACCAAAAAATAACATTCCAAGTGTCGCTATTAAAGAATTGATTTCAGCTTTTGTAACTAATAACCCGTTTATAAAGCCAAAACCTGCTGCTATTAGTGTTGCTAAAAGAAAACTCGCATATATACTTATGCTCTCCGTAAAAACAACGAAAAGTAATGCTGCTAATCCAAAAACGCTTTCCACACTAAGATCAAATTCACCGGAAGCTAGCGTGTAGCTTTGACCTGTTGCAAGCATGCCTATCCATGCACCGTTCACCAGAATTGTTTGAATAACGGGTAAGCTCAAGAAGGCTGGATTTTTAAGCGTGAACAATGTAAAAAGAAAAACAATCGAGATAACCGCACCTGCTTCTCTTCTATTTAGGAATATTTCGAAAGCTTGGATTACTCGCCCTCTTTCTTTCACTTCTTATGAGACCTTCCGATTCTTGTCTTTCTTCGAGTTTTCCATCTCCGTCTCTATGGGCTTTAACTGGCAGGCGTAGGGGGTAAACCATGAGTTTTACCCCCTACGAATCAAGCTCAACCTGTCCGGTTTGGTATGGCAATTACCGCCATGCTACCAACTTGTTGTATATCTCTTCCCCAAAGATTCCCTTTACCATCTTAATGAACTTATCTACGTTTGTTTTGTCTATTACAATCGGTCCCGTTAATACATCCGCCGCAGGCGATAATCCATACCTGCTATACATGTAAAGGATCGTCAGGGGAAGGTAGGCTTGCAAGTAAAATCCTTGTGACTGGGCGGCGACTATTATCCCCCTTTTGATTCCTTCCAGACTGGTCGGACTCGCATCCACACCGATTATGTCGACCTCGTTCTCCTTGCCAAGTTTTTTCAGTACACTTACAGTCCAAGGCTCTCCATATGTAGTAACAGCAAAAACCATATCTACCTCTGGGTTAGCTGTAAGGTAGCTAGTCATAACGCTCATAGACTCTCCTGCATCTGGGGATAGGGCAACTTTCTCCGTGGGTACTCCTACTTCTTTCATTGCGTCCTTCATACCTTTAGCTCTGGCTTCTAAGCCCACATGGGCCGGATTAAACTGAAAAACAGCCACTTTAGTAGGTTTACCCCGCAGCTCCAGATATCTCTTGCCTAATCTGTACCCTGTAAGGTACTCGTCCCCACCAACATATGTCAGGTAAGGTATACGTTCGTCTTCGGGTCTTGGGTCCGCAATGTTGAAAGCCACCACAGGAATTCCTTTTTTTATTGCATCTCTCAGTGTAGCATCAAACATTTCAGGAGCAGTCATGCTGACTATAAGGCCATCTGGAGCCATGGCTATTGCTGTTTTTAGTATCTGTAGTTGCCCTCTTGGCGTGGGACTAGGAGGCGTAAGATATTCAACACTCACATCAGAATATCTTTCTTCAAATCTCTTCATTCCTACAGTGAACCAATTAGAGTTGGGGTCTGCTGGACCCATGTGAGAAACATAGAAAAACCTATATTTCGGCTGTGCGTTTGCTGCTTGGCCAGAGAAAACCCCTATAGCTAACACTGTCACCAACACAAACAGCAAGACAACCTTAAATTTTCGTCCACACATATTAGCCACCTCCGGTTTGAGATGTTTTTACTTTCCCGTGAAACCTCTCCAAAGAGAGATTAGTCTCTTCACAGTTTTCTCTTTGGAAACTTTCTTTTATCCTCAAGCTAGACTCACCTAACTATTCTCTCACCTCCCCTCAGGCTTTTATTTCTAGCTTTCATCTTTTTAGCCTTCTCTCAGCATTAGCCAATTTTGTCGTTTTCTCCAATATCTGTCCTCTGCAAGCTCTTTCTTACTCAGAGCTTCTAAAAGGGGTCACTCAAAAACCTAAAGAAGAAACCGACCATCCCCACGTCGATTCATAAAAATCGATTTAAAGACAGGCAAAGTTTAAGAAAGTTGTTATCGAACGAAAATTAACTTCTCACCACCCTCCCGACATAAGACACTTTTTCTAGAACTTGACTGGTTACAATATCCGCATTCTTAATATACTGTCTGGCTAGCATTTCAATGTTTCCCTGGCAAGCAATGGTGAGATTAGTAAAGACAAATTCCTCTGAAGGCTTACGATTTATTAAAAGATAGTTATGCAATATCCTGACCGACTCATAGCCCTGGAAAAAGGGATCCTGTTGGATACTCGCCTGCACTATTCCTTCCCGAATAAGCTGAACGGTCTCTTTAAGGAGATCGAAACAAATGAGCTTTACGATCCCCCCTTTTCCGGCATCCCTTACTGCGTATCCTGCCCCAAAAGGGCCGCCAGCAGTAATATAGATACCGCCAAGGTCAGGGCAAGATTTTAGAACTTTTTGGCCTATGTTATACGCCTCTTTAGGTTTATCGTGGTTTTCGTATATTCCTATAATTTCTATATTAGGAAAATACTTTTGAATCTGTTCTTTAAAACCTTGAAGTCGTTGTCGATGTCCTAGAGTTCTGCGAAAACCAGTGATGATAGCCACCTTCCCTTCTCTATTCAAGAACTCACCCATTAGCGCTCCTACTACTCTGCCAGCCGTTAATGAGTCCTGTCCAACGAAACACATCCTTCGACTTTCCGGGGCATCTGTGTTAAAAGTTACCACAGGGATCCCACTATCTACAGCTTTGTCAATTACCTTACTTAAAGTATCCGGGTCAACCGGGGCCAGAGCGATTCCGTCTACTTTTTTGGCAATGAGCTGTTCCATCACAGTGATTTGATCAGTGGTATCCCAGCTTTTTGGCACAACCCATTGAGTCTCCATTTCAACTTCTCGTATTTCATGGGCAATAGTGCGTGCTCCTGCTTTAACCTGATACCAAAGAGGGTCCTCATTCTCGTCTACAGGGACAACGATGGGAATCAATAATCTTCTTTGGGTAGCCAAAACTCTAGCTGGAAGATACGGCTTATAGTCTAGGTGTCTAGCCATTAAAAGAACCCTTTGTCTGGTATCTTCACTGACCCCAGGACGGTTATGTAAGGCTCTATGAACTGTGCCTCGTGAAACATTAGCAGCTCTAGCAATATCATGTACTGTTACTCTCACTTCGCTATTCCTTCCCCTGATTGAGTTGAGAACACGTGCACGCAACCCTGAATTACCACTTTTTGCCTTCTAATAGCATAATGCACAATTTTCATCTCCCTTAACTATCTATATTCCATGATCCAAGAATCACAGGGATGACTATTGACTGCACCCCTTGAAAAGCCTGCCTTGAACTAACTTGTATATCAATCTCCTTTTACATTGTTATTCTTTTGGTTTTTGTGCACGTGTACTATTTTATATGAAAAATATATTTTGTCAACCCTCGGTCCTGCAGAGCCCCCTCTTAGTGCAGAATCCAGCGTAAATAGCTATCCTTAAAGTATATCATATTTTTCGAGAGTATAGAGTTAGCGAACTTGACAAAGAAAGTCTCCTACCCTATTATAGGGTATGAAGTAAATGCTCGGTGAACCCCGTATCAGTGCAAGGGACGAAGTCCCGAAGCAATCTCGGTAGTCGCAGGCTTTAGCCTGCGTTTATACGCACCCTAAAGGGTGCGGCTACCCGCTCTACTCTTTGCAGTCAACAACATAGAACGTCCTTCACTGAATATTTACGGTATGAATGTCCACTCTTTCAGTATGAAGATGAGCTAAATGCATGAGGCTATGTTTTATGAGCCATTGGAAGATGGAAAAGTAATCTGCCAGCTCTGCCCTCATTACTGCCGGATAGGTGGAGGCAAAAGAGGAATCTGTGGAGTCAGGGAAAACCGGGAAGGAAAACTCTACAGCTTGGTTTATGGAAAGGTAGTATCATCAGCCATAGACCCCATAGAAAAAAAGCCTCTCTATCATTTTTACCCTGGCTCAGATGCTTTTTCGTTGGCAACGGTGGGATGTAATCTGAGGTGCCTGAATTGTCAAAACTACAGTATTTCTCAGCTTCCCAGAGAGAGGGGAGAAATTGAAGGAAAGGATTATACCCCTGAGTCTATCGTCTCTCAGGCCAAAAGATCTGGATGTAAGAGCATCGCTTATACCTATACAGAGCCTACTATCTTCTTTGAGTTTGCTTATGACACATCCAGGCTAGCCCGAAGGGAGCTCATCAAAAATATCTTTGTTACCAATGGGTACATGAATAAGGACGTTTTGCTAAAAATAAGTTCCTATCTGGATGCGGCTAATGTGGACTTGAAGTCTCTCAGTGAAGACTTTTACCGAAAAAACTGTGGGGGTAAGCTTACCCCCGTGCTGGAAACCTTAAAACTCATGAAGAAAATAGGGATCTGGCTGGAGATAACTACCCTCATCATTCCCACCCTGAATGATTCTGCAGAGGAGTTAAAAAGAATAGCTGAATTTATAGTTAATTTAGGACCAGATACTCCCTGGCACCTCAGCCGATTTTATCCCACTTACAAACTAAATGATCTTCCCTTCACCTCTACAGAAACTCTTCATCTAGCTCGCCAGATAGGCCTCGAGGCAGGCTTAAGATATGTTTACACAGGAAATGTTCCTGGAGATGAGGGTGAGAACACTTACTGCTATAACTGCGGCAGAGCGCTTATTCGACGCTATGGATACAGAATAGAGAAATTTTATCTTGAGGAGGGCAGGTGTAAATTCTGTCAGACTAGAATAGACGGAGTGGGAATGGAAAAATGAAATACCAGGTCAATATCGGATTAGAAGTTCATGTGGAGCTTTCAACTGAGAGCAAGTTTTTCTGTGGATGCAGCACCAAATTCGGAGCACCACCCAATAGTCAGACCTGCTCCATATGTCTGGGTCTACCGGGAGTACTTCCCGTCATTAACAAAAAGGCTGTAGAATACACCCTTTCCGCCGCTTTAGCTTTAAACTGTAAAATCAGCCGTGTCTGTAGATTCGCCAGGAAGAATTACTATTATCCGGATCTGCCCAAGAATTATCAGATCTCCCAATATGATGAACCCCTGGCCAGGGATGGATATCTGGAGTTTGAGATAAACGGCAAGCTAAGAAGAGTTAATATTGAGAGAATCCACCTGGAAGAAGACGCCGGCAAGCTCATTCATGGGGAGGATACCCAAAACCCCGAAGATAGGGAGGCAAGTTTTATTGACTATAACCGAGCCGGGATTCCCTTAATGGAGATTGTGAGCCAGCCTGAGCTTAATTCTCCCGAAGAAGCCTATCCATATCTGGTTAGCCTCAAAAGGATCTTGCGCTACTTAGAGGTCAGTGATTGTAACATGGAAGAGGGGTCTTTGCGCTGCGATGCTAATATCTCAGTTTCTCCCACGCCAGAAAAGTTGGGAACTAAGACGGAACTCAAAAACATGAATTCTTTTAAAGACTTAAGGGATGGACTTGAGTTGGAAGTAAAAAGACAATCAAGCCTTTTGGATAGAGGAGAAAAGGTTATCCAGGAGACCCGGCTGTGGGATCCTAAGAAAAAGAGAACAAAAGGGATGAGAAGTAAGGAAGAAGCACACGATTACCGATATTTCCCTGAACCTGATCTTTTACCTATCGAAGTGAACGAGGAGTGGAAGGAGAATTTAAAGGCAGAGCTTCCTGAACTTCCCCTTAAGCGATATCAAAGGTTTATAAAAGATTACAGTCTTCCTCCTTACGATGCGGGAGTTCTTACCGATACCAAAGAACTAGCTGACTATTTTGAGAAATGTGTGGTGGGTTTTCCCCATCCTAAACTGGTGAGTAACTGGATAATGGGAGAGTTTCTGAGGCTGGTCAAGAAAGCCAATCTTCCAATACCACAGGTGAAAGTGAGCCCTGAACAGATAGGTAACCTGCTGGCGCAGATGAAAGAGGGAACCTTAAGTGGGGGGTTAGCTAAACTCGTCTTCGAAGAGATGTTCAAAACAGGAAGGAATGCAGAAAAGATAATGGAGGAGAAGAAGATTGCGCAAATTACTGATGAACTCAAATTGACAACCATAGTGGAAGAGGTGGTAAAAGAAAACCAGGGGGCGGTGGACGACTTTAAAAAGGGCAAAAAAGAAGCTTTGAGCTTTCTAGTGGGACAGGCAATGAAAAAAACGAAGGGGAAAGCCAGCCCTCAGGTAGTTAATAGACTATTAAAAGAAAGGGTAGGTTCTCTATAGGACTCTACGCTGCTCTCGACATGCAATTAGGTAACGTCAAAAATAATATGGAAGAAATGCAAAAAAGGAAGATATTACTTCATGAAACGCAGGATAAATCCTGCGGCTACCAATTCAAAAAAGTAATTATATAGGGAGCATTGATGAAGAAAGATCTTCTCTGGATTGCGGACTTAAGTAAAGATAAGATTCTCCATCTTTTTGAACTCTCAGATTACCTAAGAAATCTACTAAAAAGAGGAAGGCTTTATCACCCCCTGCGGGGTAAAACCCTGGGAATGCTCTTTCGTAAACCTTCTACCCGCACTCGTCTTTCCTTTGAAGTGGGAATGTATCAACTGGGTGGATGTGCTATATTCCTTTCTTCTCAAGATCTTCAGTTGGGAAGGGGGGAAACCATCGAGGATACAGGCAAAATCTTTTCCAGATATGTGGATGCTATTATGATAAGAACATTTGATCAGGAAGAAGTGGTAAAAATGGCGCAATCCTCCAGTATCCCTGTGATCAATGGCCTTACTGATCTTCTTCATCCCTGTCAAGTTCTCTCCGATTATTATACACTCTGGAAGAGAAAAATTGATTTAGAAACAATAAAATTTGTCTATGTCGGGGACGGGAACAATGTCTGTAACTCTCTTCTTCTAGGGGCAGCCCAATTAGGGGTTGACATGGTTGTCTCTAATCCCGAAGGATATGATCCAAACCCAAAGATAATGGAGATAGCAAAAAAAATTGGTAATGGTAAGATAGTAATCCAGAGAGATCCTTTAAAGGCGGTGCAAGAGGCGGATATCGTGTACACCGATGTCTGGACAAGCATGGGTAAAGAACCAGAAAAAAAGATGCACCAAAGGATTTTCCAGCCCTATCAGGTCAATGAGAATCTTTTGAGGAGGGCTAAAAAAGATGCTCTGGTAATGCATTGCCTTCCTGCGCATAGAGGCGAGGAGATTACCTCTGAGGTTATGGATGGTAGTCAAAGCATTGTTTTTGAGCAGGCGGAAAATCGCCTGCATTTACAAAAAGCCATACTGGTGGAGCTATTGAGTTGAAATATCTTAACCTTCATTCATGGGAAGTGAGTCCTGAAGCTCATCTTCTGGTTAACAGATTGAGAAAGGAAATTCAACTATGAGAAAAATTAGAAAGATTATTTTAGCCTATTCTGGAGGATTGGATACCTCGGTAATCCTTTGCTGGCTTAAGGAAAAATATGGGGCTGAGGTCATTACTTATACTGCTAACCTGGGACAGAGTCAATCACTTGACTTTATAAAGAAAAAGGCGGAAAAAACAGGGGCTGCGACAGCTTATATAGAGGATCTCAGGGAAGAGTTCTGCGAGAAGTATGTTCTTCCAGCGCTGCAGGCAGGAGCTCTTTATGAAGGGAAGTATCCTCTGGCCACAGCTCTGGGACGTCCCCTCATCGCCAAAGGACTGGTGGAGCTAGCTGAAAAAGAAAGAGCCCAGGCTATTGCCCATGGATGCTCAGGGAAAGGAAACGACCAGGTAAGATTTGAAGTAACGGCACGAGCATTAAATCCTGAAATTATCATCCTGGCCCCCCTAAGAGAATGGGAACTAAAGTCAAGAGAAGAAGAAATACGATATGCTCGAGCCCGCGGCATTCCCGTGGAGGTGAGCGAGGAATCCCCTTATTCCTTTGACAGAAACCTATGGGGAGTAAGTATTGAATGCGGAATTTTGGAGGATGCCTGGCAGGAGCCCCCTGCAGGAGCTTTTCAGATAACTCGTCCTCCTCAAAAAGCACCGGATGAACCCACTTATTTGGAGATTGAACTTGAGGAAGGAGTTCCTTCAAAGTTAAATGGTAAAACCTATCCATTGGTTAATCTAATAGAGGAATTGAACAGAATAGGGGGAGTAAATGGCATCGGGCGGATTGATATGGTAGAAAATAGAGTGGTGGGGATAAAATCAAGGGAGATTTATGAGGCCCCTGCTGCTGTGATTCTTCACTGTGCCCACAGGGAGCTCGAGAAGCTAATCCTGGACCGGGAAACTCTTCATTTCAAGCCCATCGTTGCCCAGAAGTATTCTGAACTTGTCTATAATGGACTCTGGTACTCTCCCTTACGTATAGCTCTGGATGGTTTCATCTACCAAACTCTAAAAATGATGTCTGGCCAGGTTAAATTAAAGCTTCACAAAGGGAATTGTCAGGTGGTAGGGAGAAGGTCTCCTTATTCCTTGTACGATAGAGACCTTGCTACATACGGTAAGGAAAGTATTTTCAATCAAAAGGCGGCTCCAGGATTCATCCATATCTGGGGACTACCTCTGAAAACTATGGGTAAAATAAGGAAAAAATGATTTCTCGCTATACTCTTCCCAGAATGGGAAAAATCTGGAAAGAAGAGGAAAAACTTGAGCTCTGGCTTAAAATAGAGATTCTTGTCTGCCAAGCCTGGGCTGAGCTGGGAGAAATCCCCCAGGAGGCAGTCAAAAAGATAGAAAAAGATGCCACTTTCGATATCAATCGAATAAAGAAAATCGAAGAAAAAGTTAAGCATGACCTTATAGCTTTCCTTACCAGTGTGGCCGAACACCTCGGTTCTGAGGCTCGCTATATTCATTTTGGACTTACCTCTTCCGATGTGGTGGATACAGCTCTTGCCCTTCAGATGAAAATGGCCGGCGAGATAATAATACAAGATTTAGAGAAACTAACTAAGGTTTTAGAAAAAAAGGCCCGAGAGCACAAAGGGACTTTGATGATGGGAAGAACTCATGGAGTTCATGCAGAACCCATCAGCCTGGGTTTGAAATTCGCTCTCTGGTATGAGGAGAGCAAAAGAAATTTAGAGCTAATGCGGCGGGCTAAAGAGATTATCTCCTGTGGCAAAATTTCGGGAGCAGTGGGAACCTATGCTCATCTTGATCCTCGAGTGGAGGAATATGTTTGCCGTCGGTTAGATCTTACCCCCTGCTTGATCTCCAACCAGATAATTCAGCGAGACCGTCATGCACAATATCTTTCTGCTCTAGCCATCGTTGCTTCATCTTTAGGTAAATTTGCCCTGGAAATTAGAGGTCTGCATCGAACCGAGATAAAAGAAGTCGAAGAGGGGTTCAGCAAAAAACAAAAAGGGTCTTCTGCTATGCCTCACAAACGTAATCCCATAGTATGTGAGAGGATCTGTGGTCTAGCTCGCCTGGTAAGGAGTAACCTACAGACTGCTCTAGAGAATATTAGTCTTTGGGGAGAACGAGATATTTCCCATTCCTCTTCCGAGAGGGTGATAATTCCCGATTCCACTATCCTGGTGGATTATATGCTAACAAAATCTATTGAGGTTCTAAATAACCTTTTTATTTATCCTGAACATATGAAAAAAAATATGGCCAAATCAAAGGGCCTGTTTTATTCTCAAAGAATAATGCTAGAGTTGGTGAAAAAGGGGCTTTCCCGGGAAAAAGCTTACGGGCTCGTGCAAAGAGTTTCCTTGAAGTCCTGGCAGGAAGATAAAGTTTTTCAACAACTGATCGAGCAAGATAAAGAGATAAGAAGATACTTTAAAGAAGATGAACTAGAATCTTTCTTTGATCCTAAGTATTACCTTCGTTGGGTGGATCACATCTTTGACAGACTAGGAATCCTGGCGTAAGAAAGGCGGAAAAATGAGTATTTTCGTGCATCCCACGGCCATAGTAAGTCCAAGGGCAAATCTAGATGAGGGAGTGAAAGTAGATCCTTATTCTATAATTGGAGAAAACGTGACTGTTGGTAGAGAAACTAAAATTGGTCCCCATGTTCAACTGGATGGCTGGACTCACATCGGTAAAGAATGCACTATTTGCAAGGGAGTAGTTATTGGAACCTTGCCCCAGGACATAAACTTTGAAAATGGAAAGAGCTTCGTAAAGATAGGAGACAGAAATCTTATCCGAGAATATACCACTATTCATAGGGGTACCAAGGAAGGAAGCACTACTCGCATAGGGAATGACAACTTCTTCATGGCCTACTCTCATATAGCTCATAATTGCCTCGTTGAGGATGGAGTGGTAATTGCCAATGTAGGCACCCTGGCCGGATATGTGACAGTGGAGAAAAAAGCCATAATTGGAGGCTTAAGTGCGGTGCACCAGTACGTAAGGATCGGTACCTATTCTATAGTAGGAGGATGTTCCAAGGTGGTCAAGGACGTACCTCCCTACACCAAGGCAGATGGTCATCCTACCACTCTTTGGGGATTAAACACCGTAGGGCTGCGTCGCGCTAATTTTTCCCTCCAGACAAGAAAAGTCTTAAAAAAAGCCTACCAGATATTATTCAGGTCAGGTCTAAATACCAGCCAGGCCGTCGAAAAGATTTCCAATGAGTTAGAATCAAGTCCTCCAGTCCGACACCTCTGTTCATTCATTAAGAACTCACAAAGAGGAATATGTAAAGAAAGGTGAGGTAAGCGGGATTGTCTTCTGCCTCTGCTCCATGTCCATAGTTCAGGCCCTAGTTCTCGGTCTCTTGCAAGGGGTTACCGAATTCCTTCCGGTGAGTAGCTCTGGCCACTTAGTTATTGTGCAGCACTATTTAGCACTCGAACGGCCCCTGGTATTGTTTGACGTGGCTTTGCATGCGGCAACCCTGGTAGTGGTTCTAATTTACTTCCGAGGCGATCTAAGCAGCATAATAGGCTCGTTCATAAAATTAAAGCTACACCATTCTCAAGGAATACTGGAACGTAAGATCTTCTATCTTATCATGGTGGGCACCATACCTACTGTGATTCTGGGGCTAATTCTACGGGTTTGGGTAAATTTGTTGTTCACCAGAGTGGGCCTTACCTCCGTTATGCTCATCATTACAGGAATCATTCTCCGCGTAGGGGAAAAAACAAAGAGAACCGGCAGAGGGATAAAAGAGATGGGTATAACGGATGCCTTCTTAATAGGATTGATGCAAGGGATAGCCATAGTCCCAGGCATATCTCGCTCAGGGGCTACCATATCCACCGCTCTCTTAAGGGGGATCAACAAGGAGTTTTCCTTTCGCTATTCCTTCCTCCTTTCCATTCCTGCTATTCTGGGGGCCTTAACTCTCTCCTTAAAAGATGCCTTAATAGAAAAAATTTTCCCTTCTCACCCACTTCCCTGGATAGTGGGAGCCCTATCTGCCTTTGCTGCCGGATATCTTTCTCTGGTTCTTCTTCGAAAGACTGTTGTCAAGGGCAAGCTTTCTCTATTCTCCTACTATTGCTGGATATTAGGGATAGGATCTCTCATCCTATGGATTAGTAGGGGGAGAATTTAGACTACCTCTAGCTCGGATCGTAGTCTTGACTTACATTAGGAAACATGAACAAAGGATACTCTAAGAGTTAAAAGTTCGTCTAATGACCCTACGCCATCCGTAATACCTTGAGCCAGAGCTAGGGTTCTTTCAGCAGTTCCAGTGAGCACAAAAGTAACAATTCAATCATTTCATATTGAAATATCTATTAAAACGCAGATGCCACCCGCCATCGAGCCGGATGAATTCACCAGTAAGATAGTGATCTCGAAGAATATACAGGATTGCCGGAATCACCGAAGCAGGGTGCTGAAAAGCTGGCTTGATGATATTGTGCTTTCCGATATCAGCACGAATTTGAGGCCTCCGTTCATAGAATTTACGCGGCCGTTCAGTATTTGCGTAACCAGGGGCAATACCGTTGACACGAATGTTGTATTGGCCGAAGACACCAGCCATTGACATGATGATATGCACAGCAGCACGCTTGGCCGCTCCGTATGCCAAAAGGTCATCGCGAATTGGCTGAAAAGCAACCGCTCCAAGGTTAACAATAATATTCCCGCTGTCCTTGACGTGCCCCATTTCGTCGAGCCCAATATCTTTGTATAAAGAAACCATCTCTTTTGCTGCGGCGAGAGCAAGCAGTGTTGTGTGAACAGCGAATTGTTCGTATTGTTCCCTCATAGTAGAGGCAACCTCAGAGAGAGGAAGCTCAAGATATGGCTTTTCGAACCGCTTGGCAGCACCAGCATTGATAATCACAATATCTATCCGACCAAACGCCTCCATTGTGCTATCAATAATCAATTGGGCTGAGGCTTCCTCCCTAATATCCACCTGAAAGAAGCGAGCGGAGGATCCTGTTTCTCGGGTTATCTCTGCTGCTGTTGACTCAAGAAAATCGGCGTGGGAGGCACAGCCGGCGATTGAGACACCATGCTTCGCCAGACCGAAGGCTATTGCCTTGCCGAAACCACTGGTCGCTCCAGTAACTATTGCAACTTTACCTTGCAGTGTCTTCTTTTCTGTCATTCGTAAACCTTCCTGCTCCATTTTTGTCAAGGTATAAGAACAACTTTTAACAATCCAGATTTAGCTTCAAGTAATTCTTTGAAAGTCTTAGGCCCCTCGGATAAAGGGAGGACTCGACTCAGAATAGGTGCCGGGTTGATTTTCCCGCTGGCGAACAAATCGATACAATCGCGATGTTCGCCTGCCGAGGCACAGGTACCTCGAATATTTATCTCGCGGGTAACAATGGCTTGAAGAGGGACCTCTATTCGAGGCGTTACATTGCCAATGAGCGTAACCTGACCGTTATTGCGGACAATTTCAATTGCCTGATCGACTGTTGCAGGGAGACCAACAGCATCTAACACAACATCTGCACCCAAGCCGTCCGTAAGGTCTTTAATGACCCAGCGTACATCATCGTTTTTGGGGTTAAGTGTTAGGTCTGCTCCCAACTCACGTGCGATTTTAAGACGAGCTGTATCTATGTCTATGGTAACTACACGGCCGGCACCTTTTAACTTTACAGCCTGAATTGTGAACAGACCAATAGTACCGGCACCGATGACGACTACTGTATCGTTGATACGCACAGGCGTGCGGTTGAGCGCGTGAACTCCCACAGCAGCAGGCTCGAGCATGGCTGCATGCTCGAAGCAAAGCGCATCGGGAATTGGGTAGATAATCCACCACGGCGCTGCAACATATTCAGCAAATGCACCGTCTCGCTTATAACCTCCAGACGCAACCCCGAACACCTGACGATTCATACAGTGGTTAATCATTCCGGATCGACAAAAGACACAATCGTTACAAAACACAGTAGCATCAAAGGTTACACGCTGTCCGGTGTGAAACTTATCTTTTGCCTTGGATCCAATTTCCTCTATAATACCTGATGCTTCATGGCCCATTACCAACGGAGGAATACGCCGTCCTGTCTTCCCGGTATAACCATGAACATCACTACCACAAATTCCACAGGCCTTAATCCTTATCAATACTTCATTTTTGTCTATTTGAGGTACTGGCACATCGGTAATACTTAATTTATAAGGTTCAGTATACAATAAAGCTTTCATTCACTTTATACTCCATCACAATATGGGACTACGTTTCAGATTTTTACTTGTTAATAATTTTGAAAAGTGAAGCGCTCTTTTAATTTGTGTCAACAGCCACCTTTTTGTAGACACCGTATTTCTCAGCCGCATAATACATAGCAAGAACATTGACCTGAGGAATATCACTGGTAAGGAGATTCGAGGCGCGGAGGATAAATCCACCTCCTGGAGCAACTGCTTCTATAAGCTTTTTTACCTCTTCTTCCACTTCTTGAGGAGTTCCATGGGGTAAGGTATAACTCGTGTCTACATTCCCCATGAGACATACATAATCTCCATATTTTTTCTTAACCGCCACGATATCCACACCAGCATGTTTTTCCAGTGGGTGAATTCCATCAATCCTTAATTCCACAATGTCGTCTAAGAGAAGATTAATATTACCATCTGAATGAAAGATGACAGGAACATCTCTAAAATTTTTGATGGCACGAACCTCTTCTTTAAGATAAGGGAAGAGAATTTCTCTAAAAAGATCAGGTGATAAGAAGGGGCCCGAGTTATAGGCAAGATCGTCTGCAATTATAATTGCATGAGCTCCTGCTCTAATGTATTTCTTTGCAAGTTCTGCCTGGTACTGAGTATATCTTTTTATTAAATATTTGAGTTCTCTTCGCTTTATCTTAGCATAGATCATATACTTTTCATATCCTCCTACCAGTGAAGTGAGTCGTTCAAATCCACCGGATACTACCGCAAATATGAAATAATCCGTAATTTCCGCCCATTTTTTAATTTCATCTGTTTTAAATTCATCAAAAGAGGGAAATTCGTAATCATAGACCTCATCAATATCCCTTATAGGTGATTCTAATAAACCTGGGGTAAGCAATCCCACACCTGATTCTTTATACACGCATCTCCAGTAGTCCCTAAAGATTTTTCTTCCTTCCTCGTCTTCCCCGATAACCTCCTCTATTTCATAACCTCCCTTGGTGGCTTTTATATCCATATTGAGCATTTCCCACACATGGAGTAAATCTATGAACTGATCTCCGCTACTCTTTCCTATAAGCTTGACTAAAAGAGCAGGGTCTATAAACCACTCCCCCTTGGGAACTTTGTCCGGTTCTTCATGTTCAAAAGCACACAAAACTCGATCAATATGATTCAATTCCTTTTCCTCAAACACACATTTTTTTCTCTATGGTAGAGCGGGCAATATTAACCCATAGAGTTATTCTGGGGAGGTCCTCCCTCAACGTATGGACAGGTTGAAATGCATCTGCGCGGATACAGAAAGGAACATCCTTTTCTGCACATACATCCACTATTTCCTCTATTTTCTCCTTCATTTTTTCTTCATCTGCCTCAAAAACATCCTTGAAGGGGTCTAAGTCTATATCAAGGGAGACATCCGGCGCAAACACCTGTGCAGCTTTTAACACGTCTGTTTTAGGTCCAATGTGAAACATCTTTAGTCCCGGAATTTTTTTTATTAATCTAACAAAATTGGTTGTATCCCCGCAACTGTGCCAATAAATAATACCACCGTAGAATTTAGACAATTCTATTTCGTAGGGAAGGATAAACTTTTCATACATTTCGGGAGTTATAATAGGAAGCCCAACCTCGTCATTAAAAAGAAATGTCTTTTCAATGGGACAGTTTAAAAATTTTGCCCTTTCCTTACCCCACTCTTTCTCAGAATCAGTTATAAATCTCATAAGTCTGTGTACAAATTTTGGGTCTTCAAGCATATCTATTAATATATTATCTAACCCTCTTAAGTGAGCAGCAATGCAAAAAGGACCCCTAACCCACATAGGAAAGAGTACCTTAGATCCTCCATCTGCAAACTCGCTCATTCTCTCATAAAATTCATGGATTTTTGGCATCAATCCACTTTTGTAAAAATCAGGGTGCTTTAAAGAGGATAAACTCTCCTTTTTTCCTAATAGAGGTGGTCTTTCAAGCCAACCCTCTCGTCCGGGGAAAAACCTAATTTTTGGGCCAAAGAAACTTAGCTCGGTGATTACCCCAAACCAGATAAATAAATCTCTGGTATAATACACATTATCTTTCCAATGATTGAAATGATAAATGTGCATTTTTAACTGCATTTTCAGATGAGTTTCAGGATCTGAGTAATAGTCTCGCAGATCTACTTTTAAAATTTTTGCCCATAACGCATTGTCCGGAAATACGAGAATAGGGATACCCTGAGATGGCTTAAGTCTTGGAAATCCCCGCCACATATCCCTTGGCCAGGCAATTCCAGATTTCCAGAATCTTTCATTGGCTAAATTTCGGGGACTTTCTATAATTTTCTCTACTTTATCAAACAGATATTTCAAATCATCGCTCATAAGTTTCTCTCTTCCATTCTTTTTACTAAGTCTTTCCCTTCCTCAACTGTTTCCACAACAGGATATATGCATAATCCCCTTGGAGATAGGGTATTCAGAAGTTCTCTAATCTCCTCTCTGGTTAAGTCTCCCCAGATAATAAGGGGCTTGTGTTTTTGAACTTCCTTAAGTATAGGGAACAGTTTAAAGATAGAAGGTCCAAATAGATCTTTATTTATTTCTATTAACTTTAAACTGTTAATTGTATACAGGTCATTTAAGCAATAAAGAGAGTTAGGATGAAGATGTATAAGAGGATATTTAAAACTGTTGCATATCTTAATGTGATTTTCCAAAAGGACCTCTCTAAAAAATTTTGGAGAAAAATAATCTAAAGAATCTTCTTGATCATACTGGCAGAGATCAGGAGTCCAGATATTATAAAAAGCAACTACATAACCATTATAAAACTTTGGTGTTTTTCCTATTTGTGTCTTATTTACTTCGACCCAAATATCAGTATAAATGGAGGCTAGTTGCTTTACTTTTTCCAGATCATCATATAATTTCAAGCACAAACGCTCCTGGCCCAATGCAGCACCCATCATATCTCCAGGACCTCTTATTGGAGAAGGAGAAGTAGCTACTGGATATCTTCCCCGACTGTGTTCAGCAAAAATTTCTTTAAATTCTAATATCTTCTGGTACCATTTATTCTCAGGAGAAAAGTTTATCTCATCAATCTTTTCCCAGCCATCTATACAAGGAATAGCCCAAAAGCTATCTGAAGAAGCGCGAATAGAGCACCCAACAATGGCTTCCATCCAAGGAAACCCAATCAAAGGTGTTGCTGCCCAAATTAAATCGTCCCCTACCTGCTCGTGTTCCCAAAAGAGTCTATCAATATCAGCTAAGAAACCTTTAGGATTAAGAGCCTCTGGTGTTATGAGCGATTGATTGGAAAAAGATAATTTCTCAGATGCTTTATTGTATATTTGAAATGGCATATAACTACCAACCCATATTCCAAAAAGGGGTCTCTCTACTTCTTCCATATTTACAAAAGCTCTGTTTCTTCGTATTATCTCATCATAATCACGCATGCGAGACATCAAATTATCCTAAGACTTTTGGATTGATTGAGTTGGACAGCTTTCCCTCTTAGCATGGCGGTACAATTTTCCACCTCATAATAGACGAAAAATCTCGACAGCCTCACTATTTTTCCTTAATTTACGAGATTATAAGTATTTTAGTGGATGCGCGATTTGGGCTGAGACTCGTACATATCGGCGCTAGAACCAAGTTTTTTCTTCAATTTTTCAGTAATATTCGTTAATTTGCTGACGACATCGGGAGATAATTCTAAATCTGCAGCTTGGGCATTTTGCCGGATTTGGCTAGGATTTCGTGCTCCAACAATCACAGAGGTCACACTCTTCCTGGTTAGAAGCCAACCCAGAGTCATTTTAGCCATTGGAATACTGGTTTGCTTCGAGAGGCTCCGGATGGCTTCCACAGTAGAAAAAGTTTCGGACTCTGCGCCTTCCTCGCCATGGCGGGCCAAGGGCCTTTGGCCTGAAAAGTGTCTTGTACGAGCTCGTCCCTGCGGTACTTCCTCGGGAGAATGAAATTTTCCGGTCAGTAAGCCTTGAGCCAGAGGGCTATAACAAGTGATTGCAATGTCGTTTTGTATACAAATGGGCAGGATTTCGTACTCGATAGCTCGCCACAGGAGACTGTAGGGTAGCTGATTAACCTCGACCCGGCCGTAGGTTAGCAGCTCTTGGAGATCCTGTCGCCCAAAATTAGACACTCCAATAGCCCGTATCTTTCCCTCATCCTGTAATTTTTCGAGTGTTTCGAGAGTTTCAATGATAGAAACTTCAGGATTAGCAAAGTGTATATGGTACAGGTCAATGTAGTCGGTTCTAAGTCGATATAGGCTAGCCTCACATGCCCTCATAAGCTTTGGCCGGGATAGGTGTTCGGGATTCACCTTGGTTCCAATTACTACGTCCTCCCGCCGACCAGAAAGTGCTTTACCTAGGATCTCCTCTGAATGTCCGTTACCGTAGATCTCTGCAATGTCGAAAAAGTTAATCCCCATCTCTATAGCTGCATGAACGGTTCGAACGGAGTCAGAATCCTTCTGCGGACCCCATGCTTTGTCTCCTGCAAAAGCCCAACAACCCAAGCAGATTCGTGAGACTCTAATATCAGTTTTCCCTAGTTTTTGGTATTTCATAGTTTTCCCTCATTATTTATTATAGTTTTTCGGGAGAGTATTCTCCATATTTTCTTGCTGCTTCAAACATAGCAACAATGTTCTCCGGTGGCACATTCGCCTGAATATTATGGACTGAGCTAAGGATATATCCACCTCCAGGGGCAAGATCAGCTATTCTTTTTTTTACCTCTTCTTCGACATCTTCTGGTGTTCCAAAGGGTAAAATCCTCTGGGTATCAACAGCACCCCAAAAGGAAAGTCTGTCCCCAAATTCCTGCTTAAGTCTTCCAGTGTCCATATCCCCAGCCGAGACCTGTATTGGATTCAATACATCCACTCCTAATTCAATAATGTCCGGGATAAACTTGTATACAGACCCACAGGAATGGAAGTACAATTTAGCATTGGTTCTCTTTTTGATGAAAGAAAAAATTTCCCTCTGCCGGGGCTTTATCATTTTTCTATATATTTGAGGATTTATAAGAGGACCATTTTGACCTCCTAAATCATCTCCCATTTTTACCACCTGGACATAATCACCAACAAGAGGGAGCATTTCCTCCCAGTATCCGAGATAAAACTCAACCATTTTATCCATAATCGCCCCAGCAAATTTTGGATCCGCAATTAAATCCACATAAAAATTCTCAGTACCTCTGAGGGCACAGGATTTTTCGAATACTCCGGATGTAGCCGCATTAAAAAATAAAGCATAGTCCGTATTTTCATAGAAATCTTTTACCTTCTCTTCCAACCCCTCGCTTCTCCCAGGATCGTGAGGATCTGGCCATCGGTAATTCTTTAAACTTTCTCTATCGAGACCAGCAAGTGGATAGTCTACTATATCGAAATAATACCCATGTTTTTTGGGCATTCTATACTTTATGCCCCACTCGTCTGTATAATAATAATTGTCTTTGTCCTCCTTTAGAATTAACTCCCAGCTTTTTGGTGGTTTTGCACCAATCCCGTACACGTCTATCTCAAACTTTTTTAATAGCCGCTCATCCGGTCTGACAAGCTGCTGATATACATCGACAACTTCAGGTTCATTTTCTTTTAAACTAAGGTATTTCATTAGCTCATCATGAGCTTTTTTGGCTATACCAGCATTGGTTAGCGAACCACCCAAATCAATCGGAACCCTATCGGGTTCTTCGTGATTTAAAGCCTTTACTACTCGTTCTCGGGATCTCATTTTTTTCCTCTTATATCATTCATTCTTTCATTTCCGTTAGCCATCCTCTCCGGACCCGATCCATCACTTCTGAGAACTTAATTGCTACAAGGTAGTTTAAGTATTCCTTTTGCTTTAATTTCCCACCTTTCCGGCCTTTCTTATCTCCCTTTCAACCCACTTTTTTTCTGAATTTGGTTTGAAAATTCCCCCTCCAAAATCCAGGAATTGAGAATCGGGCACTCGACATTTCTTTTTTAGATAAGATATTCTGGTTGTATTCATGGAACAAGAATGAAGTCTACTAGGGCTAAACACCTACCTTAAACTCTTTGTAACGATTCAGGCACCCCCTATTAGTCTAAAAACAGTTTAACCCAACCCTGAAAAAACATTATCGAATTTCTCAATTTCCCTCTGGCCCAACTTCCCCATCGAAAAGAATAAGATCCCGGTTTTTGAGGAACGTTGATCTAGGAAATCCTTCATTCGTATGACTTGTTCCTTCGCTCACTTTAGAATAGTGACTGAATAAGCCCGCAAAGTACCATCAATATTGAATTTCTTCATTGAAGATGCGGAAGTCAGGCTGGACTCCTTTTTGTGTTTATCCTGACTTTCGCCAATAGCAAAGTTAAAAAAACGGAAATGTAAAGCTAATCAGACTTTCAAAGATTGCAGAATGTATTACCCAATTTTTTCAGGGCTGAATTCACCAAGATTGAGAATCTGGTAGAGTTTTTCCTGAATATCATCCCTTTTAGAAAGCTTTCTAACTGGCTTCATTGTATCAGGATAGAAAAGAAGAGTTTCTTCGATATCACTAAGTTTATCAGCAATTTTCTCAAGACTCATTTTCCGGTATTTTTTGGCAACCTCTCTTTG